>Ga0209930_1000549_pt1 | contig 85910 bp, 110 predicted proteins | sample ThiBiot_500_biof_2_FD_183948 | JGI IMG/M metagenome (GOLD analysis project Ga0209930, IMG submission 183948) | Wastewater bioreactor microbial communities from Cape Town, South Africa - Thiocy_cont_500_biof (SPAdes) | ecosystem: Engineered > Bioreactor > Thiocyanate-remediating >...
GAATTCCATGATAACTGGACATAGTGATTTTTTTATGTTTATCGATTGATGCAGAAACAAACAAATTCTCCTCGTTGTCCGATTAGATTGAACAAAGAACGAACAGATCGCATGATTTGATAATTAAATTAAGTATCATCACTCATAATTGTTGTTTCCTCTTCTTTTTTTGTAAATAATTTTTTTCAAAAACTTTTCCAATCGATTTATTCATTAAGAATATGTTTAAAAAAATTTTTTTTTCGAAGAAATGCTCTATCTTGGTTTTATGAGCGACATCTCGTGTGTTGCCTTCTAATCTATCTGTCAATTGAATTTTATTATTTATCATGCAAAAAGATAGAAGAAAGAAGAAAAAAACGTTTGATCCGATACATTGAATTGTGTGAACACAAAAACGACTAGAGTAGAAAAATACAGATGTATTGAGAGGGAGAAAAAAGGTAATATTCACAATCAAATCGAAAGACACACGGACCAACAAACAAACAAACAAACAGATCACAATCAATATTCTACATTTTGAGATAAAAAACAAATTACTAATTATCATGCGTTTTTTTTAAATTAAGAGATTATCTGTTGATTTTTTCGATGAATCTGTATTCGATGACGAAAGAGATGTATTATCAATAGGTGAAGTCGTTCCTTGATTAACAATGACCACCGTTGGACTATCCGAATTCGTTGGTAAAGACTGTTGCTGTTGAATTGTTCTTCCTATAAAAATAAAATATATTCAAGTCTTTTGTTGTGTTCTATCTCAAAAATTTCATTCCATCATGCTATCTAAGCTTCATGCTTATACGATTGATTTAAGACAAAAAAATCAGACTAATAACCTGATCGATTTCGAATTCTTAACGGAAGATTTAATTGATCGTTATCTTTGACTTCTACGTACGTAATTATCAATGAGAATCTCACAAACGAACTTAACAATACAATACCTTTTTTGACTAAATCTCGATGTGGCAGGAAGAATAAAATTGAACTTGCAATAAGTATATGCCAAAGACTATGCGTATACCAATAATTCTCTTCGGTTTCGCCGAATGCAAATAGAATTAAACCAGCTAAAGCTAAACAAAAACCTGGCAGTACTAAGACGAGACGTTTCGTTGACGGTTGTAAACGATGTAAACGTATCGATGTTATAATCCACGTTGAGATCGTAAATAAAAATGTTGAACCAATTAAATAAATAAATTGTAAATGATCAAAACGGTCACGCGAATTAATAACTATACATGCTAAGACACCTAACATAAACAAAAAAACTTTGATTGAACGTGGAATAATCGACATCGTTATTAATGTGATAACAAATGATGCATATGAACCAATGAAATCCGATAATTGTAGACCATCGTATTTAAATATACAAAATTTATTTATATCTTGATCGCATGCATGATAAAACTAAATAGAATCGAAATTTATATTTCAAAATTATTTTCTTTTTCTCTCTCGAAGAAAAAAAAACATACAGTCGAAAAAAACATATTGAACGAATAGATAAGTCCTTCGATGTATAAACGTCGATAAATAGCTACAGCAATTGGTGGTAGAAACATTAGATTACTTAATGTTAAAAATAGAACTTGAGAGAGATTTTTCGATGTATCAGCAAATGTACTGTCTGTGCAAGCATAACCTCGATAATCTGCTATGCATGAGCAAGTTGAGAAAACATTCTGTTGCGATGTCATTATTCGACAGATACCATAGGTACCACATTGTTGTTTTGTACATTGAGATGATGAAATTTGAAACATTAGGGATAGTGAACCATTTTGACAATCGGAATTTGTTTGATTACAAAAGTATTCGAATGATAAATACCAAATGCCCATTTCAGGATAAGGAATTGATCGAATTGAAATAGAATTTTTTTCGAGATAGATTCTATATTCATCTTCGCATTGATTATAGGAACGAATGCGATATTTTGATAAACATACGAGAATACTCGCATTGATATGCGTTGGTACAAATGGCTAGACACAACAAAAATGTTTATTTTTAAACGAAAGAAAATTATTTTTTATCATACCATCATTCGTGATTCTAAATCGAGGTGTAATGTTCCACCAATATTTCTATCATCGACAAGAAATTCATAGGAATAAAATGAGTATTCATTGGCATTCAATGTTATCGAACTTGTACTTCCACTATTCGATCGAGTTATTGTATAGATAGGAACGTATAAAAAATCGTAATAATAATTAAACATTATTCGTCGAGTTGGATAAGATTGAAGACAATTCGTTGTACAGCCTTATGTTTTCAATTTTTTTTATTAAAGAATTTTCGAAAAATACGCCTACTTGTCGAACGAAGAACCATAACACCGTGAAGTGAATTTGCTAGACACGAAATATCTGCGACTGTGATTTGAAAATAAATCCAAACCGAAGATGAATATTGTTCAATATCAATCGTACAAGATTTATTCTGACAAACTGAAAGTAAATTTTGATATAAAAACCAATCAAACAACTATTTCACAACAGACTTGTTTTTGAATCATAGAAAAGAGAATTGGGAAGACCATTAATTCGATAGTAGACAAGAATTTCGCAATGATTCGACCATTGAGAGATGATATTCAATTTTGAATTACTCGTCGATGTAAAATAACTTTAGAAAACAAAAAAAAAACAAAAAATATTTAATTGATGATTTTCAAATTCAATTTACGATGCATAGATATAGGGTTGATTTAGACTGAGAGCAACCTGAAGTTGTTCATTGAGTGCAAAAGTTAGAGGAATAGATTCAATTTGATAATCAAGCCAAGTCGATAGATAAAAATTACAACCACTCTTAAGAATCTAAACAAACGATTAATGGAAAATATTTCGAAAATAATCGAATTTTTACTTTTGATTTATATAATGATGTTTCTCGATCAACAAATGCCTAGAATTGAATGAAATTCGATACTAAATTTCAACATAAACTAAAACTTACCAAAGCAAACCATGTTCCAATCGATGGATAACTTAATTGTATTAATTGATTAGCATATGTTTGGTTAAATACAATACGAAACAGATCGTGTCGTTTTGTAATATATGTCTGAGGAATTGATTCATTGCGTGGAAATATTAATGGGTAAGTTCCTTGTTGAAGATAGCTAAAAAACGAAAAACATGATGAATAAATTTATTTTCTATCCATAAAAACAATTCATATACAATTGAATATTAGCAAAATCAGTTGGACATTTTCCTTCGGTCGTGATTGTTATCGACCAATTGGCAATGGTTGTTGGACCTTTAATATTAAATTTAAGTAGTTTAACATCTGAATACGTTTCATATTCGAATATACGAATACGAGAATAATGTTGACCGAAATCATAACCTAAACGAAAATAGATCAATAACGAATTGTTTTAGTTTTTTGTCATATACCAAGAAATGGATTCGTCTCGGCTGCTGAAAATGAAACAAGAAGAAAATAGATCAATGAAATCATTTGTAGTTTGAAATTCAATGACATTTTCTCTTGATCATTTCGATGAAATTATTCGATCTAGAGAAAGAAAAGAATCGGGTTATTTTATTTCAGTTGACTGTTGAGATGGGATCGAAAAGAAAAACGTGAGAGATTATGTTGAAATATGTACCCATACATTTCTATACATATTTGTATCTAAGAGAGAAAAAAACTGTAGCTTGCTTAAAAAGAAAAAGAAAAAGAGAAAAGAAACTTAAATGAGAGCATAAAAGACTAAAATAATTAATACATTTCTGTTTTTTTAGTTCTCTCTCTCTCTTATCAGCCAAACAATACAGACAAAATAAATAAATATATATGAAATAGAAAGTTTGTAACTTGAAAATCTCGATAAGTCTATTCATTGTTTTATTTAAAAAATATCATCACATCTTGACCAATCTTGTTTTTGTTTGCATTCCCAATATTCATTCGTATACAGATGTATATCGGAATTCGTTAATGGATCGTGTTGTTTTTTGAACCATTTCGATTGATAATTATCATGTCCATTGACTTCTCGTGTACGTCGAGTTTGTCGTTGTTTGTCTTCTAAACGTAGTTTCTCTTGATTGGCTTCGTCCCAACGTGCTTGTTCCATAAGACGTTGATCGGGACGACGACGTGAATCAGTCGGAGCCACATTCGGCTCATCTTCATTTAGTTCAACGGCTAGTTCAGTGAAATTGTACATTTTTTCGAGATAAGCCGGTGGCATTTTACGTTCCCATAATAATTTCATATTGCGTGTTTCCATATGATGAGATTGAGCGTGACGACCCGATGTCGGTTCAACTGGACCACCTTCGATTTTTTCTGTCCAAGTACCTGAATAAATTTTCGAATATATCAAAAAGAATGTCAAATGAATTTCTATCAAACCAGTTAGAACCCAACGAGCTTGACCACTAGTATCAGTGACAACACCAGTGACTTTATGTGGAACATCTTTAGAAAAATAACTGTATGGAAAATATTTCAATTTACAAACATCTTTGGTTGTATTATTGATGATATCCATTTCACCAACCTAAATTCGAAACGAAAGAAAAATAAATTCGTCTCAAGTCTGTTTGTTTTACATTATCAATCCAAAGTTTGCCAACAATGATATTATTGACTAAAGTCGTGACTTTTCTCCATGTAAAATGATTGCCAGTATTTTTGAATATTAAATGAGAATATCCTAGTGGTGTAATGCTCAAATATTGACCGCGAAATTTCGATGTCATGGTAAATTCTTGATACAATGTCCAACCTTGACCTTCGGCATGAGTTGACAAAGCGGGTGGATGATGGCTAACTTGTTCTTAGAAACAAAGAAAAAACGAACTTTTAAACATCGATTTGCTTTTTGTTTTACCAGCAATTGATCTCCATCCTAAATCATCGGTTCGATCACATTCATAGGTTTCTCCAAGTAATGGATTAAATGGTTTATTAACACGTGTAGCTGTTGTTGAATAAGCTGAAATGGTAAATGCAGCAACATAGGCTAATTGCTCCCAATTATCATTAGTTTGAGCAGCTGCATCGAGTACCGAACTATATTCAAGTTCTTCAGTCATACGTTGTAACATTGATATCGGTTCACTGAAATTCACCGGTATGGGAATTTTTGATAGATCTTTTCCGACACAATTTTTAATTATATTCCAAAGATTGACACTAGAACAAAACAAAATATTCGAATTGATCGATGAAATAATTCATGATTTGTCTACCTGAGATTCGGTCGTTCAGGAATACGTTCACGACGTTTACGTTTAACTGCAGTTACTTGTTGCGTTTGTTTAATATCAGTAGTAGGTTGTTTTTGGACGGTATTGTCTTCTTTAGAAGATGAATTTGTTGTCTTATCATTTGTTTCATCTTTCTTTGGTCCTAAATCGAGTCATTCAATAATAGTTTTATATTTCATCAATCACAATTCCGATGATCATACCTCGAACAATAACCATTGGTAGACTTTCTTCATCTTGTCCTTCGGATTCACTTTCATCTTCATCACATGAACTAACATCATCAGCAACAATATTCGGTGATTCTTTTTCATCCGATAAATGCTGTTGCAATCTGCATATCAAACGAAAAATTCTCTCAAAAAAACAGAAGAAAAAAAACGACAGTTTTAACATACGGGACACGAAAAACGCCAATCGTTTGTGGATCATCAAGTGCATCATAGAATTCATCGTCATCGGACTCGTTTTTGCCTCGAAAATCCGGTGATTTCAATGACGAATAATTCGAACGTACAGCAACAAGACTTTGCCGATCGGCTCTTGACGCTCGTTGAGCTTGTTTTTCTAATTTAGCATTTTGTGCTGCGACTTGTTCGCACATTTGTTCCATGCGTACACGTGCATCACGTTCGACTTGAACTGATTTTTGCCATTTACGACTTTGTGCTTGAATCATTTGAACAAGTTCTTGACAAGCATTCAGCATGGCTATAGAAAACACAAACAAACGAAACACAAATGGAAAAAGAGTCGAATCGAATTCTAACCTGTTGATGTTATACGAAATAGAGTTGCACGTTCATTGACACTTTTAATTGCGTTGATTGTTGATTCATTTTTATCGATCTGTTCGAGATCACCTAATGTACGATGAAGTGCTTGATAATGACGATTAATTAAATCCATGCACATTTTTAAATCTTCTAATTTTGCATCGAATGTTTTATTCATTGTTGTTAATTCCGAACGTTCATTGGAATTCAACAATGTTTTTGTTTGATCATTTGAATTCGTAGCGGCTGTTGTTGCTGATAATGCGGAAGTTTGTAATTGATCTGAAAGATCGTCGGCTGTCGAAGCATCTTCATCGGAATCTTGATATTGTCGTCGAACTTTCAATGCTTTTTGTTTAGCTAATTCTAAAGCGTTCATCCAACGTTGTTTATCAGTTTCACTTGATGTACGTAGATGAATCACGGTTGAACCATTCGATATAACAAAATGACATGTATCATTCGATGATAAATGTGCAGATTCGAGATAGATCGTTCCACGACATGTATGCGTCATTTCATCTTGCGAACGATAATAAGAAAGTATGCCAGCTTGTAAAACAAACCAACGTTTTTGATAACCTTTTAGATACTTTAATAAAAAAAGAACGAAAATTAATAAGATTTAAATTCAAATGAAGATGCTTTTTTCTTTACATTTGTCCATTTATATAACCAGCCACGCATTTCATCTTTGCCATTGGCAGTTGACGGTGTTGTTGATTGCATAGGAAATGGTTGTTGTGATTGAACAGGTGGTGCCATAATACCACTTGTATTAAGATTAGGATTAGTTGAATTGTGCATTGCTGTTGTCAGAAGTTGAGTGTTAGATAATGAACTATCTTTTAGTGTGAATTTCAAAATTAATAATGAAAATGTGTTGGTTTTTTTTTTAAAAAACTTTTTTTACCAGTTTTTGCTCGATTTTGAGATTCACTTGTTGTTTTTGGAGCTGTCGGTAATGTAGTTATTTGCGAAATAGCTGAGAGTGAATTATTCGATTGTATTGTACTCCCAGGAACATGTAATGTCGTACTGGTCGTATTGATATTATTGTTACCGGTTGAATCTAAAAACAAGGCAACAATCGAATAATTCCAAATTATTATTTATTTCTTTCGTTTTGTTTACAGTTATTAGTATGATATGATGCATTAGCTCTTATTTTCCTTTCCCCAACAAAACATGCAATTGTTTATCATATTATTAAGCAAAACAAATCAATTTGTTTTCTTTGAATTCGAACTAGCTACAATCGATTTTCTGAATGAACGGAAAGAGTAAAAATAAAGCCAAGCAAAGCAAAAAGAACTATCGATTAATCATAAGATGATTATTGATATCAGATTTCACTGATTAATGATGAAAACCAAAGAAAAATTCTCTTATTAACGAAGACACCTACGATGATGAAGATATCGTTTTCGATGTATACCAATAAATGATGGTCGGCATTTGGAGACAAGTTTACGTAAACGATGTGGCATTTGTTGCTTTCGTTTTTTTCTTCTTCTTTTCTTTATTCTACTGGGCCGTCTCTCGTTTCTCGATGATTTATCAACGAGAAGAAAGAGTAAGAAGTGAGTGAATGAATGAATGAATGAAAGAAACTAACACCGAACAATGCGGCACATATTATATTCAAGTAAGTCGAATAGAGAGAGATAGAACTAAAAACGTTTGTGATATAATAGAAAACGATTCGAAAAGAAAAAAATAACCTACGAATATAACAAGAGAAACAGAACAGATTCTTTCTCGCTCTCTTTCTCTTTCCCCTATGTGTATATTTCACGTCTGATGAAATAATTGTTTTATTCGACATACAATCCATCGATCAAAGAATACTCAATCTCGAATATTTCGATTATGCGATCAAATGATAAGCATTAGCAGTTTATTTATCTTGACCATAGCTGAACAGAGATTATGCTTAGTGAAGACTAGAAAATAGCAAGAGCATTCGTACCACTCATCGTATTCGTTAAGGGCAAATCAAGTACAGCTGCTGCTGCTGTTGTTCGTTCTCTTGATCGTGACGGTATACGAATACTATTTTTAATATCATCTTTTAGCTGTCGTGCAGCATCTTTTGCTCGATTTGTTGCCATGAAAAATCTACGATGAAATCATGCTTTATTTTTATTACATGTATATGTATTTTTTCTTCTTATCGATTATGTTAATCAATCGAATAGATAAATATTTTCTTGAGAAATCGAGAGAAAAAATGTCACGATGTATTTTTTTTCTCTCTTTCTCTGTCTCGTCTTATCAAATGAAAAAAGGAATGTCGAAATCTAAATAGAAACTTGTTATTGTTGTTGTTGTTATTTTTTCGATGTGATTTGTTCTCGTTCTCAGGGGAATCAAGTGAGATAATATTAGACCATTTTTTTTTATTCTATTGATTGACTTACCCGTTTTGGAAAGATTAATTATTTATATCTAGAAAGTACAGAAAAAAAATGATTTTTTTGATGTTGTCTGCTTCTTAAAGTAGCTCGTTTAGTCATAAAATAAACGAAATGTTTCAATGATTAGAAAAAAAAACAAACAAACAGAAACTATGCTAAAAATATATTAGGAAGACATAGGTGCTGCTGCAGGCAGTTTCTTTTTATTTAATGGTGATTTAGCAAGTTCCTTATCTTCGTCGATCATTACCTTTAACGGAAAAAAATATCAATAAATTGATTTTTTAATTTTTTTTTCTTCTCTCTTACTCGATCAATTCGATGTTTAATAATTCGACCGTCACCTCGAACATAAAATGTTGATAGACCATCGATATATCTTAATGAATGAAAATTCTTTGCTACTGTTGTCGTTTTTATTCGTCGATTCTTACTCGATATAATCACGTATATTTCCTGCAATATCCTTCGGTTTTTTCCAACCTTTAAGCATACCAAAAAATGATTTATTCGATATGCCCGATATTCTCCAGCGAATTTTCACACAATTCGATTCTTCATCGATCGTTGTTTTCAGTAGATGAACAGTTATATTCATCAATTTAAAATTTAATTTCGTTCGTATCCAGAAAAGTGCAAGTGCATATCCTCCAGCTCCTCTGCGAAAGAAAACACCAGAGACAATATGTTCGATTAAAACATCATTCGTCTTCAAAGAATTAAGCGTCTGTTTACTTGCTAATTTTAGGTGGATCGTAATAATAATTTTCAAAGATCATATCAGCTGTGTACAAAGCATATGGATGCATTCGTTTGAAAAAATCTGGTAACTAGAAAATGAAAACAAAGCAAAGTTTTGAATTCTAAATGGAATTGATTTCGTTGTTTTTGTTACAATTTGTGTTAGTTGATTTTCAATGAAACGTAAATGTTCAAGTTTAGGTTTGTCATTCGGATTTCCTGGTGGAAATTCGAATGGTAATCGTGACGATTGCTTTGATGATGAATTTTTCTCATCGATTTTATGTGGAACATGTAATGTAATCGAACGTTTTGGATAATATGAACTATTGATATGAATATTTGATATTGGTAAATTATTCTCTTGACTAGGATTGGAATAGAAAAATAATCGCGAATGATGAACTGTTGATAAATGCCGAGAGAGAATAAAAATCGGATATTTTAATAATGTTCGATTTGTTATTAACAATGAACAAGACATCTAAAGAGAAAAGTAAATGACCTATTTCGCCTTGTTAGTAAATAGGAAACTGCTTGTTTCCTTGTTTATTCATCTAAATGAAATGACATTTATCGAATGTTAAAAGTTAGCTACATAGATCCATTAGATATCCAATAGAAAAACAAAATATTCAAATATCTCGATTATGATTGACAAATATCGGTTGTTAGTTAGCTCGTAAATCTTAACGTACAATAGAAACAACATTCTCTCAACCAATCTTGAAATTGTTCGAACTAGCGACATCTATTCTACAATCAACGACAATCATCTTAAAACTAGAACTAAAATAAATAAATAATATCTTTCACCGAGAAAAAATAGATCTTTTATTAAGATTAAATCAAAATATGTTTCTTTACATATTGTATCTTCTCATTGGTTTAGATTTCGAACAACAACAAAATAATAATAATAATAATAACAATAAAAAGAAACCGAACGAGCAAAGAAAGAGAATTGTTTATTATTAGTAGTGTATCTCTATCATCAATTATGAGTTCAACAAACGAGCAAATGAAATCATCGGCACGTGCATATCAATTACCATTGACAAAAGTTAAATCAATAATTAAACTCGATCAGAATACACGTATGATCAGTCAAGAAAGTGTTTATATTCTCACATTAGCTACAGAAGAATTTATTCGAATGTTAACACGTGATGCTCAAAATTCAATGAAACAATGTGCATCGAAACGCTTAGATCGTTTACATATATTCAGTTCGATCAATACAAATCCACTCTATGAATTTCTCGATGGTTCTTTCGACTAAAAATTTCACTTTTTCCTTTCATTTGTCATTGTCAGATAGTTAAATTTTCAAAGAATAGCTCTCAAAATCAATAGTATTTCTTCTATTTTCTAGATTTTTTGAATGAAACAGTCATCAATAGCCAGTAGTCCACCACCTCTACCATTACCATCATCAACACCCGTACTCAATCCAATTGATAGATCATCACATCGAAAACCAATCGATGAACGTGAAAAATTGTTTCTTCTCTACGAAAGTCAAGGTCAATTGTCCGAATATGTAACGGATCCGAGTCAATTGCAATCGCCACGTCTTTCAACAACCGATCCGAATACAATTGATCATCATGGTTTCATACATGATCAATCGGTTCAAGGATTGTCATTGTTTGAAAAGAAACAAATGCAACAAGACATCAAACGTAGTGAAAGGTGGAATAAAATGCTCAAAAAATCTTCACAAATATCTCGAGATAATGAAAAACTTCGACGACGAATGTACAAAGGCTTGCCAAGTACATTACGCGGCGCATTTTGGTCCCGGTTATTCGATCTTGATGAACAACTACGTATCAACAAAGGACATTATGAAATATTAAAGAAAAAAGCTCGATTAACATCGACATTTTTAAGTCAGATCGATCTTGATGTTAATCGAACCTATCGAAATCATCAAATGTTCTGTAATCGCTATTGTTTAAGACAAAAACATTTATTTTCAATTCTTGCTGCTTATAGGTAATCATATATTCGAGTTGAAAAACGAAATATTCATATGTTTTCGAATGAATTTTCTAGTGTTTATAATACAGAAATTGGTTATACACAAGGAATGAATCAAATTGTTGCATTTTTATTATTCTATTTGCCTGAAGAAGAAGCATTTTGGGCATTTTGTCAGCTAATGACTGGTTCACGTTGGATGATGCACGGATTTTTCTCTCCGGGCTTTCCGAAATTATTTCGTTTTCAAGCACAATTCGACAAAATTATCCGAAAAATGCTGCCTAAAGTTCATAAACATTTTGCCAACAATCAAGTACAAACAGATCTTTACACAATTCGTTGGTTTATGTTATGCTATCTCGGTAGATTCATTTAGTTTTCTTCTTCTTTTGTTTTTTGATCTTTTACATTTGAAGATTGTCTTCCGTTTCCATTAACACTTCGTATTTGGGATATTTATATACTCGAAGGTGAACAAGTTCTTCTCACGACAGCCTATTGTATTCTACGAGTGCATCGAAAGAAATTATTGAATTTAAAATCATTCGACAGTATCAATACATTTCTGAAAACAGATTTATGTAAAAATTTCGCAAATACAACTATGACTTGGGATGAAATCATCGAAGAATATATTGTTTGCTATGAAAAATTGAAACAAAATAATCTTTTATCATTACCAATGCCATTGGATAATGAACTACCAACAAAACCATTTAATATTTCAATGGGTGATATTACGAAATTAACAACTACCGACGAGAAAAGTAAGGAAAACAGCAAACTTAATCCGTTCTTTAGTTTCAGAAAATTTGAAATTTATTGTCTTTTTCTTTCATAGAAGTAGCCAAGTCGGTGTCACCGAAATCGGATACTCCTTCACATGTGATAGCTAATCCTGTATCAATAACAACCACCACAACAACAACACCAACTCTACCGGCTGTTGAAACATTTCTTGTCACATCATCAGCACCATTAGCAACAGCTGATGAAGAATCTCCATCGATAGTTAATTTTCGTGATATATCGATTGAAAATCAATATCTCGAAATCAAACGTATAACTAAACCATTTATTATCGATGATCAACCAATTCTTACCGAATATGATAGTTGTACAGTGTTATCAAGTGCTGATCCATCGCTAAGTGGTTATCGACAGAAGATAAAATTCAATCCTAATGATGATGATGATGATGATACATTAAGTTCGAAGAGCGATCTACATAATGATCTCAATGATGAACATATACAAATTTCACAATTAATAACAACATCTTTTCTTCATGATGATCAAACAGAAAATCTTAAACGATCGCCATCGTTCTATGATAATGTCGATCAAACAGATTCGAATTATTATTCTTCAACACCTTACGCATTTGATACAGATATTCGATAGAAATAAGAATAAGAAAGGAAAAAAAAGAAATATAAGCATATTTTTTATCTTTTAGTCTGGTATTTTCTTAAAACGTTTTCTCTATCTTTGTTTTATTTTTTGTTCTATACTCGAAATAATCCTCGTAGATTAGTAGTGCTAATGCGGGCGGATTGAGAGTAAACAAAAGGAAGAAAGAGAGGAAGAGAGAAAAAAATCTAATTTCTTTCTTCATTTTTTTGTGTGTTCGCTGTTGTTGTTGTTGTTATTGTTGTTTACAGTGATATATGTTTCTATTTTGTATGTGTAACAGTAAGCATTTGGCTTCTAGCTTTATTTTATCAATTTTCTTAACACTATCTTATGCAATTTTAGTCATACGCACGAAAAAATGGGTATCAGGGAACGTCGAATGAGAATTGTTTGTTTGTTTGTTATTTTGTTCTCTTGTATAAAAATAATATTTAATAATAATAATAATAATAAATGAACAGTCGAATTGTGTTTCCTTGTTTGTATTTCATAGGATGAACAAAATAAAAAAAACAAGCATTTTTTCTTCTTCTAGATTCAATTCGGTGGTTTTCGTGTGTGTGATTTTTTTATACATATTATATATATATATATATATATATAATAGTCTTATTCATTCTTATTTTTAATGCACTTGTTTTTATCGATTTAATTATCATTAACAAATCTAGTCGTCTTATTTAACTGTTTCAATAATTAAAGGTAAGAAGAAAAAAAACATTTTTTTTCTCGTCAGGTAACCAGCTGCTCACACATCGTGAATCGAAATGTATTTTAATTTGTCTTTTTTGTTGTTGTTATTCTCACTCGTGTTCTATAGGCAGATTGTATTGAACAGATGGTTCGATTGCATGTTGTGAACATTGTCTATTCGCAGCTGATAGTTTCTCATTTCATTTTGAGTAATATTTTTCTTTTGAATTATAAATCTTGTCACTTTTTTCTTTCTCTTACTCTTATTCCTTTTTTTCTGATTTGAATATTTTATGTGCGTAAATAGAAAAAGTAAATGACACGAATAGAGAGAAAAAGAGAGAGAGAGAACATGAACTATATACAGAGTTTCTATTTGATGGTGGCATCAAATGAAGCGAACTATCGGAGCTATTTTGATATTCTATATATACAAAAAAAAAGAAACTGAAATAGGAAGTATTGTTGTTTGTTGTTGATTGAAAAGGAACGAGTGAAGATAATGATGATCACACTATGAATAATTCGTCTGCAACTCGATCTTTGTATTTCGTTGACGAATGAAGCTAGGTCATCAATGTCGAATGCACACGTTGAACAACCGTTTTTCTTCGCCTTCTTTTGTCATTCATAGGAGAGAAACATCTTTTTTTTTCTTCTTCTTCTTCTTCCGAAAGTATGAAGAAAAGAAGAAATCGTCGACGAGACACATGCGCAAATAATATTGTCGTCGTAGTTCAATCGCTCTCTTTCACTCTCTTCTAATTGTGTAGCGTGCATTTATACGTATACACAAGACTCGATCTTATTTGTCGACGTATATATACACACATATATATATATATACATGTCGGTTGAAATGATTTCTCACTTTGTTGTCAGATTTCGTCTTTAGCTTAAAATAATCATTTGTGACCTTCTTAGTAACCTAGAAAACAAAACATATATTCATTAAGAATCGATTTCAACGCGCCATAAACTTAATGAAAAATGATTTCTTCTCTCATTGATCTTTTTTGAAACTAGATAAAAAAAACACACACACGCACACGACGTTTATATACATAGAAAATACATAATCACATATCTAACTATTATGTATTCGTTGGTAGCGGCTTCATCAGCCACATCACCGACGATTTCTGCTAGGTATTTTCGTGTTATTTCATATTTCTTTTTCTTCTCTTTTCTCATTCAATAATAATAACAACAAATCACTGACTTTTCCATGTTTTCTAGGTCTTTCTTTTCATCGAACTGGTATTCGTTTACATCCATGAGTACTGAAAGTTCGACTAACAAACTTGTATTTAATCCTAATTCAAGCAATAGTCCATCATTAACTCCAACATCATCATCATCGCCAGTTACTGTTAATGGAACCGATCATTATCAACAACAACATTTAACTTCGAATGGTAATGGAATTATCAATGATGGAAAAATAACATCAAATAATTATCAAAACGGTGTACTTCCTGATCTTCAGGCAACATTCCAAAGTTCAACATGGAGTAACGTTATTGACCCATTGAGTGGTGCCTCCGGTGATCATCCATTTGATATACATAATGGTAGTCGAATATTTTCATCACAAACAACGACACCACCGCCACTTATGGCCATGCAACAGCAGCAGCAACAACAACAACAGCAATTGTCTTATCAACAAGCCATTCAACGAAGACCAATAACAGCATCACATAATTTTTCTAATCAAACAATTCGCAATGGTTTAACAAATCCTTCGAATCAATCAGTTACATCAATGAATGGACGAACAGCTATTTCATCACCATTATGGAATAATCCATCTTCAATCGTTGGTCAACCAGCACCGCATATTCAACAACAACAACCACCATCGCCATCATGGAACAATCCATCGATTCCACATGGATTTCCTGCGACATCATCTCGTCGCCCGGTTCCATCATTAACCAATCCAATGAATCATAATGGAAATTCATTAACAAATAATCTTCTACTTGGCAATGGAAATCTTCCAATGTCACAAACGAAAAAATCTACACAAAATAATCCATTTTCATTTCTTTCGTCATCATCATCATCGACTGTAAATCAAAATAAATATAATTCAATATCGTCTCTTTCGAATACACTTCAACGTACACCTGCCATGACAAATTTTATTTCGACACAAAACGGACAATCACCACCACCTCCACCACATATCATCAATGGCAATGATATTGAACAAAATTTTGCCAATCTCAATTCGAATGATGTCTATGATATGAATTCATTTCATCAAATCATGGACATGATGAGAAATGCGTCGACGGATGGCGTTAAACGTGTCTATAGTGATGATAGTGGCATGGGCAGTATACTTGATACGGAAAGTTTAATATCTGTTGGTGGACCATCAACATCATCAACTGGTTTGTTCGGTTCACCACGAGGTCTACAAATGGATATGAATAAAGAAGAACGTTTTTCACGCAAAGTTTTCGTCGGCGGTCTACCACCGGACATTGATGAAGAAGAAATCATTGCACATTTTCAACGATTTGGCCCATTGATTGTCGATTGGCCACATAAACAAGAAAGCAAATCCTATTTTCCACCGAAAGGTTACGCATTTTTAATTTTTACATACGAACGTTCAGTACAAGATCTTATCGATGAATGTGTTATTGATGATTCGAAATTGTACATGTGCGTATCAAGTCCAAGTATGAAAGATAAAGCTGTACAAATACGTCCATGGTTATTAGCCGATTCGGACTTTGTTATGGATGGTTCTCAACCACTCGATCCACGAAAGACAATTTTCGTTGGCGGTGTACCACGTCCATTACGAGCCGTCGAATTAGCCATGATTATGGACCGTTTGTATGGCGGCGTTTGCTATGCTGGTATTGACACCGATCCTGAATTGAAATATCCGAAAGGTGCTGGTCGTGTCGCATTTTCCAATCAACAAAGTTACATAGCAGCGATTTCAGCACGTTTCGTTCAATTACAACATGGTGATATTGACAAACGTGTCGAAGTTAAACCGTATGTACTCGATGATCAATTATGTGACGAATGTGCAGGTGCACGTTGCGGAGGCAAATTTGCTCCATTTTTCTGTGCCAATGTGACATGTTTACAATATTATTGCGAAACATGTTGGGGTTCGATTCATTCACGTGCCGGCCGAGAATACCATAAACCATTGGTAAAAGAAGGCGCTGATCGTCCACGTGCATTACCATTTCGTTGGTAGGAAAAAGCCAAAATCAATTGAAATTAAGGAAAAAAAATTATCTTTCTCGTCAATATTGTTATCTGATTGTTGTTTCTTTATTCATTCATTTCCTTTTCTTTGGTTTTCTTTTTTGTTTATTTTCCTATGTTGTATCACATGATTTCATTTTTCTACTCTTGTTTTGTGTAAATTCCTTTCATTTTTCTTTTGTTTCTCGATTCTCTCTTCTTGTGAAACATTTGCGCATATGTTTTTGGTTTCCTTCTTTGTTTTTTTCGTCTTTTTCGTTTAGCTAAGACCTAGCGCATTTTTAGATAAATGTTCGTAAGTCTTCTTTCATTCGTAGGGGGATAAGTCGTCGAATGATCTCGTACTATCTTTCTCTCTTTCTCTATATCTCTTTTTCTGATAAACACTTTAAAAAAAAGGAAAAACAACGTAGCATACAATACATAGAGCGCGTATTTGTTTGGATCTTTTTTGTGCAATCTTTCTACATATGTAACACTGACTCATAAGTCGAATATTCTCTTTTTCTTCTGTTGTTTTTCTGAAAGATTGTTTGTGCTTATGTGATGGTGAATGATGATGATGATGATGATGATGATGTCTTAGGTCTGTCTTCTTCTTTTTTTGTTTATTTCTTTATAAAGGAAGAAAAATGAGAAAATAAAAAAAAATCGTTTGATGATTTTTTTTTGGTTTATCTGTTCTTAATATCTTTCTCTTTATTTCCGTTTATTTTGTACACAACTTTTATTTTGTATGATTTTTCTCTCTTCTTCTTCTTCTTCTTTGATGGGCAGCATTCTCGTTATTATTATCACTGTTGTTATCATTGTTGTTATTGTTTGTCATTATGTAGCTTAACATACACACACACACGCACATCCTCAACATATACTTCTTCTATTTTTTGTTTATTTATTTTTTATTGTATCATCATGATTAACATTCATCAGGCCGTGAATAGAGATATCAAGATCATATGAAATGTAAGAGCATAACGTTTCCGGTGTCGTTGCTCTTCGCATTATTTTGTACCTTCAAATAAAACAGGCAATCTGGCGCGCAGATCTACTTGGAATAACCAAACGCTTATGTATGTGTTTGTAGAATCTTTCTTTTTCTCTCTCTCTCTCTTTCTCTTTTTATATTAAACATTTTCGTTGATCCTCTTCATATTTGTTCACTTTTTTTTGTCTATCTCTCTAGCTTGATGATTTATCATTGATTGTTGTCATTTTTTTTAATTCGTACTTGTTCTTTTTTGTTGTGCTGAACTATTACTACATTTTTCTTTGTTTTTTTTGCTGTTGGAATAAAATCAAGAGAATCCAAAAAAAAAGAAATTGTCGACGTTTTTCATGTTGCAGATTTAAAAGTAAAAACTATGTTTGGAAGACCAACGAACAGTGCTCCGTCTCGTTCAGGCAAAAAATCAACGGATGATATCAAGAAACGTCTGCAATCGGTTCTTGGCTATAGTCCCTATGCACTTTATTTCGGTTTTGTTCCATTGGTGATCTATTTAGGATTTAAACTCGGACCTGATCCACAAACACCCGAATTTACATTAGTTAATTTATTACCAATTGGTTAATAATCAAGAACAAACAAAAAAGACATTATGTGATTTTTTTTTCTATTTTGGCATTGAATTTTCTTAGAAAATAAATCCGAATGAAGAAGAACATTAATGCTCAATAGATTGTCCCATGAAAGAGAAGTTTATAGAACATTAAGAAGTCATGTCTTTTGTTTATTGAAATTGGAATAGCAGACGTGACTTTTTCGTACCTCGATAAATAGGTACAAAAATAAATAAATGTCCTATTCGCATGCATTCGTTCGAAAAAACAAAATTTGACAAATCAAATGCTTTTTTTTTAAAATTGATGTCGCTAGATTTTCAAAATCAACGAATTTTTCAATGTTACCAATGAGAGAAAGTTTTTTTTTTGAATCATCGAACGATAATTCGTCTCATTTGATTGGAAAGTATTTCAGACATCGAACAACAGAATACATAAAAATACACACATATTATTTGTCAATAGAATGGTAAGGTGTGTCCTGAGAAGAGCAAATAAGTTATCATTTTAAATAGATAATGATAACATATTTCTTTTCTCGTACTATTCTAACTTGTTATTTTTATTCATTTGTCAAAAAGTAAATTCTTTTTGAGACGACGAAAAAAGAAACATATTAAATAGTTGAAATAGTTCGAACTTTTTCGAAACACTGAGTACATTTCAGAGACCATACTAGTTTACATGCATATTCATTGACGTATAACCTTTTTTTTTGTTTCTTTCTCATCCTATCTCTAAATTTATTCATGCATAAGTCACATGGTTATTTACCTGTAAATTTCGTTATATGTATAGATTCAGTTTGTGTCGTTGTTGTTGTTGTTTTTTATTTTGGTCGTTGTGATTTTGTTTTTTTTCTGTAGATATGTATATAGAAAAAACTAAATTGAATTAAATCAATGGACCGAACGAATTCTAGTGATACAGATTTGTCTTCATTGACACCACCTCCGGCAAGTAATAGTTCGACAAATGATGTCGAAGGTATATGGAGTCCCGATATTGAACAAAGTTTTATTGAAGCACTTGCGATTTATCCACCATGTGGACGTCGAAAGATTATTCTAACTGAAGAAGGTAAAATGTACGGACGTAATGAATTAGTTTCACGTTATATTAAAATTCGTACGGGTAAAGTACGAACACGTAAACAAGTGTCATCACATTTGCAAGTTCTTGCTAAACGACGTGCAAAAGATCTTCAAGATCTACGTAATGATGCCGAAGCACAAAAACGAATACTCGATCGTTTGAAACAATATACATCGGCAGAGATTGTTTCAATGACTCTCGATAACAAAGACGATCGAAATCAATTGATCAAAATATCGAAACATTCATCACGATCGAAATCAAATGATAAACATTCGAGTAGAATTCAACAAACTTCGACAACAATGAATCGATTAAAAATCAAAGATGAATCATTCAATTCACCCGTAAGAACTAATCAGTCTACGACCGGTATCTTACTTCCTCGTGCACCAACTATGAAAAACTCATTAACAAAAAGATCGACATCCAACACTCCTATACCATCGTTTTTACCAAGTAAATTCGAAATGATTGAATAGAAAATGAAATTCATTCTGATTTACTTTATTTAGCATCATCATTACCATGCAGTTCAATGCATTCAATGAATCAAATGGTAAATCATCATTCGCCATTGATTTTACCATCGGCATCGATTGGACACGATGACTTTCGATTACAAGAAATGTGTGCATTTATTGAATTAAAACGAACAATAAACTCGACACATCCATCACGTATGTATCCGTATTCGGAAGGTTGTTCAATTTTTCAACATGATCTACTTCGTTTACATATGAATGATATACAAATGAAAAATCTTCATACATTCGAAACAATATCGATCGATCAAATATTTGATAAATTTCCTCATTACGATGGTTTAAAAGATTTGTACGAACAAAATCCGAATGGTTCATTTTATTTAATTAAATTCTGGGCCGATGTTTCACCGCCATTATCGATTATGAATTCGGTTAATAATCGTGATGAATCATTTTATACGTCTTATACATATACGAGTTGTTCGAATCGACCGATACGTATTTCAACACGATTATGTTCATTTGGAAAGCAAGTTCTCGAAAAAGTTGAAATCAGTGACTATCCTCAATTAGATCAATTTCATCAGTTTATTTATCGATTTGATCGTTCACCATTATGTGATTATATGATACAATTCATACAAAAACTACGTTCATTACCTAATACACCTATGATGAATAGTGTACTAGAAGTATGAAGAACTTTGATTCGTTTTGTCAAATGAATAAGAAACCTATTTTCTTTTTTTTTTAGAATTTCACAATTCTTCAAGTGATTAAATGTCGTGATGAGTCTGATCAGTTATTACTTTGTTTAGCTTTTGTTTTTGAAATCGGTACATCTGATGGTAGTGGACCACAATATCAAGTTTATAAATTAGTTGCCAATTAATATTTATTCGAAAAAGTTGATGATATATTTTTGTATAAAATCCTTTAATGCAATTCTATACATGCATTATGTCTATCATTCCATGTGTTGTTGTTTTCTCTGCTCAATCGTCGAGAAAAATCAATATCATCATAAACTAGAATCTTTTCTTGTGTACCCAGTGATTGTGGCAGCTCTTCTAATTTTTATTTCAGTTAAATGTCGTTTTAGTGTTTTTGTTTTGAATAACAAATCCGGTTTTTATATGACTGTGCTACAAAAAAAACCCTATCGTCCATTATAAGACAGTATCGTTCTTTTTCTCTTTAAATATATGTTTGGTTTGAATAAACTAAATTAGAATGCAAAATCTATGTATAGTGCTGCAAAAGAAATAAATGCACAACGACAAATACATTTTATTTGAACAGAAGAATATATGTTTATATTAAAATATGTAGAAGCAATGGAAATACAGTTTTATATCATTATTTGATATAGATGAACGCAGTAAAATCACAAATGACAACATTGAAAAATAAATAAATTTCGAAATCGAAAAAAAAACTGCTAATATCCAAACCAATCAAAAGCGAGACTTCCACCGGATGATTGTGTCCAAAGTCCATCAATAGCTGCCGTCCATTGTACAGCTCCACTTAGTAATGATTGTGAACCAGGTGCACCACTCATTAATGAATATGATTCACTTGTACGACATGTTTTCACACCAGAAGTACATTGTGTTGTAACCTGAAAATGAGAAATATCGAATAATTGTCCTGTCATTGCATTATTTCTTACAGTTGAATATTCGTTAGCATCGACAACGGACCATGTCAAACCTCGATCATCACTGCGCATAATGGAAGTACCATCTTGTGCATATCCATATAAAAATTGAAGTTGTTCACTAGGATCAAAGACGAACCAATCTATATTCGCAACACTTGTATTCAATGCTAAATCAAAATTAAATTCATAAGTTAATATCAAGCAAAATCCTCGGTCTTTTACCTATCCATGTTGCTGATGTTGTTGTATCACCGTTCAGTAGAACATGACATAAAATCGATGTTCTAAGATCGAAATTAACGATAAATAGAATTCTTTAAAATGATTTACCTTGTTGGTACTTCATCACAAACATAAACATCATCGTAATATGTTAATCCAACTTGTGTTGGAGGTGCGACTAATATGGTTCGTGGAAACAATGGACTTGTTGCAACTGGACAAATACCTAAATATCATAATTGATCTCATAAAAAAAAAAGAAAATCCCTCGAAAAACGATCGTCTACTTGAAACTGATATATCCGATGAATTTGTTTGTCCTGTTATATTTAAAATAAAACCAGAAGTTTTAGTTAATAAATCGCTTGGTTGTACAACATCAATTAAATAAACACGTAAATATCGAATTAAAATAGATTTTGATAATGAAATCGAATATATTGAACTGCCATTCAATAAATATTTAACTGGATCCATTGCAAAACTCGATCCATCCAAACTGTAGCCGAGTTGAATTGTTGAAATGGGTGCAAACGATGCTGGTACTTCGATATTAATACTTTTGACTAATGTTAAATTACCAAAATTAATTTGAAGATATGTAGCACCTGATAACATCCATTTATTCGATCGATAACCGGTTTGCCAACCAGCTAATTAAGAATAAATTTTAAAATTTTCGTCTCGAAAACGAAAAGAACTTACTGGTTCGAACTAGTGAAGCATCAGATCCGTAAACACTTGATACAAATTGACATGAATCTAATGAACCAAGTAGACTTGAATAACTCGAAACTATTCATGAGAGAGAAAGAGATAAAATAGTAAAGTTTTAAATTTTAAATTTTCATTACCTGTTGTCATCGATACAGGTAATGAAACAATATCATCAAAAGTAAAGACTTTCGATGTCGGAAAGTAAGCAACATTCGCTCTGAATATAAAAAGAAAAACAATTACAATTCGATGTAGGTCATTAACAACTAAATCTAACCTCGGTCGTTTCATGCATAAAAATTCATAGGGAATCGTAATCATCGGTGAGTTATGTCGTTGAAAAACTAGAGCCATTTGATTTGATGTATCAATATTAAGAGTAAATTCAATTGTACCAGCATCATTGAATAGAAGTGTACCGAACTGAAATAATCAAATCGAATATTTTGAATACTGAAATCATTTTCAATTTACATCAAATAGAGCATATGAAGTACTATCAGTTGAATAATTCAATGAACTTATTGATGAATTATAACTTGCTAAGGATATCCAAGTTGGTAAATAGATAATTAATTGTGCATCTATACATTCAGCATTCGAATTCTGTTGATGACCAAAACTGATTGTACATTTATATGTTGAACTAAAATATCATCAAAAATTGTAAATAAAATTGTCAAATCAGTGAATTTTACCCTATTGCATACGGTCCACTGGTTAAATCCGTACGATTGACATACATAATTGGTTGTTCAGTACCATTTCTTGAAACAATATCTTGAATTGAATTCGACATATTAACTCCTCCATAGGTAACCTTTAAAATCACATCAAAACCAGTATTATCTTCTGCTGCTGGACTATCCGTTAAATAGCCTGTTGCTTGAATAGTGATAAAATTATCAGTTAAATTCGAAAAATTATTCAACATTGCCGATGTTCCTGTATTTGTAACAACGCCTAGATCAAGATAAGCTGTATCTTGATAGGTTGAACCGAGCACACTTGATGAATATGCCCATTGATATGTATTTCCAAGTAAATATTCAGTCATAAATGAGCCGACATTGATGCCAGCAGAGAGTATTGTTGCCGACAGGATATTAACAGTAACACTGCTTGCATTCTGAGCACTATAGAGAGTAATTTGTAAACGACCTTGTGAGTAAGTTGGTAAATAGATTTTATAGGTATAGGTAACTGTTTGACGAATGGCACTTTGAATTGTTGCATTTGCAACGGAAACAATGACATTGGTTGTATCATTTGACTAGAAGAAGAAGAAGAAGAAGAAACAAAAATTATTTATTTTTATTTCGAAAATACTTACAAATAATGTAAAACCAGTATAAGAACTTTGACTTTTAACAGTAAATGGAATTGTTGACGAAAGATTTGTTTGATTATTATTGATTAATGCAACAATATCAACCGATAATTGACTATCGACGGGTACAGTTGTTGTTACTGGTACACGGACGTTCGATTGCACAATTAACTAAAAACAACAATGTTTTCATTTTAAATCCTACAAAAACTTTACAGTGCTCGCAGTGACATTTGTTGGATCTATTGGATAGTAACAAGCGACACCGAAATCAAGTTCCATGAATGAATTGTATAGAGTCGAGCCACCACTTCAATGAACAACCAAATAATAAAGAATATCAAACGACAGAGAACAATCATTTGATCATACCTGCTGAGAATTGGCAATGCTTGACTTTTCATACACATTAAATTATCTCCTGAACTAATAAAGAATCCATTGGTAAAATATGCAGCATCGTTCGTTGCTGCTGTTATACTAAATTGAAAGATTAATGAATAACATGCTTCACTTGTTAGATTATTTGCAAGAACGAATTGTGTTCGAATGAGAAGATCTTGACCGAGATACGCATTTGTATTATTATTTGTATCGTTGGATTGTTGATAACTTGTTGCATTCAATGGACTGAGAGATGAAATCTGAAAGGAAATTAGTCGTTTTATGAACAGAAATCAGAAGAAGACAAAACATGTTTACATTGCCGTATGATTGTGTTGAACCAGCAGTTAAATGAGATGTAATTGAAGCTAATGCTGATTGACCTGATGGTATTAAATTGGACAGAGTCAGATCAAATGATGAACCACTTTGTGCTGTTGCAAGAACAAAAACTTGAACGATAACTGTATTCGAATCGAAGGAGAGTGAAGAATTTAAACTTGAATTATCGGCTAAAAAAAGAAGATTTTTCATAGAAGAAACTATTCGAGGAATCAAATTTAAACTACTAACAAGAAATACTACAGATTGTTCCGAGATCGGTTACTGCTGTAGCTGGAAGTCCGTTGGAATTATAAGTTAAAATCGATGAAATATCATTTGAACATGGAACATTTCGTCCACGACTAGGTGAAATGTCAACTCGGCAAACGCTCGTTTGACTATTGACATCGTTGGAAACTAGACGATTGAAATGAATAAATTCCGAATCGATATTTTTATTTTATATTCTCTTACTGGCGCTTGTTAACGATGTATATGTTCCGTAAGAATTCGAAGGAATTTTAAGTCCATAATTAACGACTGTTAACACATTTCGATCGAAAGTTTGAGTTGAATTAAATGAAAAGAATAACGGAGTTCCCTAGCAATTGGAGAGAAAAAAAGCAGAATTGTTCAGCTAATTCTCTCGAAGAATCTTTTTTCACATACGACAACGCTTGGTGTTGAACCTGGTTGAGTGCCAGTAAATAAAATTTGCCCAATCCAAAGAGTCGAAGGTGAATAGTAAACATCGACATTGACATATGTCGATCCGCCATTACCTAATGCTGGTTCAATTCTTACATAAACTCCTGCAAAACAAATCAATCGATCAATTCATTTTTATTTTGTACAAAAACAAAACATTTTACCAATACGAATTCGTCCGAGATTACTATCAGTTTGAGTTGTTTCATAATTACACAACGGTCCTAATTGTACGTAGGCAGTATCGTTTTTTCTTTGATTATATCTACAAATATAAATTTGCTTTCTTTTAATATATCGACAACGGAAAATGAAAGTTTTCTAACCGTGATGAATAGGTAATCAATTGGGATTGATCTTGATTGTAGAATATCGAATGAAAACATGGTAGATTCGCACCGACATCGACGATCTTAACTTGACAGATTGTTGCTACCGGTATTTTACTTCCCGGATAGGTTTCATTCGTCGTTATTCGTACGGTCATTGGTGTATAGATACCAGTTGGTTTTGTATAGATATCATAATAGAACAAACGTGAATATCCAAGATTAGTATTTGATTGATTCGTTGTACTGTTGGTTTCATAGGAAAGAGCAAAATCTGGCCGAGTAGCATTCTTTCAAAAAAAACACAAAACATGAAATGAAATCGATCGTTGTTTATTTTTCTTACGGTTGAATTGTACGAAATGTCGACTACATTAACCGCCGCATTTGCAAGCCAAATTGTATTATTTCCAAGTGTTATACTAATAGTTGGCCAAACAACCGATTGAGTTGTATTTAACAATTGAAAAATCGTATCGAAACTAAAGAACGAGGAAAATGTATTTATTTTGTGAGAATATTTAATCTATTTTACATACACTATCTGATTGACATCATCAGCATAGATTGTTGAACGTGAACCAAGATTAGCGATAACACCGTAATTGTAAGTTAATTGATCATAACTTGTTGAATTTACACTTGATGAATATGTGTATAAATCGGCATTCGGATCAGTACATTGAGGATTCGAAGTGCCAACATTTTCTCCAGCTGATTGAAATTTAACAGCACAAGCTTGTAAGACTGGCATGGATGTATTCGATGAGCCATTCAAATCGAAAACAACCGGTGCAGAGAAACCACTGGGAACAGTCATTGTAACTCGTAATTTCAATGTTTGATAAATACCAACTGAACTAGATAATTGTTCAACAGAAAACGTTGGCAATGAACCATTCTATAGCATAAATTGAATAAATAAAAATGTACAAAACAAAAAAACAAACAAAATTTATCTACAAGAGCCGATGCTGAAACTGATGCCGTCGCATAGATATTGTAAGTTTGTGATACGGTTGGACTGCTTGAAGTGACTTGTGCAGTCATACTGCCAGCTAAAAATGAACTTATGCCATCAGTTATGAAAACACGTCCATAAACCACAACGTAGAGAGTTGCCGATGGGCCAGTGTACGATTCTGTAAAGAGAACAGAACATGCAAACAAACAAACATGTAGAAGAAAAAGATTAAATACGTGTATTGATGATTTGTCCGAGACTAATCGTAATTTGATTACTAACTGATGTAGTTGTTAAACTTTGAGAAATTTCATAGCCTAGTGTTGGTAAATGTACGAAACCTTCTGTTGCACTCTACACAAAAGAAAACACAAGAAGTTACTTTTATAGAAAAAAAACACAATTATTTCGAAATAATTTACTTGAACATATGCTGAGCAAAGACCTAGTTTCGATGGATTATTATTTATTATCGTGAAGATCATATTATTCGCATAAGTTTTATTGAAAACAATCGGTACTGCTAATGCAAATGGTGAACCTTGAGGAATTTGTAATGATGAATTCGTTGCATCGCCTAATGCAAATGGTCCTGTTGTTGCCTACAAAAAAGATTGATTTTTTGAATATTTACAAGAAAATAATAGAATTCAATTTAACATACACTTGTCGAATTCGAATAGACAAACAATGCTTGACCAATCCATATTGATGAAACATTATTATATTCGACGCCAACAGTAACCCACTAGTAAATAGAATAAAAAGAGAAAGAATCAAGAAAATATTTTTTTTCTTGTTTGTGTTTTTCATTTACATATTCCGAACCATTTGTTTGATAAGATGGATTCGACATAACAACACTTCGAAAACCAATGATGATCGAACTTTGTGTAGTATTACTTGGTGCTATAAGACCATTATTTACAACAGTACCAAAATCAATACGTGCGTTATTATACTAAATTAGCAGATAAAATAAAACTTAACAAAAAAATGTTCATTTTCATATGAATACTTGAGAATTATTCAACTGTGTTGACATCGTTATAGTTGGATCGTAGAGAGTTTGTGAATTTTGAAAATTGCCTCCAACATAACTGATCGATGGTTTCGACATTTGCATGACCATTGTATCATTATCAGGCATGATGATTTCAACGCTTAAATCTGTTGATGCACTTGAACCATAGTATGCGACAGTTATTGTAACAACATAATCACAATAATCACCTATTTATCATCGACAATAGATTGTTTTCTTCATTTTTTTTTGCAATTAAATTTACATACCAACTCGAGCTAAGATTGTTGAATTACATGCGCCCTGTTTAGCATAATCAATGTCAATCGTAGCATTTGCCGCATATACCAACGGAAATACTTTAAAAAACAATATTTGTATATACAATAATCTTGATGCTATGGTCAACTCTACATAATTGTCAAGCTGTTTTTGCTGAATAACTACGAACGTTCTTTTACAAAATATTTTCAAGACTGAACTTTATTCTTTAAGAACTAACAATATAATATCGAAATTAACTTACTCGTATTAACTGTAAAAATAAAGATAATGGAAAAATATTGCTGCAGTTGCATTTTCATCCTTCTGAGAAAATACAACTCACTTAAATGACTGTTAAATAAAATAAGAAAATATTCTCTTTTGTTTTTCTCCTACTTCTAACACCTATTTTAAAATGGAAATTAAAAACAAAGAAAAGAGAAAAGTTCTCATTTTTTTTCCTTTTTGTGATAACAGACAATCATCTATTTGAACGTTTTACGTTAGTGTTTCTTTTAATTTTATGACGTCGTTCAATTAGTTTTTCATTAGTTTTTTTTTATCATACAACTATATAACTATTTTTCATTTTCTTCGTCGTTTACTCTGTCACTCAAATACTTGAAAAGAAAAGAAATTATTTTAATTTAATGATAGCTTTTCATTTTCTCGTTCTAAAAAATAGAGAATAAATTTTTTTTCTCCCACAAACTGATTTTCAAGCAAAAGCATTATCATGCCCGAAATTATAAATAGAAAAATCATCCGAAGCGTTTTGTTTGATTTCTCGATTGAACTTCAAACAAAAAAATGTACAGTCTACACAAATAATGTCTTGTTCGAAGTCTCTATTGATTTTATTGAAAAAGAGTACATGAAAATTTAATAATTCATTCGAGTTAAACAACAGTCTATCTACGTCAATCTTATTTTAAGAAAGCCAGGTACCGTTTTGCATTGTCAACCACGTGTGCAAGTCAGAAAACAATTGCGACGAATTTTAACTGAATGAAATTGTTTTTTCTTATCGTGAGGGCATAAAAAACAACAAGGAAACATGTTATTGGTAAGAATTAAAAGTGATATTTATTGAAACATTAAAATATCAAATAGACGAGAATAAAATACTGATCATTAAATCACATCTGACAAAAAAGAAAACAAATACGAGACAATAGAGAAAATACAATATAGATAAGCTTTGAGAATAAATCGACTGTTGATTTGCATTAATTATCATCGAATGGTGGTAAACCGAATTCGACTGGATCGAATTTTAAAAGACTATCAACGACGGTTGTTACGTGTTTAATTACTAATGGATCATAATGTGTCAACGGTAAACTCGGAATAAGTACAACTTTCATTCCAGCAGCAAGTGCAGCTCGAACACCATTTTCTCCATCTTCAAAAACTAAACATTGACTCATCGATATAGGTGGTTGAGGAAATTTTTCTGCACAAGCTAAGAATATATCTGGCTCGGGTTTAGTCAAACGAATTTCAGTTGCATCTGTACAAATAACTGGATCGAAGAGTTTAAATAAATCTCGATGACCACTTGTTTTTATTGTATACAATTCATGTGATGAACCCGTTCCAATAGCTAATTAATAAGAAAAAAAATCAATAAATCGATTAAATCTATCATGAAAATGATAGGCATCTACCCATGGGAATGTTGTATGCTGCTAAATGTTTAATAAGACGTTCAGCACCAGGCAAAAGTTCAGCGGATGGAAATGCTTTTTTGTATAAATCATATGATCTTATCAGAAATTCTTCTTCACTCATTGGCAAATCTAATTCTCCTAGAGGAAATACAAGAAATAATTGAATTTGATCTTATTTATTTTATATATCATCGTTTACGAATCAAGATTTGTCCTGCTTCTAACGCCGACTTGCCCATCATTTCGAGTTTAGTATCTGTCGTAAAATTTTTTCCATACGGCGCACAAATCTCTTGCATACATTCCGTATAAATTGATTCGGTATCCAACAGTAAACCATCCAAATCGAATATGCAATGTGTGATACTCATTTTCTTTTTATCTAAAGAAACAAAAAAAAACAAAAATTATCAATCGAATATTGGTCACTCTGGTTTTGTCAATCAAGATGTATAAATAAGGCAAAAAAAAACGAATTAATTATTCTTTTATCGTAACAAAAAAAAGGACTCGATACCAAAAAGAAAATCAACGAGATTCACAAATAAATAATAATAATAATACTGATAAAATAGAGCATTTGTTCGCTATTAACCAAATACAACGTCTAATATCATCATAATAGTAAATCCACCTAGATTGAAATGAAGAACAAAAAAGAAATATATCAACAAGATCTTCTTTTTATGTTTTAATTAACTTACCCATCATCCACCAGGACGAAGTCGTTCGATTTGTCCTTGAAGAGAAACAAAAGCAAAAAATGAATAGATAGAAAATAATAGATTACTAACGGTGTGATTTCAGGAATGATTTCATTGAAAACAACAAAAAGCATGGCTCCAGCAGCGAATGCAAGAGCAAATGGTAACAAACAATTAGATAATTGTACGAAAAGTACGCCGAGTAGTCCAGCTATGATCTCAGCTATTCCACTCAATTGACCGTACCTATATGAAGAAAAAAAATGATATTATTGGGGTTTTTTTTTATTGTATTTTTAACGAACCAAAATGCTTGAAATGATCCCATACCAAACGAGCGTAATGGCAGACTAATCACTAATCCTGAAAAAGAAAACACAACAAGTGCATATTTTTGGAAGTTTATTTTCTGTCGTTCTTTCTTTTCTATAAGAGAATTCGAATATACTCGACAAACACGAAGCAACTTCCCATGAGAATATAATCGAATTAAAAATTTCTTTATAGAAAACTAATACGACTAGTCGCACACATTTCAAGACGGCTCGTTTTTTGTTTTATTCAATAGAGAAGACAAGACGCCGTTTCAGCCGTTTTTTTCTCATCTATAGATTTTGACAGGAATAACAATAGTATCTTTCGTCATCAAACTATAAATGAAAAACAAAATTCATCAAAGACAATTTAGCTTCTTTTTTCCTACATGCATTTTTCTAAGTTAAACTCTACTTAGTCAGCATTCATATGTTAATAATTGCTAATTTTCTTTTCCAACAAAGTATATACTCGAGCAAAATCTATCACGAGCTTTTCCTTTTTCTTTTTTTTCCTTTCTTTCTTTCTTTCTTTCTTTCTCTCGTTTGGCGTTTCGCAACGATTTTTATTAATCTAATCTATATTTACACAGTAAATAAATATAATATTTATATGCAACAATCTAGACAAATTATTGATTAGTTCGTGTCCATTTCTCACTGTTAATAAATGGAAATGAACGTTTTTGCTTAATTCTAAAACGGAAATTCAATCATTATGTTACCTTCAGGAAAGTTTTGTATACCAATACCGATGGCAAGATTTCTAATAATAAAATACGAAAAAAAAAATATATATATGATTTTCTTTTTTTATTATGCAGCATTAACCTTGCATGAGTAAATGATGTGTTTGGATTTGTTGATGTTGCAATCGAACCAAAACCGACTCCAACGGCTAAACCTTCTGGAAAGCAAGAGAAAAAAGAAACTCTTATCTTCAGAAAAAAATCTTTGAACAAACCAGGAAAATTATGTAGAGTAACAGCAATGATTAATAAGAGCAATCGATGCCATTTGGCTTGTTCATCAGGAAATTCTTTAATTTCTTCCATTGGACTATCGCCAATCGGTATCTGAAGTTTATCTTGTTGTCGTTTTAAACGTGAACGTACATTTGAATTTAATTTAAAATTTTTCTCATTATCTTGTGTAGTTTTTAATTTAGAATCACTAGATTTTTTTGTTGTTGACGTAAATTGAAAGATTTTCTTCGATGTTATCGACGGTAGTAGAAGATCAGTTAAATGCACGAATAATCCGCCTATTAAAAATCCCAGAATAATTAAGAAAAAATTCATTTGACTTGATAAATAAATTTCTTCGTGAGCTATTTTTAATGCTGGATTAAGAAGACTCCAAAATGATGCAGCAATCATAACCTAGAAAAGAAAATGCTGATGAATTTGTTTGCTTCGTTCTTTTTGAACATACTCCAGCGCCAAAACCAAGACTATAATCGAGCAGTTTTTGCTGAAATAAATAAGGAAGATTTTGAACGAAGAAAAAAAGAACTTCGATGAAATTTACATTTGTTGATCGAATTACAAAAACTAGAGCTGCACCAGCTGCGGTCACAAACCATGTAAATCCCGTGCCTTTAAAGAAAAACGAGAAAAAAAAACAATGAATTCCCGTGAATTGATCTCGATTGTCGTTTGAACAATTGAAATCTACCTAGGAGGCATTGAATTAATGGTGACTGATCTCTGAGCATTTAATAAATAAATGAACATTAGAATTTTCTTCTAAATGTTTGTCCATAGTTTATAAAAAAAATTGTCGATCATTGGTTTGACTCATCAGCCAATAGAAATGCCTTCGTAAGGAACAAAAAACATACTACATTAGATTGTATATTCTCATTTTGAATAGAAACAAAAAAAATGACTGAGAATTCATCGTCGTTAGATTTAAATACTCTGTGGGTTGAATGTAAACATTCGGACGGACGGGTAAGTTAATTATTGTTTTGTAATTTCCATGTTAAAAAAGAAATTTGGCTAATTTAAGAGTTATTACTATAATGCGAAAACTCGTCAAACAACATGGACAAAACCCGAAGGACAACAGGTTATGTCTCAATTGGAACTCGATCAATTACTTGCAAAACAAACTCAAACATCAGCGAATATTCAATCACCATCAGACGCAGAAATCATCGATGAAAAAGTCGAAGAAGAAGAACAAGAAGTAGAAGAAGAAGAAGAAGAAGAAGAAAACGAAGATTCCGATGATCAAAATAGTCAATCACCCAAAGACGTGCCATCAGCACCTAATTACAATCCATACTCATATCCACCACCATCGTTAGGCATGCCATTAGGCTCATTTCCACCACATTTAGTGCCACATATGACGCAAATTATGCAAAATGGTAACCGAAAATTGTACTTGACTAACAGTTTCTTTAAAATCTGTATTTAGGTTTTCCTGGTTTTGGTTCGGTTCCACCGCCGCCACATTTACTTCGTTTTATGATGCCTCCATTTCTTCAACCGACAGCTGTACCAACAGGAAAATCCCTGGAAACACTTTATACTGAATTGAGAAAAGTAGGCAGTTAGCTGAGATTTCGTAATCGTAATTTGAAAATTGTTTAGTTACGAGCACAATTAAAAGATCTCGACGAGAAAATGGCCAAAGCAAATGATGATGCATCGAATTGGTCGGAATTCAAAAATCCCGAAGGACGAATCTATTTCTATAATTCGAAAACAACCGAATCAACTTGGGATAAACCAATTGTTCTCTCCGATGTTATCGGTACAAGAACTTTTGTCAACTGAATTTCCTATTTTGTTCTGTTCAATTTCAGATTTACAAAATCAACTTGAACATGTCAATAAAACAATTCACGAGTCAGAAAAAGAAGTCAAACGTCTAGAAAACGAACAAAGTCAAGCATCAGCTTCGGCTGCAAACGACAAAGCAGCACAACCTCAACAACAACCACCACAGGCCACACCGACACCAGCATTTCTCAATGGATTTACACTGGAAAAAATGGATAACAACGACATTCGACGTTTGGTAATATCAATCCTCAAGATTATCTTTGCTTTTTTCGAAATCGAATTGTGTTTTTATTCAGGGTGACACGGGCATAATAGCCGATCGAACTTTATCCGATGATAAATCGAGAGCTAAATCGAAGCCAGTCTCAACCAAACCTATACCTGGCACTCCATGGTAAAACTCCAATATTTAATCTTCTATTCATTTCAATTCGGTTTTTTTTCTTCAGGTGTATCGTCTGGACAAGTGATCAACAAGTATTTTTCTTCAATCCAACGTCTCGTACATCGCTATGGGACCGACCTGAAGAATTAAAAGGTATAATACAAAGAATTTTCAATCGATACGAACAATTTATTCTCGAATTAATTGATTAGGACGAAGTGATGTCGATGAAATGATTCGAGCTGCCCTACCGCAAGACGATCCGAATCGAACGAAGCAAAAACTCGAGTCAATTGCAAACGAATCTGAGCCCGATGCAAAAAAGATCAAGTATTTCGAAAATACAACGAATGAAAACGAATTGAAATCCATTCAAAACCTTCAAACACAAGATTTAACTGGTAAAACAGCTGCTCAACAACGCGAACTCATTCCGTACGAAATACGAATCAAACAATTTCGAGAAATGCTCGCTGAAAAACAAGTCCGTCGATGATTTTTCTCAAAACGAATTTCAATGTTCTATTTTCTTAGGTCAGTGCATTTGCAACATGGGAACAGGAATTGAATAAAATCAGCGATGATCCACGTTATTCTCTGTTGACTGTTAAAGAACGTAAACAAGAGTTCGATCGTTATACACACGGTAATTTCAACTCAAACAAAAAAACAAAATGATTTGCTCAAATTTTGTTCTAGAACGAGCTGACGAAGAACGAAAAGAAAAAGAAGCAAAATTGAAACAAAAAAAGAATCTTTTCCGTGATCTTTTGAAAGATGCACATGTTTCCACAAGGTAGACATTGATTGCAATCAACAATAACAACCGATATTCTCGTGCGTTTGTTCGATGAATTTAGATCAACATTCAATGAATTTGCGTCTAGACATAGTAAAGACGAACGTTTTCGTGCTGTCGAACGAATTCGTGATCGTGAATCGTGGTTTCACGAATATGTTCAAGAATTAAAAACACGCGAAAAAGACGGTTCACATCGTCATCATGATAAAGAAAAAGTACATTTCTATTCAATCGAATTTTCATTGTATCTTATTTGTTTATTTTTAGTTGAAAAAAGATTATTTCAGTCTATTAAAAGAACTAAAAGTAACGAAAGATTCCTCGTGGTCCGAAACCAAACGTCAATGCGGTCAAGATTCTCGTTATAAATCGATTGAATCAAGTTCACGACGTGAAGACTGGTTTCGTGAATATCAAAATAAACATTCCGATGAAACAAATGAGTCATCCAATCAAGTATAATCTTGACAATCGTCTGTTTTTCGATCGATCTTACCTCGTATTTTAGATTGATGAAGAAGAACTTGAACGACAACGTGAAAAAGAACGTCAAGAACGTATCGATGCGAGTATTAAGAAACGTGCTGAAGAAGTTAAAGAACAATTGTCTGGTGTTCAACGAGAATTAGATAAAGAACGTGAACAAGTTAAAAAAGAGAAAGCTATGGAAAATTTCAAAGCATTGTTAACTGATATGGTACGAACGGCCGATGCCGAATGGAAAGAAACAAAGAAACTTTTAAAGAAAGATCCACGTTGGGAACAAGATCTTGATCGTGATGAAAAAGAACGTTTGTTCGAAGAACATTTAGAATTATTAGAAAAAAAACGACAAGTTGCTTTTCATACAATTCTAAATGATCATTGTACATTAACATCGACATGGAAAGATGTCAAAAAAGCGATTAAATCAGATGTACGTTTTGAAAAAATCTTTGCCAATGATAGAAAACGAGATTTCGAAAGAGATTTTGAACAATATATGAAAGAACAATATCGACGAGCGAAAACTGATTTCGAAGAATTATTAAAAGAAACGAAATTAATTACTTACAAGTCATTACAAACGATCGAAGAATCGGAAGATCAAAATCATTTACGTGATATTGAGAAAATCTTAGAAAAAGATAAACGTTATCTATTATTAGAAGTCATTCCAGAACAACGTTCGGAAATTTTAATGGATTATATTATCGCACTGGATAAACGTGGCGCACCACCACCACCAACAGCTTCACTCGATAAACGAAAACATCAAGACAAACATTGAATATGTTGACTTTTGTTTTCTATCTCTTTGTTTTACTTTGTATTATTATTATTATTATTTTCTTCTCGTTGTTAACACACAGATCATCTGTGTCAGTATATATTCAATGTATGTCAAACATAAACGAAATTATGAATATAAAAGACTGAAAGTTGCAAGTTCAATGCAATCAATCGTCTATAAAAATCGATGATTCACTTTTTCTTTCCGTTTATTTCCTAGTCACTAAACATCCATTAACGTAATTGATCAAGAGAAAACCAAAGGAAACTTATGCCGGATGTTATCGTGTATGAAAATGACATATATAGAATCTATTTAGAAATAGAAAACATCGATTGTTATTTGGTTTCAATTAGTTTTTATGAATATTTACATGAATACACTGCGTGACATTGAGTTAAAGAAAGTTATGATGAACTTGTTAGAAAATATGTTCATGAAGTGCAAAGCATCGAAACAATCGAAAAGATAAATGAATATAATTAAAAACTAGAAATCATAAAAGTGTGTTGATAAAAAAGAAAATGATTAACATTCGAAACCATAGATAGTCAACAATCTCATGATTTTGTTCAGCTTCATTATTTATATTCTCCTGCTAACGCCATTACATTGGCCATTGCTCGTTTAAGAAAATTCTCTTGAGCATTGGATTCATTCTCTCGTTTTCCATTCCACGCTCTCAGTGCTAAGAAAGAACCATTAAATGTGTTTCTAAACGAAAGAAAAAATATGAGTTGAACCTGAAGCCTGTAAGGCACGACCATAACTAAACGTTAATGGCCATGAACATTTTAACTTGTAGCTCAATTGATTTATTTCATTTAAACGAATCGTTGCATCTTCTTCGGATTGTCCACCACTAAGAAACATCTGATTCAACAAAATCAACATCTGATTCTTGACAATCAACATACAATACCAGCTAGAGCAGGTGGACAAGTTCTATTCAATGTTGTTATTGTTGCTAATGCTTAGGAAAATATCGATATAACAAAAATGAATCGTAATGACATTTGTTTTTACATACCAACATCTGTTGGTTTGACTTTTCTCGTCGAGTCATGTCCTGGTGTTATCATATTCTATCAATCAAGATCAAATTATTCTCACAAGTGAATATGAAAAATCCGTCGTTTACTGTTTTAAGTAAACAACCTTCGAGATAAACATCATAATCAGAAAGACTTTTAAAAATAGTTGCAAGAATTTGTTCTGTAATTTGTTGACAAAAACTTAAATCATGATCACCTTCAGCAAGCACATCGCATTCAATAATTGGTACTAAATCTTGTAGAAATTAAATAGAATTAATTAGTTAGATTTTTGTGTCGTCAAAGAAGAAGAAGAAGAAAAAAGGAATATACATTTAGTTTGACAGATCGATGCAAACCGTGTAAGATTTATTGCATTATTAATGATAGCTATGTCTGTTGGATGATTTTTTATCTTACTAATCCGAAAAACAGAACGCCATTTAGCAAATCGTGCCCCACGAGAATAACTAAAGTAGTTTATTAAATATTAACTATGATTGCAGAAAAAAAATCCTTACAAATATTCACAACGTTTTTCTAAATCATCAAAACCTAATGTTATAGTTTCATTTGTATGTATTGTTAATGATTCTAAACCCTTTTTCAAAAAAAACAGAAATAGTTCAGTATTTTCATTTAACTTTTATTGAATTCTTCTATTACTACTTTATCAAGTCGAATACCCGGTAAAATGCCTATTTCTTTTAACATTATTGGAAATAAAATTGAACTATCATTGCTTTGATTAAATGTTTCTTCATGTAGAATAACACCACTAATATATTGTTGAATATTTGGTGTTGAAAATAATAATTGTCGAAAGACTCGACGTTGTTCAGGCACATTTTCAACATTGATAGCTTGAAAACGATTGACAATCGATGATGAACTTTCATCAGCTGCTAAGATTCCTTTTCTTTGTCGAACAAGTAGATCAGCCGTTTCCTTAAGTGTGATTTCAATTGAGGAGTCAAATGCATTTTGCATGACTTCTGTTTGATTAAAAGTCAATAAAAACTTCTGTGATTTTCAAAGTCAAATATAAATACCGCCTTTTATGATTTTCAAACAAAAATCTATCTATATGTTTTCTCTAGTTCAATTTCCGAATGAAATTTCATAAATAATACACGTCAAATATTATCATCAAGACTAGGAAATGAAAAGCTCTATGTAATTGGCACGTGTTCTATTCTTCTTCTTTTTTTTTCTGAAGAATTGAAACGTACGTTACGACGTTTCCGCCTATGGTTTGTAAGCAAATTGACAAATAGATACCGTCGTTTATTGTAAATGAAATGTCTGGTAGAAGAAAAAAAAGCAAAAAAAAACTGAATACATTTATATTTAATTCTAATCTATATTCATTTTCAATAGAAAACAACAATAAAAATGGAAAGTAACAAGATATTATATCTCGATAATGAAAATTGTTGAGAATTATTACAAAAATTTGTTTGACAACAAACACTAGTCGAGAATAGACCGATAGTATGCGAAACATCACAACGTTTTCTTCCGCAACCACGACGAACATTTCCTAGATGATGAAATAGAAAGCAAAAAATGAATATATCAATGAAATATTTTCATTTCATCGATCGACTACCAAGTGATATTGATTTCCAACAAAAATATTCACATTGAACTATTTCATATTGTGCCACGTGAGATAAATTATTTGTTTGTATTCGACAGAGATCTGTTGAATCACATTTATAGCAATGTAAAGAATTTGTATGATGCATAAAGCATAAAATTACAATAACTCGAAGTAAATCTGCTGAGATAGACATCGAATGAAAATAAAATAATGAGAACATCATACCAAACAAAATCATATAGCAAAAAATCAGAAGAAAAAGAAAAAGCAGACACACACATCGAGATAGGACGAAAAAAGAAAACGGATGATGAGTTTTCTTTTTCTTCAGTCAAAAGCTTTTAGTCATTTTGTCATTATATCATGATGAAATTAATCTATGTTGATGTAACATTCGTTTTAACAATATCGAGTATAAAAATATATATTTTTCATTGAGATGTGCTTATCTTGACAAATGTTTGATAGAACTCAATAAAAATACAGTAAAAATCCTTTTTATAGTCTCTTAATAAGTATTTGACAAGTCAGATTAAATAAATATATCATCGAAAGAAAACAGATTATTTCCTTTGCAAAATTTGATCCAATTTTATGCGAAATATAATAAACAAAAGACTATCTGTCAACATCACTGTCTCGGATTGAAGACAGTGTCGAAGTTGTGATAAATAATAACCTTCAATATAAGAGGTAACATAAAAACAAACGGAAAGAAATACGGCTTTCTTTTCTTTCTTTGTTTTTCTCCCATGTGCTTCCTGCTTTGCTTCTCCCTAGTTAACTTGATCTATCTCATTAATTCGTCGAACCACTAGATACAGTTTTTTTCTTTTTATATAATGTCGAATCAAGTATATAATACACCATGAAAAAAAGAAGAAGAAAAAGGAAAAAACCCGAAGAAATAACAGCAGAAAGAAAAAAATGTATCTGAAAACATTTTACAATTGCAACTGCGATAGCTACTATTTTCTAGTCTATCGTTTTCTCTTTCTCTCTCTCTATGTCTCTCATTCTATTATTTTCTATTCGTTTTTATCATATTATCGTCGATCTCTAACTTGTTAGCAACAAGTAGCGTAATAGAAAACTATAAGTAAATATCATTTAATCATAGCCAAAAAAAAGAGGAAAGAAAGAAAGAACGACGAACGACAATAGAATATAATCAGCGACATTGATCCCAACAGACGTACACAAATTAGTTTTCGAGTTTACATACACACCTATGGGTAATACAACAACAAGTACTTTCTCACCGTTACCATCGCGTCGGCCAATGGGCGGACAAGATACGTCCGGCAAACAAATACTTATTCTCACAGATAAGCCCGATGGATTTTATTTTACAGGTGAATATTTAACTGGTACATTTGAAATACCAATATCATTTGTACAACAATATTTTAATAATAAAACTCATCGAAATTTAACGGAATTTCTTCGTCAACAATCGATACGTAATAATCTTCATGTTGAATTTGTTGGTGATGCAACATATTCAGCTGAAGTTGATGTTGCTGCTGATAGTAATGGACATGCAACACATGAAGTTAATGTCTGTCGATATGCTTGTTATGTGACAATTGATACTGATCATGAAAGACAATCAATACCAACAGTAAATTCATCGGAAATCTTTTCCAATGATCAATCAACAGCACGTATTTCCGATACACAAATTTTATCGTCATCTTCTCCATCATCGGTTAAAGGCAAATTTCAATTGCAAATTCCTGAAAATCTTCCACCATCATTAACTAACAATCGAACACCATCACTTACTTATACATTAGAATTAAGTCTTTCATCAAGTCGTTCTCGTTATCAAATACCAATCATACTGAGTTCGAAAGGTGATTATCCTCAACTCGAAAATAATATTCAATTAACAAATCATACAATTAGTCAACATGACATTCAACTATCAGGTTCAGTTTCAAAACGATACTATTCACCTGGTGAACAAATACCTGTGCAAGTTAATTATTTCAATCCTCAACAACGTTTAATTCGATCGATTCGAACAACATTAATACAAGTCTATCGTATACATAATGATGAATATTGTTCACAATTAGATGGTAAAGAATGGACATTTGATATGACATCAATGTCAGTGCAACGTGAATGGTCCGGTGAAGTAAATTTACAATTACCATATGCACCATTACAAGCCTCGTTTTCGAATGAATTTGTTGGTACAACACAACAGATCGAATGTGAAGTCGATTATCGAATTATGATTGAACTTAGTGAAAAAAAAGGTGATGATTTTCATCTGACACTACCATCGATTACAGTGACATATCAAAAATGACACTCTCGTCTTTTTTTTTACGTACACATATGCATACATGTCTCGTGTTTTATTTCAGCATTGTTGAAATTAAATTATATCATCAAAATCATTTCGACCTTTCTCGAGTTCCTTTTTTTTGTCTGCCTACTCTCTCTTTCTCTCTCTCTCTCTCTTTTTCTCTTTTTCGCATTCTCGTGTACTTCGTTGTCCGCAATAAAACTAAATACAACAATGGGGATTTGAATAGATCGAAATAAGATTCTTAAACTTGCTTATTTCTTTTTATTGATCAACCAAAAGAAAAATAACGAAAAAAATACGTATATTTGTTTTCAACGAATATTTTGTTTGTCTTCTCTTGTCAGCCTATTTACAATTATAATTAATAATACACATGTTCTGTCAGTATATATATACATGCATGCATGCACGCATATATATACACATATGAAATAGCAGAAATAAGGATATTTAATATTCTTCATCCGTTTTGTACCTGTATAAAAATAGTTCACCCGAAAGCTTTTTTTTTCTTCGTTTTCTTTTTTTTCTTCTCTTCTCACTCTATTGAGGATTTGCTAATGTATACAGATGCAATATACCAGTCGTTCTGTCTTTGACATAAAAAATAAAATGAAATAAAACAAGAAGAAGACGAAGAAAGAGCAATGGTTTCGTAGGTGTACACATAAAATAATAAAACAACATCCATATGTGCATCACATCTAATTTCGTTGTTTGACGACGACCGACAATGACGACCAAAGAAGAAGAAGAAAAAAAGAAATGAGCTTCAAACAATAATAAAAATCTATTTCAACTATATGTATATATTTTTTTATTGATTTATTTCGCTTTAGATAATATTTACAAATACATACACGTCGATCATGCATTATCTCTTAGGTAGACAACAATTCTATTTTCCTTCATCGGATGATCCATCTTATTTGTTACGTGATTTTTTAAAAAACAAATGCACAAATGAAAATCATTTGCCAATGATTGTTAAAATTTCATCATTGAATATTCCTATGCGATCGATAAAGAATCTTTTGGGCAAAAATACGCCTCTTCTTTTATTGGATACATATCAATTGGAATCGATTCTAGCTGAATACAATCGTTCGAATGATAGTCAATTTCAATCGAATAAACGTCGAATGACATTGACACCACATAAATTCTCATCAATGAAATCGATGAAAAAACTCTCGAAATCTTTAGTTACTCTATCGACAACGAATCCCATCGAAGAGAATAGCGATGACGATCAGGATAATACACGAACGATTATTCGAAGTTTACAGGAAAAACATTCGACAACGAATCCACTCTGTCGTGTACCGATGAATTATCGAGGTTTTTTCGAATTACTCAATGCAAATGATCAATCAATTGAACCATTTCATCAACTATCCGATCTCTTAATTGTCGAATATACCGACGATCAAATACGAAAAGAAAAATGGCCCGAAGCTTTCTTTCTTCGTAGTACATGCGCTGCTTACACAAAACGATACATACCCGATGAAAGAAAACATTCCGGTAGTGCTGATTCATGTTACGGTTCGTTATCGGACTTAGACTCTCATCGAAATCTTTTAATTCTCAATGATGAACGAATAATTCTTCAACCAGGTCAAATAATAATTATTCAAAATCTTTGTCTTGCTTATAGCACACAAACAACAACAACAACAACAACAGTAACAAAAGATATAAAATCCGATGAATTAATATCTCAATCATCGACATCATGGATAAAAACAAAGTCGAGATTTTTTTTCTCGAGAAAAAAACATCCAGTTTTGAATCCATCAAGTAAAAGTCGTTTTATCAAACGAAATGTTTACGATATTTCGAAAAAACCACAACCCTATTTAAAATGTCAAACTGAACAAGGTGATATTGTTTACATAGCCTTACATGAAACAGGTCTTTTCAGTCCATTAAATTCTCAAATAAAAACAACAGCCGATCATTCAGATTCGGATATATCCGGTGTATTTCAATTGAAAGATTTAATGTCTAACTTTCGTTTTCCTCTCTCGGTTCGTTTATTAAATAATTTGATTTCATTCGACAATGTCTATTCGCCAGCTAGTCTCAATCAATCCGAATCATCATCGTATGTATCAACAAAATTTCGTTTATTATTACCTTATACGGAAGAAGTTGTTTTTGCTTGTCCATTGATACTTCCATCGTCATTTAAATCTCAAATACTCGTTCTACCAATACCGATTCATAGTGAAATCGAAGTACAACGTTGTTTAAATATGCGTGAAGTATTTAAAAATAAATATTTTCATAATTTAACTCAAACTTGTTATCAAATAATTAAACAATATCAAACAGAATTTTCTTACATACATTTTCCCATTGTTATACAAACAATGCTTAAACGAAAACAACCATTATTTAAAAAACATCGATCACAATCGGAATCACATATTGAATATTATTCATCGGATTTTATTCAAGCGATCGATAATTATGATCATCGAAAATCATCGGAAATTCTTCATCAAAATAAAAATAATTCCCCATATGAAACATTATTTCATCGGGATAGTTTCGAAAAATTGAAAGATCAACATTCGAATTCATATTTCGATCACAATCAACGACAACAAACACATCGACGTTCAGCTTATTATGCGAAAATCAAAATAGATAAATCAAAACGATACTCGAAACAGCAAGATTACGATTCCGAAGATGAAAACTATCGAGATCTCGATCATATCTATGATTTTATACGTTCAGGTGATTTAACTGATGATGTTCAACGAATACAAGCGAAAGAACGAGTATTTAATCAAGAAAGAAACAGTGCACCAACTCTATCTATACCGAATTTACAACGACATAAATATACGACAAACAATAATAGTACAAGTACAATGAAAACTCATCGATTTTCGTGTAATTTAGACGATTCAAGACCGTATGAGAATGATGATGAATACGATGATGCTATTGCTGATCTATCGGATTATCAAGATTTTGAAATACAAACTGACCCGAAAGCGACTAAACACATTATACAAGTGACAAGACGAAGCTAAGAAATGCTGCAATAAGATTATTATAGACAAAAAAAAAACAAATTATATTACAATTTCATGTTTTCATTTTATTTTTCTTGTGTAAATTATTTCAAAATAAATAAAACGGCAAATACTTGAAGTGAAATGAAAGAGAGCGAGAGCGAGAGAGAAAAACACTGATGCCAGTTTATTTTGTAAATAACTGATTAAAAACTAGTTCAACCTTGAAAAAAAGGTCCTCTCTATTGACACTACGTACTTCCAATGCAAATACACTTGGGAATTAATAGTTTATTGACAAAATACAAAAAGAAAATTTTTTTCTTTCAATGTCCTCGAAGTATTAATGTAGAGTCAACATATTTAGTAAATATAGATCCACAAAGAAATAAACGAATATTTTTAGAAGAACTAAAAAAAGCATACACAATCGATGTACAAGATCATACAGTTTACAAAAATAAGATATTTATATTGATGACAGCTGTCAGTAATAATGTATGACGACAATCCAATCAAACCGTCGCGTCACATTGATTTTACAGGTTAAAAAAAACTGCCTAATGGCATTCTTTTAATACAAGCATAAATGTTCTCTGAGATTATTTCCAAAGGATATTATGTCAACTTGACATCAAACAAATCTCGAATCAATAGATAAGATTTTATTGGGATAGAAAATCATTTTCAAAAGTCATTCATGAATTGATGATTGCATGAAAAAGTGTTTCAGCTGATTCGATGATTGTTTTACATTCGATTAGACATAATTCATGACCGCATCGATTGTGAACATTGATTGGTTTTGATAATTCTAAGAATAAGATTATTCAAAAAAATTCTTTTCGATTGAAATATTTACCCATTGTTCTCAAGAGAATTTGATAGAGAATAGAAATTGCTTTTTCACAAGCAGACTAAATGAAAACAAAAAAAAAACGAACTGAAAATGGAATAAAAATAGAGATTTACAATCATATTCGATTCTTTATGAAACCATGCAAGAATCAATGCAGAAAATGAATCACCAGTACCTGTAAAGATACCGTCTAACCGTGGAAAATTTATTTGGAATGTTTGATATTGATTATCTAGAAGAAAATGAAATCGAAACTATTTTTCTTTATTTCGAAATAATTATTTTGTTATTACCGGAAAGTTTTGAACTAGCACACATTTGTAAATTCGTCGGATTTTCGCCTAATTTATCAGTTGAGATACTAGAAATGATTATATGAGTTGGTCCTAAACGATGTAGAGATCGAAATGATTCCCAAATCGTATTCTTTTCATTTGTACAATCAATTTGTTTTCCAATTAATTGTCTAGAATTAATTTTCGTTTAAAAAAAAAACAAAGTCTTATTTCAATATTCAACAAATACTCGATTTCGAAATCATTTGGAGTTATAATGTCTGCTAATGGAAGAATTTCATTTCGGTAGATTTCGATACACGATGGATCAACATACTACCGAATAAATTATAATAAAGCAAATAACAAAAAAGAAAACATCGAAATTCCATACGAGTTTATTATTATCACCAATAACTGGATCACAAACTATAGATAAGAAATTCATCAATAGATGAACAAATAGTGAACTTATACGTACTATATTTAACATGAGGACACTTCAATTTGATTTGCTGAATATATTCAGCAGCAACATGTAATAACTCACCAGAACTCATATAACCTAGCAAAATCGAGTGTTATTGATTAGGAATTTTGTTTGATAGCAACGTACCAGTGAGAATATAGTCGTAGTTAAGCAAATCATTGGCTAGTAGACCTTCGAAAATCGTTCGAAGTTCGTCAGCAGTTAATCGAGTACCTTTCACAGTTTTATATCCTATAGATGAAAAAAAATATAAATTTTAACTTGGATATTGTTTAGAATTCTCTTTCATAAACAAACCGGAATGATTAGCAAAATGAACAGAATTAATAATATCAACTTCAAAACCGTACAACTGAAAAAAAACGTATATGTATGTCGAATATTGATCGAGATTTAAGAATAGAAATCTCAACCTGAAGTATGAAGGTTGCACATTTATTTCCAACAAAACCATGAACAACATGACTTTGAATTGATAGAACTCGTGGAATATGTTTGAATTTAGTTGACATTATTAAAACGTATAAAAACTTATTACTCTAATTCATAAGTTTGAGTAAGTGTTCTCAATCCTATTGAGAACAAAATAAAATATAATATGGATCATAGAGAGAGAGAGAGATAGATAATAATTCAGAGGTCGCACTTAATCAGAGTTCAATAAAAAAAAGACAATCCTCTATTTTTATTTTTATTCATCAATTGCAGAATTTTCGAAATGTTTTCGATCTATTATTCTATTTCTAACAATATTTTAATAATGTTCGAAGTGTACATGCTTGTAAACAGCAGTCACCAATTAATGTATCGTCAAATTCTATAAAAACGAATAAGTTTTCGAAAAGAAAACTACAAAACAATCAAATTTAATTTACGTATATGATCTTTAAACGAAAGTGTCTGTGCAAATGGATCATTATCATCCATATTCATTTGTCGTTTCATAAGTGTTAGCAGATTTTGTTGTTTAATTAGCAATTCTTTCGTTCGATCAACTAATGATCTATTCAAATCATCATTTTGCCATTCTTTTGTTAGTTTATTAAAATAAACAAATCGATTTGATTATATTTCTTTCGTTGTTCATTCGACCAGAGAAAAATTATTTCCAAAAAAAAAATCGAAGAAGAAAATCAATTGTTTGCCTTTTCTATACCATCTGGATTTTCTTCGAGGTCAACTAATCATAATAATGTTAGTCAGTATAGGACAGAATACGCTACATATCTGCTATATGCCAAGCATATGTTTTGAGAATTTTTTTTCTTACGAATAGAAACTTTATTTATCTTTGTTTTAGTACTAATCAACTTATAGAAACAAACGCTTGTACAACAAGAGAAAAAAAATGAACAAAAACAAGAAAGAAAAATAACACGGGATTCGTTTTTTTAATGTTTCAATCATCGAACTGTTCGTGCGTGTTTTTATACAAAATGGATTCAATGTTAAACTGAAAACAGAAAATACCTCCGTTCATTTTTATCTAAATACATAGTATTTATTTTCATTGAAAATCGAACGGACACAGAAAAGAAGAAAAAGAAAAAACGAACCAAAACATATATATATATTTTTCGAAATCAATGGGTACTGTTCGTTGTATCCGATGTCAGATGAGAATGATCATTATTATTATTATTATTATTGTTTGTTGTTGTTGCTGCTGTTGATGTTGATGATGTTTGAGGTAAACTCATTACATTTGCTTGTTGTAATAATTCAGCCAGTTTCGTTTTATCAACGGATGTTGAATCAATTAATGCTTGTGCAACTTCAGGTATGATATGTATAGTTATCATAGGTACAGTTGATGATGACGCAGACGAATTGTCCGTGTTGGATGCTGAACGTGCTAATGGTGCAAGAGCAAATAAATCTTGAGCGTTGGTTAGATTGATCGTAACACGTTTACTATTGTTTGGATCGAGAAGAGGATTAATTGGAATTGCTTTGATGTCGTTTTTTGATAGATTCAGTGAATTCGTCGTTGGCAGATGATTTTTACGTAAACATGCGTGATGTGTAAGGAGAATTTCTAGGCGTTGTTTTTGATTTGCTAGTGTATCAACGGAATTTTGAAGAACGGATTGTTGATTCAATAGTGATTGTTCAGTCTAATTTAGAAAAAAGAACGTTTTGTTTTTCTTGTAAATTATATTCAATGTTGTTTCTACTTTTTCTAATTCTTCACGGAGTTCATTTCGTCTTCGACGACATTTAGCTGCTGCTTGTTTATTTCTATCACGACGCATTTTACGTTTAACATCTTCTTCAGGTGGAAGCTAGAGAAAATTCAATTTTCCCAAATAAAATCATCAATGAATATCTTTTTTTCTTCTCTTACTGGTTCATCTTTACTCTTTCGTCCACTGGAAAGTGTCGGTGCAATACGTTTTCTCGGTTTGACTAAAATGGGCCCATATTGAATAGCATCAGCCCCCAATGAATCTTTCGATTTCATAGTTGATTTTTTTCCACGTTGAGATTTTTTAATTGATATATTTTCGTCAGTTGACATTGATGCATCATCGTGATGATCAGTAAGATTATTGACCTGCTTTCGAGTTATTAATTTTGCTTGACTAGCCAGTGCATTTGCTGTTGGAACGCCTTGAGATGTTGTATAATCAGCAAGAGACAAAATTGGTAATGATGTTGATTGATTTGAAACAGTAACTCCATTCTTTTTAAAGAGAAAAGAAAAGAAATCAAATTCAATCAATGTTACTAAATAGAACAATGATTTGCTTTTACTGATTGTTTAATTGTTGGTGTTGCACGTTGTCGGCCAGTGGCCATCGATACGAGTGTATTGGCAACTTCTGTTGTCGCATTTTCGGTACTACTGTTGGCTGGAAGTATCGTTCCGGATGCGTCTTGGGTTTGAACACTTTTTTCAGCTGTTTCTTGCTGTTGATTAGACATTGTAAAAATAGTTGGGGTAAATGTTTGTATCTTCGATCTAATAAAAAAATAAAATAGAATAAAAAAAAACAATATGATGTCAGATGGAATTATATATCGATTGACTCATTGATTTCGTCTTCGTAATATTTCTTTTCTTTTTTGAGAAAGTACCAGATGGGCTGCACTTCTAACACGAAGGAAAAATAAATTATTAGTATTGTTGATGTTTGTCTCGGATCTTACATTTCAAATTTTCCCCTTTCTCTTTCGCCTTATTTTCAATGAACGAGAGAATTATTCGTTCCACGAGGTACGCGCATTAGTCAGAGTCTATATATCATAAGAACGAAAATAACGCGCAAGCAAAAAAAAAGACGATGGATGAAGTCATATTTGATTGTAGAAACGCATGCTCTCTAACTAAATTTACATGCACATATTCATTCGTCATTTACCGATTGCTTCGTCTATATGTGCTTCTGACTATTCTTTTACTCAGCTGCCGACAAAGAGACAGAAAGCAAGTTTTTTTCTCGTTTTTCGAAGGACGATGACGCATAACACTTTTTTCTCTCTTTCTCTTCGCTCGGTGTTCTTTTTTTTTGTTCTTCTATGGTATATCGCTTCTTTTTGTGTGCGTTAACAACGATGATTAATCATTGACACATAAACTAGAAAAATATAACAACATACGGACATTCGCTGTTGTCATGTTTGTCGAATGATTCATGTTGAAATAAAAGAAACTGAGATAAACGCAAATGTTCTCAAAAAATAAATCGAAACAAAACAGATCGATTGATCGACAGAGAAAAAAGCCATAGAATCACTAGATTCTTTTCTTTTTCGCTTTTGATTACTATGATTATTATGATGATTATTATTATTGTTTCACATACACGTGCACATCTACGTGTCTTAAAGACAAAGCTAAATGTCGACGATTGATAGACATCGTCTCTTCATGCTCGCTTTTTATTCTTTTATGATAGATTAGTAATCGAACAATAATCGAAAAATCGAAGGCAATAAGTTATCTTTTGTTGGAATTTGAAATTTTTCTAATATACCTATCTTGAACAATACTAAATGCCATATTTCTACGGTCGATCTGAATTATCTGTTGATTATTGAGCATAATCTGAAAGAAACATTTTTTTGTATTGCTTTTTCTTGTAATAATAAATATAACAAAAATAAAACAACAAAAGATTATGTTTTATTCGAACAAACAGATGTTGAACAATTTTCACAAGTCGAAGAAGTTTTATTCTCGTAGGCAACTTCGATTTTACGACGTGTTTGTTTCATCGGTCGATGTTCGAGATTATTCGGTGTCCACGGTCCTAAACTGTTCTGAGAATAAAAATCCATTGGATATCGATTTTGCCATTCGATTTGACGAAGAGCAACCATTGCCTACCGAGAAAGAAAAAAAAGCAGATTATATTTTTAATTAACTCAATTTTATTTTTACTTCATATGGAGTTAATATTGGTGTTTGAAAACCAGCACCCCAATCGATTGATAATCGTGGACACGACGTTTGAATCCAACTGAAGAGAAAATAAGAAATAAATGAATTGGCAATATCATCGAATATTTACACATCAACATTTTGAAATAATTTCAATTTATCGGGCATTAATTCCGGCATAATAACTTGAATAAATTTTTTGCCATTCGATATCAAACGTTGTTTTATTGTCTAAATGAAAACAATTTTCCAAAAAAATATAAAATAAAAAGTAATTTACTTGTAAAACTTTTGGCGAACCTTGCCGTCCGAGTGAACCCAAAACTAAACCCCAAACTTGGCCTTTAGCTGCTTTAGCAATCTCTTGTTGACGTATTGTATGCATAGTTTTTGTATCGTAATATTCTCGAGTAAATTCTTTCGAATAAGGATCATATCTTTCAAATACAAAAGTAAACCAACTCGAATTTCGTTTCAATTGCACTCTACCTGTATGCTGGAGCGTCGGGATTGTGAATCATAATTGATTCGATATGAAATCGACCATCACCAATATATAAAATCGAATAGGATTCAGGTATAATCGGTGATGTACAACCGAGAATTTCACCGGGTGAAAGAGGTTTTGTTTGAGGCATAATCACATCGGCAACATGATCTTTTAGATTTTCTTTAATTATCTAATATTCGAATTGAAGTAAAATTCCATTTTTTTTCTTCAGAAAAAATTTTACTTGTAACGTTCGAACGAATTGTATCGTACTGACAAGAGCCAATTTACTTTCTGCTGTAAAATGATGTTTAAGTGTATCAATAATATGTTGAACATTGACTTGAATATCAACAAATATATAAAGAATACTTATTCCTGGCGTTTGATCAATTGGAACTATGAAAATAGAAAGGAAAATTTTTTTTTCTAACTTCAATCTCGAATTTCTCAGCACTTACCTACCGAGACAACTATGTCCATAATGTATCAATAGATCACATTTTAACGCACGAGCACCATAATCATCGATACAACATGCACCATACGCAACATCACCCATGATAACAACGTCGACATTTGTATGTCTTTAAATTCAAATCAATATTATCCAATAAACAAAAAGAAAGTTTCCTACGATTTTAAAATATCCGCAATAGTACAAGCAAATACGAATAAACCTTCAGGCATTTGCATTGCCACTATGAACATACGAAAGTATAGAAACATTCATTTCGTCTCATGTTTACCTCGTTTTGCTTTAAGCGTTTTTATTCTCCATATCGTTTTATGTATTTCAAAATTATAATTATCCGGTAGTTGTTTAATTTGTAAATTTAATTCCTTATCGTTCAATAGTTCTTCGGGAATTTGATTCGCATTCAAAGGTCGAACTTTACTCATCTGGAAAATATTTAAAAAAATGATTTTCATACAAATTAGTTTATTAAATTATTTTTAAAAAATTAGTTCGGATGTAAACGAAGGAATGTTTCGTATGAACGTCGAAATGGTCCACAGGAACATGACGAATGAAATAATTCATGAATAGCGATTTCAAGAACTAAATACAAACGTAATTGGGTAGAAACTTTGCATAGACGATGCATTGTCGATATACAACAAGGTTTTCTTGCCTAGAGAAAACAAAAAAATAAAGTTTTTGAGCAAAAACATTGATCGAACTCGATAGATATTTGTTTCATAATCATCGATAACTTCTTTTAGAACATCACGTTTTTGACTTTCTAAATCATAGGCTCTCTCGCCTGCCCTTAATAATTTTAAATATTCACTAAATGAATAGTCAAAAATTCATATTGTATGAAAACAATTATCAATAATTTTTACTCGGATTCATAATAAAATTGATCGTATAATTCTTCTTTTAATTGTTCGATTTGTTCATCTCGACCGACTAACTCTTTTTTCTGTTCATTTCGCAGTTCTAATATACGTTTATTGAACTACGAAATCAAATCATTGTCATCGATTAAAATCATCAAATATGAAAAAAACATTTACTTGATCAATTAATTTCTGCGTTTCATTTTGTTGAATGTTTTCATTCGGCTGATCTTTTCGTTGACTTAAACGTGCGATTGATCGCTGAAGTTTTAATTGTTTCATTTCTTCTCGATCACGTCGTTGACGTTGTTTAAGAATATCAGTTTTTAATTTATGAATCTGACAAAAAACAAAATAAAAAATAAACTATCTCGGAAAACTTGAAATCATTTTCAACGAACTCTCTGATTCATTTCAATTGAATTTACTAGTAGCTCATCAATAAGTCGATCATGTTCGTCGAGATTCTGTTGAATACTTGTTTTTTTATAATGCATTTTATCGAATGTATGTCGATTATCTTCCAGTGATTGCTATTGAAATAAAATAAATTCAAATTCGAACATTTTTCTTTTTAGAAGCAAAGCATAAATAGAAAAAAAAGAGAATTCAAGGAGAAAGTCAGAAGCTGTTTATGTCATAGGAGCAAATCAGGCTAGATAATTTTGTTTCTAGCACATACCTGAATTTTAACAAAATCTATTCGAATTTTGTTCGATATGAAAGAATATTGAAGAAAAACAAGCATTCGAAAGGTTTGAATTCGACTTACAGAAAGTGTTGCTCGAAGACGATCGAATTTTTGTTTGAATAAACTCATTTCTTTATCAGTTGCCATGATCAGTGGAGTATGTGTTGGCAATCGATCGTCTTCGCTCGAATGCCATGTCATTGTCGAACGTAATTTAACTGGTGGAATATGTAAAACTGTTGCTTGTGATTGACGTTTACGTTCAGTCAATCGAACAGGTGTAACAAGTGAACAATCATAATAATTCGGGAGATTCGATTGTGATGATGTTCGAAATTGTAATGGCGAATTCGATGAATCCCATAATAAACTACTACTTTGAGATTCGAGTGTCATGAAAATAAAATCTAAAATTGAATATCACTGTTAGGAAAAGAAAGAACAATCAATGTTCATTGAATGTTTTCAATAATTGAAAAAGTGCACTAGCTTCTTTAATTTGTCGAAATTCGAGACAAAAATTTTGTACTTCACAAAAAAGTTCTTTGATATCAAGAACTTTATTACGTATTAACGATTGAATAAAAACTGTCAGAAGACGAACGAAACGAGTTTGCAAACGTTTATCTTCGGTTTGTTCACATGTTTGAATACATGCTAGAATATATTCTTGAATAAAATCAGATGGCAAAGCAATTGTTGTTGTCAAATGATTGACAACTTCGATCGAATGTAGACTCATACTCATATGTATCAATGATTGAAGATAGTCAGTCATTTGTTCCGATGGAATCAATTTTAATAAACATTGTATACTTATTGTTAGATTATGTTCAATAAGATTTGGAAGTTTGGCTGGTGTTAAATCAAGTTGATGAATGATATTTGGATTTGTTTCGAATTCATCGAGAAGTTTTTTCTGTTCATGAATATCAAGTCCACGTTGATAAGCTTTTGTCATAATCGAATGAATTTCATTGTTCGTTCGATTTGTTGTTTGACAACACATCGATGTATCCCAAGAGAACAATGAACTATTCAAATTGAAATCAGATTTTGGCGAAAGCCAAGTAAGTTCATCGATTTGACATTCATGTAATGGTGGAACAAGACGAAGATATTCAGGATGAATTGTTTTATTCATAACATTATTTGAAAGAAGTTCTTCAATTGTATGTCGAATTTCATTTGATTTTGAATGAGATTCATTCATTAATCTATCGAAACCGTACTGCAATAAAAAAACAACAAATCCTATTAAATAAGATAAACAAAATCAATCGATAAAATCATACAGGATTGATCGTAGGATCATCAATAACAGCTGATAAATAACATTGACTCGTTAGTGGAAGATCATGATAGATATTTTGCAATTTGCTAGTTTGTTCATTGATATTCAATGAATTCATTTGAAGAAAATCATTGGGAGTTTTATTGCATAGATCTTTATGTTGAGTTTTCTCAAGTAAAACATTCAAAAATAATCGTTCGACTTTGCTGATTGGCGAAAACGTCCAATGGAAATATTTCGATGGATTTACTTGTTGAGATGTTAGAAGAGATAAAACTATCGGTGCAAATGGATTCATATGCATGGTTTGTAAATCAAATGGATACATTTGATGAAATAGATAGAAGATAATCAAACGTTGTTGACATGTGACTAATAAATCTCGATTTTGTAAGAGAAGTACGAGACTATTAGCAAGAGAAAGATAATTTTCTTTTGAAAATTTTTCATTGAACTCATTCGAAATTTGTTCAAATGTTAATTGTGAACCACATGTATCTTCATTTATAAAATTTAATAAACATTCAATTTCTTTACATGTTAAAGACATAGTTAAGATAAATCTACAATATATACACATACAATTTGATTTGAACTACACATAAAAATCGCCATTTATAGAAAATGTATTATTCCTTAAAGTAGACGACATATGCCCAACAGAGGGCGTTCTTTTATGAAAGAGTTTATCGTTTTTGATTGTAATAAATGAGATACATTCTCATCCTCAAGAATTAATTATGAAAATTCATTCAGATTTAATGAAGAATAAATGAATGTTAAGAGATTAGAGAATATCCAAAAATTAGCAAAATTGTTTGATTTAATTATAAATAATAGGTAGATCTGACTAACTTTATTTATATTAGGAGATTTGATAATTTAAACTGTTTTATTTGTAAAATTCAGTTTGAATTCAAAGAAACTATTGTAAATTTACATTTACTAAAGCTTTGCACAAAGATACTTATATTTATACTTATATGTATATACGCATACATCAATAAGCCAATATAAAATCGAATAGATGTCAGTGGAAAATTTTCTTCGAATTAAAACATTATTTTTTTGATGGTTTATATATTTCGATGAAAATATATTACTTCGACAAAAAAATTGTTTTTGTAAAATTATCTATTTATTTGTTCGAATGATAAAATGTTTCTCCTATGTAGGAAATTAACGAATAAAATGGCAGATATCATATGATCATGAATTCGTATGATTAAGAATGCATGTTTGTTGGATGTCATATTTTGTCATGTCCAAAATACTCGACTAAAATGTTTGCAAGAAAATTTTTCTTTTGTCGATTTTGAGAAAAAAAAGGACGAGGATGATTCAGAAGGTCAATAGATACGTGGAAAATATAAAAGATTTGTCATTGACGAAGGTCATCATTTGTATCACGTCTCTTTCGATTTCACGGTCATTTCAGACTATGTGGTATATATATAAATAAATATCTATTTGCATTTTGTATTGTAGGTTTTCTTTATTCACAAAATATACATACGTACATATAAATACGGGATAATATTTTTTTTTCTTCATTTTCTCGATCGAACGAATTAAAAATGGCAGACGATGATCAATTTTTCATGGGTACGAATGCATGTTTTGTTTTTTGTTTAAATGAGTGTTGTTTTTTCTTCTTCTTAATCTTAGACACAGACAGTGAAGCAACCGATGAGTCAGATGATGATCCAGGATTTTTCCCTATAGATGACTCGAATACACATTCATCTCAATCGAATTCTCTTACAACGACACGTAATTTAACTGAACACTCATCGAACAGATATCCAAATAATGTAACTTATTCACAAGATACCAATTTCGAATACGTTGGTAAGTTGAAACTAAAAAAAAACAAACAAACTAAAATCAAAATTAATCCTATTTTCGAATAGTTTTATCTCCAGATGAAATCGTCAAGTATATGGCTGATTGTATAAAAGAAGTTAATGATGTTATTAAATTATCACCAACAACAGTACGTCTATTACTTCATCATTTTCGTTGGGATAAAGAAAAACTAATGGAACGTTTCTACGATTCGAATCATCAAGATGAACTATTTCGTCAAGCACATATTGTCAATCCATTTCATCAAACATCGAATTCATTTCGAACGACAGAACGTCGTTCATCCGTTGATCAAACATGTCTTATTTGTTGTTCAACCAAACCACGCAATGAAATGACAGGCATTAAATGTGAACATACATTTTGTAAAACATGTTGGCAACAGTATTTAACATATAAAATTATGCACGAAGGCATCGGACAGACAATTTCTTGTCCAGCTAAATGTGACATTCTAGTCGATGATGAAACAGTTCTAAGTCTTATTCAATCACCTGATGTTCGAAGAAAATATCAACATTTAATAACAAATTCATTTGTTGAATGTAATCGAAATATGCGTTGGTGTCCAGGCACAAATTGTAGTAATGCAATAAAAGCACCCTACTGTGATGTAGCAATGGTTACATGTACAGAATGTAAAACATCGTTTTGTTTTCAATGTGGTCAATCATGGCATGAGCCAATCAAATGTAAATGGCTGAAACGATGGCAGAAAAAATGTGCTGATGATAGTGAGACAAGTAATTGGATTGCAGCAAATACAAAAGAATGTCCAAAATGTCATGCAACAATAGGTACGCGCAGATACGACGAGCCGTTTTGTTTTTTTTGTATTAAGATTTTTGAAAATTTTTATTCGATAGAAAAAAATGGCGGTTGCAATCATTTAATTTGCAAAAATCAAGCGTGCAAATACGAATTCTGTTGGATTTGTTTGGGAGCTTGGGAACCACATGGCTCATCATGGTACAATTGCAATCGTTTCAATGAAGATGACGCGAAAAAAGCTCGCGATGATCAAGAACGTTCACGTGCTGCTCTACAACGTTATCTTCATTATTACAAACGTTATCATAATCATTACGAATCATTACGTTTAGAAAATAAATTACTAGCTGAAGTACAAAAACGTATGGAAAATATGCAACAACAAATGAGCTGGATTGAAGTACAATTTTTGCAAATTGCTTGTGATGTACTTCGACAATGTCGACAAACATTAATGTATACATATCCATTTGCATTTTATTTAAAACGAAATAATCATTCGATTATTTTCGAACAAAATCAAGCTGATTTAGAACATGCAACTGAAGAATTAAGTGGTTATTTAGAACGAGACTCAAATCAAACAACAAATTTAACTGAAATGAAACAAAAAGTTCAAGATAAATATCGGTATTGTAGTACACGACGAAAGGTTTTATTGGATCATGTTGCTGAAGGTTACGAATATGACTATTGGTAAGAAGAAATCGATTTTAAATTGTAAAGTAATCTTTTTTTTATGCTTTTAGGGAATATATGGAAGATCTTTAAAGACAAAACAAGACATATCATATTTCAATTACGTGTGTGTGCGTGTGTGTGTGTCTGTATATAAATTTATGTCATTTATTCTAATCCTTCATCTGTTGTCCTTAAACCGGATATGCAGACGAACTTTTGACATATATAGATATATTTGTTCTTCTTTATCTCACTCAATTGTCTCGATTGTTTAATTTATTTAAACGAGAAAAAAAGAAAAACACAGCTAAACGAATTTAATGCTATTGAATATATATAAATCAGAGATTTTTCTTTCTTTTCTTTTCTTTTCTTTTTATGATATATTGTGAATTTTTTTTGTCATATGGCAATTATATAAAATCGAATTCATTCATTTTGATTTCATAAATAAGTCGAAATTGCAATGTTAAACATTTATTTTTATCTTAATGAGCATCAGTTGAGAAGAAAAAAGACAAAAAAAATTGTTATAGAAAGAAAAAAAAAGAGTTCATGTGGTTTTTCTAGATTTTCAAAGAAAAAAATGAGAATATGATAAGACGAGAGAATTTTCCTAAATGTCTTGTTTTAGTCTTGACGACCTTTTAGTTCTCGTACTGAGACTTTGTCTTTTTCGACGACGTATACAACTGCGCCCCAACCACTTGCTGAATCTCGATCGACACCATTCAATAGAGCTTGCGATGTTGCTTCGAATAATTCATCGGGATTCATATTTGGTTTGAAGAAAAGTTCACCTAATTGATAATCATTAATTAAGATCTATTCAAAGTTAGATACTCGTGAATCTTACCGAGACCAAATATATATTCACTAGCTGTACCGACAGTAGCTAAATTAACATTATCACTAACAGCTCCGATATTATCTGAATCGAAGACGAATGTTTCGCCAGTTTTTGGATCAAGACCAATAACAAGAGCGTAGACGAAATACGGCCCAAATCGTCTTTCATAGAGAAGATTCGTTAGCATATTGTATAAAACATTAGGTTTCAATTTTCTCTGTTCACGTAATTCGTATAAATTCGTTCGAAATTTCAAACGCTGAGCAACTGTTTGCACCTATAGCAAAAGCAAATATCGGGAAAATCATTTTGCTTTTTCAATAAAAAAACATACGTCTGTAGCTAAACCACAAAATGCAACAAAACAATGATCACCATATTGAAAAATCTTCGTGAAATTTGTTGCAATCGTTCGATTTTGTACACCATAACGTTTATCACACGCAATAGCTACACATTCTTTTCCTTTCATTGCCAATGCAACACCGCCATTGTACGACATAATATCATCGCCCATGTTTTCGAATGCTATTTAGTTAATCTACAATTAGCGGATTGAAAATTTGTTATTAATAAATTAAAAATAATAATTCGAATAGAAAAAAAGGAATTGCACTGTCAAGCACAAAAAAAAATCGTGGAATGAAAGAAGAATTAAAAAATTGGAATGTAATTGTCGATTCTAAATGAGAAAGCAAAGCAAAGTATTATTGCTATTGTTTTGTGAGTTTCATACCTCGCACGATGCTTTTGCGCAATACATTCAGCAATCCAAATGATATTTCGACTCTCTTGTTCTTTTAATTTCAAATAAGCATAGAAAATACCGAAATGAAATTGACGAAGAAATGCATTGCGATTCAATTGAACTTCGTGTTCGAAAAATTTATCTTCAATTGTTTTATCGCCAGCATTGGTTCCAGCGCCTTCGAATAAAGATTTGTAAACCTAAGAAACGAAAGTTTTCATTGATAAAATCGAGAAGAAAAATTCTTGTTTCAAAAAAACAAACTGGATAACGGTCAGCAAGAGCACGAACAGCATCGTAATTGTCGGCACGTCGTAGTTCTTGTAAACCATCGGGATACAAATAGCCACATTTTGGATAGAGTTTAAAACGTTCATCTTGTGTAAGAGCGGTGCCGAACGCATTGATCGTGATCATGAATGCACGACGATCAGCTTCGAACTGAACGGAAAGTTTATACGTAGTTTTTTTTTCCAGGAACAAAAAAAAACAACATACGGCAAGAATATCACACATAACTTCGGCTGTAACACCGCCGATTTCTTGGCAGAATTTATAGAAATCTTCCAAATATGCCTTGTAAAGTGTACTACGAATTATTTCGACATTTAATTCATCAAGATCATGTTCAGAAATGCAATCGAGAAAATACGGTGCTAAAATTTAAAAAAAAAAACTAAATAGTTTACACTTTTTTGTCACGATTTATTATTTCGTACCCAATGGCGTGTCGACAAGTACAGCATTGTACAATTGTGCTGGTGTATCAGCAATAGTAATAGCACCAAGTTGTTCAAAACTACCTAATGGATGGCAACGTGGTAATAAATCGGTAATAGCACGTTGACGAAGTGTGCCCGTTATTAACAAAACAATATTATCGATCATATAACCATATCTAATTACATGAAATCCAAAGGGAAATCGAAGAAATCTTTAAGTAGAAAGTCGAACTCACGTTATATAATCTAAAAATGTTGACAACGGTTCATAGGAAATATTTCTTAGATGTTGAAATTCTTGAACAAGTTTTTCACGTAAACGATCATCGATAATGTTTACTGTCAATGGACTTTGTTCATTGGCCAAGAAATTACCATAATCCGTCGATTGAAGATGAAGTCTTAAATCTATTATACAGAACGAAAAACAAAAAAAAACATTCATTTGATCTTTTCTAGTTTTTCATACCTTCTAATGTTTCACATTGTACTAAATTGTGGTAATCAGCTGCTTTTAAAATGCCACTTTTAAAACCTCGACATAAGCCTTCGGCATAACCATGATCAAGATTAAAAAATAGATCTTCTTTCATTTTCAATCTAGAAATGTTAACATAAATATATCACTATGAACTAGATTTTTACAGATACATTCATATTTCGGCTCGAAAAAAAAAGAAAAGAAAAACAACGGAATTTTAATCATTAGAATAAATAGATAGATAGATATAACAATAAAAAAAAAAGAAAAGCGACGAGAGAGGAAAGGTGTTTTTATCAGTTGGTGGTAGCAAGAAGAAATGCAACAGAAGACAAGAATGTTTATTGAATGAATCAGATAAAAAAAACACATGCACTGAAAAACGAGAGAAGTTCTAATGTGACGTATGTGCTGTTTCAGTGAAAAATTGAAGAAGATTTTCGACGGTAAATTCAAGATGTATATTCGAATTCGGGTAGCATAATTCGATTAGTTTCGTCATTCGTTGATGTTCTTCGATGACCAATGTTTGAATATCATGCCATATGGCCTTGAATACGAAAAGAAAGAACAAATATAGATGATGTTATCAATGTTTGTTTAAGGTTTTTGCTTTCTCTCGTTTTTTTTTCGCACTTACTTGCATGAGAGATGAATTTTCGGAGAGATGTTTTTCGATTTTTCTGTATAAATTTTCAAGTCCACGTTTGACCTAAATTAAATATATGAAATTTGCGTGGAAAATGAATGTCTGAGAGTACTTCTTTTGGTGGATGATCGCGAACTAATCGACGTAATTCAATGATACTACATTCACTTTGAAATTGCACATCTTCGTCTTTCGCTAGACGTTTACGAAGTTCATCGACACGTTCGAAAAACGCCTTTGAAAAAAAAACAAAATTTAGAAAACGAAAATAAAATTTGAGATTTTGATTTACATGTAATCTTTCAAATGGAAGTCCACAATATTCACGTTCATAATCAGCCTTAGCTGAATTATAATTCTTTCTAGCTTCTTGTTTTTCATTGTCCAATGCTGTTAACTTATTAATACCGATGATATCTATTCAAAAATGATTTTACAGAAAAATATTTTCTCTCTCGTTGTCATTTACGTTGCATTTGGTGATAATTTTCTACAGATAAAGAAAAAGAAAACAAATTAAAATCGATTGTTTTATTATGTTTCAACTTGTCTCCCACCTAATCGAACCATGGAATGTGGTGTTTTAGCATCATTTCCCATAGCTACTGCACATTGTTCGATGCCACGAAAAATTGCTTCGACTATTTTTCTATAATTTCGATGCAGATCAACAGCTCGTTGAGATTTATCGAAGATAATCTCAGCTTCTTCGCTGAATTCCTGTCAATAAAATCGAATATTTGGCTTTTTCTTAAATTTATTTATCAACTAACTGCAAAATAATTCACAAATGGTAGAATTCCGACTCGACGATTTCTCATCGGACGATAATCAATTATTCTTGAACAGATTTCAGACTGAAAAAAAGAAATCAATAATTTACTTTCTTGATTTCGAACGAAAAAAAGAAATTCTTTTCTTACAATATAACTATCGACTTCACGTTTTAAAAGAATAACATTTTCTGCGAATAATTTCTTTAGAAAAGCTCCAAAATTTTGCACACTCGAAGTATTTTCACTGATTCGAACGAATAAACAAAGAATCGCACTAAACGACAACAAAAACATGAGATTTTTCTCGAAAATATAACTCAAGTTTTATCTTACAATGGATCAAATGATTTGATATACGCAATTAGTGCTTTGATTTCGCTGTCCAATGGTTCGAACAAGTCTGAGAGCATGTCTCTATGGACACAGGAAAAAAAACAAGTTTAATTTTGATATTTTAAATCAAATTTGAGTTTACTTTAGACCGGATGAATTGAAATTTTCGATACTCTCAGTTGACTCGGGAACATTCTAAAGGAGAAGAAAGGGCAAATTGAAACTGCGAAGAAACAGCCTCTTACATCGCCAGAAATTGTTTCTTCTTCGATGAAATTAAAAAATTTCACGCAAAATAACTGTTCTTCTCGAACAATCGGTGCGATTTGACCGAGAACACGTTCAAAAATCTAAAATTTGAATTCGATTTCTAATCGAACAGAAAAAAAAAAGAATCTCGATTTTACTTTATCACAACGTGTTCGAAAGTCTTTCGTCGAATTTTTCAATGTAAACGGATCGCTGTCTATCGCTCCGCTCGATGTCGGACTTTGCATGTATTGTTTTTCTCTTCGAATTGTATTCAATGCCGGAACAGATCCAACTAAATCATTCACAAGTCGAAAGTTTTTCATCTCGAATAAATCAAAACAATTTACCAGCGCTTTTGCCGGACGTTGGATTCATATTTCGAGTAACTCCTAATCGGGCCGATTCGAAAAATCCGTGAATTTCTTTATCATAAATCGGTCGAATTTGTGAAATATATGCCTAGATGTCAAACAGAGCAGCTGTTATCTTTGTTTTATGATCGATTTTCTTTTACTTGACAAACGTCTTTGAAATAATTCGGTGACGCAAGTTTTAACCATTGACAAAGTGGACCGAATGGTAATAAAGGTCGCATGATTTTCTCTGTATGTCTCGGTAATTCATTACCACCGAGTTCAAAACGCTCGCCATATCCTTCGGACTAATCGAAAGTTTTTCTTTTTTCACGAAAAAAAAAGAAAACTCGAACTTACATGAAAAACAAATTTACTGCTGAGAAAATTTTTACATCGTAACGAAAATTGTTTTTGTGTTTTTTCTAATAGATCTCGTCGTTCACGAATAGCCGACATTTTCTCCATGCCTAAATGAAATTCACCAGAGAACTGTTTCGAATGAAAAGTTTCTTGGCTTCTACCTGGCTGTAATTGATTGCCCAATGCTTGAGTCAATAGATTAGCAGCTTGAATACATTCTGTTCGCTCGGCATCATTAGTTAAATCACTATTTTGTAGTAATTCAATGTATTCATTAGGAAAATCTTGCATTTCCTATAAAAATAATTAAATAAAAGCCAAAAAATAGAATATTTCCATCGTTTACAAGTAAATTTCCAAGTGCATCAGTTAATTTTCTGACATTATCTGTTTCGATATGGATTAATGAATCTTTTCGACTCATAATTTTAACTGCATCGGCAACAGTCTATCGAATTAAGAAATAAACAAACTTTTTTTCCTGTCAAATCAATTTTCACTTACACCTAATTTTTTCTCATAAAGACCTAGACGTCCATCGATCTTCGAGATTTCTTCTATGGCTTTATCGAGTTTATCCATTAATTCGACTGCACCTTTTTCCGATGCCATAACAGTTTCGACATTGGCCTTGATTGATTGCAAAAATAAAAACTAAAATCCTCAACAAAAATCAAATTCGAATTACCACATCAAGATCTGTTAAACGTTGTTGAAGCATATCAACGAATCGTTCAGCATCTTTTATAGCAAAATCACATTGTGACATTAAATTGGTTAGATCTTTTTCTTCTTGTTGAGTAATCGCATCCCATGTTTCAGGAGCTGATGCCTGGCTTGATAATGGTTCGAGACTTTGTGTATCTGTTTTTGAAAACAAAGATTATCAATTTTCACCAGTAAACTTTGTCAGTTTACTTGCTATTATTTGATTATCATTGGGAAGATTGAGAAATTTTGGTTTATCTCGACTTGTTTTTAGATAATATTCAGTCATCTAATCATTGAAAACAACAATAAATTCATTTTGATAAATTCTTTCTCAATCAGCAAACTTTTCTTATTTTAATAAAAAATTCTTTTTTCTCTTCGAATGTTGTTGCAAGAAATGAATATTCACGATCATTGGTCGTAAAATCGATGGTAAGTGTTGATGTTTGCTGTTGATCATTGCTTTTCGATGCATAATCAATCGTTTTTACATCTCGTAATAGACTTGAAAACTTTCGTTTGGTGACTTCATTGGTTTTTTCACCTAATCGAATTAAATGTAACGATGGCTGTGGATCAGTTTTTTCATAAACTTGAAAAAAAAAGTGAAAACAAAACAAATGATATTTAGAAAAAGGATTTAATTCGAATGTTAGGATTAAATATAATACATACTGCAAGCACAGAGAATGTATTTTTTATCTTTCGATTTTTTACTTGCTTCTTGTACGCGACATGAAGCGAGACATTTTTCTTGTGTTGTCGAAAAGAAAGCGTTTAGTTTTGTTTGAATAACAGATGAATCTTGCATCTAAAATAAGCAAACAAAGATTTTTAGAATTGAATCGAAATCGATAAACGATTCAATACCGTCAAAACGAACGCAAAGAAAGAAGACGCGAAGAGAAGAGAGAAGATCATAAAAGTAAATACGATGAGTCATTGATTTTAGTCAAAACGAACGAAATCTATATGATCGATTAATAATTTTAGTTTGAATGGAATTTTTTTTCTTTTGGGAGTTAGTCAGTTGATAATAATGAAATTTTTAATAAATTTTATGTACATGAAGAGATGTCGCAAGAGTCTAATTTTGAATTCAAAATTTTATTTCCTACGAAAAAGAATGACCGCCGTAGTTAATTTAGAAGAAAAATTAATTTAGTATCACTATCAAAACAACAAAACAAAAATAAAGAAAAAAAATGTCTTTAAAATTTAGAAAAAAAGAATCAGTATGTGTGATTAAACCAGGTCAGATGGTTTGCCTAACATAATAGGAATAGCTACGAAGGCTAGAACAACCATAAAACTATTAATAACGATGAATGCCATGATTTGATTGCCGGCATCTCGTTCAATAGGTCGTGCACATCCTGCTGTACGAAAATGATTGCTAACATCGTTTTGATTTGAAATACAAACTTAAAAAACAACTAAAATTGTTTGCTCGATTAAATTTTAGAAAAAAAAGCATACAAGCATCTGAATCGTTGCTTGTTAAGGTTGCTTGTGATAAACAACAAGATGAGGGTAAAACAACACCGAATGAAATAGGCAAGCCACTAATATCACCATAGTTTGATATGACTTGCCGTTCCTTTATTGAATGTTCGACTGAGTCAAAAAGATCTCGTTTTTTTTTGCTTGTAGAATTTGTCGAAGAAACAACTGAAGTAGTGGTAGTACTAGTAGTAACTGTAGTATTAGCATTAGTAGTAGTACTCGAGACAGTAGTGGTCGATGTGACTGCTGTAGTATTTGTCACATTGGTATCTGTTGATGTGCCATTTAAATTAGCATTTGCCCAATCGATCCAGATATCATTGCCACAGCAATCATATTTAGTTTGTAATAAATCAATTCGATCTCGAACAGCTGCATCAGTCTTATACTTATTTTGTCCATTGAGAAAACGTGCATGAACATAATTTGGTGATTTATCACTGATAACAATAGCTGCTACCAATGAAGCAAGTGCAAAAATACCAACAACACCGGATACAATGCAAACAATTCTGGCTAAATGAAAAATAGATTTCGTTGATTTTCGACTGTCATAATGATTTATCTTACCGAATCGTTCGGAATTGAGAGCTAAAGCAGTTATGCCCAAGATACCAGTGATAAAACTAAAAATGAATATAACTAAATTGAAGGATGATAGGCCTATTTGTGGGCGGAAAAAATCTGCGTATTTCCGATCTTTTACGATTAATCCAATGCTAACGCCTAGATGTATCAATGAAAATAGTAAAATCAACGCCATAATTGTCAAAGCAAAAACACGGTCAATAAGTGCCATGTTAGAGAATAATTTTAATTTGATATGTTATTCGTTGATAAAAAGCAAAGTAAGTGAATAATATGAAGAGATATGATAATATGCCTTCGAATGAGAATATACTTTCGAATGAGTAGCAAACGTTAGTTTATGTAACGCATGATTGATGAAATAGAGAGAAAGAGAGAGAAACGTCTGCTTTATAAGTATAGAAAAGTATACGTGTGTTATTTTTCTTTTCGTCTGTTCTTTCGTCATTGACGCACAGAAGAAAAGAGCAGCTAACCTTCAATATTGACTCATCTTTTCAAATATTTGTTATCGTTTCTCTTCTATGGCAATTGTCTTATTGTTGATTTCATTTATTTTTCTTAATATCAAACATAATTAGTGAATATATTTATACTTAGATACAATGTTAATATTTCTTATGCATGTCTTCTTTTAAAAAAAAATGATATTTTGTTTCTTATTGTAAATATAAAGAATTTGATTTTACACAGAAAAATTGATGAGTAATCGAATATGTTATTCAAATTCTTGATTTCTTTTCGAATCTATTTTCATATTAATAGTTGTATCCATAAGCAGAACTATAGTGACTATAGTCATAACCTGGGTAATAATTATTGTACGTATATGCAGGATAATAATTACTGTACGTATATGTAGGATAATAACTACTGTATGCATTCATAGAATCGTATGGGCTATATCCATAAGTTGGATTCCAATTGTTGTAAGCGCCGGCTTGATGATATGTTGACATATTGTATGCATTGTAATCCGAATAAGGTTGATATTGATTTTGATTGTTGTATGCTTGTGGATATTGGTAGGAAGGAGCATCAGGTTCGGAATCATGGACACTGAATAGAAGTAGAACTGGTACAGATGCAAGTGAAATGATAAAAAGAAAACTATTAATAACAGATAAACCAATCGTTTGTCCAACAGCAGGTTTCGAAAGTTGTTTTCCGCATCCTACGGTATGAATTGCATCTGAATTACCATTGGGATTATAATAACAATCTGAAAGAAATGATTGGATTCATCCTTGTATGCATATATTTATATTCATATATTTACATAAAGTATTCAGATTCCCTACTGAACCTTGATTAGTTGTACAGCAAGATCTCGGTAAAGTAACGCTAGTTGTCACAACATTATTTATGTTTGATTGACGTTTTCGACGAGAAGCTTGTTGAAAAACTTCTGATGATAAGATATGTTCCCCTGTTAATTGTTCATCTGCATACTGTTTAATTTGAACTAAATTTAAAAAAAGAAGTATTTATGAAACCGTTAGAATCAAAAACTACTGTTTCTTCTTCGAGCACTTGATGCATGTGTCGTGTGTGCTTCTGAAGCTGTTGTTTCTTCGTCTGCTGCTGCTGTTGTTGTTCCTCCTGCTGCTGCTGCTGTTGTTGTTTCTTCTCCTCCTGCTGCTGTTGTTGTTTCTTCTACTGCTGCTGCTGTTGTTGTTTCTTCTACTGCTGCTGCTGTTGTTGTTTCTTCTGCTGCTGCTGCTGTTGTTGTTTCTTCTTCTGCTGCTGCTGTTGTTGTTTCTTCTCCTGCTGCTGTTGCTGATGTTGTTTCTTCTCCTGCTGCTGCTGTTGTTGTTTCTTCTCCTCCTGCTGCTGTTGTTGTTTCTTCTCCTCCTGCTGCTGTTGTTGTTTCTTCTACTATGGTAGTTTCACCTATTGCTATTGTAGTCGTTACTGATTGAACTGTAGTTGTAGTTGTTCCATTTAATCCTATGTTTGCCCATTCAATCCAAGTACTAGTGCCACAACATACATAATGTCTTTGTATTTTATCGACAATAGTTCTTGAATTTTGACTAGTTTGATAAGTATTCATATGATTTGTAAAATGACTATAGACATAATTAATAGCCAATGAGTTAATAATCAAGGCAGTAATCAATGAAGCAATTGTAAATAATGCCAATACTGCAGCAACATATGCAGTGACCTTACCTTGAGAAAAACATATTGTTTTGTTTTTGTCATATTAATAATAACTCACTTACTTAAATTTTTACGATGTGTTAGTACAGAAAATAAACCAACTCCGCCAACTATCAATCCAACGACAGCGATAACAAGATTGAATGAAGCTATACCAATTTCTGGACGAAAGACATCACCATAACGAGAGAATCTCGCTAATATACTAATACTAACAGCTAAATGTATTAAGGAAAAAAATAAAATCAATCCTGTACATATGCTCGAAACTAAACGCGACATATTGCCTATCGCTTCAATCGAGATAATGGTTTGAAAAAAATATATAACCTTGCGTACACTCCGATATAATTATTATCCGATTTGTGTACGATGTGTTTTTATATTTTTACACTATGTAGTATCATAAACATCATGCATTTAGTTGAAACGGATGAGTGAAAAAGAAAAAATAGAAGAAATAAAAAAATCGAGGCGATGAAGAAAATTTTCTGTCAAGTATCCCCTATCGAGACGAAGGATGATTTGTTGCGAACACGATTTTTATACTAATAACTATATGTTAAATATATAAAAATGTGCTGAATTTAAAATATAATGTCAATTGCAATCAACATAGGTTTTCATATTTATTTAAGTTTATAGACAATGAAAAATACATCTGTACAAAAACAATATTATTAATAAGTTACATACGATGTGGGCGGCACTTGAAATGTATACGCAGGCACATATTGTGCTTGATATTGTTGTTGTGGTTGATAGTATCCATAGCTTTCAGGTGCATAATACGAATTATAGGTCATTTGTTGTTCTCGTTCTTGTTGTACTTGACCAGATAGAGATGGTTTATTTGGATCATTCTTTTCGTATGCAGCCGGAAACATAAGTTTAAACATTATTATAATTAAGATTGAAAGAACAACTAAAATAATATTAATAACAGCAATGCCTGTTATATGAGAGACGATAACATTAGCAGTCGGTACGATACATCCTTGAACATAAAATCCAATTGTATCGTTACCAGCATTGAAAACACAATCTATAAATAGAAATATATTTCATACATAGATTGTTAACAAAATAGTACTTACATCCACCAACTGTATTTGCTGATGTTACTCCTCTATTTTTGCAGCATGATAATGGCAAATTAATTGTATAAGTCGAAGGCAAATTATATATAGTACCACCACTATTAACTAATTGTCGTCTTTGACGAACAGCTTGTACTAGAGGACTCGACAATATCGGTTCTACGTTACGACGGCGACGTCCCGTTAGTGTACCTGTGCCAGTAATAGTATTCGATCCCGTACCACTACTAATAACTGTTCCAGTACCAGTATTAATTCCAGTGCCAGTGCCAGTGCCGGTATTAGTAATCGTACCTGTTGAACCTAGTGCTGCACGTGACCAATCTAGCCATAAATTCTCGCCACAACATTTGTAATCACCTTGAATTTTATCCATAACATCAATCGATCCCTCAATTTCAATATAAGTATTCATATGAAAAGATAATCGATTTCTAACAAATGTAACAGCTTGTGAATTAAGAACAAGTGCAGCAATAAAAGATGCAATTGTTAATATACCTAAGATGCCTGCCATAATAGCTCCGACTTTACCTTAAAGTAATAAATAGTTTTTTTGTTTTTTTTAATGTCTTTTTTCTTAAATATTTACTTAACGCAGGTCGATCTCGAAAAATTGCAATTAAGCATAATATGCCAGTTGCCATAGCAAGGACGCCAATAATAATATTAAACGCTGATAAGCCTACTGATTGACGGAAAACATCTCCATATTGGTTATATCTTCTTACAATACCAACACCAACACCAAAATGAATGAGACCCATAAAAATAATAAAACCTGCAATGATTTTGCCAGGTGTAACGCCTTTTTCAGCCATTTGAACAAATAAATAGATATCACACTTAGTTTCACTTCTATCACTAATTTTCAGCTCATGTTTTAACTTTATATATCCACTGAAATCATGTCACAGATGAATAAACCCAATGCAAATCATAAGTTATATAACTGTTTATGAGTCAAAATAGAGTATAACACATATAATGGAAATCATTGACGTCAATGTACTGTTTCACCGTGTATATACACTCGGTTACCTACATAATACGTATTTACTAATGACTTTCACGAATATTCATCATTCGAATATCTAACAACGTACAAGTCAATATTCAACATCAAGACTATTATCTTCTCCTTCGATTATGGAACTTCAATCGAATCTTTTTCTTTTTTTTCTCGTTGTGTCAATGCATATATAAAAGAAGTCAATAACGAACACATCAAATGTGTCAATGGATTCCATACAAATGTAATTCGTTTGCTTTCATCTTTCTTTCGTTCTTCAAACAAATTCAATCAATATCGATACAAAAGATTTCATTTACTTTTTCTTTTTTGATTATTATTATATGGCAAGACAGACAAACAGACATACATAGTACATATAAAGATCTATCTATATACAGAACAGAACAGAACAAAAATCTAATCAACTGTGTTAAACAACGCATTCACGAGATGAAATAAAACTTTTCATATGAAATTGTTTCTGTTGTATTCGATCAATAGACGAATGATTGGGCAACGTTGATGTCGACGATGATTCTGATAATTCTAAACTATCGAAACCATAATCTGTACTAGCCGATTGAGGTATCGATGGTTGATCATTAAGATGTACACATAATGGTTGTTGATTATTTCGAATAATTTCAGCTAATTTTAAATCATAATAATATGCGGCCGATCGCATTGGATACATTGCCATTTGAGATTCATTTTGATTCGACCAATGATCATGCCGAGGTACGATACCACTTGACGATGATGTTGATGATGATGAATGTCCATTGATAATACAAGCTGAATCACCTATTTACAGAAAAATAGAACAAAATTAGAAAACGAAAATTGACTTAAAACTTACGATCATCATCTCGAATAGTTGAATTCGATGAACTTTGATAACGTTGATGATGATTATTAAAATCATCTGTACATTGCAGAAAACTATGTTGATGTTTCGATGAAAGATTAGTTGTTTTCGTTTGAGGAGATTTTCGACAACATAAACAAATAATTATTGAAAATATGATAATACATATCAATGTAATCAATAAAGCTAAACCAATAGCATATAAAAGCATTGTTCGATTATCAACAAATGTTGAAATTTGTTCGCATGAATTTAATATTGAACTATTACAAATATCAATTTGAAATTTCGTAAAATAATTCTCATTTGTATATTCATCATGAATATTTAATGATAGAATATATGATGATGCAAATGGATGTGATATTAGACGAACTTCACCCGTTGGATTAACGTTCCAACACGAATAAAGATTTGTATTATTAAGAAAGATTTTTGGTTGAAAAGTTTGATTATTGAATTGGGTTATATCGAGAATAAATACTGTTTGATTTTGATGATTAATATCGACTAATGTTCGTTGTGTTAAAAGAGAAACAAGTTTAGGTAATTGTTGTGATTGTAGTTGTTCATTTGTTTCATTCGATTGAATATGAATAGTTAATAGTTGTGTCGATGAACGTGAACGTTGTGGATCGTTATCACTTGCAAGAATTTCGAATGTATACGTTCCTGATGAACAGCCATTTGTTGATAATGATGATGATTCGTAGGGAATAAAAACGTAGCCAAGAGATGTTATACCGAGTGTTAAACATGATTCATACGAACGAATTTCATAATGAATTAAACCTTGTAGACCTGAATCTTGATCATAGGCATGAATTTGACCAAGAACTGAACCTGATCGAAGAGCTGTTTGCGGATATGTCCATGTATATGTTTGATTTTGATCGAATGAAGGTGAATGATCATTTAAATCATGAATACGAAGAATAATATTCTGTTGATTCGATAACGATGGTTGTCCTTGATCGTAGATTTCAATACGAAAACTTAAATCAATCGATGTTAAATTTTTCAATTGAAATTTATTTAATAATTCGAAATCGATCGATTGATTTAAAACTAATTCGCCTGTTTGAGAATTAATTAATAATAAATCAGTTTGATTTAAAATTCGATATTTAATTCTTGCATTTTCTCCTTCATCACAATCTTTCGTTTGTAAACGATCGATTATATATCCAATGGGATTATTTTCATTGATATAATAAATTGTTGAATTAGTTACAAATTCAGGTCGACAATCGTTCATATCGGTTAAATTCAACATGAGATACAATTGTGTATGAAGAGTTGGTGTACCTGAATCATGAGCAAATAATTGAATATTATTATAGATTGCTTTTGTTTCTCGATCGAGATTTTGATTGATAATTAATGAGTAAAGTTTCGTATTTTGAAATGGATTTTGATAGATTAATTTGTAGATTAATGGCAACGGTGGTTCAGTAGTTCGTAATTGAAGATAAGGATTTCCATTTGCTAAATAAAAAATATATGTATATATGTCTGTTTGTTTGTTTGTTTTATTATTCTTCTGATAGACTTACCATTTGAATCTATATCATTGAGAATAACATGTCCGATAATAGTACCAATTGGAGTATTTTCTTCAATGAAAAGAACATATTTTTCGTGTTCATTTTGTTTAAGTGTTGTATTTCCTAGATAATGAATAATTATATTGATTAATTGACAAGACGAACAGAAAAAGCTCATAATTTACCTTCAACTTTAATTTTCATCGAAACAGGATTATCATTGATATCAGTAATACGTATTGAAATACTTGCATATGTTGGAATGATATTCGTATAAGCTTTGACAGTTAAACGATAGGATTGATCTCGTTCATAATCGAGTGTTTGTCGTAATTGAATTTGTCCAGTCAAACGATCGATTAGAAACGGTGAATCAGTTAATAATTCATAGAAAATCTTTTCATTAGTATCACTAATAGCTTCGATTTTGAGTATTGTTGTACCGATTAATGTGTCTTCACGTATGTCAATACTGTAGACAGATTGAAGAAATGTTGGAATTGATTCATTCGTATGACAAATTTGAATATCGAGTTGAATTGAATCTGAACGTGCTTGTTTGCCTTGATCGGACGCAATTAATGTTAAAGAATACGATGATCGACGTTGACGATCAAGTGACGAACGTACAATCAAATACGGAATATCAAACGAAGAAAAATCAATATCAAAATCATCGGAATTCGGTCCATCAAGTCGATAGGATTGCACACTATTTAAACCTAAATAGTGAAAAACAAATAAACTAGATTTTTCTTTCCGTTAACTCAATGGGCGGTATTGTTATTTTTCTTGAGGCAATATTCTCGTTTTTCTTTTTACAAGATAGATATGTATGCACAAGGTCAACAAGCATACCTTCATCGGGATCGTTTGCACTAGGTAGAACAATTCGATAGCCTAGAGGTACATTTTCTTTGATATGAATGATATGTATCATTGCTGCTTGTTTGTCGAATTTCGGTGAATGATCATTGAGATCTTTTATTTTAATTTCAAGTATTTTGTAGAAGATCTTGTTTTCGATTGCAATCGAAAGTTGAAGAAGAATTTCACATGATTGACAATCACATTGCTGTTTTTCGCACATTTCTTCACGGTCAAGTGTCGATTGCACAATTAAATATCCGGTTCGATTATCGATTGAAAAAAGATTCTTATTCATAGGTAATAATTCCGAAATTTGATAGAATCCATTCGATTTCATATTTAAATCTTTGCCAATATCAGCAATAAATGTATTCATGGGCGATTTTTCGTCGATTGTATATTTTAAAAGTTCATGACTTGTTATTGGAATGATTAGAATGAGAAATATGAATAAAGAGAACATGATTTATCTGAAATAATAATAAGAATTCGTTTGATTTTGAAAATTTCATATTCAACTATATCAATGAAATGAATTTTACCTACTGAATTGAAGGTTCGTTTTTCTTTTTCACTAACAAATTGTTATCAATACTAGGACAATTACTTTCACTCTCTTACTTTACACATGATGTATTCAATCATCGATCTGTCCGAAATGTATAGACAGTAGTCAATCTTTCGTTCATATATTTCAATCTTCAAGTTGATTTTTTTGAACAAACAAAAAAATGCATGAATGGAATGAGAGCAGACATACAGAGAGAGAGAGAGAGAAGGTCACTTCACGCCCGTTGGGCAAGAGAGTGGCGAGAAGAACGAAAATTGAATTGGTCAATAGGTTCGATAATCGATGGCAATCAGTAGAAACGAAATATTTCAATTGAATGAAACCTATTCAATCAAAAAGAATTCGACAAGAATAGAGACCATAGAAATCTCTTTTTTTTCAATAAAAAAAGTCCGATTTTCTTATTTCTACCTATGAACTATTCAAGTATCATATGTATATGAAAAAATAACAATCTTGTTTTCGTTCGTTTCGTCCTAACTTATTCCCATGATAGTTTAAAAACGAGCTACTTATAACTTGTCGAATTTTTTTTTCTTCATCTTCTCTTGAATACAGTCTCAATTCATTGAAAGTCTATATGCCGATCAGCTCTTGAGTTATAGACGAAAAGAACCTACTTCACAATTAAGTCAATAGACAGACTATGAGCACATCTCGATGAAAAAAAGAGAGAGAAAGAAAAAAATTGAACAATGAGAACAGACCTGTTTACTGAGAAGTGTATCTTAGTTATTGTATTCTAATGCCATGAGTACGTGTACATATATATGTCTATGCGATGTGTGACGAATTCTACTCATTATCAATATTTTTTGATCTCTATCGTTCTGTTCTCTTGTGTTTGATTGGTTCAACTCAGTCATTGGTGTTCATCAAGAGAGAGAAAGAGCAAAGAAAAGACTTTCTCTTGATGAACGTATTCATTCATCAAAAAGAACATGAAAAGCAGTACACCGGAACTGCAACTGTTTCAGAATTCAGACCAGCCGATTATTGATCTTAAAGACGGAAATCTTATATGTTTACAGAAGAATATTGTGTTCTGAAAAAATAAAACAAAAAAAGAATATTGCGATTCCGATAATCACCTTTCTTATACACGACGGAAATACATTTGTTGACTGATCAGATAAGCAGAATTGAATATGCCGTCCTAGATCTCTGATGTGATCATGTTGAAACAGGTTTACTCAAATGTGACAATGTTGAATAATAACGACACGTATACACACCCTAGGGATGCTAACATCCTCGTTCAATTGTTTAATGCCTACAGAGAGAAAGTGAAAGAGAGAAAGAGGGACAGAAAAAGAACATCAGCTTTAACCAATTGATATCATGTGGACAAACACAACTTGTTGAAAATAAACAATTGACTTTTTAAATTAAAATTATGCCATCAATTTTCACATAGTCACAGTCTGTCCGCATGTTTATACATCAATCATCGACATGGTCAATGTCATCAGCATCTTAATGAATGCAAAACAAAAAATGAAGATGAAATTAAATTTTCTCGTTCTTCCTCTTCAATCCACACTTGATCAACAACTATTGAGAATATTCTTGAGTTAGACAGATGTGCCTAAAGTGTCCCCATGATGATGAGAGACACACACACACAAAATTTAATATCATTGACATGTCAACATTTTGATTTTTTTCTGGTTCATATGAACAAAAACAAAACACTTGCTCGTCCTCGTTAATCCCACTTTCACTAATGTTGCAGATGCTTATATGATGAGCAGTTTTGTCAATATTAAAAAGCATACATTTAAAATTATTTCATTGGGAAATTGCAATTTTTATTAAAGAGAAATGCAAATACAAAAAAAGAAGGAGAATTCAACACATACTTTGATCAACCTAACGATGAAATTCAACTAATTGTATCGTCATTGTTAAATGTTCAATCTGTTGCATAGAATTTTGACGGCATAATTGAATAAACGACCGATAGAATAAATTTTTCTAATGATTTTTGCTTGACAGATGCGATGTTTCTTAAGTATGATTCGTGTAGAAATCCTGTTGAGTCTGTCTTATTGAATTAGATGGTGATTTATGACTTCTGTTATAACGGCGTCACTTGTTTCTGACATTGCTCATTAGCAATTAGACATAACAATCAAATTAGCAATCGTTCAGATACATTTGAATTTCTTTGAACTCAACAGAATTATAAAAGATTTTCGAATCGAAACATAATTTTTGTTTTAAAATTATTTTTTTTTGGTATTTTTCCTTTTTAGTAAAAATTACTTGACGTTACATGTTCAGGTGGGTGAAACGAAGCATTGTTTTTCTTTCCTATGCAATAGGTTTGACATCAATTACGTTTATTTTTAATCGTCAAATGACTTGCATACTTTCTTTCGTTTCTGTTCATGAAAGAAAAAAAAATCAATCATAACTTAATTATTTGAATGCAGATGCATATGTAATATTACCAAAAAACATACCCAATTTCATTCGCGCTTTCGTACATATATTTATAGCGTAATTTCAAAATAGCTTGTCAGTTAAAAATGATGTCTATTTCATGGAATAGTCTACCGGTCGAAATGACTTACCGTATGTTAGACCAACTAACAGGCAAACCATTCTTTCTATCCATAGCCAACGTTGGTCAAACTTTGGAACAGAATACAGTAAAAATAAAAATTATACATCTACTGCTGCGAAACATTATTTTTTTTCTCTATAGACACTTGATCAAGAAATCAAATATGAAGGTATGAAATACCTCAGCACATCACTACGATACAATACTGTAATAATCGATTCATGTTTTATTTTATTGACTTCAATATAGTTTATTTCTTTTTTTTTACAGACACTTGAACAATTCTACTTTAAATTTAATATAATCGGAGTTGAAGGCGTTCGATATATTACAGTACTTTTATCTTTCAATATTGGAAATAATTATATTAGCAAAACAAGTTTGGAATTTTTGAAAACAGTAAGAATGATTTCGTATACATAAATTTTATCTCCCGACGCTGAACATATCAGCTGCTCGAGGTTAAACTAAAACGACGACATTTTACTATTAATTTTTGTCCTTGTGAATAGTATGCGAACCCTTGATTGTTAATCTTGACACAAGAAAGAAGGACATGTTGTTGTTATCACTAACGAAAGGCGAAACTTTGAACTTACAGAAGTAGAAAAAAGAAAACGACAGAGATTTGTGCACTCAATAACGCTTGAATCATGATTGAAAATAGCGGATATTGTCAATATCGTAATTGGATTTTATATTTAGCCGATGTTTGAGTATACTGAATGAATCGAATCTGTTGCTCGTGGTTGTCTGATGTCGTTTGATAGGTGACGTCACAAATATTTTATCGTATAGCCTTGATCTCGATAATATTTTTCGTATGTACACTCATAAAAAAAATGCGACTTTTCTTTTGACGTAGAGAAGAATATGAAATATTAATATTTTCATCTACTTTGACATCATCGATCGCATCTATTATACCTTTATATGCATATCTTTCACTGTGGGATGCTTTTTTTCTAGCAAGTATAAATTATAGTTTCAATTTTGTTTTTTTCTTCTTCCATAGAAATTGTGTAGCATTTGTACTCAAAACTATTCACATATGCCAAGCAATTTATCCTTACCGTTATTATCTAGTCGGCTCGATGATCAACGTAGTGATAGTAATTTTCAAAAATCATGTCGAACTATTCTGAAAAAAACCAAACCAATTGAAACACGTTTATTAAAAAATATTCTCGCCTTTAACAACCCGGACAAAACAACCATTGAAGACAATGACAAAGTTTATGCCTGGTATTTCGCTATTGGAAGTATGACCAATCCAATATCATTATACTTACGTGATTTAACACCTCTTCTCTCATATCCTGCTAAATGTCTTGATTATCGATTAGTTTTTCGTGCTCCTTGTGGAATGGCAGATATTCAAGCATGTCAAGGAGAAGAATTTCATGGTGTTGTTCATCTATTAGCACTTGATCAACTGTTACGTTTAGATCAAATTGAACATATGTATACACGTGAAACTGTTCGTGTAGTTGATTATCAACAACGATCTCATTTGGTTTATGCGTATCAAATACGTTTCATCGATGGTCAAGAACGACCAATAGCCTTGCCAACAGAACGCTATTTAGATATTATTGTAAAAGGTTGTGAATATTTTGGTGTTTCACCGTCTCATATTAATCATTTGAAATCTAATCAAGCAGTTACACCTCGACGATCAACTGACGCCTATCGAATAATTAAGAATGTACCAGAGAATGTGTATTTTACAAAGGAACAACTCTCTGAACATGATGGAACCAATCCTCTTCTTCCGATTTGGATTAGTATAAATGGTAAAGTCTTAGAATATTCAGGCTTGCCAAATGAAGATCATCCCGATTATGAAAATCAAAAACAATTTTACGAATTTACTCTTGCAAGTCTCAGTGGTCGAGAAATTGCTCATATCATATCGAAAGCTTGGTATGAACCATTGTATGAATTACCATTGAATGAACATGATTTAACTGATGAACATCGTGCTTTCGTTGAAGATATGTGCATTTGTTGGGGTATTCATGTTGATGACGACAATACCAACAAACATTCCTATTGGAAACCAATCGGAAAACTTGTTAAAATGTAAATTTTTTTTTGTATTTTATTTTCTACGATTTGGAGGGGAAATGAGCGTGTAAATAAATATCTCAGTTTGTTAAAGATCTGCCTTTTTTTTCGAGGAAGTTAACAGAAATATAAATTCATATATTGATATTCTCTTAAAGTCAATTTAAAAAAAAACGAGAGAGAGAAAGAAATAGACAAGTAATACATTAAGTCCGTGTTTTGTACAACAAATTTAAAAACTAATCAAACGAAACGACATCAATAGACTTTGTTTTGATCGAAAACAATGAGATTCAAGAAAGAAGAAAAAAATTACACTTCAAATCGACCACTACCAGAGAGAACATCATTTCGAACGAATGATGGTGCTGATGGCGGAGAAATAAATGTTCGATATTTCGGTATTTGTGATTCGGTTGAATTCGGTGGTACATCAACTAATGATGATGATGCTGTTGATGATAATGTTGCTGATTTATCTTCGAATTGTCGAAAACATCGCATGAGTTCGGTAAATGTTGGCCGTTGTTCACTTAATTCTTGCCAACATGAACACATTAATGCATAAATACGTTTCGGACAATTCGGCGGACATGATAATAATTTTCTATCACGAATCATTTCAATAACTTCAGGATTTGTTCGTCCAGCATAAGGTTGTGTACCATAGGAAAACATTTCCCAAAGTAAAATTCCAAATGACCAAACATCGGACATTTCAGTATAAATGCCTGATAATAACGATTCAATAGCCATCCATCGAACGGGCAATGAACGATTAGCAATTTTATAATAATCAGAATCATATTTCGGACGATAACGCGCAATATTCGAAATTTTAATATCCATATGTTCGGAAATGAGAATATTTTTTGCCGATAAATCATTATGTACAAAATTTTTCTCGGTTAAATAAATCATTCCAGAGAGAATTTGCATGGAAATATAAAGAAAATCTGTAAGTTCACGTTGTTGATATAGATTAACTGTTGTCGAACGTTGTAGTAAATATTCATGTAAATCTCCATCATTTAATCGTTCGTAGATCATCAATGAAAGTGCATTTTCAGGTTGCATACAAATGCCAACAAGACACGATATATTCGTATGACGAATATGTCGAAAAACTAAACAAACAAACAATAGAATCTCATATTGATTGAAATGAAAATCTTTTTGACAAATCGAACGTACTTTCAATTTCACGTGAATATTCTTCTCGATTTTGTTGTGTTGCATTTTCGTTTTCAAATGTTTTTATCATACATTTCATTGAACTATCAATTAATTCACCTTTATATATACGTCCGAATTCACCTTCGCCAAGTTCTTGTAGAAATCGAATATTGGCAAATGAAATATCGTTTAACGAATTTCCTGCCGATGGTAAATGAACAATCGGACGTTTAACTTCAGATTTCAAGAGTGTTTGTCGAAGATATGTATTCGTAAAATTTGTATTTGTTGACGATGCCGATGAATGAATATGTCGAGGATTGAATTTATTTGGTGCTGTTATCGATGAACGAAATGGAGATGATGTAACGGTATTAACGAGATGTGAAGTTTTTTTAATTGGTGTCGATGTTGATGAACAAGATGAAAGATGACTATTTGACGTTTTTTGATGACAACACCAACAAAATATAAGCATTAGAAAACAAATAAATGCAATAGGAATGAAAATACTAAGAAGAACAACGAGAATTGATGACGATGGACGATGAGTTTTTATTTCGGAATTTGTTGATGAAACTAAACAAAGAAGAGAATATGTGATCAGAGAATTGAATCTTGTATTTTTTTTTTCAAATTACTATTTCGCTGTATGGATTTTGTTTGTTCAAGATTAATACAAGATGAATCATCGCTTGTTGGTGGTAGATTTTCACAAGTTGGAATATTTTGTAGAATTTGTACTAGAAGAATAGGAAAATATTATTTTGATTTTTATAGTTAATCATTTACAATTTGAATACGAATATTGTTGAGATGTGAATAGATTAGCACAAGCAGTATTTTGAAAATATTGACATGAACGACGACAAACGGATCGAACACTCGAACGATCTTGTTCACAAATTGGATAAGTAAATAGACAGATCATAGGCAAAAGCAATTGTCGACATTCATTCGAAAGAAATTGATTGTTAGTAAACGTTTTGAGATTTTCAATGAGATTCTCTTCAATATCTTTCATATTTCGATTTGATGTTGAAATATATTGAGCGCCGATTATTGGACGACAGAGATTGCCTGAGTAGCGTTCACATTGAAATTTTTCAATTGATGATTCATCATTATTATTCACAAATTCAGGTTGAAATTCAATCGGTGGTAATCTAGAAGAAGAACATCAATGTCATCGGGCTGCTCGTTTGCGTATTTAAATAATCAACTTACGAATCATCATTTAAATCGATATGATCGATACCAACTAGAATTTCAAAGAAAAAAAAATTCTTCTGTTTTTTCTTCTATTTTCATCATACCTGGATTTTTTACTCGAACAAATCCTGTCGATGATATCGTTTGAAATTTATTCGATACTTCACATGTATAAAATCCGGCTTCTGTTTCTCGTAGATTATTTAATTGTATGCTTGAAAATAAAATATTTATTATCCTTTTCTTTTATCTTTCGATTTGGAATGTGTCGTTTTATTACCTTGATCGATAAGCACTTTGATCAATAGTAAACCGATTTTTCTCGAGAGGATTATTGTATCTATACCAATTAAACGATACGGGATAGGATGATTGTACTTGACATTCCAACAGTACTGTACTGCCGCCATTTTCAGTGATATTATTCAATGTTTTTATCCATTGCATTGTTGTCGTACTAAAAATTCAAATGATTTTTGCTTGAGGGTAGTCGAATTATTTCATAAAAAGCTTCTGTCATTGTAGACAAACAGAAAAAACGATCGATAAGAATCTTAAACTCATCAATCTTCTCGTTTTTTTTTCTGTCAAGAAATAGACGTATTTGTTCTATTGATTAAGTAAGAAACCCTTGAGCAAGATTCTTTTCTTTTTTTTTCTGTACGTGATTGAACAGGCGGTATATGCCGTTTCCTTGTGCGTATATGAATAAGTCGGGCACGCGTAAAACAATCGATGTATATGTAATATATTTCTTTTCTCAAGCTTCTTCTTATGTATATATATCTCATCTACGCCAAAGATCAACATTGTATATAATACCTTAACGATGTTGAGGTCGGTTGACTGACAATTGTGTTTGCTACTTGCATTTGATGTTGATCGTTATTGTCATTGTTGACTGGCGAGAGTTCACCAAACGAAACAAATCCAATAAGAATAAAAATGAAATAATAGATAAAGTCTAAAGACAAAATAAAAAAAGAAATAAACAATACAAATATATAAGATAGGTGATAACGAAAATGTTATTCTTCCGGATTGATTTCTCTTCCGATTTGTATATTGAATATGTATCAAGGTGACAAGAAGAAAGTATGAGAAAAGGAAGCTGTAAATATGCAATTGCCACCCCTCAAATTCCAATGCCACACACGAAATCAATCTGTTGTCTAAACATTGCGCTTGATCAACACGTGTAAACAGTCATGTATGTATGTTCTGCATACTTCTCAATATGCTACTAGTCCTTATTTTCTACAAGTGTTTGGTAAGCAGCAGGGGTATGCCTTAAGTAAATATCGACAGATACGAGTGTGTCAAGAGCTTTGAGACTCTTGATATGAGAAGCAAACAAAAAATCATTAGCGTATTTCGATAGTGTTAGTAATGTGTAATGGTCAGTGTGAAAGATTCAATGAAATGAATGAATGTATTCATCAATCTATTGAATGAGTACACTTCTCTATTGAATATGAATAATAAAAAAAAACTCGTTAATCGAATATCTAATATAACAATTCGATGTGAAATCATAGTCATTTTCTCTGTCGTCTTACCCGACATTGGATATTTGTCCTTCGAATTGATAAGAAATAAGAGTAACTAGTCAAACGATGTGCATATCTTATAGCGAAATATAATAATGATCAACTCGACGTTTGCCTTTTCTTCTTCTTCTTCTTGTTTCGTATTAGATAGTAATATGCAAAATGTCAAGGCTTTTGTATTCGTATTTGTTATATGCGCGTTAATAGTTGAATGACTTACCAGATAAATTCATGAACATTAACGTTGATTTGTTGTGACAAAAAACAAAAACGGATTGAAATATTTTGATTGTGACTAAATAATTGTTTAACTGGAACGAATGCTAATATATCGATGAATTCTCATCTATCTAGAAGAAGAAAAACATGTCGAAATTAATTTTCATTCACATATGTGAAAGTATATTCGAATTCATGATGTGACATGCACATTACTCTACAAGATGCCGCATATACATAGACTATGAAGAGAGAGAGAGAATGCGTATTGTATGTGCGTGATCGCCATTGCTCATTGAGTATATGAGTTGCTCTCCCATTTTCTCTCTATCCTTTCTCTCTCTCTCTCTCTCTTTTGTCTCTTTTCTTCTTTCTCTCTGTCTTTCCCTCGCCTATGTACAATTACTAGATGTAAGGTCATCTTGTCAAACTGGCATGAAATACGAAGAAGAAAGAGAAATGCTGATTTCAACTCGTAGAATCATCATAAATTTTGAAATTCTCTTCAACTTATACAAAAATCAATTGATAATTTATTTGATTGTTTTTTTTCTTCTCCTCTACATTCTATTCTATATTCAAAATGAAAACTTACAGTTTATTTTCATAAAATTTTCGTTTATGCGAATACATAAACGATTCACTTAACAAAAGAAAAGAAGAACGAAAAACGACAGGCTCATTTATAATCATCACTATCCAGTTTATAGAAAAATGCTTTATTATTATTTGACATTAAGAGAAAATGAATGAGACAAATGCGAATCTGTCATAAACAAGAATCAGTTTTTCCTAATTGTCTGCCCGTGATCTGTGCGTATACAAAGAATATATGTACTGCCGTCGGTTCAATCTCTCTCTTATCTTTCACTAACATATGCACGTTGCCAATACTATATGTTTATTATGAGAACATTATTAACACTTATCAAACTCGATTCGAGCGGCAAATATTCGAAGCAATTGTCATATATTGAATATGACTGGCGAATGAATAAACTATTTTAATATCGAGCGGCGCGAATAGACACTACAAAACAAAATGAAATTATACTTCAAAAGAAACAATGTGTTTTACACATAGTCTTACTAATTTTACATATTTCTCCGCTGACCTTCAATTGTATATACGGTTTTTCTTTTGTCTTTTTATCAGAATCATATGAAAAGAAATGCGAAACTATTGATGTAAACCAGACGGTCAACTTAAACCTGTCAAACGTTCAATGACTCTAATAACAATTTCTATATACGAATTATAAATATGAGTATCAAAAATAAAAAAAAAACTAAAGGTAATTTATTCATCGAACAAAGCGCGTGTGTGTGTGTGTGCACGCGTTTGCTGTTGATTCATTTTGTCTAAAGATGCACATAGATACGCGAATATGTACTGTGTCATTTTGTAATCTATACTCAACTACTATTATTACTTTCTTAACTCAAGATATAGATGATTGGATATCATTCGTATGAATGAATGAATGAATAAATGAAAGAAAAATAATCGAGTAGATAAAAGAAAACTAAAATGAACAAAACGAAAGTGTTATGCAGCACTTGATCATCTCAACTGATCGATTTCAATAATCGATTTTGTCTGCATCGTTCGACACGATTGCGTGAGATGATCTATGTCAAGTGCTACGACCTACATACACATCCTTCCATACGTGTATATATTATCTCGAGATGAAGATATGATGTTCATGACGATATCAAACCTTTTACCCTCTCATTCTATTGTCTATATATATGCATATTTAGATGTGTATGTGCGTGTTATCATCATCGTTCAATGCTCGAAGGAGTTTTTTTTTCTCTTTTCGTTCTCTTGATTGAAATGAAAAAGCTGTGAGAATCGGCTTTCTCTTTTGCTATGCACATGTATATCGATAATCCATTTTCACATATATACATACATATTATCATATACGGGGAATTTGTCATCAGCTTTAAAAAAAACAACAATAATATTAGATTTCTTTTTCAATAACAAATTTTCTTCTCACCTCAATCTCAAAACTGTAACTAAATAGAAAAAAATTAATGAGTTCAACGATTGTTATGCAAGTCGAACATGGGAATGATAACATGCTTGTTGATTTTTATCATGCAGATTGGATAATACGCAAGAAAATATGTTTTTTTTGCTTCTATCTAAATATATTGAACCATTTAGAACATGATGTCTCTCGCGAGATAAAATGGGAACGAGAAAGTTGCTTAAATAAACGTTCCGTTTTTCCTTTTCTTCTTCTTTTTGTTTGTCTTATTCATTTAAGATCTCTACAGATGATATGCCGAGCAAAACTTGCTCAATCACAGGGTGTGTCAGCAATCATCTTCATCATTGATGATTTGATCATTGCTATTGCCGTGATGTGGATTGTCAGTATGATGTTATTAAAAAAACGTTTGCTTCATCAATCGCACTAGTCAATCTTTCGTTTTTTTTCTAATGTTCGTTTGGTCTTGACAGGTCACTATTTTTCTTTATCGGATTGAATATGTCTTAATGTATTCTTTTCAAAAAAACAACAACACGAAAATTCGTTTTCTTTTGTTTATTTAATCTAGATGAAAAAATAACAAAATGACGATGACGAACAAGAGAAATTTCTTTACATTTGCCCTAAAGGACTCAATATTAGTCTTATCATGAATGAATTAAGGCAACAGATGTTAGTTTGTGAAAGTGATGATGAGTTCGTCTCTTTGCAACAGACGACCGACAAGTTAAGTACTCATGTCGCTTAGTTTCTTTCTTTCTTTCTTTTTGTCTTTCATTTCGCTAGACAGCTGTATGCATGTTCATGTGATTAATAAAAGTCCGCTAATTCGATCACTCGAAATCATCGTTACAATGATTTTCATTTCGTTTTCGTTTTCTTCTTCTAGTTTTCGGATAAATAAAGATGATGTCCACATGTACATTATACGTGTAAGATCATATGGTTTAATGCGTTCGCCGCTCATTTGCCGCCTGCTGAGTAATAAGAGTCCAGACATGAATAAAGAAATGTGCACAATGTAAACAGAATATTCAAGTCAATGTGATTATGATAATTTGTAAATGTAAACGTATGCAGTGCGCAATCGAACAGGAAAGAGAATATATTCCGATGATGTTATTATTCAAGATGGGATTGCTTTTCAAAGAACATGCAGTACAAATAAACTCAAGAGAAATCTATTGACTAATTTTGACATCGTCTCACAGCGATATCACATGACGTTTTGTTTTCATTGATCAATACGTTTGAGTAATAATCAGCGAATGAAAGAAAAAAAACAGAACGAGAAATCAGTCAGTACTTTCAAGACTTTGTATATTTTTTGTTTATTATTATTGTGTTTCCTCACGTAATGGCAGATGAAAAAATTCTACTTGAAGCTTTAACGTCGTCAGATTTCAAAGTATCTGCTCGAGAAAAAAAACAAACAGATGCTGAAGAGAAGAAAACTGCTATTGAGACTAAACAACAATTTGGCGAAGAAACCAATTTAGAAGCTTTAAATAAAAGCAAAGACAATGATCAACAATCACTTTTATCAATTGTTAAGAGAATGTCAGCAACACAACGGCAAAAAGTTATTGATTCACTCAAACAAGCTGGACTTGGTGATCCTTTGACAAAAGAAAAAATAGTTCAAAATGCATTTACTGTCGACAAAACGATTAGAGACTCTATTGATAATTAATTTTTCTTTTTCTGAAATTTTCATAATAAACCAGCTCATGATAGTAGATTTCGTTTGTAAAAACAGTTGAAGAAACGAAAGTACTACATACGCTTACGGCCATACCACGTTGAATACACCAGTTCTCGTCCGATCACTGAAGTTAAGCAACGTCGGGCTCGGTTAGTACTTGGATGGGTGACCGCCTGGGAATACCGAGTGTCGTAAGCTTTTTTT
>Ga0209930_1000554_pt1 | contig 85135 bp, 111 predicted proteins | sample ThiBiot_500_biof_2_FD_183948 | JGI IMG/M metagenome (GOLD analysis project Ga0209930, IMG submission 183948) | Wastewater bioreactor microbial communities from Cape Town, South Africa - Thiocy_cont_500_biof (SPAdes) | ecosystem: Engineered > Bioreactor > Thiocyanate-remediating >...
TGAATATATCCTTATATTTCAAAGTGATCGATAACTTCATAAATGACAATTATTTCTGTTTATATTATAATACGACGATTGATCAATGGGAAGGATCTAGTGATACAAAACCTATGCTCATCTCCAGCAGTAGTAAGCAATATGAATGCAAATGGGATCATCTTACATCATTTGCTCTTTTTTGGGGACCGAATGATTGGTGTACAAATACTACGCACGCTGTTAACCATGATTCAATGTGTATGTTGAAAAACGATCTTCGAGTATGTAATACATATTTTACTCGCTTTGAAATTGGTTCTCCTTTTAAAGAATGTTTCTGTCGCGAACCTAAGAAATGGCAATCTTACTTCGGATCAGATAGCTAATACGCTTACGGATTATGTTAAATCAATAACCGACTCCGATACACCCTCGAACGCAAATAATATATTATCAATCGCTGAAATTGAGATGAATATAGACAAAATAAATAGAACCTTCAAAACTAACGATAGTAACGATGCTGCGTTTTTACTAGCACTACTAATAAGCGAAGCCGAGCACAATGAAAATATCACTTTAGGTGCTTCATTTAGTACAGTTAACAAAGGTGAAATTATCACGGATAATAATAAAGATAAAGCAGTAAATAAAAATTTATCTGCGGCAGCAATTATCAACAAAGAGTCTATAGTGAATGTCACTTTTCTCAAGATATTCATTATCAATGAACCGGTTTTATATAAAAACATCGATAATCATACGAATAAAACAGTTGCTTCATCGATTATCGTGGCAGCTGTACAGCGAAACAAACACCAAGTGCACAATACTATGGATATTTCTTTATTTTTTCAAATTATTCCAGAACTCAGTCCGAATATTACTAATGTTGATTATTACTGTTCGTTCTATGATACTAATAATTCGCGATGGAGTGAATCAGGATGTACTAAACCGATCTACAATGATTCATGGAAGCGATACGAATGCAATTGTAGTCATCTTACTTCATTTGCTCTCATTTGGTTACCTCGTACTCCACTTACTCATCATCTCAATGCTCAAGATATCGCATCACTCGTATTTCAATCGATCTCTATTATTTGTTTTATAATCGTCATTTCACATGTACTTTTCAGTCGATTTCAAGATCCATTTATGCGGTTACAAGCGTATGATCTACTTCCATTAATTTCATCTGCAAGTACAACGATTCTTTTTATTTTCTTTATTGCGCTTGGAATGACTGTTTACACCAGAACAACATCTGAAGAAGAAACCGAATGTTTTCTTAGTTCAAGTGTTCTCATGTTCTTCGTTTATTTCTTCGTGATATTTATGTTTTGTACGAAAACAAGTGTTGGATATTTCAATTATCTTCGATTCGTTCTTCTATTTCCTCAACCAAGAGCACGAAAATTAGTTCGTATGCTCATCATTTCATTCTTTATTTCGATTACTTGGGTTTCATTTGCTGTTGGTTTTAATTCAAATCCATCCTACAATATCACTCAATTGTATCCATATAAATTATGTTGGCTTTCTAGACCAGCTCTTTATTATTTTCTAACAATTCCTGTTGGCATATTCATTTTCGTGAACATCATTCTATTTGCAATCGTCGCTCATCGAATCATTAATCATGTTCGATATGCCACATCACAACATCAAACATTCGACCGAATGAAACGGTGTGTTCTTGTCTTATTGTCATCATGTTTCACGCAAGGTATCGGTTGGTTATTTGGTCCAGTACTTTCGTTTGTTGATCCTACAGCTGGTGAAGTGTTAGGTTGGTTTTTCATAGTATTCAATGGTTTAGAAGGTCTTTGGTCATTATTATTGTATATGATTATTCGATCACAACACATGGATGAACGGAGACGTAGTATTGCTGCTAGAGATTTATCAAAATCATCATCAGATACTGGTATCAAACGAAAAAAATCTCAAAGAACACAGAACACATCCATTTCAGAGACGTATGATCAATTTTAGCATAGATACATATATTTTTTTCTTTCGAATAAATAAAGAGATGTCGTTGTTACTAGCGACACACTCAGAGAGGAGATGTTTACTGATTCTATTCGTCTTCGTTTTTTACCCAATCGATTTGTGTCTGCCACGTTTCAATTCAATCGTCCTCACCAACTTCATACTACAGTTCATTCAATATTTTGCCACATCCACAAGTTTTTCAATGGCTACCTATCAAGAATTCATCGCTCAAAACGAAGAACGTGATGGCGTTCGTTTCACTTGGAATGTTTGGCCATCGACTCGTCTCGAAGCAACTCGTCTTGTCGTTCCACTTGGCTGTCAATTTACACCATTAAAAGAACGATACGATCTACCACCTCTTACTTATGATCCTGTTCTATGCTCGAATAAAGTCTGCCGAGCTATTCTAAATCCATTTTGTAGCGTTGATTATCGTGCAAAATTCTGGATTTGTAACTTTTGTTTACAACGAAATAATTTTCCACCTCAATATGCTGGTATTAGTGAACAATTACAACCGGCTGAACTTTCACCACAATTTACAACTATTGAATACACATTAGTTCGTACACCAGCTCAACCAGCTGTATTCCTATTTGTCGTTGATACTTGTATGGATGAAGATGACATGACAGCTTTAAAAGAATCGTTACAAATGGCACTGAGTTTACTGCCACCTGATGCTCTCGTTGGTTTGATAACATTCGGTCGTATGGTTCATATTCATGAACTTAATTGCGAAGGTATGACACGTAGTTATGTTTTTCGTGGAACGAAAGATTATACAGCGAAACAAGTTCAAGAAATGCTTGGTCTCATGAAACAACAAGGAGGTCAAAGACCTTTACCTGGCAATCCAAATTTACCACCTCAACAACAACAACAAATGAATGCGTTTAGCAAATTCATTCAACCATTATCTGCATGTGATATGTCATTGACCGATCTTCTTGGTGAATTACAACGTGATCCATGGCCTGTTCAACAAGGCAAACGTGCACTACGATCTACAGGCGCTGCACTTTCGATTGCAATTGGTCTATTAGAAACACTTTATCCGAATACGGGCGCTCGAATGATGTTATTCATCGCTGGTCCATGTACTCAAGGTCCTGGCATAATCATCGATGAAGAATTTAAACATACGATTCGTTCACATCACGATATCGAAAAAGACAATGCAAAATATATGAAAAAAGCTATTAAATTCTACGAAGCTCTTGCAAATCGTGCCGCTGTCAACGGGCATGTTATTGATTTATATTCGAACGCTTTAGATCAAACAGGTTTACATGAAATGAAATATTGTTCAAATTATACAGGGTATTTTTTTTCTTGATTGAATCATCAAATTGAATTCGATTTTTGCTTTTCAGTGGTCATATGGTCATGGGTGATTCATTTAATACGTCATTATTCAAGCAAACATTTCAAAAAGTCTTTGCAAAAGATAATAAAAATGAATATCGAATGAATTTTGGTGCGACTGTTGAAGTTAAAGTAAGTGTAACTCAATCGAAATGACAGATAAAAACACACACACAAGTGAATTTAGACAAGTCGTGAACTCAAAGTTAGCGGTGCGATAGGTTCTTGTGTGTCGCTTCAACAACGAGCACCGAATGTATCCGAAACTGAATTAGGTATGGGCGGTACAAATGCTTGGAAAATCTGTGGCATCTATCCGAATTCAACTTTATCGGTATTTTTCGAAGTTCTCAATCAAGTAAACGAAATCAAATGTTACTCTATTGAACTGAATCGATCGGTTGATTTGTCTTCACTAGGGACAAGCACCAGCCCAAGCTTCACAAGGTGGACAACGAGGTTATGTTCAATTCATAACTCAATATCAACATCTATCGGGCTATAAAAAGATTCGAGTTACAACAGTTGCGAGAAAGTTTGTTTTTGAATAATAGAACAAAATCAAAGCAATGAATTATTCATTTTCTTCAGTCTAATCGATGCCGCAACGAACATGCCAGCAATTGCCGCATCGTTTGATCAAGAATGCGCTAGTGTTGCTATGGCTCGTATAGCTGTCTATCGTTCTGATACAGAAGAAGGTTCAGATGTTCTTCGTTGGTTAGATAAAATGCTCATTCGACTCGTAAGATTCAAAATCACAAATACGACAAAAAACGAATCTTTTCTCTTTTTATTCTGCAGTGTCAAAAATTTGCCATCTACGAGAAAGACAATCCGGGTTCATTTCAATTAACTGATACATTTACATTGTATCCTCAATTTATGTATCATTTACGTCGATCACAATTTCTTCAAGTTTTTAATAACAGTCCCGATGAAACAGCTTTCTATCGGTAGAAACATCTCATTCTCTACAATCTATTTCATCATATTTTTCAGACATTATCTCCTCGTTGAAGATTTAACACAATGTTTAGTCATGATTCAACCAATTCTCTATGCTTATTCATTTAGTGGACCGCCTGAAGTACGAATTCTTTTTTCTTTCTCTTCAATTTCAAAATAAATATCAATTATTTTCTTCTATCTAGCCTGTTCTTCTCGATAGTAGCAGTATTTTGCCCGATCGTATACTTTTAATGGATACATTTTATCATATATTAATTTATCATGGTGAAACCATTGCACAATGGATTAAAGCTGGTTATCAAGATTTACCAGAATATGAAAATTTCAAACAACTTCTTCAAGCACCAGTTGGAGACGCAACTGAAATTCTACAAAATCGTTTTCCTATGCCGCGTTATATTGTTACTGAAGCCGGTGGCTCACAAGTAAATCCATTGCAATCGATTATTTTTTGTTTTCATTTTTTTTTTAAATTTAGGCTCGATTTCTCCTCTACAAAGTTAATCCATCACAAACGCATGCCAACTATGGATGGGGACAAGTACGATCGTCTTTCTAAAATCATCAAAATAAAACTAATCCGCTTTTTTTGTACTAGGCTGTTGGCGCACCGATTTTAACTGATGACGTTAACTTACAAACATTTATGGAACATTTGAAGAAGCTTGCCGTATCAACAACAACATAGAAGGAATTAAACACACACGAATCTTCTTCATTCCTTTTAGTTTAACTGTTATTTTATTCAATAAATCTATTCATGTATGCGTCATTCCTTCGTTTGTTTTTTTTTCTTTTCAAGTAAATGGTCCAATTACGGAATTCATCTCTTTTTATTTCATTTGAATAACGGATGCACATGTATTATTCTTGCTTTTAGCACATAAAACATATCAATATGCTAAAACTATCTCTCTATGAAGTTAAATATGAATAATTGAAAAGAAGAGAAGAACAAAAAATGACAGCCAGTTCTCGTTTTAATGAACTGGAATAATCGGTCTCTACTGATTAGTTCAACGAGAATTGAATCACACGATTTACATGATCGTGAACATTCTAATTAGAGTTTGTTTCTTTTTCCGTGTCGTATTTCATCAAACAATCGTATGAATATTCATTAAAAACAAAGAAAGACAAAGAAAAATGAGAGTTCAAGTTTTATAGAGTCAACGCAAGAAAAAAATCAATTAGAAATCGATACATGCATCAAGGCTATTTCCACAACGATCTAAATAAGAAACGACATTTGAAGAAAATGATGAGTAACTCGAACGGAAGTTGATGACATTCAATGACTGATGAATATAACTAAACTTATCATCATCATGCATGTTTCTCTTTCGCCTTCTCTTTCATTGCGTGTTATTCAAAGTCTATAGACGAATAAAGAAAATCCGATTATAAACTAAGAATCTATATACACATATATATATGTGTTGCTTATTTTATTCAATGTCAGCCCTCGAGCAATCATTAGTTAAGATGTTTATCGTTGACTATGGGATCTATTTAGGTTTCCTTTTTCTTCTTCTTCTTCTTCTTTATATCTATTTCACGTTAAAATAACAAATAACAAGCAAGTAGATTGATATGCTTCTTTTTTTATTATCTATCTAATCAATATTCTGATGATATCCTAGAAAATAAAATGAAACAAACATTTTTTTTCGACAGGATTTGATTGATAAAGAGAACGAGAAGGAAAAAAAAGAATGTCTGCGTGATGAGAGAACTTTTTATAATCTTATTTCCTTACTTCATGAGACACATGTCGACTTGTGCTTAGTAACAGTCAATCAAAAAATCCACTGCTGAGTTGAGTGCACAGACAAGAGATAATCGAACGAGCAGGAAGACGAAGGAAAGAAAACTCGATGATGATGAACTCCATCATTGCTTTCTTTTTCCGTCGGTTTTTTTTCAATATAAGTCTATTTGAGTAATAGAATAATGATTCGATTGTCGCATTTTCTTCTTCGTTCTCATACGGAGAGAAAAAGAAGAACAAGAACAAGAATGCGGGTTTTCTTTCTATTGAAATATTTTCATCGATTCATATATTTACAAGTATCTATATCGTTAGAGTTCAAGCAAAAGAGAGAGAGAGAAAGAGAGAGATAGATAATACTCTAATCGGGACACGACACTTGAAGAGAAACGGAATCGTAAGAATCTATCATCTCTCGCGAGAACGCACACGTCGTATTCTCGACGCAGTTTTTCTTCTGCATTCTCTCTACGAAAAAAGGAGAAAGAAGGATCGAAGTATTTGTCTTCTCTCCTTTTCTTTTCTATAAACATATCAAGACGACTTAGAAAAAAAAAGAAATTTTTATGCAATGTTATTAGTTTTTTTATTGATTTTCTTTGTTTTCGGTAAGATAATTGGTTGTTAAATAAAAAAAAGTTCATTACGAATTTGACTTATTTTTAATCTAGAAATTCGATTATCATTCGAACAGAAATGTAATCGAGAACGAGTGGGCAAATGGAATGCTGAACAACGATTAATTTGTGATTTACTTGACAATTATCAGGTCAGATGGGGACGACCCGTGAGAAATATGTCAGAAGATGTTGAAGTACGATTCGGTTTGCAATTAATACACATAAGTGATTTAGTAAGTCAAACGAGTGAATATTTGATTGACAGATGAAGACATTTACTTGTTCAGGATGAAAAAAATCAAGTTCTAATTACTAATCAATGGCAAATCTATGTACGTTGATGAATATTTACATTTTCAACTGATCGTTTGTTTTCTTTCGTATTCTAGGAATGGGATGATGAAGCATTGACTTGGTAAATATTTTGAGAAAAAAAAGCCAGTCTGATCAAATTTCTTCTCTTTTCTTTTTTTATTTCAGGAATCCGGATTACTATGGTAGATATATTGTTTTCAAATGAATGACATATCAGACATTTATCGAGGAATTTTAGATAATCTCACGGATATTCGTTTACCTATAAAAAATATTTGGCAGCCAGATGTGACATTATACAACTAGTAAGAACTCGTATTAAACAAATTCCCTGAAGATAAATTTAGTTAATAAACCATCTGTAACTCATTCGTTTATTAAAGTCAAATATGACGATGACGAGAAAAATAAGAAGACGTACACGATTGCCTGGAGAGAGAGATTAGCATGCATCTCGAATTTATTAGATTAATTGTTTTATTCTTTTGTCTAGTGCAGATATACGTCTCGAGGAAAAACGAGAAGTCTTGGCAACTGTTCATTTCAATGGAACAGTATTCTGGAAGCCAATGTCAATTTTTAAGTCAACATGTCAAATTGATATTCGGTAAATTTAGTAAAAAAGAAAAACGAAATTAAGTAGTTGTTTCCTTACAGTCGGTTTCCGTACGATACACAAAAATGTCACATGAAATTTGGCTCGTGGACATACGATCTATCGAAAGTCGACCTACGATTTTATCGTGATATACAAATGTTTGATCTCGATTATTATGTTAAATCGAATGAATGGGTTATTGTTGGCAATACTGCGTCGCGTAATACGGAGAAATATGGTAGATTTTTGTTTTATTTTGTAAATGTTAATCGTTGATGATTTGTATATATAGATTGTTGCCCGGAAATTTATGTTGATTTGAAATTTTATATCGATTTGGAACGAAAAGGTGGATTTTATAATTATATTTTAATTTTACCTTGTGTACTTTTATCGTGTCTTACGTGTATTTTATTTTGGTTACCTGTATGTGAATAATTGAATTTGAATTCAAGAGAACCTTTTTTTCTTGCTTTTATCTTTAGCCGGAAAGTCCATCGAAACTCGTACTTGGTAAATTGAACGAACAAAGAATGAATGTTTATCTTCGTTTTTATTTCTCTAGGAATGAATATATTTACATCATTTTTTGTGTTGCTGCTACTTTTGTATAAAAACATGCCTTCAAATGCTGAACATATACCTCGGATTGGTAATCATTTCATATTTTCTGTCTCTTCATCTCTGTGTTTTATGCATTTGTTCATCTCTCGTTCAGGTGCATATTATTGCTTAAATATGGGTATGATTGCAACGTCAACATTTCTCTGTACAATTGTCGTACATATTTATTTTCGTGGCAGTGGACCAATGCCAACAGTTCTTCGAAAAGTTGAATTTATCCGAATACGAAATGATTATTTTCTAGTTTGTGCTTGTTTTTGTTCCTCGTAGGTTTTTCTCGAATGTTTAGCAAGATTTTTTCGTATGGTTCCTCATACAAATATCTATCAGCAACATGCAGTTAACGGTCTCGTACCACCGATAAAAGCAACATGTGATGGTGATAAATTCGAAAAATTTGAATTATTAAAAGAACGTTTTAAAACATTCGGTGATAAACGAACAGTAACAACAACAAACAATGATTCAATTGAAACATTAGAAATGATAAATAATACGAATCATCAACATCATCATCATCATCATCATTCACATCCTCTTCATCAGAATCAAATACCCGAGAATTCATTAGCTCAACAAATTCAACAACAAATCTCAGCGTCGATTACATTTATGACTGTCGAAAGCGATTTAAAAGAAATTCGAGATTTTCTTCGTACGACACGAAAACATATGGAAGATAAAGAAGCCAAAGCAAAGACAATTAACGATTGGAAACAAGTCGCACTTGTACTTGATCGGACATTTTTTTTTATTTATCTCACAGCAATTATTATTTCACTTGCTGTTATGTTTCCTCGATAGAACAAAGAAAAAATACAAGTGTCTTTTTTTTTTCATTATAAAGTTTCTTGCGATCGGCCACATGAACATTTCAAACGATCGGGTAGTGTTCGATCAATTGAAATATAATGTGTACCACGACTAAAATATTGAGAATTCATAGAAATAGTGAGTTGGTTTTTTTTTCGAGGGAAAACATACAAGAGACCGATGACGGTACGTTGAGGATTTCGGTTTAATTGATTTCGAGCAAAGAATGACAACGATGAACTATCCTCGGAAGGTAATCGACGAGAATAACGAACACCATCAAAAAGACGTTCGACTAGATAATAAAGGAAATCATTGATCATTGAAATAGTTCTGTTTTTGTAATGATTTTACATTTAGCATGATGAGTATCTTGATTGAAATTAAATTTCACATCGTGTGTTAATCTCTTTACAAAACAAAGATCAATTTGTTGAGTTTAATAATCGATAAATAAAACGAATATTTACAATTGTTTCATTGGCTGTTGAAACGACTTGAATATCCGGTTCCATATCAGCGACTTTTTCTACCAATAAAGTCCACTAAAAAAAAGAAAGAAAGAATGAAAATCATTTTCTGCTTTTGATTTATTGAAATCGAACTAAATTGAATAAATATTCATCCGTCAATTGATCCTGTGGAACAATTCCAGCGACCATCATTCTCGAATTTCTTTGAACGTATAAAATCAAATGTTGCCGTTCTTGTTCGGTGTTACTCGAAGGTATATCTTTCCAGCTGACTTGAACTTCGTTTTTGTATTCTTTCGTCGGCGGATCCGATAGTGTCGTTGTTTGTGATCGTTCACGAGCAAACGCAGGAAATCGTTCGTCTTCATCGTCGCTCATATTATCCGATAGGACAGGTTCGAGTACAATACGTTTAACAGGACCATCATTGTTCGTTTGTTGCTCACAATTCGCAATTGTCAAATCGAAATCACGTGTATCATCGATTGTTGTTGATGAACGTGATGTTTTCTTATCTTTGAGTTCTTGTTTAACATCATCAGTAATCGGAGGTTGATCTTCGACGTTCGATGATGATGGTTCTGAATCGGATTCCTTGAAAACAAAGAAAATCTCTCATAATTCGAGTGTTTTTGTTTTTCGATTTACTTCAGTTGTAAAACCACGTGCATCTCGTTCGTTCTCCGATTGAGATGATGCACCATGTGAATTGAATTTTCTGGGTGATGATGAAGATTCATCAGCTGTATCCGTATCAAAACCAGCTTCTTCCGATGAACCGTATTGATCTTGAAAGACAACTAATGACGGATGTTTTCGAGTGCTGATTGGTATTGATGGTACACTCAATCGATGTGGTTGCATTTTAGGAACTGATGATGATGATAGACTATCGTTGGATGATTGAGCCATATCGACAATGATACTAATCGGTTTACTTCGTGAGCTCGATCGTTCACGAGTCGAAAATTCCGTTTGTTTGCTTGAAAACGTTGACCCTGCTGAAGTAGCGACTGCCGGTTTGGGAAGATAAATATGATAAAGTGAAACTCCATTTCGTAAACGAAATTCTGGGTCCCATGCAATGACATTTTCGGAAATGGGATTTTTTAATTGAAAAAGTAATTGTAAATAATATGATGTCTTAGCATCGCATGTCGAATATAAAATCTTATCATCATAACCCATGAAACCATCTTGAATACCGAAATTCGATTTTAAATTACCGAAAATATGTTTGACTTCGAGAAGAACTCGTTGATAGCCCTTAAAAATAAAACTTGATTTAGTTTGACTACAGCAAAAGATATGATTACATTTTTCAATGGCGTATAGTCGATTGTTGCAAATAGACTTGAAAATATTCGATATTGACTTAGAACATAGGTAATAATCGGTGTCAACGAACGATTAAGAAAACCTTTGATTGCATCTTCGCTTCCATATGTCTATAAAAATGTCCAAAACAAAATAAAAGATGGCTCAAAAACAAAAGAAAGAACGATTGTTACTGATTGAACGTGATTCCATGTTCCGTACAACATATTAAATATACTCAAAATTTGATCAAGATAGAGACGAGCTTCTTCAGCTGTATATCGATCGTCAGGTACACATAAAAACTAAACCACAAACATTCGTAGTTACTCGATTACAAAAGAGGTTGAGGGTGTTTTTTTTTACTGCACTATGTCGACCGTAATGTTCATGTGCAATATAAGATTTTCGCAAGTAAAATGTTCGAGCAACAGAATTGAATAGATCATGTTTAAAATACTGAATAATACCAACCATTCCACTACACTCTAATAATTTCTAAAGGCATAAATTCGAGTTTTTTTTTCTACATCTTCGTAGAGTTATGAGATATGTCACTTGTTTTTTTGATTCTTCATCGGTCGGATAGAAATAAAGTATTGCTATTGGAACGATATCATTACTATCACTCGAATCGTTCATTAAATAAAAATCAAAGATGTAAAAAAACGGTGATGCTGTCGATGATTTAAGAGTCGCCATTGAAAACAACTGATCTTTTGCGTGTGTTATGATTAAATAGTCCAGCAACTACTATTACATTCTTTGCTGCCGACTTTTATCTTTTATTTATTTAGTTGATGTCAAACATTGAAATCAAGCAAGTCACGTTTGTTGTTGCTGTTGTTTAATATGAAGAGAAGAAAAAAAAACAAGAAGAAGAACGAACCATAAATACGAAACATTACATGAAAAATAACAAAAACAATGTATGCCTAAATCTGTTTACATCTATAGTTTTTCTTTTTGTTTCTCGAAAAAATATCGATTGTGAATAAGAATGATGAACGATAGGCGTTCTCACATGAATGAAACGGCATTGGATGAATAATTAGTTGGATTATTGTCAGATTCAAGATTTGTTGTTGTTAGAGATGAATTGTTGGGAAAGAAATTATTTTGATAAAAATTCGGCTGTTGAAAATAATCATTGTGCCAAGTTGAAAGATTTTCGAAGGCCGACGATGATGAGGATGATGACGAAGGAGGAGGAGGAGGAGGTAGTGGTTGAGAATTGCGATCGTCGATAAGTAAATTAATTTCATCATCGAGATTACTAAAAAAATTCGATGATGTTGCGCCAAGTGCTGATGGATCGAATAGAAATTGATCGATTGGATTCGAAGACAGTTGTGATGATGGGAGAGGAGGAGGAGGACGAGGTTCAGTTGATCCTTTCGCGTTTGATTGCGTGTTGTTTGTTGAATTTTGACGAATAGCATAGAATTTGCCGTCAGGTGTTCGAATATACGAACCACGATCGGATTTTATCACATGAATACGCACACCCGCAGGTATCTGTTCACGATCAGTTGCACTCAATTGAACTTGTAGCGGATTTTTTAAAACAATCTGTTGAACGGATATTCCATGTTGTTTTAATTGTTCTAATTTTCTATCGTGTATTTGCTGTTGACTGTATTGAGGTAGTGGTGTCATCATTGATGTTGTGGCTTTCATTGATTGAGAAATCGGATATTGAGATTCGAATGAAGACGTCGATGGTGCTGAATACATGTACGAATGATGCGGATGATCATTGAACAAACGAGAATACGAACGAGACTGTGGCATTCGTGATCGATACGACATGCTGCTCATTCGTTTTTCATCTTGATATTCTCGTTGAGCTCGACGTTTTTCTGCCGATGTTAATTGATGTTCTTTTCGATCGCATAGAAGTGATTCATGTGTAAACGGTACTTTGGTAATTGATTGTGAATATTCTTTACAAGTTCGAATAAGTATGTCATCGTCAGTGATTTCATCGATTTTTGTTAACAGATCAGCTGCTGGTGGTTCTTCTTCAGTGGCGAAATGAATTAAATTCTCGACTTCATTTCGAGTGAATTGATTTTGCGGTTGTAATTCATCGACAACACGATCTGACATGCCTTGTTTAGCTACTTGTCGATCGTAGATACGTTTTTCCATCGTGAAATCAGCGATCAATCGATAGATATAACAATGCCGTCGTTGGCCATAACGATAGACTCGACAGACAGCTTGTGCATCGAGACACGGATTCCATGAAACATCCATGACAATGACACGATTTGCAGCAATTAAATTAATTCCTAAACAACCCGCTCTAAACAACAAAATAAAAAGAAAAATATAATTTTATTCAATTGAAAGACGAGCATACCGAGTAGAAAGAAGAAACAATCGAGCATTGGAATTCGGCGCATTGAATGCATTGATTAATCGTTCACGTTCCAGACTGCTCGTTGCACCATCCAAACGAAAATAATTGCTATTCTTCTCCCATTTCTCGTTGGTCAATGGTATCGTACGTTGACTGAGAAATTCTTCGAGTTTATTCAACGATAATAAACTCTGACTGAATATTAAAACCTTATCGCCAATTTCCACACAAAGATCTAAGATTGTTAAAGCAACTTGAAATTTAATTCCATTCATCAATTGACCGCAAACGTACGAATTCAACAGAGAATTCGCAAAATCATAGTCGAATTCTTTCTTTTCCATGGTAAACATCGTCGTTTGCGGTTCGAAATTATTGTTCATTTGAGGTGACGCACGTTGATTAACATTGAATCGATTCGGTGTCGATTTTGTTTTGTTTGCATTCTGATCTAACTCAAAATCGAAGTCAACCTCCGAACCATCTTGTCGATCTCGAACGAATTTATGCAAAACATCGGGATGATTCCAAATCTTACAGCAAATAGCAAAGGCTTTCAATGGATTCAACGTTTTATCGGTGATATTCGAAAGTGCACCGACAGCTTCGAGAAATTTCATATATAATTGCCGTTGAATCTGCGAGAGTTTCAGCAGGACAACATATTCGGTTTTCGGCGGCAAATCACATTGAAGAACATCGGCGCCACGTCGTTGAATGAAACCTTCGAGAAGACTATGAAGAACATGTGCACGAGCACGCATCAGTTTGCCATCTTCAGCTGTCGAATCAATACATTGACCGTTGAGTATTGGCCGTTCGAACATATTGCAAAATTCGAGTTTACTACCGAGATAATTCGGACGAACAAAATCAACCATACACCAATATTCGATTAAATTGTTCTGTAGAGGATATCCCGTGAGAACGATTCGACGATGGGTGCGGATCGATTTCAATGCAATAGCAACGCCAGCTTGATGATTTTTTATTCGATGACCTTCGTCACAAATAACTAAATCAGGATTTAGTAAAGCATTGCGTACATCTTCCATTGTTTCGAAGTTTTTCTCTTCTTCTTCTAAATCAACAACAACAACCGGCGTCGACGGTCGATTCACATTCGATCGATTCGGCGTTTTCGTTGGATTTTTTTTCGTTACCAACAAACGAAACATTTCATAGCCCATAATCAATGTTCCACCCGTTTGCGACCATTTTTGTACCATTTGTATGCGTTGTATCGATTTCTTCGTTGTTTCATTTAATATATACAATTGAAACGAACGTTTATATTCAAATTCAGGACTGTCAATTGGACACCAATGATTGAATTCATGAAGCCAATTTTGTATTGTATTTATTGGTACAACAATAAGCACGGATTTGGCCGTCGTATAACGAAGTAGAACGTCGATAAATGTGATGACTTGAAGAGTTTTTCCACAGCCCATGGAATGTGCAAGAATACAACCGAGACCGACTGATGCTTGAAAACGTTGAAGAGACTCAACGATATTATCATACATAAAACGTATGCCACCGATTTGATGCGGTTTAAGTACAGGACAAAGATGTTGAGCTATATACAAATCAGGATCAACAGATGGATGATTAACATTAACAAGAATACGTCCGTTCTCATCAGGTGTATTGATTCGATCGTCGAGATGCAATCGTTGTAGTTTTTGCGTTAGTTTATTATTGACACTTTCGTAATTATTATCGACACATTGTACATCCGAATCATTACTATTATCATCATTGGTATCGATGGGTTCTTTCAATGGTATTTGATCTTCGAAATTCGATGCTAATAATGAACCTAGATCGTCGTCATTTGAATTGGATTTGATTTGTTCATTATCATCATCGTCATTGTCGTCGTCGTCGTCTAAGAGAATGCATTCATCATCATCGATAGACTTATTGATTACTGGTGGCGGAGGTATCAATGGTTGATTGATTTCTTCTAAACGTTTGAGACGTTCTTGTTCAGCTTTGAGTGCTGATAGAGTGTCGTCTTGTAATTTATCTTTCGTCAATAAAGTTCGAATGTTTCGACGTTTATATGATGGTTGACTTTTGGATTTTTTCTTTTTTTTCGTTGCCGGTTTGGTTTTGTCTGATGTTGAATCGAGTTTACGTTTTTTGATTTTGATTTTTAATCCATTTGTTGAAACGATTTCAGCTGTTGATATCGGTGGTGGTGGTAATGATTCTTCGTCTTCGATCTCATCATCATCATCATCATCGTTTGATTCTGTTTCATTATCATCTTCATCATCATTTTTCAAAAACTCATCCAACGTATCTGAGAAAGGCGAACCGTCCGTCATAGCAATTAGATCATCTGAAAAACTTCACAAATATTATTCCTAATCTTTTCATTGAAACTCACCTAATTCGATACGTTTTATGTTCCGTTTCGTTCCTATTGATATTTATTATTTATGGACTTGCACTGTACTCGTTTTCTTTCTTTTTTTTTCTTCCTGTCATTGATCATGTGATTGGTAGAATGAATTCAACCAATGAATAATCTCATTTGTCGTACGTTCTTCAAGAACATTTGCACGACGTTGGGTAAATTCTAACAGGGAAGAAATTCATAGAAGATTGAGCAATTTTTATGTCACAATCTAAAAGATAAATTGTGTCGTCTTGTTTTTTCTGCAACAATTAATTCAGTCTGATTCGAGATTTGTTTGTATTTGAAGTACTCAATGAACTTATATATCGAACAATTCGATGATTTGAATTGTCGATGGTTGGTTAATTGATAAGAACCAATGTGAAATTTTGTGTATTGTCAGACACATTTCTTCTTCTAATTAAACATGAGTAAATCACATGAAATTACAGCTTGGATCGATTTAAATATCATTGATAAACCATGGGGTAGATCATTGACAAAAGAATTCGATGAGAAAAAATCGAAATATCTCATCGAAAGTATGCCCGTACCAAATACAATCGCATGGTTAGTTGTTGTTGTTTGTTGGGTTTTTTCGATTCAAATCATCATTATCCTAGGTCAATATCGAATGTTGCAAATAGTATCGATGAAGAATTTGTTAGTCAATTATTACTTCTCATGACAATCGAACAATTCTTTCAATTTGTATCTGTTTGTCAAACGAATAAAAGCAACATGTCAGATCTATTTCAAACAATTAATAGTAAATATAATTCAAAAAAATCGATCACCATCGTTGTTATCGGTGTTAATTCATCATTAAATTTAACTAAAACAATTCCACGTTCATCAGGTATTAAATCGACTGATCTCGATAATATCTATCTTGATTTACAATTACAATTCAATTGCATTATGAAATATGCTGAGAATGAACACGATCTTGCATCGTTAATTCTTTCGTTTACGAAAGCGGTTACCGTTGCACCGGAAAAACGTTTGAAGAATATGTCGCCATTTTCGTTTCATGTCGATGCTATGAAACAATACAAACCGATTCGTGTTGATATCGATCAAGCAAATAAAACGCTCGAACAACTATGGAAACAGATTCTTCAACAATTTCCACACATGGGCACGGAACAAGCACAAGCAATTGTGAATCAATACGGAAGTGTGCAAGCATTAGTTCAAGCATATCGATCGTGTACAAATGAAAATCAAGCGAAACTATTATTAGCAGATATTCAAGTTCGTCGTGGAGCAGGAGTTTTAACAACAACACGAAAAATAGGACCGCAAATGTCAGAAAAAATCTGGAAACTATTCACATCGAATGATGGAAATGATCTTTTATAAAAAAAAAAGAGAACATAAAGATTTATTTATTTTTTATTTAATTGTAGATAGAAATAATGTTTCTTGTTGTATTTGATTTTGATCATACGATTATCGATGAGAATTCAGATCTTCATATAAATAAACTTTTTCCTTCGGATGAAACTCGATCGATAGCTGAAAAGACGCGTCCACAATTCGATTGTTGGACAGATCGTATGCAAGAAGTATTCCGTCAATTACATCAATTCAATATCAAACAACAAGATTACATTGAAAATATGCAACAAATTCCCTTAACACCGGGTTTTTTACATCTAATTCAATATCTTCATTCATTGCCTAACAGTCATCTTATCATAGCCAGTGATTCGAATCTCGTTTTTATTGATACAATTTTAAAACATCATCAACTCGATTGTGCATTCAAAGATATATTCACAAATCCAGCTTATTTCAGTCAGGAGAATGGTTGTTTAATCATCGAACAATACGGACAGCAGACATGTCCAACATGTCCATCGAATATGTGTAAACGAGAAATCATTGAGAAATATATCCACGCAAAATTTCCATCCGATACTCGAGTATTATTCGTTGGTGATGGACATAATGATGTTTGTGCGGCTGTTAGTTTGAAGAAAGGTGATCTTGTTTGTGCACGAAGTGGTTATCGAATGGCAAAGGAATTGAAAACGAGTAAATTACAAGCCGAAGTTTTTGAATGGACCGATGGAAAACAAATCGAAGATTTTATTAAAGAGAATTGGTTGAAATAAATAAAATTGATTGATTTATTTTTTATTGCAGATTAAAAATCTATAAAATATGTTTGCAAATTTTAAACAATATCTTCTGGTAGAGAAACATTTTTGTACATCAATTAAATCGTTCTTGTTCTTTTTTTTTTCTTCCTATTCAATAAAAGAAATCAACAATTCAATGTAGAAATTTTCATTTAACTTCGAAATCATTTTTACCATTAATTCCTATGGTTATCGAACAAACAGGACGTGGTGAACGAGCCTATGATATCTATTCACGTTTATTAAAGGAACGAATTATCTGTGTTATGGGTCCGATAACCGATGAATTATCGAGTTTAGTTATAGCACAATTACTTTTTCTTCAATCGGAAAGTTCGAAAAAACCCGTACATATGTATATCAATAGTCCAGGTTAGTTTGTTGGTTCATATTTTGATCAACTGTACGTTAGATTCTTTTTTGATTAGGTGGCATTGTTACAGCTGGTCTTGGAATTTATGATACAATGCAAGTATGAAGTTAATTGACTGCGTAAGATGAAAAATCTCGACTTCGAATTTGTAGTATATTACACCACCGATTGCGACTTGGTGTGTGGGCCAAGCATGTTCAATGGTAATAGAAAATTAAGATAAATCATAATCATAGCTTTGAAATTTATTATTTTCAAAAGGCGTCACTTTTGTTAACATCCGGCTCGCCTGGTCTTCGCCATTCATTACCACATTCGTTCGTAGAATACTATTAATTTAGATACAAAAAAAGCCTCTTGCTCTTCTTCTTCTTCTAGGCGAATTATGGTTCATCAACCATCAGGTGGCGTAAAGGTATAATTATATTCGCAAAATTTCTGATTACTACATACTGTTTTTCTTTTTTTATAAAAAAAAGGGGCAAGCAACTGATATTATGATTCATGCGGAAGAAATATTAAAATTAAAGCGTTTAGTCAACCATCTTTATGTTAAACATACGGGTCAAACAGCGGAAGAAATCGGTAGGAAACTAGTTTTTCTATTTTTTCTTCTTTTTCACAGGCTTTATTTATTCGAATTTTTATTAGAAAAACTGCTCGAACGTGATCGATTTTTTGATGCTGAAAGTGCAAAACGTCTTGGCCTGATCGACAAAGTTCTCGAACATCCTATTCAAGACATGCAAAAAGAGGATGACAAGCAACAAAAATCATAATTCAACTTTTTCTTGTCTCAAAACAACAACACACACACGTATAATAAAATAGGATTTTCTGTGATTCTGTCAAATCTAGTTCAAACTATTCAAAAATTTGATTAACACAATAATTTCATATTAAACACGAAATCCTATTGCCATTAGTTTGTCATGTCAAAAAAGAAAAGATTTAGGTTGATTTCAAACCGATAGACAGACAATATTTATTATTAGTTAAGACTAATGAAATGTAGGAGTCAAAGAAAAGATAGAAGAGTTTTTCTTTTGTTTTCTACGAAAGTACACGTCGCATAATATCTCGTGCCACTCCACCTACTTCATTGACAATCATCGGATTAACGCCTATTTTTTGTGCACCGAATTGAACGACCTGCGCAGCCACATTTCCGACTGCACCGGGAAATGGCGACGGACTTCTCCCACGTTGTCGTCCAGGAAATGGCGATGGACTTCTGCCGCGTTGTTGAGGATTATTCAAGTAGGCTTGCATTTGAGCAGCAATCTTATTATAGTGCATACCAGTGCCAGGATTCATTCCTGTGGGAAAATTCATTGTGTTAACTGACACGTCAAAATTGTCCTACGGTCACGGTTTTTATTCAATGATAACAGCATCACGAGCAAAATTTATACGAGTAGATCAAGCGTGACAAGAAAAAAAATTAGTAATCAACTCGTAATTTTTTTTTCTTCTTTCTGTTGATAAAAAAAAAGAGGAAAAGCAATCAACAATAACAACATTAAGACAATAAAAAAACGCCTTCCAATTAAGTCGTATGCCGTGCTTTTGTTATTAGATTGTCCTTATCTGCATAGATATTTCGGCATGCAGTCCGCTGAGTCTTGGTTTGATCGGTTAAAGAAGCAGGCCGTTGAGTTGATATTTTTCTTGTTGTTCGTTGATTACTCGTATTTAAAAGATTTGGACTATCCTGTCGAGTTTTACGTTGATTATCGAGATTTTCTCGTTGAATACGTGTAAAACGTGCCTGAAAATAGGGTGATTTACGATCTTGACAATGAAATAAACGTCGACGTAATTGTCTAATATCACTCTATAAGAGGAAAAACAAACACAATCGAATATAAAAGCAATAAAAAAAAACAAAGTTATTCGTCATACTCGAAATCTTGCATTTGCAAAACCGTAAATAATCGGATTGAGTGCCGTATTTGATACAGTGAGAAAATGTGCTGTTATGTACAGAAGTTTTAAAACTGTTGGATTAGGACAAAAATGTTGATAAGGTGTACCGGCATGACACAATAAAATATAGCTTAATTGAAAGACATTCATTGGTAACCAAAGAATAGCATATAGAATAACAAGCGCAACTAACATTTTAATACCCTAAAGAAAAAAAAAGAATATAAATTTAAATAAACTTGATAATGTTTTATCTTCAAATGAATAGAATTTTCAATTAAGCATAAAAACACGTATCAAATCTCGTCGCTCACTCATATAAAAAAAAACCCTTTTCCATCTGATGTTCCTACAGGAGACAGGAGATGAATTCCCATTAAATATTCCCGACATTAGATCTCCTATTTCATTAAAAAATAAACCCCATGTAGGATTGTTTCATTCCTTGAAACAATATTATTAATTATTTATTAGACATATTCGATATCGAATACAACAGAATAAAGAATTTTCTAATGAGCGGAAGCGACAGATTTTTTTTTTCGATATAAATGCCATTCTAGTTGAATTAATTGTGTACTTGGAAATGTCGATGTTTCATAATAATAAGAAGAAAACAAACTTTTTTATACTATTCATCAACTATGATCTTTGTCATTCAATCAAAAAGGCAGGAAAAAAAGGAGATTTTTATTTTTTTCTCACTTGTTTTAATTTCTTTTTAAATTGAATATTTTCATTTGTAAATAAATTTTTACTGTTTGTATTCGAATTTAAATCATAATTAACATCGTTACGTCGTTGCCAGAGAAGAACGGCTATGCGTAGATAAACGAAGGCGAGAATAAAAAATGGAATGAAATATGTTTGAAGAAAATTTAAGATCGTTCGTTGAACTTCAACTGGCCGTGTGCCTTTATTTGGTACACATTGAACTGTATCGACAAGACGATATTGTATCTGTTGAAGATACATCATTGTTTCCAATGAATCCGATGAATTCTCCAATGAATGAGAGTAATCATGTAATAATTGTTGAGAATTTACCCAGAGACGTCGTTCCTCTTGAGGAATTGATCGTGCTGGTGACCAAACAATTGCTAAAAAGATACTCAATATCCAAATGATTAATATGGCAAGAAAATTTCGTTTCTTAGCCGAATAGATTTTAATTGTTAATGGATATTTTAAGACGCAGTATCGGTCAATAGCAATAGTGATTAATGTTAATAGAACGCCAGATACAGAAAATGTTTTAAAACCATCTAAAACGCCACATAATGCTTTTGCGTAAAGCCAACGTTGAAATATAAGTGAGGTAATTGTAAATGGTATACAGTACATTGTCATTATAATATTAAATAAGGATAAATTCAGCAGAAATGGTGTCAATTCTGAACGGGAACGACGACCAAAGAAAAAGATAATAATAGAGACTGAATTCGTAAAAAAAGAAAACATTATCATAATACCATAGATAAGTAAAATAATGATTTCGTATGTATATAAATCCGAAAATGAGAGATATGTTAATGCGTATGTGTCGGTGTAGTGTTTTAATTGTATTGCTTTATTGCGAAGAATTTCGTGTGAACTCATCATTGAATCTTTAAAATAGAAAAGAAAGAAGATATTTATAGACAGATAGACAGAGAGATATGAGTCCTTTTTTCCTCTTCTTCCTATATATGATGATTCCAATTTTGTTTCTCGTCTTTTTAAGAATGATAATACTCATTTCCCAGTACGACACACAAGCGCAGTCGAAGAAAAGAGAAAAGAAAAAGGAAAAAAAATATGATGAATGATGGCAGATTGATGTAGTGTATAATCATGTCTACCGAAGGATATTTATTCACTAAAAATATATTCCTAAACAGTATCTTTTATTAAGTATATTTAATAATAATGAATGATTCGAGAGAATAAAAAAAAAGATAAGCCTCATAAAATATTTTTTCCTGCATAATAATAATAATCATCATTACAGATGTAGATATGAAAGAAAAACAAGAGACTTATTATGAATATATACTTTTCATTATGTTTTATCACGCTACCAACAACGAACGAGGGCATAGACACATACACACACATATGGTTTGTTCATTCGTTCATTGAATAGTATAATTGCCATCATTGAGAAAAGAAAAGTAAAGGAAACTCTATAAGATCGAATGCTATTGACACTCAAATGAAACTACTTAATGGAGGTCATTGAATCTAATGCATGTATTTATCAATTTAGTTTATACGTAGTGTTTTTCTCTTATTTCCGATCGTCGAACTATGCACTTGTATATATCACGATGTACTCTCGGAAGTACGCCTAGACGAATTATGGCATCGATGATTTTTTGTTTTGATGAAGTATCTTCAGTTCGAAGTATTTTAAACAGTAAATTTCTAATTCATTCACATTCACCGATCTTTTGACAATCGGACACGAAGACTGTCAACATTATTTTTTTTCTCTTCAATGCAACTGTCATAAAAGAAACAAGACAAGTCTTTGTATCACATCCTTTTTTTTTACATATTTGACTGAGAAAAAAAAAACTTTGTCACACTTGTTATTTATTCGAGATTAAAGTTCATTTCGATTTATATTATTTCCAGGAAACTGTGCTCATTCTTTGTTTGAATGATTTCTCTGCATCGATGAATTGTATATCATTATTATTATAAAAAATAGTCTGAATTGTGTTCTTCTTTGTTCTGATAAAAATGACGTCAAATAATTGCGGTATTGAACATTTTGTTCTTATATCATGAACAATAGTAAAACTAATTGAAAACTATAATTATACTTCCATCAACGAGTTTGACAAGAACGCGATTTTTGAAGAAATTAGTCTAACTGAAAATAAGTTCATTTAACACCTAAATACACTAGAGCGATTCATTTCTTTATTATCATCGAAGTAACTTTTCTTCCTATTAACCCCTGAGTATAGGACAACGATCTAAAATTAGATTGCAATATTGTAACGTAGCAAATAACTAAATACGTGGTTTTTTCAAATAAAACAAATTCAATCAATTACGTTTGTTATCCAACTTCGTGTATAAACTTCGATGAAAATAAGATTCATCATTATCATATCTACTACAGAGTATAGTAAGCGTAAATGTTTAAAATAACCACGCACGAACCTTTTTTAGAGATAAACTTCCGGTTATTTTAACTGGATTAATTATGATCTCTATGATGTTTGTTTCTTTTCCCTCGACGTAGTTTTTTTTACTCTGACACTATCGATGATGCGTTAAATTTCTCTGGTTACACAATCCCTAGATGTCAGACGAGAACAATAGGACGCATTTTGTCGCTATTTTAATCATGAAAGAGGATATATCTTAGTTTTGATGATTGACAATGAAATCGGTATGGTTTCTAATTAAATAAATAAAAGAACAGATTAATCGGTGAACAAATATTTTTGTTAAATGCAGGCGATAGCACCGGTTGATGTTCATGTTGAAAATGATTGGCATGATAAACAAAAAACTCGAATGCGTACACGTGCTGTGAAAAAAACAATCAAGATTCCAAAACAAACAGTTAAACCGAAATTAATTTCACCAGTTCATTCGCAAAGTTCATCGCCTAATCGAGGACCATGGTAGGTCATCTTTTTGATTAGAAATTGATGTTGAATAGAAATTTATTTGATTCACAGGGTACCAGCACCTGCTCGTTCAACCAAAGGACAAAAAATATCTTGGCAGGTTGGATAAGAAAAGATTGTTTTATTTAGTTTTTCTATTTTTTTGATATTTTTTGTGTCGATTCAGAGTTCGAAATCGCGGCTCGAAATTAATCCTGTAACTGAAATAATTATCGATGATGAATTGAATACAGATCGTAGTTTACAAAATACAATAACTCATTCACCACCGAATACACCTTCAACAGAAACCAATGATAAATTAATGACTGAAATTCAAACATATGAAAAACGTATTCAAGGACTCATCGATGGCATTGGCATGCTTAAAGATCGAGTATAAAAATCTCATTTGAGTTTGTTAAACAGAAAAGAAAACATTTCATTATTAGATTCAAAGTCATGCTAGTCAAGAACAAACAGATCAACTTCGTTCAGAAATCGATTCATCGTTACTTGAATTAGAACAAATTCAACGGAACTCTTCGGCTCAGACTCGAGCACGTTCACGTTCGTATTCACCGAGTACGAAAGAACGAAAACGAAGTACAACACCGAAAGTATCCTTTCAAGATGATCAACCAATTATCGAAAAGTTGTATAATATCTAATGTTGAAATTATATTCGAACACTTTTTTTTTTATTCTATACTTCAGACGAAGACCGAGAAGTACAACGCCCATTCAAGGTCCAATCTATTTGAATCCTGATCGAGAACAACTTTTAATTTCTCTAACTGAATCCGAAAGTGATATTACACAAATTATCAAACAATTATCATCGATTAAAGATAGTCTCGCACGATTAAAACTCGTACGTTAACCAAAGTTTATCATTCCACCCTAAATAAGTTCTATTTATTTATTTATTTAAACTTCAAGATCAGTAGAAAAAGAAACAAGCGATAACATTTTTTTTTCGTTTACTTTTCAAATTGTTGATTTGTGTGTATCTAAGGTTTCAGCTAGGAGAAGAGAGAGAGAGAGAGAGAAAAAAAATTGAGTGTATATAAATCGAAGTGTGTACATGCCTTTAGGACGATCAAACCGTATCGTTTGAAGTTGATCAATTGCATCGCAATCGAAACGAACTTCTGCATTCGATTGAACAATACGAACGTTCAAATCGTCAACTTAAAGACAATCTTCGTCAACAATATCATTTAGAAGCTGAACATGCTATTCAAGTTGAACAAAATGAAGCATTAAAAATGCACATCAACGAACTTCAACACGAAAATCAACATATTCGACATGTTTTATTAGACAGAGAAAACGATAATATTATGTTATTAAACGAACTCGAACGTATAAGAAATCAAACAATCGGCTTTGATACAATGAAAACATCATTGGAACATAATCGTGCTCATCTTCAACGAGAATTATACACCAAAGAAGGAGAAATCAATCGACTTCAATGTGCCTTACGAGTACACTAATCTTTACATTTTGAATATAATTCATTTTTTTTTGTTTTCAATAGTCATTAGAACGTGATCTTCAACGTAGTCGTCAGCATTGTAATCATCTCCATCGATCGATGAAACGTCCATCTTTATATTCTCCTCCAATTAGTTCATCTCCACCACCGTCGCCTCCTCCTCCTCCTCCGAAGAAAGCTGTAACAACCGAACGATTGCTTGATCAAGAAAGTCAGGCTGAAATCGCCCGTCTACGTGCCCAATTAGAGCAAGCTGAACAGTTAGCAAATGAATATCAAGCCCAATTACGTACACAAACATTGAAATCATCGGCGAATAACAGTCGAAATCATTTATCAGAAATTGAATTAGAAAAAGTCCGTTTTAAATTACAAAAACGTATCGAAGAACTCGAACCATTGCCCGAACTATTAAAACAAGCCGAACAGAAAAATGTAATCTTACAAAAGCAAATCAATGACCTACAAAAACATCAAACGCCGGTCAATGCCGATGATCAATATCGAATTTTACAACGGTAAAATACTCTCATTCTTTAATAAAAAATCAGCAATTTTACATTTGTCTTTTGGTTTTTTTTCTTGCAGACGAATAACTTCGTTAGAAGAACAAAATCAGAAATTAACCGATGAACTACGAGCTGTTCAAAGCAGTTCTCGACAATTACCTGAATCGAAATATCGAGACGATACAAAATTTGTGCAACCACGAACAGTAGTAGTTCCTTCTCAACCGAGTATGTTCGATCTCGAACAACAAATTGCTCGTCTTCGTCTCGAATATACTCAATTAAAACGCGAAAAAGATGATCTCGAACGACGATTCAATACTCAATTAAGTGATATGAAAAGTAAATTAGATCAATCGAATAATACGAATCGTTCAATGCAGAATTATTTGAATTCATTGAAAACAACTTACGTTACACTTTTTAATGAGACAATACCAACATGAAAAACGATTGATTTGACTGAAGTTTCCTCAGGAATCGTTTTGTTTTGTTTTTCTTTCTTTCTGTGGGATTATAAATCGAGTTCTCTATGTGTATTCGATTAATAGAATGTAGCAAAACCTTTCTTTTTTTTTATTCACAGTATATTCAAATTAATTGATTAAATAGAATTTGTTCTTTTTTTCTATTTTAAATTACACTGCAAATTATTTACACAGAAAAAAAACAAAATTCTAATGCTTGTGATGATATGCTGGAGCTGGATAGTAATAACCAGGTCGACCGCCGATGTAACCATCTCGATTTATATCGATATGTGTAGCCCGTTCGATTTTACCGATAAGACCTAGAGAAACCAATAATGATGATGATGATGATAAGATTATGATGATTTACCTCCGCCTGGTGCGGGTCGATATCCGCCAATTACACCATCACGATTGAAATCAATATGAGTTGCTTGTTCGAGTTTTGCTCGAATGCCTGGTCCACCAATTCGACCATCGCCATTGAGATCGATACCTAGTTTCGATTCTAATTTGTTTGTTAAATAATCTGCAGAGAAATCAATAAGAATAAAATAAATAACATCTTCGATATTCTATCACAAGACTTACTCATAGTTGTTTTTCTTCTCTTTGTTTTCGATATGTAAGAGGATAGTTCTTCTTCTCTTTCTTTATATACTCAAGAGACCGAAAGAGGAGGAAAGAGATGAGTCAATAGGCTTTTCGAGAAAGGAAAGAGCCTCTGACGTTATGATATGTATGCATGTATGGATGTAGGAGTTGTCAATGAGTCATACAACAATGAGTATATTTTATTTTGCATACTGATCTGGATATCAACTCGTTCAGTTTCTATTAGAAAAGTTTAATCTTCCAGAACAAAAAAAATCATATAAGATGTTCTCAGCATCTCTTCTATGACATAGTTTGAAAGCATTTCTTAGTATTGTTCAAGTTGTTGTAGCTATTGCTTCTTATGTAGTCATTTCAACTTCTGTCGATGTTGTTGTTATTGTAGTAGTGGTGGTAGTGGTAGTTATTAGTGTTGTTGTTGTTGTAGTGATAGTGGTAGTTATTGGTGTTGTTGTAGTGATAGTGGTAGTTATTGGTGTTGTTGTAGTGATAGTGGTAGTTATTAGTGTTGTTGTTGTTGTAGTGATAGTGGTAGTTATTGGTGTTGTTGTAGTGATAGTGGTAGTTATTGGTGTTGTTGTAGTGATAGTGGTAGTAGTAGCTACTGGTGTTGTTGTCGTTGTAGTGGTAGTAGTAGCTACTGGTGTTGTTGTCGTTGTAGTGGTAGTAGTAGTAGTAGTTATTGTTGTTGTTGTAGTGGTTGTAGTAGCTACTGGTGTTGTTGTCGTTGTAGTGGTAGTAGTAGTAGTAGTTATTGTTGTTGTTGTAGTGGTTGTAGTAGTAGTTGTTGATGTTGTTGTAAGTCCTAAGATTAAATAAATTATATGAACTAACATCAATTCAAGAAAATTCAGTCATGTCAAGCTAAAGTGTGACAGCTTTTCTTTGGTCGAAAATTAAATGGACTAACTATCAATTGATGAAATAAATAGAAATATCTTTAGAATAATGACATGGATTTTTAAAATAACGATGATTCCAGAAAAATGAATAAAATTCTACTAATATTATCATGTTCCGTTTTAATTTTACCTATTAATGGACAAAATATGGTGAAAGCCAATGGTAAACATATTGTATTCGGTTCACAACATGTATTAATAACGCATACAGATGAAGATGATGTGCATGTACCATTGCAAGACTCTAAAAGGGAACAATAGATTGCAGGTGCACAATATTGAACGCCATTTTGTGTTCGATAATCAAAACAAGGTGTTTCTGAATTTCGACAGTTGTGATTGTCACTTGAACATAGAGAAACAGAACAATTTGTTGCATTACTAAACGCCGAATGAGAGAATGAAACATTAACTAAGCTAAATTCTGTTGTAGTGTTATTGAGAGGACAGATGTAATTCAATGGTTCAGTTGTTTGACCTAAGAATTTATTGAAAATAATTAAAATAAAACAAATAATACTCGACACATACCGTGAATAAAATTGATAGACGAAAAAAGAAAAAGAAAAAAGAAGATTTGCATTTTGTGTAGTCGGATTAATTCCGCGTTTTTTTGTACACTGTCTTAGAGTTAAAACTGATATTTATCCGAAAGAAAAGGAAGTAATTATTCTCTTATTGCAATATATAATTTACAAAAATTAGTCAAAATATAAAAGTGCAATTTATTTTTATATAAAGACTGAATTGTGAAAGAAATGGAACCGATCGAATTTCTATGAATTGGTATAATCATTTCGGCATACCGGTGAAAAAAAAGTATTAATAGTCTTTATACAATCCAGTCACTTTCTTTAATTTCTTGTTTGAGAAAAAGAAATCGTTGAATTGGTAGTAGCTATATAAAAATGCTTTTATTTATCACATAAATTCATGATTAATACAACAAAAAAGAAAAGCAAATTAAGTACGATTCGTTGCTGGTAATGTTTTAACCCATTGTTGATATTTTTTATTAGCTGTATCGATTAAATCTTCCATATGACCAGCCAACTAAAAATACGAAGATAGTATTGTAATTAAATTTAAGAAAGAACGAACATGAAAATCAGTAAGAATATCATTGGAAACTTTCTCTCTGAAAGCATTGACTTGTGTTTTTTGAAAACGTTCGATTGTTTCATGTACACGGTGAATCTAAAATAGCTCAATTGAATTATCTCTCATCATTATCATATTCGAACGGACTTTTTCTTCGATTGCAGGCGAACTGGGCGGAAATGACGACCAAAAATGACGTAGAAGTTCACTCAATGAAAGGTAAATAGTTTGCATTTCTTCTTGAATAGCTGGTGGAACAAGTTCTACAGTAGTAAAAAAAAAGCTTTCATCGAATCAATCCAATTCAACAGCTAACATACGTGACAATGTTTGAGCTGTTGTGCCATGCATAAGAGCACCGCCTGGCGTCAGATCTTTGACAATTCGTATAGCTAATGCTGAATTTAAATTCAATTCCGTATTCACATTCCAATTATTAACTTCCTGTTTGAAAGCATTTAAATTTGTCATTATTGGCTGAACTGTATTCTTCTGTAGACGATCAGTTGTTGGCGCACGTAGATATCGTTCGGGATTGACTAGTTTCAAAGTTTGCACTTCTTCTTGTTGTTCACTTTTTAAATCTTCAAGATCATCATCGGGCTTGAATTTTTTCGCCACATTATCGTCCTCATCTTCGTTGTTTGCTGTTGAATTATTTGTCGAAGTTTTATCTGAACCGAGCGCACTTTTGAGAATCATAGTTGAATGAAAGTTAAATCGTCGAATTAAATTTCGATTAAACGCATGCTTTACAGCAGTGTCAGCAGCATTCTCCTGAACACCATAGCCAATCTATCGATTCGAATAATCAAATAGCAAAATTTGTCTCGTGAATTATTTTCTTTTTACTTCGGCTGTTTCATCAGCTTCCGTTGCAATAACAGGCAATGCTTTTCGACCAGCTCGTTCAGCTTCATTTCTTAATTCTAAATATTCGATTGATCGAACGTAAATTTCTTGGCTCTAGTGATTAGAAATTTTACCTTTATCATCATGTGCTGCACAATCCGAAAATAGACCGTGAGCGTTCGATGATGACATTCGATCAATTTTATAATAATCAGATTGAAAAAATGTTCGCCAGAAATCATTCTCATTCATACGACCCGTTGGAACATTTTGTTCATATTTCTCTCGAACTAAATATCAATAGAAATCTATTCATCGAAATCAAGTGAACATACTCGCTGGATAAGTACGAAAAATCGATGTAATTGTATCGGTATTTAATTTATAGATTAGTCCACCGCTATCACCCGATTCAGAACGAATATTTGTCTAAGATTTAAAAATAAATCATGACATCTTTCGAATAGGATTTCATTACGAGAAATGAACCGGATACACCAGTGGTTTGTTTCTTTGTACTTTCGATTAATTTATCAAAATCAACGAATTTACTCCAAAATTCATCGGCAGGTACTAAATCACTGCTGACTAAATCTTTGTACAATTGATAGACTGTTTTATTTTCATTTAATATCCTCAAAAAAATTTCAAAAAAATTGAATCACAAATAAACGAAAATAAGATGATTTACTTTAATTTATCTTGAAGTGCTTCGTCCATTTGAACTTTAAATTCAGGTAAAAGAATTCTCAATAAATCCGAAATGGCATCTCGATCTTTCTTTTGTGCTTCAATACCATTTGGATTACAGAAATGAAATGTTGTCATATCATTATAACAGACAATTTGCAAACGTATTTTCGTTTTTTCATCTGACGACATTCGATGAGATTTAATATTACAATAATCGAATGAGATCGTGAAAACATCTCGATGCTTAGGCATCCAAGCCATTCGTTGGCTCATCATATATAAAGTTCCTTCGACTTTTTTGCTTTTAACATGATCAATTTTTAGACGAACATCTTCACGACTCGACATCTAGAATACATGACAATATCGTCTTTGAAAATTCTTATTTTAGGTTTATATGTTTATTTCAGAAGTTGTTGTTGTTGTTGTTTTTTGTTTCAAAAAAAGACATATACAAAGGACAAGCAACAATAACAAATCGAAGAAGAAAAGAAGAAGAAAAAAAAAGGAATAGTTGGGTAGTTTTTGTTTTTGTTGTTTTTTTTGTTCTGCTGCTAAAATTAGTCTTTAAGAACTGGTCGTGTTGTTGTTGTTGTACCTCCAGCACTACTTGGTATAACTGAAGTTGAATTCGATTGTTTGAAATTCGTTGCTGCTTGATATTGCAATGAATATGCCATTGAATGAATTTTAAAACCATAGAGACGAGCAACAAATTGATTTGTTGGTCGTTTTGGTCGATACTCGGGATGAACCATAAATAACATATGTGGAAAACCTGTTCCGAAATAGGCACCATCAGTATGATGATGTCGTGAACTTTTCGGTGTATAAACATCCATACATTTCGGACAATAGAGTTTAACCATGGCTTCACCTGGAACTTCGGATAAACCGATCTAATTTAAAAGAAAATATGTATCGTTTATTGTTGGCTTTCGTTGTTTTTCACTCTACCGGTAACATTGGTTGATTGTCACAGTAAATTCGTGGACAAAGACCAAAATCTCCATTTTGAAATTTTTCTAACATTTGTGCAATGCCATTATTAGTTAGAATATATCGTGCATGTATGAGACCGTAGAGCATTTCAGCTGCTTGTTCAATTAAATCCGATTGATTAGGATTATCTTGATTATCCAGATCGTCATCAGGTTCAAGATCAAGTATCATATCAAGTGCTTGACGATAATGAGGAACTTGTTCATTAAGACCTGTCTAAAAATAGCAACATTATCATTATTATTATTGTTGTTATCAATTCAATGATTTACTAGATTGAATTTGTCTTGAATATAATCTTCATCAACTTCGCAAAAGAATTCATTGCCACGAAGGCCACAGAACCATGAAATCCACGAAACTTCTTCGGATGAACTCATCGAACTCGATTTTGATTTTGTACCACTTGTAGTAGACGATGATGAGTGATCGTCTTTCTTCAAAGATCCTGTTCCAATCGAGGCCAGAACAAGACGAACTAAATCTAGAGGAAAATTCGATTGCACAAATCAATAATTTTCCTAATTCCTATCGAACAATATTTTATAATCTAAATGAAATAAAACAGAAAAGAAAAGAAAATGAAATAAGAATGAGAGAGAGAAAGAAAGAGATACACACACACATGTAGATTTTATTTTAAATTGGTTTTTTTTGTTCGTTTAGTTTTTCCTATTATGCGTATATAATATATATAAGAAAAATTCTACTTTAGTAAAGCAACAAAAAGCATCATCTGACAAAAAAAAGAAGAAGAAAAAGAAGACAAAGATTGAGGTTCAAAAATGAAGAGCACAGCACAACTATTGATTTGGTCTGGTTTGTCTTTTTCATTCCCATAAGAAAAAAAAACAAAAGAATTGAAATACACAAACGAAGGAAGATATTTGCTTGGTTGGTTGTTTGCTTGTTTTTATACATTAAGCATAGGTCCTAATTGTTTATCGACAATATAAAATTTTCCTTTATCACTAAATAAACCCCAGATAACTGCCGTTATTTCGCAAACAATAACAAATGGTATCGTTGCTAATGTACCGAAGATTCTTAATGCAAATTGAAAATATCCTAAACGAACTAAAGAAAATGATCGAACAACACCGATGATATATAAATAAATATTAACAGCTCCAATATAACCGATCAAAAAATTTAATGTCCAATGCAAAGGTATCGGACAAAGTGGAGTAAGAATAACATTCAATGATGTTATTGGCAATGTAATCCAGGAATAGAGAGCAATGCCTAAACCGAGACGAACACGAATTGGTAAACGTCGTTCATGTACGACGAGAAGAATGCCTTGTAACCAACGTTTACGTTGTTTAATAAAATCTCCTAAGGTAAATGGACTTTTTTCCCACATTTCACCTTCGATCCATCCGAATTTTTTATTTTTTGACATAGCTAACATTGCAAAATATGTATCTTCAGCAATTGAACCTGATTTACCATTATCAAATGTAACATCAAATTCGCAGCCAGCTCGACACACAACAAACGAACCTTTGAATAAAAATGGTGGTCGATTGAATTGTTTCAAACAAAATCTCAAACAGCCAAGATCAACACCGACTCGCATACTATCTGCTAATGTTGTTACATGATTAACAATTGTTTCATTGGCATATGTTATTAAACCTTGTCCAATATCAAATTCATTTGAATTAACAAAATTTAAAATTCCACGAACGGAACTTTCTGTGAGTAAAGTTTCTTCATCTAAATGAACGATATAATCATCAGCTGACAATTGATTAACTTCAGGCTCGAGTGCATATTGTAATGCACGAGATTTATAGAGTGCACCCGATTTAGGCCGATAATCTTGTGGTACGACAACTTCACGAACCGTGCTGAACGCAAGACCAGTTAAACTAATTGGTTTATCAGTGACGACTTCGATTTGAAAATTATTCAGGCCGACTTTAGCACATGTATCTAGATTTCGTTTGACATTCATTCGAACTAGATCAGCATAATCACCACGTGTCACAACGCGTATGCGAATTTTCGGCCCTAACAATGGTGAATTGTGTAATTCAGGTTTATCAGGAAAAACATTATATAAAACTAATCCACATGTATGACAAATAACTAATGGTAAAGGTAATAAAGATAATAGACGAATAAAATAAATAATTATCGATAAAGTTAAACCGTAGGTTTCAGTTGGATTTGTGATTGTATATTTGGAAGTATATTGACTTTCGATTGTGATTCCGCCAGCAAGTATTTCGAATACGAAAATAAATAGAAAAAAACAGATAAGATGTGTTATATGACGACGATAGGAAGATAACATTTGAATTGTATATTGACGTTTAGTATTGTTCGCCTAGAAAAAAGAGACACAATAAAATAATTATTCATTAGAATAACACACATTTGTTTTTATAGTGTTTTATTGTCGAAACAAAACAAAAGATAAGTATCACTCGAAGAACTTTGTCCTCAACCTCCGACCGATCAACGAAAGATAAGAAAAAACAACAAAACAAAAAGGTCTCGAGTCATTCTATCGATTGAATGAAAAGGACATTAGTACGACATATGTCTGTAAGTATCGATCGATTTTAATCAGACAAAAAAAAAACGAGAGACGGTACGATAATATACTCACACGTACCATGCTTGAGTAATTGGTTAAATATGCGAATGAATCATTTGAATGGGCATGATTCTTGTTCGGTTGTTTATGATTAGTTGACTAACGGAATCCACCGGACTAGAATTTTGATCTAAAATGAGTAATTTCTCTTGAGAATGATGTTTCTTTTTTTCTTTCTTCCTCTCTATTGGAGTTTGCATGAGTAATTTAATTACTTCCGTTTGAATATTAAGAAAACTAAAAATCAAGTTTTGTGAACGAAAATCTATCTGTGTCTGTCTGTGCGTGTGTGTGAGATCAAGTGTAAAGAGAAAACAATTGTTTATTTCCAATTGAACCAATGATGGATTACAATATTATTGAATTAACTGCCATCTATGTGATTAATTAAATTGACTGTGATTTTCGAAGTGAAATAGTTTTAATCATCATCGATTTCTTTCATTCGAGAGATTTTCATCTCGATTTCGATTTCAATGATTCGAAGGAAAGAGGTCGTTATGTTTTCCTGTAGAGGACCTCAGTTGCTAGGAAACACTTGGCATCAAATGAGTCAAATGGCAATACTCAAGGTTTGACAATATTTCACAAGCAACACAAGACGAAAGAATCATTTCAAAATCATGGTCATCAAAACGCTCCCTGAACCGACAACAACAACCAAAGGCAATTCTACCAATGGTTTTCTCTTGCCGAAACATAAGCGTAGTCAATCTGGTTCGTTGTTTTTCTCTTATTTCCACTTTTTCATTGATTGATATTTTTATTTTAGCGTCTTTTCCATTACACACTGGCCAAACTGAAGCGTCTCGTCTACCCGATGCAGCTGATCTGCGTAAGATGTGCATCATAACCAAGAGCGATCTCAATCGAATTCAAGAAAATCTCAATCGTCGTCAACGTGAGAAAGATGCCATTCAAAATGAAATTCAACGAAAACAAGAACTAGCAGCACGTTCAGCACAAATCACAAAGAATTGGCCGAATACCATTGCCGTAATTGTCTTGACAACAATAAAATTCGACCGATTTCTTCTTGTTCGTATAGGGTGCACGTGAACGTAAACTCGAAATGAAAAGACTTCGAGAAGAAGAAGAAGAACAACGGAGAAAATTGTTGGATATCGAAGAAGAAAAACTCGCTGCAGAACGTCGACGTGAACAAATCGAAAAAGCTAAACAATTGAAATACTACGAAACAGATCGTATTCGAACATTTCATGTAAAAATCCGTTGATTGATTGACTTGGATTCGAAATGTTTATTTTCATAGAGCGCATTGCTTCATACGGAAGTTTTGAAAGAACGCGAATTACAATTAGAAATGAAGAAGAAAATCGAAGAAATGCGCGTGAATGATGAGAATGATGTTCGACAACGTTATCAAGACGCCGAACAAGAATTTAACAAAAATGAACAAGAGAAAAAAGACAAGAAATTCAGGTGAATTTCACGATGAAAACAAAATCTCATGATACGATGTTATTTTTATTTTCAGAGAACGAGCAGCTTTAAATCAATATCATCTTGCACAGTTGGTTGATTGTTTTAATTGACACATCTATTTTATCTTATTTTTAAAAAGAATCGATCGAAAACGAGCACAGCTTACCGAAGATCAAGAACGAAACCGACGTGAAGGCGAAGAATATCGAAATTTAGCTGAACAACATGCGTACGAACAAATGGAATTAGAACGTTACCGAAAGCACACGCAAAAAGACGTGAAAAATATGTATGATAAAGCTTTAGAAGATAAACACAAAGTCAAACAAATGGAAAAAGAATTAGATGAGGTAGATCGAAATTTTACAAAAAGAAAAGAAAAAGAAAATCTCGTGTTTGAAGGAAGAAGACGAAGAACTTCGTATTTATGCTGAAGCCAAGAAGAAAATCGCTCGAATGAGACGCGAAAAAGAAATTCAAGCTCATCAGTAAACATCTTCGAATATCTTTTTGTTTTCCTAAGAAATTAATTATTTCATTTGTAGAGAAAAACAAGAAGCTCGTGACCTTATGATTGGCTATTTAGGTTCGCTTCAAAAACGAGCAGAAGCTGATTATGATAGTCAGATGATTCGAGCTCGTATTCAACGCGAAGCAAAAGAATTCAAAGAAGAACAAGAAAAATTAGATAAACAAAGAAAAATGCAAGATTCAATTAATCAATATCGACATGAAACCGTACGATTTGAATAAGAAAATAGAATAATAAAACTTGTTTTTTCGATAAGATCAAACGTCGACAAACCGAAAAAGAAATCGAAGACCGTGAAGATCTCGAAATGCGAGAGAAAAAAGCCGAAACCGATAAATTATTTCAAATCTATCAACAAGAAAAAGACAAAAAACGTCGTGACGATGCACAAGCATTATCTCAAACTCATTTACAACAAGCTGTACGTATTCATCGAAATTAAATTTATTTCTATGCTTTTTTTCTTTTTAGCAAGAACGAAAAGACCGCGAACTGGCTCTTAAAAATGGCGAAGTCGATGAAACACAAATGGACAAACATGCCAATGAAATCGAACGACAACAGTTTCAAGATTATGCTGGTCGTGTCATTGCGTATATGGACGAAAACGGTCGAAATACATATCCAATGAAAAAGGTCTACAATGAAGAAATGAAACGATTTGATCAATGGAGTCAAGGATACAAGAAATCATCAGCAACACCGCCAACGAGCGATACGAAGAAACATTTAGGTTTTCAATGGGACGTTCAGAAAAAATGACACATAAATATATTTTTGATTGCTTTTTGAAAAGAGTTTTCTTTTTATTCTTAACAAATCGTTGTATAGGAATAAATCTTCTGTTTGATGATGATGATGATGATAATTTCAAACAAATCGTTGATAGACACGCTCATTAACAAAATAACAAATGTATGATGAATGACCAAGAAAATATTCTATTCTCACCTGAAAATCAAATCTTGTCTTTCTCTTGTTTTATCTTCTTCTTTACACCTAATTAATAAAATCGAAATCGAATAGATTTTCTATCTCGTTTGATCTTATTTCAAGAGGTCGAAGAGTTTCTTTCGTTAAGAAAAACAAAAAAAACAAGAATGATAAATCGATTGATATCCCGGTGATATAATCATTCGTATTCAGACAACTAATCGAATGACATTGTTTGCATCCCAGTGTGCATAGTTCGTACATTATTGGCAACACTCGTGCACAATTATCTATCGATGTTCCCATAAGAAAAATTCTGTTTAGTTTACTCGGAAAGATTTCGTTTCGTTTTCAATGATAGATATGACATAAGTCGATCTGTTCTGCGAAGAATTCGACGAGATAGACACGAGATTGAGCAGTTCCGTATCTAAATTGCTCAAGTTTTCATGATGTAATATAGCTCCCGTAAAGAAAACACGCTAATTTTTCCGCTTATCATCAAATCAATCATTTTTCGATAGGAAAGAAAAAACATCGAATTAAACCGATTGGTCATTTATTTTCTCCCTCTCTTCTTCTCTCTCTCTCTTTCTCTATATGATAGATTCTTCTTTTCGATATTGTATCCATTCAGTTTATTATTTGCAATAATTAAGATGGTCGTTGAAAAGAAGAAGAATACGATTTTTCGTCGGCTAACAAATAGATTTATAAATTCACATCGAAATTTAAAACGTGATCAATCTGTTCAAACGGGTCATCATCACCAATCTGTAGCCATGACAATTCTCGTTGATAGTCAACGAACAACTTCATCCGAAAGCCAACATGTACATTCACAAACACCTTCAACAAGAAGACGTCGATCATCATTGAAAACATTTCTTACGTTTCAATCGCCGAAACCAATTTCAATGATCAATCGAGTTCGTCGACGTAGTATCAATCTGAAAACACCCAAACGATTGAGTTCGGAATGTTTGGTAAGTTGAATTTCGGAATTGTGAACTCATTCGATTTGATTTTCTAGCAAGTAGCATTAATTCGAAAGATTCAACCAGTGAATCCCTACGATTCATCATCCGTTCTCTCGTCGTCTTCGAAACAGATTTTCAATGATGAAATTTCTGCACATGATGAAATTCTTTCGATTGGACCGATGAAATGGAGGTATGAACAAACCTACGATCTTTTCGATTTACGTTAATTTGAATTTTAGTACACCGAATCGAACGACTACTTATCAAACTTCAAGTCCATACAATAATAATTTCGGTCAACGACGTCGTCTATTTCTAGTCGATCAACTCTCGTTCTCCGATATTTTCGATCGTAGTGATTGACTTTGCTGTGCTTTTTGTTTTCTCTCCGTTTTCTTTCTCTCTCGCTGTTCAATTTGTTGCCAATATAATCTATTAAATTTTTCTAAAACTATAACCTTCTAAAAACTAGCGCCATCTTATACAATACAATGTTACAATCACTATTTATTTGTGCATAGAATAGGATCAATGAAAAAGAAGAATAGGTAAAAAAAAAGTAATAAATAAAAGTAGACAAGGTTACTTTACAGAGAAGCCAATTTTTGAGAGTGCTCACGAAGATATGCGAATTCGAGTCGGACGAACACTTCGGCTCGTGCTTGCCTTGGCACTTCTTGTTCTGATGATACCATTTCTTATGTTCAAACTTGAATCCAGTACAGCATCGCAATTGTCTGAAAATATTGAAATTGAACAACCGGAAGTTAGAGTAAGACGAGATTCTTATTGATTTGGAAATGTTTGACTTTGTACTTTAGAAAACTTTTCGCATATTGGAGAAAATTAAAAATCGTGGTGAAACATCGAAAAATGTTAGTTTACAACCGATTATGAGTAATTCATTAGGAAATTATGAACCGAAAGATTTACCGAAAAGAACAGGTCCAGGAGAAGGAGGTAAATAGAGAATATATTTTTGGTATTTATGATTTCGTTTTTTGTTGGAAATTAGGTGTACCTGTAGTTCTTTCGGATGAAGAAGGTCGAAAAGCACAAGCAACAATAACAGAATATGGTTTTAATATGGTGGCATCGGATAAAATCTCCTTGGACCGACGAATCAAAGATACTCGACCAGCTGAGTATGATCATTTGACAGACTATAATCGAATGAAAAGAAAAACACGAGAACTAATTCACGTTTAGATGTAAAAATTGGATCTATCCAAGTGTTGAATATCTACCAACTGCTTCTGTGATTCTCGTGTTTTATGACGAAGGCTGGAGTGTTCTCTTACGTACAGTACATAGTGTTATCAATACATCACCACCAGAATTATTAAAAGATATTATTCTTGTTGATGATGGAAGCTCAGATCGTATGATGAATATCAAAATAAATTTCGTTTCTTCACTAGTTTTGTTTTAAGACAATTTAAAATCACGATTAGAAGATTATATCAAACGTTGGAATGGTCTGGTCAAACTTTACCGTACTGGTAAACGTGTCGGTCTCATCGAAGCTCGTACAATCGGTGCACAAAAATCAACAGGCGATGTAGTCATCGTTCTCGATGCTCATTGCGAATGTGTTGTTAATTGGTTGCCACCATTGCTCACACGAATTGCTTTGAATCGAAAAGCTCTAGCTGTTCCAATTGTTGACGGATTAGAATGGAATACATTGGAACATACGAATATCTATGGTTCATCGAATTTTCGTGGCATTTGGGAATGGGGCTTTTTGTACAAAGAAACGCAAGTACCTGAACAAGAATTAAAAAAACGAAAATATTCATCGGAACCTTATTGGTATGTGTGCGCATTATTTTGATTTATGTTGATGAGGATAGTTTCCTAGGTCGCCAACACATGCTGGTGGTCTATTAGCTATTGATCGTCAATGGTTTTTCGAATTAGGTGCATATGATCCAGGTATTCGTGTTTGGGGAGCTGAACAGTATGTTTTCTTTCTCATCAAGGAAATCATTAGTTTTGACTGCTCGATTCCTATAGATACGAACTTTCATTCAAAGTTTGGCAATGTGGTGGTGTTGTCGAATGGGTGCCATGTTCTCATGTTGCTCATGCTTATCGTGGTCCTCGTAGTCATCCATCCTACGTTCCAGGCGCAAGTCCTCATCAAACATCGATCAATCATTTACGTCTTGCACATGTTTGGATGGATGAATATGTCGAATATTATTATCGACGTGAGCCAGCTATTCGTTCGTTGCAATACGGTGACATAAGTGAACGAAAAAAACTAAGAGAAAAATTACAATGTAAACCATTTAAATGGTTTATGGAAAATATAGCGTATGATGTTTTACAAAAATTTCCACCACCATCGAAAAATCTCGGTTGGGGCGAAGTAAGAATGAGTTTGACTCGATCGATCGATTGAATGATTTGTTTTTCGTAGTGTCAAAATGCTCAACATTCTGTATGTTTGAATGATCGTGGCGCATCCTTCGGACAACCGATCGGTGTGTCTGGTTGTTATGGACAGGTAAAACGAGAGAAAGCATTCCTAGGCAAATCAAGTCCGTTTTCTAGAAATGGATAAATAGAATATTCGATCCGTATATGATAGGATTGGTGAATACCTTGAGTTGTTTGATTATTCTTGTTTTTGTTTATCATAATCCTAGTTTCATAGAACGAAAAATTGCAAGACGAGATGATTTTTCCTTTGCATTGTTTGTCCGCAATCTAATTTGCTTAATTTTAGTTTTTTTTTATTTCTCTCGGTCAAAGATTGATTGTTTTCTTTTTTCCAGACTTCATGGCGTTTAAATGAAGAAGGCGAACTGTCGACTGGTGAACATTGTTACATATCCGATCATGATATAGTTAAGAAAAAATTCTGTTTGGATCATAATGGTCGATGGAATCCTATCGGTGAATGGCAGTACGATAACGTATGAATGCCAAATAAATATTTTCTTTTCATAAAAACTAAAAATTTCTTCTTTTTTTCACAGAAAACGAAACAAATTCGTAGCAATAAAGAGCAACTATGCATGGACACCGATGGTCGTAATTTAAAATTAGTAAAATGCGAACAAGATAAAAAATCTCAAAAATGGAGCTGGCGTGAACGATTCTATTAACTGTGATTGATTTTTTTGTTTTTTTTCTTCTTTGAGATCACAATCTCTCCCTCTATTTTTATGGCATTTTTTTTGTATGTGAGCGATTTTCTTAAATGTGAATTGTCGTTTCTTCTTTTCAATAAAACGCACATTGTTTAGTCAAACAAAGAAAACAAACCACGCGATATATGTACTAGTGTATATATACGCACTGATATAGACATTCGTGATTATTTCTAAAAGAATGTTACTAATCGGAGATTCGCTTTTACGACACGTCCGTTTGTCTCAACCAAATAGTCATACTGAATCAATTGGCGGTTGTACCATTGATCGTTTAATTGTTTTACTAAAACAAAATTATTTTCGACAATTATTTTACAATCAAAAACATTTAGTTATTCTCATTGGAACAAATAATCTTGCTCGTGAAAAATCCGACGTAACTATCGGCAAAACACGGCAACTAATTGATTTAATTTATCGAAAATATTCATTTATTCAAACATTGGCCATATGCACTGTACCCTCAAGAACAAAGACAAGTATTTTCTATCGTACATACGGTGACAATGGAGGCAAATCGATACGTAAACGAATCGAACGATATAATCGAAAATTGAAATCATTAAGAAAAAAACAACATTCAACTCAACGTTTTTCGGTCATTCGATTGAACTTCGATTTATCATTACATGTTTCAAACGATGGTCTACATCCGACTGCAGCCGGAATTGAACATATATCGAATGTTTTGCAAGAATATGCGAATACTTTATAATAGAGTTTCTTTTTTCACACGAAATTGTTTTTCTTCTGTCGTTTCGTGTCTTTTGTTTTTAAAGAAATTTATAAATAATATGCATTACGTATATCTAATAGTAATAAAATAAAAAATGAACGATTGTATAAGAAACGAAATTTTTAGATTCCTAATGGCGGCATCGAATTCCTTTCTTATGGATTCATTAAGTGATTCTTTATTAGCAGCAGTTAGTGAAACATCATTTTTTCAAAATCAACCAACGCCAATAGCTGGTAAAAATCTTTCATCGAAAATCGAACAACGAATATATTAAATTCGATGACTTTAGAAAAGCCGAGTAAACCATTAGGAGATTTGAATCTACCGCCGGCAGTGATCGCTTGTTATCAACGAGCGGGTATAACTGATTTGTTTTCATGGCAAGCTGAATGTCTCGAAAAAGCAAGTGTTCGTGATTCACAAAAACGAAATTTTATCTTTTCAGCACCGGGTTCGTTGAGTGCACACGATGAGAATTATTCAAAGAGATTGATATCTTTTGTAGCTTCAGCTGGAAAAACGATTGTTTCCGAATTACTTTTGATAAAATCCGTTCTTGAAACGAAACGAAAAGCTCTATTCATCGAACCGTATGTTAGCATCGTTCAAGAAAAAGCGAATTATTTTCGAGTAATCATTCTTAAACCATCAATTAAAAACGAATCAATATATGTTTAGAAACTTTTCTCTTCACTTCATCTTCGTATAGCTTCGTATGCTGGTTCAAGTGATTCTCCGCATTCGTATTCCAATAGTCAAATTCTTATTTGTACAATTGAAAAAGCAAATAGTATCATCAATCGTTTACTTTCGAATCGAGATGATCTCAATGAAATCGGTATTATCGTTGTTGATGAATTGCATTGGCTAGGCGAATCAAATCGTGGCTATTTACTGGAATTATTATTAAGTAAAATTCTCTATTACAATCAATCATTAACTAACAATGATCAATCGGTTCAAATCGTTGGTATGAGTGCAACAATACCGAATTTATCTCAACTCGGTGAATGGTTAAATGCTGAAATCTATGAAACAACATTTCGTCCGATTCCATTAGAGGAATACATTAAAATCGATTCGATTTTGTATAATAAACAATTTGTACCTGTTCGACAATTACAATTGAATGAACAATGGAATCAAGGTGATAGTGAAGGTGTAACAGAAATGATTTGGAATGTTATTGAACATAATTGTCGAAGTGTGTTGGTGTTCTGTTCGACGAAACATTGGTGTGAAGTACTTGCGAAATTATTAGCGAAAAATTTTCGAACTATTCTACGAGATAAATCGATTCAACCGTTTGATCAAGTTAAATTAGATGATGTTATTGAACAATTACGTCGAACGGTTGATTTGAATCAACAATTTTCTATTCTTTGCTCTATGTTTGTTTTCTAGCCGGCTGGTCTCGATGCTGATTTAGCTTGTTCGATACCGATGGGGATTGCATTTCATCATGCTGGTAGAGAAATGATTTGTAACATTTCGTAGAAAAATAGATCGATGAATTTTAGGATTGACAATTGATGAAAGAGAAATTATTGAAAATGCCTATCGAGCGAATATTATTCGAGTTATTGTTTGTACAAGTACATTATCAACTGGAGTATGTCGAATTTCGAGAGAGAGAAAACAATTCGATTGGAGTTTTAATTAGGTCAATCTACCAGCTCGATTAGTTATTATTCGAAGTCCATTACAGAATGGTCGATGCATCGATCTAAGTACTTATCTTCAAATGGTATGATTTTCTTTGTCGGTATTTATTTGAAAGTTGAACGTCAAATTTTTGTTTTGCAAAGGTTGGTCGTGCAGGTCGAAAAGGTTTCGATGATTATGGTAAATCAACTGTCAATCTTGTTTTTTTTTAAATTAGTCTTATGATTGATTTAGCTGAAAGTATCTTGATATGTTCGAAAAAAGAAGTTGAATTAGTTCAAAACATGTTCGATCAACAAAAAAGCAAACCTGTTCGTAGTTGTTTCATCGATACGGATACTCATACAAGTCTGAAACGTGCTCTACTCGAAATTATTTCAAGTGGTAAAGCAAATACGAAAGAACAGATTCAACTGTATATCAAATCAACATTTTTTTACATTTGTACTCTTGCGACTCGATCGATTATTGATGAACAAACCGTTCTAGACAAATGTTTATCTTGGCTAACTGATAATGAACTTATTCGTAGCGTTGAAAACGACGATCATTTACGTTACGAACCGACACCACTTGCATTAGCAGTGATTAATTCATCGATAAATCCCGATGATGGACTTAAACTCGTCGTGGAATTGAGCAAAGCTCAACGAAATCTCTGTCTAGAAAATGATCTTCATCTTATCTATCTCGTAAATGATCGTTTTTTTTTTCGCTACATTTTTTATTCGAAAAACACGAGTTCGATTTAGATTATTCCTCAGCATTTAATTAATTCGATTTTTACTACACTCGATTGGAATGTATTTCATACAGTTTGGCCAACAGGTGCCATCGAACAGCATGTTGCACATTTAGTTGGCGTTAGCAGTACGATTATCTATAAGAAAGCTGCGTCATTACGTATTGAAAAACGTGAATACGAAGAGAAATTAGATGGCATTCGCTATGCAAGATTTTTCATTGCTTTAATTTTAAATGATCTTTTAGCTGAGAAGAGTATGTGCGATGTTATGAGAAAATATCAATGTACGAAAAGTTTCGTTCAACAATTACAACAGACAACGGCAACATTCACATCGATCGTACAGATATTTGCTGAACGATTAGCTTGGAATAATTTGAAACAATTATTGAATGGATTTCAATCGAGATTAAATTTTGGAATTAAACAAGTAGAACGAGCGAGGGTTTTTGTTGTTGGTTAAAAAGAAATTGATTTTGATTAGGAATTGTGTGAACTTGTTCGAATATCAATTTTAAATGCATGTCGAGCAAGACAATTGTATTCCGATGGTTTTACAACGATTGCATCGTTAGCTAACGGAGATGCACATGAAATTGAACGAAGTATTCAAAAAGCTGTTCCTTTTCAAACGTATGAATTCGTTCATTTTCCTAATAAAAAAAAAACAAAAGAAAATCTTTAGATCTGCTCAGCAAAAAGCTGATGAACGCGTTGGTCAAACACGCCGTGATCAGTACTGTATATTCGTTCCTGGTCGTCCGCCATTAACAAACGTTCAAGCAGCACAAGAAATCATCGAAGAAGCTAAACAATTACTTCAACAAGATCTTCAAGCCATGGGTTTCGGTATCGTTATTCGTAAGACAGAAACTCAAGACAAATCGGCCGATGAATCTGATTCGAACACCGATGAATCCGATGACGATGAAAACGAACATGAATGTCCATCGCCAATACTCTCCTCAACCATGGATTTACCTTCGTTATTAAACGATAAAAATATTCACATTCGAAATGCATATATCAATGGCAAACATATTTGTTCGGAATTTATTCTCATGATTGAACATAAAGAAACACTGGCTATCAGTTGTTTAACAAGAAAAATCAACAAACCAATATCTGGTTAAATCTCTCGAATATAAAAAATCGTCAGCATATGTCCGTTTCTTTTGTCTTTAGATTCAAATGTATTTCATATCAACAATCAAGAAGAACTCTATCTCGAATATATTGCCTGTGCATTTAGTATTCACAAAGTTTACTTGATAAAAATCTCTGAAGATGAACAATGTAAAAAAAACGAACGAATTTAGCCAGTAAAAAAGAAATTCTATTCAGATTTTCAACAACACCGAATGTCAGCAATGATACACATTCGCGAGAAACTTATGAATCGAAAACATAATGTCATTGTTTTCAATGCTCTACATACATTATTCACACTTTCATCATATCTATCGATTCCTCGAGTTAACGGTGAGAAATTCTTTTGCCAGTTGTTGTTCTTCTCCAAATGCCGTTTTCTTTTGTTGTTTTAAAGCACGAATTATTGATTTGCAAGTATGTGCATGGTTAAAACAAGATCCGATCGATTCCGATCGAGTCTCGAATTGGATTGAAACACATTACGATGTACTTCAATTTGACAGTACAATCATTTACGTTTTTTCTTTTCGATAAAAAACAAACAACATTATTTTTTATTCGTTTTAGCGGATCTCATCGAACAGAAAAGTAAATGTTCAAAAATTGCAGGCGAAGTTCTTCTCTACGCTTCGATTGTTCCACTTATCGAACAACAATTGAATAAAATCAATCTTTGGAATTATTATATAACAATTGAAATGCCAGCGATGAATATCATGCTTCAAATGTTATTAAATGGAGTTTTAATTAATCGAGAGAAATTAATTCAAGCACGAGAAAATCTCCTTGTAAAATCAACTTTGTTTTTTAAATAATAAATTTGTCTTTGAATAGACTTTAATGAATCAATTGGAATTGCAAGCATATCGATTGGTTAAACGTCGATTTAAAATCAATCGACAAAAAGATTTAATTCAAGTAATTACTTCGATATAAAATCTGCGTAGTTCTTGTAAAACAACGATGGATTTTCATTGAATAGGTTCTCTATCATGATCTGCATTTACCAATTCAACGAACACCTTCCGGACGAATCTGCTTGAAAAAATCGTATTTAAATGTTCTAGCTGATAAACATCCATTACCGAAATTAATAACCGAATATCGACAAGTTCAAAGTGCACTCGATCGATGCATTGATCGTTTTGAACAAGTATGCAGATCTCCCATCGTTGATTTGATTCTCACAATCATTATCTTTTTCAGTATATCAATGAACCAGTTAAACCGCAATCGTTACAACGTTTACGTCGTGAAGCTTCGTGGCAAACTGAACGTACTTATGCTTATTGTCATTTTTTTACAGCCACTGGCCGAATGATAATGATCAATCCTCCGTTACAACATGTTCCCAAATGTTTTCCTATTCAATCACTATCGAAGGAGTTCACTGTTCGTCTACGTGAAATGATCATGGCTCGACCTGGTTATCAACTTGTATCATTCGATTATTCACAATTAGAACTTCGTCTACTTGCTTATCTATCCAAAGATGAACAATTGAAATCTTGTCTAACAACGAATCAAGATTTTTTCATTTCACTTGCCGCTAATCTCTTGAAAAAATCCGAACAAGAAATTACTCGTGAACAAAGACAAAATGCTAAACAAGTAATCGTTCTTTTGTTATTTGTTTTTTTTATGGAAATCTTCTTAAGATTTGCTATGGAATTCTCTATGGTATGTCGAAAGAAACATTTGCTCGTGAAACTCGAATGAATATCAATGAAGCCGAAGAATTTATCGAGAATTTTTATCAAACTTTTCCGGTTATGACCGAATATTTAAATAGTATCAAACGACGTGTTCAGGAACTTGGCTTCGTGCAAAGTCTATTCGGTCGATTGTTATATTTCGATTTGAATCGATTGAAATCGAACGAAAAATTCAAAGCTCGAGTAGATTCTTTTTCTTCGTGTTTTTTCAAATAAATCAAATCTTTATTTTCCGATTGCAGGTTGAAAGACAAGCGATTAATTTTGTTATTCAATCATCTGCCTGCGATGTAATGAAACTTGCCATGGATCGAATTAATCAAGCTCTTGATCGAGCATTTCCATATGATATAAGAGGTATTCGAGAGTAAAATTCTCTTCCTTTTTGGAAAGAAAATTATTTCATTTAGCTCGTCCGACACCACTTCGACCTGTTTATCTCATTCTTCAAATTCACGATGAATTACTGTTCGAAATCGAAATCAGTTCACGTACAAATGAAATCGTTGATTTAATTCATCATGAAATGGAACGTAACGAGCAAATGAATCTCTTTCTACCCGTTCAAATGAAATCCGGTGACAACTGGGATTCACTTGTATAGAATTGTTTTTTTTTATATATTTCAATATTTATCGACAAACCGTCGGAATTTTTATTCTTTTGCAAATAAACGCAAAGATTATCATCGTTTTTTTTTCTTCAAGCTAAATTATTTGCTACAAGAACTGTCGGTTTCGTAACTGTATCGATCTTATTATTATTCAAATGATTATTTGTTACTGTTGCTTTTTCAACACCTGCACCAACTAAAACAGCATTGCCAAGAAAATCACCGAAATAATTATTATTAATCATCGCTCGGCCAGCTTGAATATTAATCGATGTTATGCTATGATTGAATCGATTGAGCAATGAATCACTAATCGAAATCAAGCCTTTGTGTGACCAGGAGATATGTTGATTGAAATCACCCCAAAATGAAGCACCACGAACGACAACTAACGCATCTGTTGGCTGAGAACCATTGACCGAACGGCCGAGAATTCCGATTCGATTCGAACCACCACCAGCATTAGCTAAATTTAAGTTCGAAAATAAAATACCAGCTATTTGCGTATAGGCTACATCAATGCCAATATCAACATTATCGAAATTAATATCCGTAAATTGACCATTGCACGCGCCGTTTGCACTTGCACGAAATGCCATACCAGTTTGATATCCCCAACTGAAAACATCTTCAACAATTTCCCAATCAGTTCGTTGAAATAGAAATGTCACGCCATTATTATTAACCCAATCCCAAAGATTAGGATCCATCGACCAAAATGGCCAGAAATGTATATGACTGATTCGTCCGATATCATAACATTGATCGACTGAAATGCCGAGAGCTAATGGTTGACCATAGATATTTTCAAGCCAATGACGAGGCGGTTCGTATGTGGCTGCATCGATACCTTTCCATGGATTGACTAAGAGAACATTCTTCACGAAATTATTTTCAATACTCTGGTCTTTGTGTCCTAAACGTATTGCCCATGGATATGGAATTGGTGGATTTCGTGCCACTTGATTCGGATAAAAGATAGCTAAACCTTCCACACCACTACTGTCACCGGCTAATGAAATAAACGGTTCACCATTTTCATTACCAGCATCAGCAACAGCTAATAATGTCGTGCCGAAAACTTTATTTTTACTTGGATCACCCCACTTTCGTTGAACATGTGACGCAACACCTTTCAAAACTGTTGCCTCTGGGAGAGTTAATTGACCGGCAATTAAATAATTGCCTTCCGGTGCAAAAACGATGCCACCGCCAGCATTACCAACGTCATCTAATGCTTGTTGAAAAGCTTTCGTATCGTCAGTTTTACCATCACCTTTTGCATTATATGGAGCCGAACGAACATTGACATAACCGAGAAATGTATCGTCTTCGATCATTTGAATTTTAGCACTCGGCGGTCGATATTGATAACTATGAATGTTCACCACATTCGACAATAAAATCATCAAAACAATAACTAAATTCATTGTCTTTGCTTTTCAAGACTAATTAGTTTACAAAAAAAACAACTAAACTAATATTTTCTGTTATCTTGTAACAATTTTATCTTACCTTTGTTAACATATAAAATACTTCTGTTATTTTAAGCTACATCTTTTATACGACCTTTGGTCATGATATGCTAATCTTATCAGTTTCTCTCTCGAATACACATGCACACCTTTTTCCTTGTGCATTCAGTTTCTGTCATTATTTTAAATTGTCGATAAAACTGTACGGATCATATTTATTTAACATAAGATCAAGACGAAAAAAAAAATGCAGAAAGAAAAAAAAACGAAGAGAATATATAATTTTCTCGGCAGCAAATCATGTACTTTGACCGTTAAAATTAAACAGAAATCGTACATTTATAAATAAGTCGTCGCGAGACGAAAAAGAAGAAGAAGAAAAAAACATTGCATTTCATTAATCGAATTCGTGTCGAATATGAGTAGTGGTAGTAGTAGTATTACTGTTGAAGAAGAAACTTATACTTTGTCATATGTTCATGGTACACTTATGGTTATAGCCTGGATGGTATTTGCATCGACAGGTATTTTATTTGCGCGTTATGGACGTTTGATAAATATTGCACGACGAATTCAATGTCTTGGCGAAGTAATCTGGTTTCAAATTCATCGTGCTACTCTTTGTCTAGCAGCTTTACTAACTCTCATTGGATTTTTAATTATTCTTGCACAAGCTGAAGGTCAATGGGTCGACATAAGCAATGGTCGTCTCTTTGCTCATTCAATTCTCGGAATTATTATTGTCTGTTGTTCACAAATACAAATTTGGATGGCAATATTTCGTTGTAATCCAAATAATTCTCGTCGATATATTTTCAATTGGTTGCATCGTTTAACTGGCCTATGCGCATTTGTTCTCTCTGTGCCGACGATATTTTTAATTATTTTTGTTTTACCAAGTTATCGAACTGGTCTAATTACGATTTTATCAATTTGGAGTGGTTGGGTAGTGATAATCGTCATTATTTTTGAATTCATCGAATATCGTTCGAGAAAAACATCGATTCTATTAACCGAACGACGGTATACATATGAAGCTTCTGGAAGAGATCGTACGCAAGATAGTGTTTTAAACAAAGTCGATCGAGTCGAAAAAGAAAATTACAATACAATAAAAATGATTTTATTTATTATTCATTTTATTGTAGCTCTTGGTTTATCTATATCATTCATCGTTCTAATCTGGTCACAAGAATAAATATGTATACAACAACAACAACAACAAAAAATCAACATTTTGGTTGAGTTGTTATAATTCCAAAGAAAATGATTTTATTTGAAAGAGATTTAATCGAGAAAAATGCGATTTTACCCTTCACTATTTCATAAACAACAAGGACAACAGCATTCAAGTGGAATACACATACAGCAATCGACAGGCCCACAATCACAACAAATTGATGTTTTTACAATAAAAATTAACAAAAAAATAATAATAATTTTAATTCTCTTTTTCTTGCGTTCCCGAAGTAAATGTCATGATACGAACCAACAGTATGCCCGAAACGTTCTTCGTTTCTTTTCATATATCATTTGCAATCAAATGAAGTGCATTTATTCATATTTCCTCAGTACATGACATGTCAACAAGAGTGATTTATGCACTAGATAATCGGGCACATGTATTAGAACAAAATTTTGATACAAATACAGGTGAAGGAAAAAAATTGTACTACGCCTTTTCCCTTCTAATTAACGTCTGTATCTCATGCTGCGAAGATAATTGTCCGCAGAAATGAGTCATTAGTTTTCAGTTAAATATTTACAAAAAAAATAATAAAATCTCTTAAAAAGATAGTTTCTGTTCGCAGTTCTTATCTAACTTTATTATTATTCAACCATGAAGATACGATTAAAATGCGTAACATAAACAAACCATACATTTTGCGTTTATACGGATGAGAAAAAAAAGTGAAATCATTCGGCTTGTCATTGATTTGACAAGTCTATTGTTTGTATTAATTTCACGAATCCATTTAATGGACATATTAAAAAAAGAAACGATAGATTTGGTTTAATTATGCATAATTTCGTCTTTATTATTAAATAGTGCGCAGTAACAGAAAAGAATAAATGAAAACAAATTACAACATAGAACTAGAAGTAAAAAAAACAAGAAGAAGAAAAACAGAAGAGTCTATCGTGTTTTGCTAAATTCTTCTTCTTGTTATTGATAATAATAATAATAATATTTAATTGAATAATCCGTATCTGACTTAAATAAATCATCCGAAAGTAAAACAAAGACAGTTTCGTTTTACGCAAAAATGTCTCTAAGACCTTGTCCAATGCTCGACAAACTAAAACTAAATTCACTTCCATATGAACGATTTGGATAAAACATCGGTTGCATTGCAATTTGGTCACGTCCAGAATAATAATCATAACTCGATGCAGCCACATAGTTTTTCATTTTTCTAGCAACTTGTTGATAATGTCCCAATGTATAAGCATCCATACCTGTTCCGTGCATGATGATCAGAAGGCAGAAGTCAATTTAATGAATAAATTATGTGCGTATCATCAGCGATATTTATATATGGCCACAGTTGGTTACATTAGTAATTAGAGGACGATTGAGAACAGTTTGAAAAACATGACTTGTTACTTCTCGGCCGTTCTCTTTCTCTCTTGTTTGTTAACCAAAAGAAGAAAAAAATAATCACGCCATCCTTAACGAACACAGTGAAAGTATGGATGCACACCTGTACTATTTTTTGTTTAATCGACCTTCAATTTATTTGCACCAAGTCATGCATTGAAAACGAAAGAAAGAAATAACCAACAAAGATAGAAATCATATTCATATCACGAAAATCAAAAGCCTGATATTCATATCAAACGCAGTTGAACTGTTGTCATGATGTCTCTTTTTCTTTTTATGTTAACCAACGAGACCATTTTTAGATGAAACAGATTAAAAAGAAATCCGTGAGAAATACTGAAAGAAGAAAAAAGAAGAGGAAAGTAGACGAGGAATTACAGACGAAAGTCACAGAAACAGGAAAGAAAAAGAAGAAGAAAGATAATTTAAGACTTTTTCTTGATCTAGTCAGCTCTGCGTATTCTTTTTTTCTCGTCGAATTAAAATTCTTGACGAGATATAAGCAAAAAAAATGAAGCGCTGATTTTTTCTGACATATCATCTCTTTTTTTGCTTCTGCAAAACGGAATAGAATGATCTTACGTAAATATCGGTTCGTACTGGTTCTTTGAGATATTTGAAGTGTTATCATCTAGTTCATTGCTCTTTGATTTAGATTAAACTACTACTCACGATGGACACGTATTTTAATGTTTTTTTGTAAGTTCTTTTTTTCTTTTTCTTATTATTTAACTGTAAAATTTTGTCAAAGGTTTGTTTTTTACTATGTATTATTTTTTAACACAAGTTTCTCAAGCAACTGTCTATGGTTTATTAAATATTTTCACAGTTACTTCTTTAAAGAAACCAACTTTGAATGATTTAAATAATTCGAATAATTTTCTACGACTTCAAAATTTTGCCGATAAAGAATCTGAATTACTTCAATCGAAATCACGAATATTCTTTCTGCAAACATCAGAAAATCCGCATGTTCTCTCTCGACATGCTTGTTCAATTGAATCAGCAGCGAGATTACATCCGAACAGTTCAATCTACGTTCTCATGCAAAGTGAATACGTTGATTTGAACAAAGGTTCCTATCGACATTTACAAACATATCAAAATATTCATTTTCTTCATTTCAACGAACAATCGATCTACTCAGGAACATCATTGACAAATCTATTGAAATCGAAACCGAAACAAATTCTTCAATATATGTCAATTTCACATCTTAGTGATACACTTCGTACAGCTTTATTGTATAAATATGGAGGCATTTATTTCGATCTCGATGTTATTCCAATAAGAAATTTCGATAATCTAACAAATACAGTTGGATTAGAAACATTCGATGGTGTTAATGTGGCCGTACTTGCATTTGAGAGACAACATATCGTATTCGATTTACAAATGGATATTCAATTGAAATCAATTGAAAATCAATTCGAAGCTTTCTGTTGGAATTGTCTAGGTCCGTTAGCATTGACACAAGCACTGAAAAATATTTGTGATTATCAACAATTGCATATTCATAAACGTGATCGATGCCATCGAATTAACATTCAACCATCATATGTTTTCTATCCAATTTCGTATCAAGTAAAAACTAATTTCCTTCGATTTTACAGAACAAAAAAAAATGCTTCTTTTAGGAAATTCCTAAACTATTTCGTAGCTCATCGGAGAATGTCAATGATCTTCTACAGAATTCGAGTATCTATTCGATTCACTATTTTCATCATATGACTATGACAATTCCCATTGAAAAGTCTTCATCATTTGCCCAAATCGCTAGTCAATTTTGCCCAACAATTTATCCTCATTTACTGAATGAAAATCTGCCAGATCCATCATTATCTCACAGGTTGATTCTGATTTGTGTGTGTTTAATAGTCACATTTTTCTGTTGTTTTTTATTTCATTTTGTCATTTATTTTCGTACAAAACGTGAAAAATATCATCGATCTATTGCATAAAACGTCAGATTACATGATTGAATCTTATTTATTAATAAAAACAAAAAGTGCAAATTAACAATGTGATCGAATATTCGAAACTGTATATTTCGATAGACACGAATCACATTGCAGTACAGTCAAACGATCTTCTCGATGGAGTGATGTTGATGGTGAATGACAGTTTTTACATTGAACATATTGTCCTACGAGAGATTCGATTTAAGATGTAACAAAAACGAGAATAGATTTTAATAAAAAAAAACTTACGAATAAATGATTTTAGAATAGTTTCGACTTGACTTTGTTTGAGACGAGCACGGAGAAGCAATGCATGATTGCTATCGATAGATGCTCTGAAATAGCAAAAAGATGATTTTATTAATTAAAATGAAGGAAATATTGAAATGTACATACGTCGTGCCTAATTCGACAATGAAAAAGTCTTGGAGCATTTTTTCCGGTCGATTCAAACTAAAATTTAGGTGTTTAGAAAGACAAAAAATAAATCAATCGCTTACGCTTTGCAAATCGAACCAAAATTAGTGATTGTTGTACGTCTAGTTCCGAGTCGTCCAACCATTGGCAACGGAACATTAATTTTCGCAAGAGTTTGATCGGATTGATCTCCGATAACATCAATCAATCGGTCGAGCAACTAGAAAAAAAAGTTCAAATTCTTTAGAATATCAAAAATCGAATTTTTATCATCAAACTTACAAATTCATAAGAAAAGTCATCGTCATTCGTCATTGTTTTTTCGGGTTGTACTTCGGGTACTAATTCTTGGCGTTTAATTTGTTTTTTCGATTTCTTCTTTCGACTTAAATCGAAAGAATCTGTATCTAGTGTTTCTGCGGACATATTACTGTGGAATAATACTGATTAGTAGCGAAATGTCACATTTTTATAGTGACTTGAATTACATTGCGTCATTTACGGCTGATGTAATTGTTTGAAATGTTCCTTGTATTGCTAAACGCTGACCTCTATCATTGGGTAAATAAAACTGATAATTTTCATTCGTTCTTTGTACGTATCTTTTTATTAAGAAATGAAAAAAAAAATGTTTTAAAGAAAAAATTATTTTTTTCTTCACGAAAATTCAAACCAATAAATTGATTTGTTTATTTTCTCAATCAATAAATTTGTTGATATACTTAATACATACCTAACTTAATTCTTTCCTTCCCACTCGCTCAATAGAAATCATGTCGGATTTAATTGATAAAAATTCTCAACAAGAAATGCTATCAAACGAAAATGTAAAACATCACATTGAAGATTGACCATTTCTTTGTTCAGTAATATTTATGTTTAGACTGCATCGAATTTATATAAGGATTTTTCGGGTATTGATACAGAATCATTTATTTTGACAACATTAAAAACGAATCCCAAAGATCGAAATTTACTTTTATTAATCGAAAAAACACTTCGAGATTTTATACAAAATCATGAACAAACAACACATCAATTTCAAGCAATGAATTCTTGTAAAGAAAGATTCTAGACAAAACAAAAAACAAAATAATTTGTACTTCAATGCGAAATTATTCTAGATGAACGTATGCTTGTTCATCGTGTGGCTGCGTATTTTGGTCTTGATCATAATGTTGATAAGAATGGACAAGCAATAATCGTAACGAAAACGAGCAATACTCGAATGTAGGACGAAGGAGAAGGATTTACTCGAGAGAAATAAGAAACTGTTGTTTTCGATCTAGACCAAATTTATCATTTGAAAGTATCACACCGACGGATGACATTACTGAACGTCGTCAACCAATTCGAAATAATAATAAAATTTCATATTCAGATAATCGAGAGAAATTCCCGAATAAAACCTATCGAAAACAACAACGTTTCAATGGAAATCAACAGACAAATATGCAATCAACTGGCCAATTTATTCATCCCAAAAGTGAATAAAAACAAAATAAATACTTTTATCTATTTAATTTTTCTATTAATATCTAGATAAAACGATGTATTATCCTCAACAATCTATCGATCATGATTATAAACAACCAGCAGTGAATCCATCGATGTACAATTATATTCCTATGCTTTCTCAAAATCCATATCAACATGCAAATAATGTTTGCGTACCTGTTCTCGTTCATCAACAACCAACCGGACAAATACAATATGTCTTTCCTACACAACCACCGATGTCATCCGATGGACAATATATGCCAGTCAATTTTCAAACATATTCTTCACCCGATGGAATGCTACCTGTGATGGATAACAATTTCTATTGTTCGTCTCCTTATGCTCAAGTCTATCCAACACAACAGCCAAGTTGTTCGATTTCAATTGAAAAACAAAATCTATTCGTGTTTATTTAGCTTCATCGACAGCAATTCACTACGCAACGAATCAATTAGCTGCACTCAGTCTTCAATCTTCATACGAACTCGATTCACGTACGATTCCGTCGACAAACTCAAATAAATTTTTCCAAACGAATCGTCATTTCCGTCCAGTCAAATCGAACTCAACACCAATCGATAATGAAATGAAATCGTCAGATCAAAATACACGACAAGAAAAAGATTCCTAATCATTTTTCTAGTCATCTTCTCAGGATAAACTATGCACGCATCTGACCTGTGCTTGTATATCAACTGAATAGAAAAAAACAAAAGCAAACTATGTGTAATCTACTAATATCTGATTTTTTACATATTTATACAAAAAAGCAAGATTTTTTTTGTCCAAATAAAATGATTCACCAATAGAAGAAGCGTTCGTTCTTGTAATATAATCTTATTAGATTAACTGAAATGAATTGACAGAAGCAAATAAAAAACCTTAAATCATATATTTTTCTCTCCCATCGGAATTGTTGCTTTTATTGACTCACGTTAGTCAATGCCACCGTCTAATATTGACATTTGACAAAAATCGACTGACGTCAAAAATAGAAGAGAAAGAAAGAGAGCGAAGAATACAATAAAAATATCCGAATCATTTTTTAAAAACGTGTCTTTGTCAGAAGTCAATTATGTTTCAATTAAGTCAATTCATTTACTTATTATGCATATGCTGTGCACCCATCATCGCTGATGAAGAAGAATTTCTTACTACATCACAGTCATCGACAACATCGACAAGATCGACAACAACACCAATGATATATGAACACAGACCAACCTATTATCGCAGAGATCCAAATGAAAGACGTGATTTACATATGAAAATTATCGCTGTTGTCATTGCTACTGTCGTATTTTCATTTGCTTTCATTCGTCTATGTTTAGTAGTTTATCGTGCAGCTAAAGCAGATCCTGATCAATTTACACGGACAACCACACATCGAACGCAGTCCTTACAAGGAACACTTTCCGTGATTGATTTGCCAGACTTACCACCGGCATACGGGGAAGCAGTCACAAATATTGACGGTGAAGAAAACAAACTTCCGTCCTACGATGAACTAAAACAAGCTAGTGTACGATCAACACAAGAAGATGTATAAATATTAGTCGTGTTTTCACAACAAAATTAATATTAAAGATTACACGTAATCAAATAGCTTATTTATTGTTTTTTTTTGTATTATTTTCATATTGATATGAGAAAAAATTAATCGCAGTGTCCTTTAGGAAAATGAAGTGGGACACCATCTTTTGTTAATGTATCCTGTAATTTTTTCACGCTTACATCTTGTACATTGATATTGCCTTCTTGAATTGAATAAACTGCTGCATAACCTGATGCACCACCTAATAACATAAATGTTGGTTCTAATCGAGTTGCACCATAGGCAATGTGAGTCGCCGCATGACAAACTGGAACAAGAAGATTTGTGACTTCACTTCGTTTCGGTAGAAGTATTGAATAAGGTAATTCAAATGCTTTACCACTTTTTGAACCATTTACTGCTGCAATAGGAGCAAACATAGCTCCTTCATTATTAACAAATGAACCATTTGCTGTTCGTGTAACAACATGAATATCATGCACCCAACTACCGACAGCAATCGTATCGTTACGACATAAGCCACTGACAACATCATTTTGAGTGAAAACACGATCATTGACAAGTCGAAGACCTTCTCGAACATAGAGTTGTGGTGGAATATGTCGATTTTCTGGCCACTGATCGTTACATAAACCATATTTGTTAACCGAATCTTTTGTCGACTGTGGTACATCTGGAGATGTAATTAAATACCAAATTAATCCGAGAACATAATCTTGTACTTCTTGAGCAACTCGAATACGATCTTCATTTGTTCCGTTCACATAGTTTCGATTAATATTCACAGCATCACTTGTAAATGCACTATCGAAACTGTCACACATATCAAATTTATCACCTGCTGGATACCCACGATAGATAAGTATATCAATGAATCTACTAAATGGTATTCCTTGTGGATAATGTCCTGATTTAACTAATACATCAATAAAACGTTGTAGAATAACGAAATTATTTGGATCATAGTTAACCGGTTGGACAAAAGGTGTTTGTTTGGATTTCGTTGGTGTAATACATAAACGATACGAATAGCCCATCATATTTCTATCAGCAGCACCTGTTGGGCCTACATGTTCAGGCGAAATATATGGAGCTAGAGATCCATTTGCGATTGAGGCATTGATAGGATACTGAGGCGGAAAATTAGCAAATGCTGAGTAAGGTCGTACACCAGCTAATGATTCGTTAAATTCATCTCGTGATTCTCTACCCCATGTATATGATGTATTAGAGAATCGAACAAGATCGCCTTCGTAACTAGCATCGATCCATGCAGATGCTGTCCAAGTTCGTCGATCACTTGATGTAGTAATTTCAGTGATACGTGTTCCAGTCATTTTTAAACTTGAACCAATGAGTGGACCAGTATTTGTTACTAAATCAATGTTTGGATATTTCGAAATAAGATCAAGAAAACTTTGATGGCTGACATTCATGTCCGGTTGATAGATAAGATTTTTTGCATCTTTATAATATTTAAAATTATTTTGTAACCATTCATATGCAACGGATCCATCAACTATTATGAATCAAAAGATACGAAAATATAGTGTGTTATAGATTTTAGGGCAATTTACGAGTTCCTTCTTCGCCAAGATCTCTTAGACCGATACCACCTGCTGTAGCCATTCCTCCAATATATGGTGAAGGTTCGACGATTGCAATTTTGAAATTAGGTGCTGCACGAGCGGCAGTGATAGCCGCTGCAATACCACCTGCATTTCCACTGTAGACAACAACATCATATGCCTGGACGAATGCAAAGAAACAAAAGAATAGAATGACACTAGGAAACATATTTGATAACAAGACTTCTATCGCAAATAGACGTTTAAAATGAAATAAAACTAGTGTGTGCGAGTTTGGTTAATATAAAGTACACTTTTTATCGCTAGTATCTTATCAACGATATTCGTTTGTTTTCTTATGAATAAAATCTTTACTTAAATGAGCTGAGATATTTAACAATAAGTTTTACGGTTTATTCTATTATAAGCATCATTTTATGGTAGCAGAAGACAGAAAAAGATTGAATCTTCTTTCTATTAAAATTAATCACAATGTCCTTTAGGAAAATGAAGTGGGACACCATCTTTTGTTAATGTATCCTGTAATTTTTTCACACTAACGTCTTGTACATTGATATTGCCTTCTTGAATTGAATAAACTGCTGCATAACCTGATGCACCACCTAATAACATAAATGTCGGTTCTAATCGAGTTGCACCATAGGCAATGTGAGTCGCCGCATGACAAACTGGAACAAGAAGATTTGTGACTTCACTTCGTTTCGGTAGAAGTATTGAATAAGGTAATTCAAATGCTTTACCACTTTTTGAACCATTTACTGCTGCAATAGGAGCAAACATAGCTCCTTCATTATTAACAAATGAACCATTTGCTGTTCGTGTAACAACATGAATATCATGCACCCAACTACCGACAGCAATCGTATCGTTACGACATAAGCCACTGACAACATCATTTTGAGTGAAAACACGATCATTGACAAGTCGAAGACCTTCTCGAACATAGAGTTGTGGTGGAATATGTCGATTTTCTGGCCACTGATCGTTACATAAACCATATTTATTAACAGAATCTTTTGTCGACTGTGGTACATCTGGAGATGTAATTAAATACCAAATTAATCCGAGAACATAATCTTGTACTTCTTGAGCAACTCGAACACGATCTTCATTTGTTCCGTTCACATAATTTCGATTAATATTCACAGCATCGCTTGTAAATGCACTCCCAAAGCTATCACACATATCAAATTTATCACCTGCTGGATACCCACGATAGATAAGTATATCGATTATTTTACCGAACGGTGGTCCTTGCGGATACTGTCCTGATTTAACTAACGAATCGATATAACGTTGTAGAATAACAAAATGATTTGGATCATAATTCACTGGTTCGACGAAAGGTGCTTGCTTAGATTTCGTTGGTGTAATACATAAACGATACGAATAGCCCATCATATTCTTATCAGCAGCGCCTACTGAACCTAATTGCTCCGGTGAAACGTATGGAGCTAAAGATCCATTTGCGATTGTAGCATTGACAGGGTAACCAGCTAAAAAGTTAGCAAATGTCGTGTAAGGCCGTACGCCAGCTAATGATTCGTTAAATTCATCTCGTGATTCTCTACCCCATGTGTATGAAGTTTTGGAGAATCGTACGAGATCGCCTTCGTAACTAGCATCGATCCATGCAGATGCTGTCCAAGTTCGTCGATCACTTGATGTAGTAATTTCAGTGATACGTGTTCCAGTCATTTTTAAACTTGAACCAATGAGTGGACCAGTATTTGTTACTAAATCAATGTTTGGATATTTCGAAATAAGATCAAGAAAACTTTGATGGCTGACATTCATGTCCGGTTGATAGATAAGATTTTTTGCATCTTTATAATATTTAAAATTATTTTGTAACCATTCATATGCAACAGATCCATTGACTAAAAGGAATTATATGAAGATAAACTAAGATTTGATAGGTATGACAAACGTACGAGTTCCTTCTTCGCCAAGATCTCTCAAACCAATGCCACCTGCAAAAGCCATACCTCCAATGTATGCTGAGGGTTCGACAATTGCAATTTTGAAATTAGGTGCTGCACGAGCGGCAGTGATAGCTGCTGCAATACCACCTGCATTTCCACCGTACACAACAACATCATATGCATAAGTGAATGTAAAAAGGAAAGGTAGTATCAGAAAAACATCAAGAACATTCGAAGGAAACATTATTGATAAGTAATGTGGTTTAAATGAAAGAGAAAATAATCTTTTACCTATATTAGAAAGAGTTCGCACCTTTTTTTATTTTATCTGGATAAATGTTCTTATCGCAATTGCACCTTCAATCAAAATGTTTGTTGGCAAACAAAAATTTATTAAGTGTTTATTTTGATTTCACTATGACTTTTTCGGTAACGTTTTTTTCGGTACAATTGATGGTAATTTGAGTGACTAAATAGAATACTTCTATTGCTTTCGGGAAGTATTATACAGTATGATTACTTCTGTTTCAGATGGATCATCACTATGCATTACGGTGATTTTATATTTTCGAGATGCTATCGGAATCGAATAGCGTGTCATTGTTTTTTTCTCTTCAATTGACGATTGATTATGCGGTAGTGATTGATTTGATAGATTTTTAATGCTCGGTAGAACAAGACTTTCGTGACTAACTAAACTTTGTCGATCGGCTGTTGTTGGTGTCAAACTATATTCAGATTCATTGAGTGTTTGACCACTTTGCAAACTATTCGATGGTGATCGTAAACCTATTCGAATAGATCGACATTATTAAGCTGAAACTAATAACAATCTACCGAAATGAAATGGTGCTGGTTGGTTTTCTTTGATAATCTCATCGTTGAACGATGCTCGTGCATAGTCCTTATTTCTTAATTCATGAAGTTTATCCGTTAAACGTTGGAAAATTTCTTTTCGATTGATTGAATTCGAACGAAGATAAGAATTCAATAGAATGAGAAATATATCTTGCCAATGAGTTTCTGTCATTTGATATTTATCAAGATTTTCGTCCGAAAATAGATCATCTAATGCTTCTAATAGATCTGTTTTTTTACTCGTTGTCACTGTATGCATAATTAAATCTGTTACCTAAGATTAAAAAAAAAGAATTATTAATCGATGAAAAAGAAAACAATCCGTTCGTTCGCTCACTGTTCGAGCAATCGATGGCGGTTCAATAGATTGGTTTGCAAACATCGGTTGACTAATGCGTTCCATTAGACCAACATGAAATGTCGAACTGTTATCTGTTTGTTTTCGAGCAGATTTCGATATCTTTCGTTGTTCAGTTCGATTCATCGGCGTCATAATCGTTCGACGACCCGTATGACAATAAACAATCGATGATTGAGAACCAATTGGAATCTGTGCGTGAACTTGAATGTTACGTTGAATACATTCTTCATACCATTCAATCGTTTCAAACGACTCACGCATCTTACAAAAAATATGAAGAAAACAAAACGAATTCAATGACGTATTCTTCTGTACTTGTAGATCATTGTCTTCGATTTCGATTAACTCTGATTCGTGTGTGACAATCGGTTGAATGAGATCCATATACGCTCGTGATGGAACAATGAAATGCTATTTTAAAAGAAAAATACGATCATTGATTGAAGAAAAATGTGAATTTTAATTTACAGTTGCATCGTTGATTATTGGCAAACGTATTGTTTCCGAAATGAATTCATTCATTTCTTTGATGATTTGTGATTTCGATGAAGTATAACGAATTGTTTCGCCTCGATAGAGTTTATTTGCAATTACTAATAGTAGTCAATTTGAATAAAGACAATTCGAAAGATATCAAACTTTTCGATCTGGAATCAGCATATTCTTCGGGAATACCGACGACATATGTCTGAGCGATATGTTTGACTTTAACCATGCGTGGTTTTTCTTGTTTGAAACCTAATTCTGGTCGATCGATACTTTTAAATAACGACCAACCAAGGAAAATATCTTCTTTTGAATGAGTTTCAATTGACCGCCGTACATTAGGAATCGATGGTCGATCATCGATAGGCTCATTACGTTTGAATAACCATGGTAACGATGATGATGAAGGTTTTTTTACGAAAGGTTTGTCAACTTCGGCAAGAAACTGTTCGATGAGATTATTGACACTTGTGATTTCTTCAATACGTTCTTTATCAGAAATTTGTTCGACTATTCTTGTTGGACTTTCAAATGCTTTGATTGAATCTGTTTCTCGAGTAGGTAGTGAAGTAATCGAATTAGGAGTTATTTCTTTATCTGATATTGATTGGCCTTCTTCTTCTTCTTCTTTTGATATTATGTCTGATTTATCATCAGGTGTTTTTACAACTGCATGTTTTCGTACATCTTCACTCAATTGTTCTAATAAATCCGATGTAATTTCTTCGAATTTCATATTCGATTGTGTCTCATGTAACGATGATCGAGGAGTTGCGGGTTTCACAGGCTTTGTTTCAGTTTTCTGATTGTCTTTTTCTTGTTCATGATATTCTCGATCGAGTTGTTCGAGAAGTTTCGTTACGATTCGTTGTGTTCGTTGACTATCATCTTGATATTTTCGTTGCCAAGATTTAACTAAATCATCGACTTCAATCAACGATGGATCATCTTTTCCTTGCAAAAGATTTCTCAATTGTTTTTCTGTCAATAGTTTTCCTAAATGTTTTTCGATTCGTCCAAATTTGCCATCGGCTAATGTTCGTAGTTCATTTTCTGTCAATCGTCGTTGAATAATATATTCCAATTCAGCGAGATCATTCGAATATTTCAAATGAGCTTGTAAAATACTTTTGTTTAAATCGTATTTTTCTTTTGGCGTCAACGGACGTTGAAAAAATCGTTCGATTTTATCGTATCGACCCGCAGAAAGATCAAGGATCTGCTCGGATTTCATGACATCGCTGAGCAAACGAGACAGAGGTTCGAAACGATCATCAGCAAAACGAAGTAATTCATTTGTTGACAATCGACGATCTAATTTTAATTGAAAATTAAGGTCTCTGTTGTCTTATGAATGGCGATGTTGGACTCACTGAAAATCTTTTCGAAATATCGAATTCGATAGATTGGTAGTTGTTTGATTTCGTTTTCTTTTTGTTGATCGAGTTCTTTGTCGGTGAGTTCGTCGTGTGTCGAACGTCGTTGAAGAATTGGACTGGTTTCTTCAGTTTTTGACGAGCTAACATTTCGTTCCAATTGTTCAATTTCCTTTTCAGCAGATTGAATTGGTCGTTCTGAAATATCTTCCAATTTTTCAACTGTGTTATCCACTAGTGGAGAAGTTGGTTGATCAAAGACATCCGCAGCCTTAATATAAAAAGATCTATCATGTTCGTTTACCAATGGATGATCCAGTTCTTTTTCAGTATCATTTTCATGTTCATGTTCGCTAAGCACATCGCGTAATTCTTTATCAGTAGATCGATTTTTATGCAGAGATTCAATAGGTTTCTCAAGATTATCATCTATTTTAGTTATATTTTCTGAAATATTTTTATCTTGCGTTTGTTCGACTATTGTTGTTGGAAGAATCTCTCGAGATGATCGATCAAATTGAATCATCGAATAATCATCCTGCACTAAACGTTTCTTTTCGTCGATGGTTAACGAACGTTTGAGTTCATTTTCAATTCGAATAATCGTTGGAGTTATCGAATGAAGAATTTCATAATTGTCAACAAGTTCTGCTCGTTGTTGGAGAGTCTATTTTATCACGTATATTTATCAAACAAAATCCTGATAAATATTTACTTCGGTTGTTGATTTCACTTTCAGTTCGTCTTGTTCGACACGTTCTTCTTTGGTTAACGGTCGTTTCAAGATCTCCTGTTCGATATAATCAATCGGTGAATTCGTTTGAAGTAAATGACGATATTCGGATTCTGTTAACTGTCGAGTGAGAGACTGTTCAAGAGATGCAAATCGATGCATTGAAATAATTCTCAAATCATCTTCGGTAAGATGAACATTTGTTATTTGTTCGAATTGGGGAATATCTTCGAGAACTAGAGCTGATAATTCATTCGAAGTCAATGGTCCTAAGCAAATAATCAATTTCCTCTTTTTTTGCACGTATTAAAAGAATTAGCGTTATACGTTTTAATCGTTCAGTTTCGATATGATTTTGTAGAAGATGAACTAATTGAATTCGTTCATTGATTCGATTTGATCGAAGTTGACTATTTCGTTCGACTAGATCAGTTTCTACTTTTGTATGAATAAGAAAATGATTTGCATGACCTTCGAGAATATTCAGAACGTCAATTTCATCGATTTGTCGATCGATTAATAATTCGAGATTTTTCGTTATTTCCATTGTTCGAAGTTTAGCTGTGATTTGTTGAATCGATGCTTGGCCTAACGAAAACATTGCTTAAATAAAATCAATTCAGTATAGAAAATATACCTTTGATTGGTTCGATATTGTATTCATTTTTCAATTCAACTAATTGAGTGTTTACACATGTACGAAGTTCATCGAGCATTTGCTGTCGAAGTATAGATGATTCAGGATAGATCACGATTGGATTCGATTGTGTTATTGACGAACGAATTTTGTTGACAGTTTGTAATGATGATAGACTTTTGTATGCATCGAGAATTTGTGGAGAAAGACGATTAGACTTGAATTCATTGACCAATGTAGGTGTGAGAAATGTGGTTTGTATTCGTTGAATTTGAGGATAAGTAAGTTCACGAGTTCGAATACGTTCAATTACTTCTTCGGATAAATTATTATCTTTCACTTCATCACTTTGTTCTATTGATTTATAAGTTTCCTCAGTTATTGGACTAGTTTTTAAAAGATCAATAACAAACGATGGAATTGTTATATCATTAGTAGCATGTAAACTTGATTGACGTATTAGATCTTTGATTTGATTACGTTCTAACATGGAATTAGATATGATTTCTGTTGTTTGTGTATGAGATTGAACACTTGATTGTAGTCGTTTGTGAGCAGCTGCTAAGAGCTCAGCAAGAGAAGATGGTAATTGAATTTGAATATCTGCAGATGCTTGTGAAATCAGTGTTGTTTTTGAAGCTGAATTCGAATGTAGTAAACTTCGAAATTGATCATCACTGAGAGTGAATTTCGAAGGTACGCTTGATTTTGAATTTTGAGTTACACATGTTACTAATTGATCCAGTGTGAGAGAAGAAGATTTTGCTAAGAAGAAAATCTGCTCGACATTCAAACATCTATGCTGTTGAATTAGACTGCACAGTTGCTCTTGATTAAGTATGATCGATTTTTTATCTCGATGAATTGATTCTATTGGTATTTGATTTTCTTGAGCAATATAAATTAATTGATCGTCGGTCAATTCAAATGGCTTTTGCCAACTAGTTAATGATTGAAAATGTTCCAAACTCATATCTACGAATATAATGATGAATTATTTCCATGCATATATGATCCTATTTACTTTGTTGTAAAGCTATGTATTTGATTTGATCGTAAGTCAAAGAAAAATGTGTTGATTGTTGCAACATATGTAAGGCTATGAGTTGACTAACAGACAATCCTTCGGTTTTGACATTGTGAGTTGAACGACAATTAACAAATAAATAAGCAAGTTGAGATGGATTCAAATAGAAATGTTGTGCTTTCAACTGTTTTTCAATAATCTTTAATTTGTTCCCATCGAAATTATTTCGTTGAATTAAATCTGCAATTTGCATCGATGTAAGAGAGAATTTCTCTTGTGAATTTTTAGTTAAATTTTGATTTTCAATGAGAGTATTGATGTCGATTTGTTGTCGATAGCATAGTTCAATAAATTGATCGAGATTAAGCATAAGTGCTAATTCATGTTGATTTGATGTACAGTTATTTGCATTCAAATAATTAATCAATGATTGAATTTGAGTTTCATTCAATCGAAATCGATTTTTTGTTGTTTCAACTATATTAAAAACGAATGTAGACAAGGAAATATCCTGTGTGAGGATACCTTCTGTTAGAGAGATATTTTCTTCAAGAGCTATTTGAACAAGTTGCTGTTCAGTCAATACAAATTTAGTATTTATTTCGTTTGATTTTTTAGCTTTGTTTACATAAGCTTTTATTTCTGCTTTCGAAACACTCTGTTTCTCGCAGATTCTAGGATGAAAAATAAAAAATAAATTTATTTCATTTTACATAATTTATTTCGGTCGAGTAAAGTGCAAGTGATGTTTTATATGGTTAGCTTTGTAATTACAAAACATGATTCGATAACATAAAACAAAATTGGGTGGAATAAATGAATCTCCCCCTCCATATACACATTGTTGATAACATCACATAATGTGAAGATGTTGCTTAACTTTAAAAATGCAATGTCCAGCGGCTGAAGTGTATGTGTGGTGTCCATTACGATGGCGTTTTCTGTTTATCATCAATTGTAGTCTGCGAGCTTAGCATCTAGGGTTGTTTGTTGGCGGCTTATAAGTTTGTTATATTATTCGAAAAATGTGGAATTGAATCCTCAAGATATCTACAGAAATGCATTTCTATAATTCGTCACGTTTGCTTTTTACGGGAATAACCACCAAAAAGAGGACAATTATATTCTCGTACTATGTTTGTATAGGATTGCCATCTATCGCTAACACTTACTGTTCAATTTGAGTTTCGGTTAATTTCAACGGTATTTCATTGTTTTGACTAATAAGAACGATAAGTTGAGCAACAGTAAGACCAGTAGTCTGTCGAATAGTTGATGAAGTTGTTCGATGAACTTCATGTTCAATAGATGAATCAATTGTTGGCTTCTTTTTTATAGTAGATTTCTTTTTAAGAATTGTTTTTATCAATTCCGGTTCATCATTTGTCGCTGCTAACAATGATTCTAATATATGACCGAATCGATCGTCATCTTTCGATATTTGACTTGCACCACCTCGTTTCAAACGTTCTTTTAGCAAATCAACCGCCAATGGAATATAAATTTTCGGATCATTAGAACGTTGCTTAGCTTCGTCTAACACATCGTCTAACAAACGTACCTACAATAAATAAGAAAACACATGCATATGAGCAATGCCGTCTTGGTACTCCATGTCGACCAGCATATTTAAAAAATTCAGCCAATCGATCATTGTCTGTTTTCTTGTTTCGCAAATCTCGATGATCGATATTATGAACAACATCGAATTTACCAACAGCATCAATAGCATTTTCGATTAATCGTGCTAAATCTTCTTCTGTTAAGTTCTCCTGTTGTCGTCGTTGTTCTTCTGCTGACGATGTTAAAGTCGAATTTTCATCTTCAGCACCATAATTCTTAATTATATCGTCTAATAGATTACGCACATCATCGGGAAGATCATCTCGATTTGTCGAATCCATCAGTTCATCTAATTGATATGAATGTTCTCCTAAATTTTCTTTATTCAAATGCGATCTTTGTCCTTTCCATCGTCCATGATATTTAGCTATAATCCAAGACGAAGGTCTTATTACACGATGTTTTTCTCGAACGACCAGATCATTCATATTCAATGGTACATATGGTGGTTTCTCTCGTTCGATGTTCTACTCAACAACAAGCGTTTCTTCATGAAAATCAAAACGAAATCTATACTTTTTTCGAAACTTCTTCCAGAAATAAATCTTTAAATGTTTGAATATTATCGTTGTGTTTATTAAGATGAAATCTTTTAAAAGCTTGCCCAGAAATAAATTTCGGTGCTTGATTCAAATCAATTAAATGCAATAGAGATTTTCTATTCTCCGAATCCATAGTTAATTGATTTTGTTTTGTAATAATTTCAATTTTCCGAAAGTATGATATAAGAATATTTTCCAGTTTCGCATAGTCAAGTAAATGATGATCATTCACTCGATTTAAAATATCATTTGTCAATGAAGATATGATTTTAATGAGAATATCTGAGAACACAAATGTTAGTCAGTTAGTTTATTAAATTTATTTACCAATAGAAAACCAAATGCAAGGATCACGATCTGTTGGTGTTGGATATCGATACATCGAATGAATTTCTTCAGCAAGATCATTTCCTGAATATTTTTGTAATATTTGAATCAGTGTCATATTTTCTAATAAAGGTAGATCAATTAATTGAAGATGATTTCTCAATCGATCAACTGATTTCTTGAGTAAATCTTCGATCATTAAATTTTCAATATAATCTTCAATTTTTTTATTATTTGAACACCATCTTAGCTGAAAATAGGTTCGATAAACACTATCCTCACTAAAATGAAAAACATTCAAACAATCATATAATTGTCTATTATGAAACGGACATTAAATCCATGGTTAATGCAGATGAAAATTCTAGAGCATGACGAGTGACGATTCCGTCTATGAAAACAAAATCGTTATCTTTATGTATGATAAAAAATAACAAACCATTTTGTAAGAAATGTTTTGTAATATGAAAAAATACTCGCCAATCAACTGTCGATAGATATGATGTAATACGGCCCATAATAAATCTTGGATTGGATTTTTGCTTTTGAATTAATTCAGAAACAACATCTTCTTCGTCTTCCAGCAGTATTTCTGAACTGATCGATGCACGATCATCGATTGAAATTTGTGAAACTAAACGTTGTCGAGCTGTGATAATCTCTGTTGCCATTTCATTGGCAACATCTTTTTGTAGATGAAGAAAATTGATGAATATACGTGCGAGATCTAGTGATGCACTATAAATCAATTGATTCAAGGAAATAGTCTTCGAATTTTCTTCTTACATTAATTGGGACGATTCTGATTGATAGATTTCATCTACTGATACGGATGTATTCGAGTCTTTTGATAGAGCATTGCTATTTATATCATATGGATGGAAGAACACTGGTCGTTTTGGATTTTCAGATGTTTTTGTCACCGATTGAAAGTGTTGTTTGTGGTTTAATCTATGTTTTTCATAGTGAGCTGGCGATCGATTTCGTCGTCGTTTAATTCGATGATTTCCTATGTATTTCAAATTTTGTTGCTCGATTTGTGCGGATTTATTGTAACTTTTCGTATCAATCGTATGACTCAGATCATCCGTCGATAAACTACGAGATGATGATTGATTTTGTTCACATTCAAAAACAAATCTTTGACTTTGTTGTTCGTTTTCATTTGTTTGTAACTGACGAATGCCACTGCCTAATTCGATTTGAGATTCTGCTTCGTCGTCTTCCATAGCTAATCGTTTTCTTTGTTGTCGACGTGCTAAGATTGTCAATGAATCGATTGCCATCGAGAATCGATCAAATCGTCTTGGTCCGCCATTAGTTTCTTCGTGATACATAATCTGATTCGGACGACACTGTGTGTCTTTCATTTTTACAGATTCGTCCGATTTCGTTATGAAAATTGTTCGATAATGGTCCAAAACGATCACTTGTTTATCAGCAAATTCGATTTCTAATATTCTTCAAAACTTAAGATTCTATTTCTCATTGATCGATAAACAATTTACTTTTCTTTTTTATTGGACCTGCTAATAGAACTTGCGCAGTTGTTTCTGCCATTAAACGTCTTTGCATTTGTGATTTTAATCGTTGTTGAATTTGTTCAATTAACTTCTCATCAATTTCGATTTCTTCACTATCAAGCTTTTCCAAAATATCATCAAAATTATATTCAACTCCTAATCGTATGCATTGTTCTCGTCCATAGTTTGACAGACTTTTTTTCGCATAAACATTGAACATTTCCTGCATTGCATCAATCGTCTCGAAGTCCCATGAGAAATCATCCGAACTCGACTGTTGAAGTTTATCTTCAATCGATTCAATCATTGATTTTTCATTAATACCTTGTAAAAACTGAAGATTCGATTGAAAATCTTCGTTTAGAGGAATTTCAAATGACAACTCATCAATACAATCCTCATCCGACAGTAAATAGACTTTAACTCGATGTTGAGCTGAATCTGTTTTTGGTTCAATTTCGATTTCGATCCGTCGAATATCGTCAACAGATTCATTGGCATTCGTTTGCAAATATTTTCGAACGTGTTCGAGAATGAATTCTTCAAATACACCGACTGGTTTATCAATCATATTCGGAATATGATTTGATGATGAAAGTTTGATATAGGAATGATCGGTTGAAGATAATAACATGATAAGTTTATCAGAATTTATACGAAGAATATGTCCTTCATAGATATCGCCGAAATCGGATGTTAATTCGAACATTTCGATTTCATTTTTTGATAGTTCATTCTAAAAACATATTTTATGATAATTTTGCTATTTAAGAAGTTCTACCGGATGGAGAATAAAGTGCCCGAGAATTTCGATTTCGATTTGACCACTTTTTGATATTTTTACAAGATTTTTCAACGTATGTTCTCGTAAACATCGAGGCAACTAAACAAAATAAATTTTAAAGAAAAAAAACTAGAAGAACGTTCGTTTTATTACAAAATATTTCCGATGATAAAATTGCCTTGTCAATATTTCCGATTTCGATCGTTTGAAATCATTGATTTCACGCATCGAATCTTTCTCTTTCGTCATATTCATTTGTAAATAAATCGATTTTTCCTTTTGAATACTTCGAGATTGATCATCAATCGATTCTTTCCACATCGCATGTTGAATATCTTCATGTTCATAATCGACATAAATACGATACTCCTTATCAATCAACGTCGTATAATAGCAAGCATCTGAACATGAACGTTCTGGTGGTGATTTTTGATTATTTCGACTGATTTCAACTTTCGAATCGATCTGTTTCGCATCAAAACCTTTCCAGAAAATAGGCGGATGAATTTTTTCTAATTTGGCATCTAAAATTTCAAATTTTAGATTATTTTCTCGTCTTTCGTTGACCGATTACGTACTTGGTTGCCAGAATTTAAAAATTGGATCTCGTTGAGAACGAGGTAGACAAAGTTTTTCAAGTCGAGCATTCATAATGAATGTTACGCGCTTTCAAATTAATTTATTTCAAAATCAAACCACTAAAAACTACAGAAAACGAAAAGAAAACACATAAAAATCGATCGTTAGATTAATTTCGATTATTTGCATCACACCAACTAGGTCCTTGACAGCCCAATGTCGATCTAAAAAGAAAAACTCAATTGAATATCAATTCTGACAAAATTCGAACCTGAATCCTTCGGGATCAGTACATAGACGTGTAACTGAATATTTATAATCTCGTCTCAATCGAGCAACAATACCGTCAGCACCCATTAAATGTACTAGAATACAAAGAATTCATCGATTTGTTTCTAATTCCTCAAGTTGACTTACTAAAACCAGTAGCAAAAAAATATCGATTTGTTGATGAACCTTCTTTGAGTAAACTATCAATTAATTGCGTCATTTTAGTATCTCGTCGTCTGACGATATCTTGTAAACGTTGTTGAAATTGAGCTATTTTTTCATCGAATAAAAACGATGTACTAATCGGAAATAATTCGTCTGGAGAATTTAAATCACAATTATAAGCTTGTTTCATAATCTCCTTTTCGTCTTCGCCGATTCCGGAACTGGGCATTGATGTTAAATTCGATAGTAAACTGTCGAGTTGAAATTTCGAAAACTAATAATACAAAAAAATAGTTTCGATGATGAAAATAAGAGATTTCGATTGATTTACTTCGCAATAGATTTCAACACTTTCTAAAGAACTAACAACTTTATGCATACGTCGAGCTTGATGTGTTAAATAAATATCTAATATTGATTCTGGACCGCCTGATTTCGACATGTAGACTGCAAAGAGAAAGGTCAATTTGTGAAAAACAAAAATACAAAACATTTTACGTTTTGAGAGTAAATTCTTTGCTTTCGGTGGAATAAATTTACTCATACAACCACGAAGTCGTGTAAATGAAAATAAATTTGTCATATCGAATTCTGGCAGAAAATGTGTACTGTTATAAAAAGCTGCTTTAGCTTCATCGGATATCGATGGCCATATGGATTCGTAGGGTAGATGAACCGTACCGAGCAGATACGCTGGAGGATCAATATTAATACGCCAGAGTAATGTTGTTTCACATATCTAAATCAATATGATTTATTAAATTCACGTTTGATTTGTTCTTCATTTCGACTTACGAATGCAATGGACAACCATGTCAAAATAACAACGAAAATTTTCATTGTAAATTATAGATGAAAAAGAAATTTTTTTTTGTCGTCTGTACTTATATATCTGAGTTTCCTTGAATGTGTTATATTATGATAAACACCGATTCTCGAAGGTTAAACGTGAAAAAAAGAAAGCCACTCCTTTTTACTGGTAGTTTCGCCAAGGTTTTGATACAACTGAATGCGTATCTTCTTTATTTGTAAAAGTACATTGTTTCTCTCTTTCTCGCTTCTTTTTTGTTCGTTGATGATCAATCAAACATTCGTGAAGATGAACGAAAGAAAAAAAGCACTCGATGCAAAAAAAGAAACGAAGAGTGCAAGTCGATTAATTGAACCATATCCCAATTTTATTTAGAAAAAAAAAGCGAATCTTCTATTTTTTCAATCGTTCAAGAAATTCGTTCGACTTGTTATCGATATCCATTGATCCTGAATAGACATATCAATTACAATCATTACAAAAACAATATCAATCAACATACCATTTTGATAACTTGTAAATAGATCAATGCAGATATTGATCAAGTTTTTCGAATCATTTGTTGGATTTGTTCGAATAAAATCAATCATATTCGTCGTGAGATTAAGACATTCATTGAGAAATGCTAGTAGACTATCGTTTTCACCGGATTGAGTCGTTTTTTTCCAAAGTTCATGTAAAGTTTTTCCACTTTGAATAATCAATTGACGATGATTGGTGTTAGTCGATACTTTAACCTCATTTTTTCGTTCAACTGCGTCATGTAATTGATTAATACAATGAGTTAAAATCGAATCTATCAACAAAATAGCCAAAAAATTTTTCTACGAAAACTTTATCGATGAATTTCGATACGTTTGTATTGTTTATTGATATTGTTGATGATACTTTCATGATTAATTGTTAATTGTTTTTGTTTGTTGATTAGATTTCGATTGATTTGTTCGTAATCGAGAAGTTTTTCTTCGAGAATTTCTCGTTCATGTATTAAATCCATGAGATCTTCTTGATTTTCCTTGAAAAATAATTGTTTTTTATTCGATAGCTTCAAAAACAAACAAGAGAACTTATTTACTCGATTTTTAACAGCAAGATTCTGTTTTGAACCTTCGCTTTGTTTCAATTGTTTTTCAACACGCGATTTATCCTGATCTAAACGTGTCTTATCATTTTCTAATTGTTGATATCGTTTTTCGACATTCTATTTTCGACTAGAGAATTGACAATGAATAGATTTGGAGAAAAAATACTTGTTTATCCTGTTCAATTTTTTCGTTTAATGATTGATAATCATTTCGTTCGGTTGTTAGAACTTGTATTCGATCTTGTAATTCCTAGAAACTCGACAGAGTGAATTAAAGACGAAAAACTGAATTCATTACGTCGTTTGTTTGACGTAATTGATGAATTTCTTCGTTTAATTTTTGTGAATTTTCATAAAATTGATTTTCTTTTTTCTAAAAAATTAAAAACAACAAATAAATCTGACAACAGTACATTCAATTTTTACTTTTTCTTCGTCTTTCAATTGACTTAATCGATTATTTGCATCGGTTAGCTTCTGTTGAAGATCATTTTCTCGATGTAGAACAGTTAGATGTTCTTGTCGTAATTGGTTGAATTTCTCATCGGAATTCGTTTGATCTGAAGCAAACAGATTTCGAAGAACTTTGAAAATTATAAATTAATCTTACGTTCGATCGTTTGCATTTCTTCTAAACGTTTTTGATTTTCGATTTGTTGACGAAGTTGTTCTTCGAGTTGCGAACGTTGCTAAAAGAAACAATTCAGAAGTTTGTTTTAGTTCGAATTTCAATCAAACATTTTTCTCTATTAATAATTCAGCATCACGTGCAGCGATCGTTCGATGTAGATCATCGGTTTCCGAACGATTTTGTTTCAACATCGTGTCATACTAAATTAATTTCGAATTTTAAATGAAATTGTTCATGCGAACAAATCTACCTGCATGAGTCGTTGTTCGAGATCGGAGATTTCTTTTGGACTAAAACGGAAATAAAAAAAAAGTATTAGAATTTGTTTAAAAAACAAACAAACCGATTCGCAAGATCAACACTACCGGTTAATCGTGCTGATGAATTATCCGATAGATCAACAAGCAAGTCGCCAGTCATCTCTGCTCCTGAATGAACAATTGCAAGAGCTGTTTGATGTTGTTTTAGATCATCTTTTCGAGCGAAATTTGGCGGATTCTATTGAATGAATAAATGAATGAGAAGAATCGTGTTTGCGATTTATCAACAAATTTACTTCAGGTAAATTCGGTACTTGAATAAGACTTTTGAAATATTGTAATTTTGATACTTGATTATAGAATTTCTTCATTCGACGAAATTGTTCATCTAATCGTTCTCGTTGAGGTTGCAATGTCTCGTTCTTAACATCTAAATCAAACATATCGTTTATCTTTTGTTCGATAGAGATTTTCCATAATGACTTTCATGAAGTTTGAACATGAGTTTAACGAGATAATCGTAAATAATACTCGAATCTTGAATGCAAACAATCAACGGATTTAATCGGCATTGACCAGTTGCTGTCATCGAATTCGTACGTGATTGATCGAGTGAAACGAATATAACTTGAACAAGATTTAAGATTTCTTCTAAATACTCAAAGAATTCTTTAGTTAACTCCATATAGGAATTCGTATTCGATTGAAATAATAGTTGAATTGTTTGTGATGAATCACAGAATGTTAAATTGCCATTAAACATTGTATATTGTCGATGAAATTTTAATTTAAATATTAACAAATGACAATAACGATACGTTAATAGACCGTATTGTTGTTGTAAACCACTCTAAAACAATCTTTCGCAATCGAACAGTTTTCTCTCTAGTCGAATTACCCAATATTTAGCTAATTGTTCGAAATAATTTATTAATAAAATTGTATCCGAAATAACCTTGAAAAAAGTATTCAATCTTAGTTAGTTAACAAAGAACATCGAGAGAAATTTACATTCTTATGTCCATCTCTTAATAAACGATGTGTAAGAAAAGAGAATTTCCAAGAAATAATCGGATTTGATTCGATTTGAATTCGAACAACCATTGACCAGAATAATTTCGAGCCTTCGAGACGAAATGTACCCAAAATAAGATCTAAACAACGACAGTAGACAAAAAAGATTGTCTATCTCTCGATAAACGTACTTCGAACATGTTTTTCTTTAACAGGTGCTTCCTCGTTATTCATCGATTTTGTTGCACTTTGCCACTAGGAAAAATTTAATTTCAATGGCAAACAAATCGATTGATTTCAATACATACTTGATTCCATTCGAATTTATCTCGATCATTTTGATCGATTAATTTCTTTCGCACAGGTATATTGGAAACAAATTGTGCAAGATTCATTCCATTCGAAGATTTCTTATTTGCACTCATTTCGATTGAAATACAGAAAATGTCAAATCAACAACATATTCCTATATGAATTTCTGGTACCAGATGGATACCATCTGGTCAAATACTTGGTTAGTCATGCGTGAGTGTTTTTCAAATTAAAAACTCATTAGACAGTGAACAAGACAAATGACTTTTCTGTTTTGTTTTCATGTTATCTAAACTAAAACTAAAATAAATGAGAAAAAAAGCAAAAAAAAATATTCGTACAAAAAACGAATTTTAAACATCTGACAAAATTAACGAAAATCTGTTTGAGTTTTACTAGGTCCTGATAGTTTTCGTCCAACAGACAATGTCATTGATCCAACCGATGGACGATACATTTGAGATGCACGATGTGTTGGAATAACTTTTCGGCATGTTAGAATATCTAAAAATGCTCGACGAAAAGCTCGACTAAAGATCGTATATATAATTGGATTGGCACATGATGAACAATAGCCTAACCATGTTGCAACGGACATTAGAATTGGATGTATCTCTTCGGTAAAACATGAAAGTAAATTAATAATAAAAAAAGGTGTCCAAAGTATGACAAATATTGAAAAGATAATTAGAAGAACACGCATGGCTTTACGCTCATTGCCCGATGTATGTTTGAGACTGTGTCTGAAACGTTGACGTTTTTTACGTGATGACAATGAAAAGATTTTCTTTGCTGATGACTGATTCGTATTTGTACCGGCTAGAGCTGAACGTAGTGAATTAACGGAATGTTGTGTTAGACTCGATGTGCATGATGATGAATCATCGGTGTCTAATGAAACCATTTGAAAGCTATTTTGTGACATGCCATCGTTTAAACGTGGCGGACGTTTACGAAGCATGGCGCTATGTTGTGAAGCCGAACCGATTGATGATGATGTACTCGGACGATTATATCGAAGTAGACGAGCGTTTAACGCCGATGATGTTATTGAACAGACACTACTTCGTTGAAGAATGGCGAAATTTTGAGCCGATGCAACATGTTCATCAAGTGCGAGATGATTTTGTGTACGTAGATTTGATGTTGGAATCGATGTTTGTCCGTATAATTGTTCGATACGAGGAAAATGTCGTTTAATATTAGTTAATGGAGGAAAACATTGTTGACTAGCTGTTAACATCGGTGTATTTTCTGTGACATTAACAGCTGATGCACAACGTGCTTGTATATTCGTTGAATCTTTGTCAGATGTTTGATTGAGAACTGTCGATGATGTTGCAAGTTTAATCCAATCTTTAATTCGTTGAGATTTAGTTTTCAATGTTAATTGTTCTTTTAATGATTGAAAATCATTTGTCGTTATATTTTGTGTGCTATCATGAGTTATTAAAAGATTAGGAATAGGTTGTGTTAATGGTGGATTGCTTATTTCGAATATTGGCAAACGTATATCGGCACTATGTGAACGACCACGTTTCTTTGGATTGACCGAAAGAAATGATGATGTCGATATAATAATCGGTTGATTGATAGTTGTTTCAGCGAGAAGTTGATCGATTGTTGGTGTATGTTGTTCATCCATTTGTGATGTACCTGGTACGGATAACGATGGTCGTTTACTATTTGCAGCTGAATTATTCATCGATGCAGATAATTGCGCAGTTAGATTAGCTAATTCTTCGCTAATTTTGGCGGAATCACGACGTATTTGCAAGAGTGTATGAACAGATGAACTACGTCGTTGATCTTTTCGTTTGTTTTCAACATCGAGTAAGGGTGTACAAGAATTGGAACGTTTTGTTGGTGTTTGACTTTGTTCGACCGTATTCGGATCGAGATGTTGTTTTTCGGCTATGTGACAAAAGAAAAAAGAAAAAGAAATAAATAAATAAATAATAGAAGATTTGTGAAAAGATCAAGATTTTCCAAATGAATTTTTTATGTTCTCTATATTCTTACGAGTTTTTTCGTTGACAGGTTTGAGTACTTTTTCTTGTTGTTTTTTCCATTGACTTAGTGAGAACGGTTTTGATGTTTCATTCAAACGTTGATTCGATGTAAAGATTGTTTTCTTCGTTGGTTGATTGTCATGTAATGACGATGCACGTTTTCGTGTAATTTTCTTAGATTTTTTCTCTTCAATAATTTCAATATTTGGCTTTGATTTTTCTTCAATTGTTTTCTTTTCATCAGGTAGTTCAATTGTATTAACTGCTCGTTTCCATCGAACGGCCATAGCAGCTAAATTAATAACAGCATGCATTTTTTTCTGTCGTTTAGTTCGTTCTTTTTTCGTTGTATGTGCTTGTTGTAGAGCCGACATTGTTAACGCATATGTTACAATCATAATAACTAATGGAATAAAAAAAGCAACAAATGAACCGTAGATTTTAAATGTTCGATGAGCAGGAAAACATGCACGTGTTTGAGCATTGTAGACATTCGATGAATCGATAAGACCAAGAATGAATAGTGGCAGGCAAATTGCAAATGATATCAACCAAATTGTGATGATTTTATATGCCATTAGACTTCGACGTTTATTTCGTCCGTATTTTAACGGATATCGAAGTGTTAAATAACGATCCAAAGACATGACACTGAACGAGATACAAAAATGAGTTGATTTCAAGGCAACAAAACAAAAAAGACCAAGACCTCATATGCCAAATTGATGATGTACAACAACAAACATCGAATGTTAACCAAACATTACAAGCTAATGCATCGAATGGAAAATGTCCAATGAGTTCAACAGTGACAGCTAATGGCATGACTAAACAAGCGACTAAACAATCGGTAAATGCCAATGATGTTAGAAAATAATTATTCGTATTTTGTAAATTTCTTTCACGTATAACAGCTATACAAACAAGACTATTACCACCGATTGTAAAGAAAATTACTAAACAGAAAAACAAATACTTATAATTTAAGTTTTTCTTATTATTTATTCTATTCATTAGTCTGATGTATATATTTAGTTTAGTAAACCAATTATTAGAATTTCCGTTGTTCGAGAAAATGTTTCACTTCAATTCTTTTTCTCAAGAAAAAAAGTTCAACACTTACTGCTAATCAATGATAAACTCATCCATAATGGCTGATTTTCCGTTGAAACATCTGTATAATTATGTGGATTTGTTGTATATGGGATGATAATGTTAGTTTCATTTTGACTATTCGATTGAATCCAATAATTTGTTGTCACCAACATTGCTCCGTGTTTTCTTTTTTATTTTGCTCCTCCTCCTTCTTCTTCGTCTAAAAGAAATCCTCCAGATGAATAGTTACAATAAAAAATCGGATGTAAGACAAAGTTATATTCAACGAGTTTACAATGCCAGGATGTCCGTGTCAACACCAATCGATCTCTACATTGATTCCGACAAAAGAAGAAAAGAAAAACAAGAGAAAAGAAAACTCAAAGAAGTAACTCCGAAAACTAATGCTGATGATGATCATGACATCGTCAAAAAACAAACGAGAGGAATAAAATCGAATAGAATGTTCTGCGTACTCTTCTCTCTCTCTCTCTCTCGTTAAAGAAAAACGCATCCTTATTTACACTTCAAATTTATTAATATACATTTTTCCGATGATTAACTGTTGCATGCATAAAGAAAATTTTGTAATTGTCGCCTAGACTTCGAGTTTTCTTTCTTTATAGATATACGAATAAAAAAAGGACGTGATAACGTGATGTTGTCCAATCTACCAGATTCATGATGGTGCCTTGATGATGTCAAGGACATTTGACAGTACAAGCATGTAGATACAGATATATCGAAATGTTGGAATATTATCTTCTCGTTCTCTCTCTTCCTTCAAAAGGAGAAAGCGCAACGAATGATCTTTTTTCTTTGAAAAAGAGAAAGACTAGAAAGAGAAGCGAAGAACTTGAAAAATGAGATTTCATCAATGGCACTTGCTAACCGAATAAGAACGTTAGCGTGCACATACATAGACACTTGCGCGCTAATCTTATTTCGAAATCTATCAGCAAAAATCGAACGAACAAGAAAGACGACACTTACAATAAAGAAAAAGAACAGAAAGGAAACTGAGTAGATATGTCGCTCTCATACATCGATACATCTCGTTTTTCTTTTTCTCGATTTATCTTGCGCAACTGTTCATCCATAACATATATAGATATATAAAAAAAACACGGAGTCACATACGAATAACACACAATAGAATAACAAGAAGAAGAAGAAAAAAAGAAACGCAGATTGATAAATTCACTTATCGGGAAACTGATTTCTATCCGAAAAATGCATTTGTATGCGTTACTCATTGTTTGTTCAACGATTGCACATTGCCTAAGGACAAAAAAATAACAAATGACACAATGATGAATATCTGTTGGAAATATTAAAAAACTAACTTACATTCGTAAAACGTTTTTTTCTGTCTTAACGTACAAGAACATCTGACCTTTATTCTTATTCATATACATAACAAGTGTCTAATTAGCATATTTGAAGAGTAGCAGTTAGATAAGATTAAGATAGTGTGTTAAATAGAAATATATTAACCGTTGAATGTGTTTATTTTTAGTATCGACTGATCTAGATGATAAATAACGTCGATGTCTCGAGGTTGCCTTTTTTTTCCTATTTAAGAGAAAATTAATTTGTTACACTTGAGATGTCTACTCAGGAATGATAAACGGAAGTTTAGAGTCAAATGATTATTAAGAGTACAAGAAAGACAAAATGAAGAATCACTAGAAATCGTTGTGTCTATTCAGTGATTAGCTAGAATAAGTTCTTTTGTTTTGTATGTTGGGGAATATAAAAGAAAATGAAGGAACAGATTTATGCTGTCGAGCTTGATTGAATAAAATCACAATAAAAAACTAGGAGGACAACAACAACAGCAACAAGCAAAAAAAAAGAAAGAAAGAAAGAAAGAAGAAAAAATCGGCGATTCATCAAGGTTCAATAGAGAGGAAAAATGCAATAGATATGCTACATTACCCAAAGAAAACCGAATGATTCTTAGAGCATGAGATGCTCAAATACACATGCAATGATATATGAGCACAAAAAAAAACGACATTGAAAGAAAATCTGAGAGAGCGAGAATAATACGTCTATGCCAATTGCTTTCTTCTTCTTTTCATCTTACCGTTGTTGATCCTTGGGATTCTACGCATAGAGTTTATGGAAGCAAATATAAAAAGAAGAAGTGTGTTAACACTTGTTTTTCTACTTCCGATTTGAATGAAAATTTGTAATTTGATTTATAGACAATATCGACTGGAAATATTTAAAAATAAACTTTTCTTGTTCGTGTTTTTCATATCCAGGAGAAAGAATAACAAGAATTTGAAATTATTAGCAAATATATTATTGAGCACGTTGGAGATAATTAATAACATGATAGGTATACATGCGCATAGAGAACATCCCGAGGTGCAAACTTCGTTGTTAAGCTCTAGTCAACTGTTGTCGGTAGAAGAAACGAAAGAATTAATCTTTAATGTCTTCAAGCAGAAAAAATTAATCTATTATCTACGGAGCTAAAAAAAATCATGTTTATCAACCTAGTTGTGAAAAACGACTGAATTGTTGCTGTCGTTCTTTTTTCTCTTTTATAGTATACTACGCATTTTTTTATATGATTAAAAATAAAACAATCAAGTATGAAGTTTTTTTCTGTTAGGTAAAAAAAAACCAAATAAATAATCAACATTTAGGCGACAGTTCGTTCTTGAATGATTGAAAATAGACTCGAAGATATATGTATATATGAAACAAATGACGAGAAATTTAACTAATACGTCGAATTGGACCAACAAGTGTCTGTCCTGATAGATTGATAATTGGTTCGAAAGGTGGTCCATAGGGTTCTCCTGCTCGAAGATAATTCGGTGTAACATTATGTATGGGTGCCGATGGACCTGCTCCTAAAATCGACGGTTGTGGAAGAATACCGGGACCTGCAGATCGAATTATAATTGGACTAAGACTTTGCAATCGACGACTAGCGAGATATTCAGATAACAATGACGGTTCCGATCGTAAAGGCAATTTCGGAGATAGATATGATGATATCAGTAGTTCACCAAGACTAGGCGATGGTCCTTGTGGTCCCATTCCTCCCATGAATCCTGAGGTATTCATTCTGTACGGTTGTCCAAGTACCTGTCGGCCTCCATAACGTTGTTTATTCAGATGAAAGCCAGCTGCAAAATTGCCATAACCGAACATTTTATATAGTAGAGCGGCTGCAAAAAAGAGTAACATAGCAAGAAATTCAAGAATAATCGTAGGTACTATTAACCAAAAACCATATCGTTGTTGATAATTAACTTCTCCTCGAGACGATGAAAATTTGTCCGCTTCTTTTGCAAATACAGGCAAACCAACAACAAGAAAAATAAATGCCATAAGTGCTAAAAGTGCGGCTGCATAAGCGAGAAGTGGTAAAATTGCTGAAAGTATTGCAATAGCAAGACCAAGTGAAAGCAAAATCATTCCTGTAGTTATAAGACCTTCTGTGGTTTTAATAAATGATGGACGATTTCCATTGAATAGAACATCAGCAGCTGTACTCCAACGTTTACAAACAGTCGTCGATGCTATTACTTGATCTTGACAATATGCCCATAGACCATAGTATTCAGTTATAGAACCATTATAACGTTGAAATTCATGCCAATCCGGTACACCAAAACCGATCCATCCTAAACAATATTTTAAAATTAATAGTAACTTTTTTTTCGTATTTTCATAATTCTACCGAGAATAAAAGCCACTAATGACAAAATAATCCCGACAATCAAAGCAATTTTCCAAAGATTAAACTTTTCCATTCACTATTTTGTTCTAGAATTGCAACAAAAAAAAGGTAGAATACAAATTCGTTCTGATCTTTTCTGAAAATTACATATTTATATGCGCTACTGATTGAAGAGATGGTTGATACTACGGCTATTAGCTAAAATGAAAAAAGAATGCACACCATCAAGGCCTGACTATAGACAGGTAGTATATGAGGTAATTATTCATGCATGGCTTGTACCACGGATAAACAAAAAAGCAAATCATGTTCAATGATACTTATTACAAATTATTTTTTACGAAAGACTTTTGTTAATAAAATTAATTCTTTTGTTCAGCGAACATTATTTGAGGAAAAAAATTAAAATAAATAAATAAATTCACTTTGTAATTGAATATTTTACGTTCGAAAACAGTTTATAGAGAAAAATTAACGAAGGTCAATCATTGATTCATTCCTAACGACTTGACTGATGATAACCTTGATTAGGAAAAAATAGTTTTTATACTATAGAAAAAAGAATGAATCATATTTTCTGATATTCGAGAGAGTGAAATGTATATTTTATTTAAATTTCCTTAACAAAAACAAACAAAAAGTCCAATGTAATCTATCTATCTATCTTTTCAAGCATATTTCGATTAATAGGAAATTTTCATCAGTCGTTTTTTTCATAATTAATTGGTTCGCCAAGAAATAGATCGGAATTTAATTTTGCTTTAAGAATATTATCTAAATCCGTTCGAAGTTTAGCATTCGCCGATCGAAGGTACTCAACATCGGTTCGTAATCGATCTAATCCATGATTATCTTCATTCACAATCGTTTGTTGAGCTAATTCATTGCGTAATTGTTGACAATTGTTTTCTAAAGTATCGATCATCGTTTGTAGACATTCTTTTTCTTCGAGTCGATTTAAATATTGTCGAAAACCGTAAGCCATGCTACTTGAATATAATTCTTCGTATGTATTCATCCATTGAACGAATTCATTTCGAATGCGTTCAAGTAGAAGACCTCGTTCAGAACAATGAATTTTAGTCATTCGTATCAATTCAGTGAATAAATCATCATAAATCCGACGACGCTTTCGACAAAGACCTGTCTCTAGTGCATACTCATCGTATAACATTCGATTAAAACGTTCTTCTAGTTGATGAAGATCTTCGTGAGTACTCGGAATAGTCGATGAAAAGAAAGATCCGTTGTCATAACGACCTAATGTCAACCGACTTTTACGATTCATTGATATGATTTGATTTGCCATCGACAAAAGGCAAAAAAAGCGTAAAGTCGATTAAGTTATTGACAAAAGATAAGTTGAAAGTAATAAAAGAGAGTCTTTTTTCAATGAATTCTTACGACAATGGATCATCATCAGTTGATCTAATTTTGGTTCTTTAGACTTTTTAATCATTGTCTGTTGTTTTGTTCTCAGATAGATTAATAGATATCTTGGTAATCTTGCATATTTTCCACCCATTACTCTCTTCATACTCGAGGGATCCATTTGCTTGATAATATCTTTTGAAACAAAACAGGAAAAGATCTTTTCTCAATAATCCAAAAGTAACAATTGGTCCTCAGCGTTGTTTCAATGTTGACGAACATCAATCGATTTTGTTTGAACAAGCATTATTGATTATTATTTATAACCCTTAGATTTCAATGACTAAATTCTTTATTGATTCAACGTAAAAATTGGTCTATATTTACACAACAAAAAAATCTTTTTCTATCTCGACCTAATAAATAATTAATCTTCTCTGTCAAATCTATAATGGAGTAAATCAACAACAAATGATCATTCATGATAATTAAATCGATAAGATTTCATTCTCTCTCTCTCTCGTTTTTTTTATTATTAAAATCCATTGATTAACTTAACAAAGGTTTGCTATCTCTCAGACTATTGAGTATCATCTTTTCCTTTTTCTTGGGTCATTGATTAAATTCATGAATAGAAACAACACTTGATCTAGTTCCCTTTCGTCTTGTTGTATGAAAAGATTTCATTAAAATTAGAAAGATCTGATTGCTTTTGAACGACGAAAAAATTCTATTTGTTCCGATCCGATTATTGTCAAATCCGAGACCATTCCGTTTTGTTAGAAGAAAACGGCAGAGAAAGAAAAAGTGAAGTTCGTAATAATGCATTTTGCTTTAAAAATTTAATCATCTTGTATTCAAAATA
>Ga0209930_1000564_pt1 | contig 84236 bp, 75 predicted proteins | sample ThiBiot_500_biof_2_FD_183948 | JGI IMG/M metagenome (GOLD analysis project Ga0209930, IMG submission 183948) | Wastewater bioreactor microbial communities from Cape Town, South Africa - Thiocy_cont_500_biof (SPAdes) | ecosystem: Engineered > Bioreactor > Thiocyanate-remediating >...
CGACTGCTGCTGGACAACCAGCGCTGGGTCGGCAACAGCGGCTGGCGCCAGCACGAGCAGACCTTCGATGCGCTGGCGCTGCAATGGCAACCGCTGGACAGCGTGACCGTGCGCTACGACTGGCTCGACCGCGTGCACCGCGTGGCCGGCCGCGACGCGCTCAATCCGCTGGCGCGCGAGCGCGCTCTGGACACGCACCTGCTCAACGCCGCATGGGCGCGCAGCGCGCAGCAATGGACGGGTTACGCCTACCTGCACGAGGACCGCGACGTGGCCAGCGCATCGAGCGCCACCTGGGGCGCGCGCTGGAGCGGCAAGGCGCTGCACGACGGCAACGGCGCGGGCTGGACGCTGGAAGCGGCGCGGCAGCGCGACTACGCCAACAATCCGCTGCACTTCGCGCACAACTACTGGTTGCTGGAACCGACCTGGACGCAGGCCGGCATCACCGCGAAGCTCGGCTGGGAGCACCTGGGCGGCAACGGCCAGCATGCCTTGCAGACGCCGCTGGCGACACTGCACGCGTTCAACGGCTGGGACGATCAGTTCAACGTGACGCCCGCCGGCGGCCTGGAGGATCGCTACGTCGGCGCCGCCGGCAAGTTCGGTCGCAGCGGGCTGGCCGGCAAGCTCGCCTGGGTGGTGGCCTACCACGACTATCGCGCGGATCGCGGCGGCCGCTACGGCAGCGAGTGGAACGCATCGCTGAGCCTTCCGCTGATCGCCGGTCTCGACGCCATGCTCAAGCTGGCCGATTACCGCGCCGACGGCTTCGGCCGCGACAACGCGCGGGTGTGGCTGCAGCTGGAATGGCGCGGCCAGCAGGCGCTGGCGGGCGCACGATGAGCGTCGGTGGCGCGGCTGCGTTGACCCAGGTCAGCGCGTCCGCGCCGCCGCTGCGTTGAGATGGCCGCATGCCTGCCTCCCCACTGCCAACCCACGACGACCACGTCACCGACGACGACGCCATCGTCTCGCTGGACCTGCGCGCGCTGCCGGCGCCGGAGCCGATGATGCGTGCGCTGAAGGCGGCCGATGCGCTGCAGCCGGGGCAGACGGTCGAACTGCTTACGCCGCTGCTGCCGACGCCGCTGCTCGACCTGCTGGCTGGTCGCCGGCTGCACGTGCACGCGGAAATGCTGCCCGCCGGCGGCGCGCGCGTGCGGGTCCATCGCCCGGACGACGATGGCCCGACTGGCGCTTGAGCAGGCGCCGCCGGCGTCGTTGCCGCGCCGGTTTCTGCTGAGCGCGCCGCTGTGGGGCGTGCTCGCCAGCGTGCTGCTGCTCGTCGACGGCGACAGCGCGCTGCGCACGCGCTGGCAGCCGGCCACGCTGGCGCTGGTGCACGTGTTCACCCTGGGCGTGTTCGGCAACGTGATGTTCGGCAGCGTGCTGCAGTTCCTGCCCGCTGCCGCCGGCGCGCGGGTACGCGGCGGCGCGCGGCTGGGGCGGCCACTGCACGCCGTGTTCAATCTCGGCGTGCTGCTGCTGGTGACCGGCCTGCATGAAGGCTGGCGCGGTGCGCTGCGCGGCGGCGCCGTGCTGTTGCCGCTGGCGTTCGTGGTGCTGGCCGCGATGACCGTGCCCGGCCTGTGCGCCGCCGCGGGACAGCGGCTGCTGCGCGCGGGCATCGGTGCGGCGATCGGCTTCGGCGTGCTGACCGCGCTGCTCGGCGCGCTGCTGGCGCTGGCGCTGGTCGACGGTGCCATGCCGTCGATGGTGGCGCTGGTGGACGTGCACGCCAGCTGGGGCGTGCTGGGCTGGATCGTGCTGCTGCTGGCCAGCGTGGCGCGGATCGTGATGCCGATGTTCCAGGGCACCCCGCCCATGCCGGCGCGGGCGCAGACCCTGTGGCTGGCCAGCGTGCTGCTGATGCTGCCGGCCGCCGCAGGGTGGCGCTGGGCCGGCGACGATGGCCGCTGGCTGCTGGCCACCGTGGTGGTGCACGTCGCGCTGTTTGCCGGTGCCGCCCTGTGGCTGCAGTGGCGCTCGCCACGCGTGCGTCGCGGACCGTTGCTGTGGAGTTGGCGCGGCGGCCTGATCGTGCTGGTGCTGGCGGCGGTGCTGCTGGCCGGCGGCGCGCGCGGCGCGGTGCTGGCGGCGACGCTGGGGCTGGGCATCGCGCTGCCGCTGCTGCTCACCGGCATGGCGCTGGAGATCGTTCCGTTCATCGGCTGGATCGAGCTGCACCGACGCTGCGGCCGCGGCCTGCAGCTGCCCGGCGTGCAGCGGCTGCTGCCCGACGGCGACAAGCTCGGCGTGCTGCTGGCGCAATGGCCGCTGCTGCTGTTGCCGGCCGCGGTGCTGTGGCCGTCGCCGTGGCTGGCGCGTGCGGCAGGTGTGGCGCTGGCGTGCGCGTGGCTGGGCACCTGGTCGGCATTGCGCGGCGTGCGCCGGCGCGCGGAGGCCTTCATGGCGACGCTGCCGCAGCGCCCGTGAGCGGAGCGGTTTCGCCGCCCTCGCGGGAGCGCATCGGTTGCGGTTGACTTCGGTCAAGGCGCGTCCGCGCGCTTGCCGGCGATGATGCGCGCGGTCATGCCAAGCCTCGCGTCGCATCGTTCCGTCCTGCCGCGCCTGCGCGCGAATCGCGGGGCGGATTGAACCAGCCCATTGCGTCACGAACACCCCGACCACCCTCCACTGCGGATCGCCATGCACGACCTCGCTGCCGTCCCCGTGCCTGTCTGGCGCGACGAACTCGAACACGAATATGCCGCACTCGCCGAGCGGCTCGAACCGCTGGTGCCGTGCCTGGAGATCCCGCTGCACCTGCCGTGGATCGACGCGATCAACACGCTGAAGAAGCAGCGCGGCGCGGTGATCATGGCGCACAGCTACCAGTCGCCGGAGATCTTCCACGGCGTGGCCGACATCACCGGCGACTCGCTGGGCCTGGCGCAGGCCGCGGCGGAGTGCGATGCCGATCTGATCGTGCTGTGCGGCGTGCACTTCATGGCCGAGACGGCGAAGATCCTGGCGCCGCACAAGACCGTGCTGCTGCCCGACCTCGAGGCCGGCTGCTCGCTGGCCTCCTCGATCACCGCCGCCGACGTGCGTGCCTTGCGCGCGCAGCACCCCGGCGTGCCGGTGGTCAGCTACGCCAACACCTCGGCCGCGGTGAAGGCGGAATCCGATGCGATCTGCACCTCGGCGAACGCGGTGCAGGTGGTGGAGGCGATGGGCGCGCCGAAGGTGATCTTCCTGCCCGACGAGTTCCTCGGCCGCCACGTCGCCAGGCAGACGCAGGTGGAAATCATCCTGTGGCACGGCCGCTGCGAAGTGCACGAGCGCTTCACCGCGCAGGAAGTGCGGCACGTGCGCGAGCAGCTCGGCACCAGGGTGGTGGCGCATCCGGAATGCTCGCCCGAGGTGCTGGCCGAGGCCGACTTCGTCGGCTCCACCACCGCCATGGGCAAGTGGCTGGCGCGCGAGAAGCCGGCCCGGGTGGCGATGGTCACCGAGTGCTCGATGGCCGACAACCTCAAGTCGCAATTCCCGCAGACCGAGTTCATCAAGCCGTGCAACCTGTGTCCGCACATGCAGCGGATCACCTTGCAGAACATCTACGCCAGCCTGCGCGACCTGCGCCACGCGATCGAGATTCCCGCCGACGTCGGTGCGCGTGCCCGCGCGGCGCTCGAACGCATGCTCGCCGTCGGGCGGCGGGAACGCGTGTGAGGCGCGCGCACCTGCCGATCGTGGTGGTGGGCGGTGGCGTGGCCGGACTGGCGACGGCGCTGGCCGCATCGCCCGCGCCGGTGCGCCTGCTGTGCCGCGCCCACGACGGTTGCGGCAGCGCCACGGCGCTGGCCCAGGGCGGCATCGCCGCGGCGCTCGATCCGCATGACAGCGTCGCCGCCCACGCCGCCGACACGCTGGCCGCCGGCGCGCAGCACAACGACGCGGCGATGGTGGCGTGGCTGACCGCCGCGGCACCGGCGGCGATCGACTGGCTGCAGGCGCACGGCGTGGCGTTCGATCGTGCCGCGGATGGCGCGCTGCAACTGGCTCGCGAAGGCGGTCATGCCACCGCCCGCATCGTGCACGCCGGCGGCGATGCCACTGGTGCGGCGGTGTTCTGCGCCTTGCGCGAGCAGGCGCAGGCGGCCAGTCACGTGCAATGGCGCGGCGGCGTCGATGTCGATGGCCTGCTGTGGCGCGGCGGTCGCGTGGTCGGCGTGCGCACGCGCGACGAGCGCGGCCGCCATGAACAGGTCGAGGCGGCGGCGGTGGTGCTGGCCACCGGCGGCATCGGCGCCTTGTACGCGCGCACCAGCAATCCGCCGGGTGCCGATGGTGCGGGCCTCGCGCTGGGCCTGGCTGCCGGTGCGGCAGCGCGCGACCTGGAGTTCGTGCAATTCCATCCCACCGCGCTCGACGTGCCCGGCCACTGCCTGCCGCTGCTCACCGAGGCGCTGCGTGGCGCTGGCGCGCGATTGCACGACGACGCGGGCAACGCGTTGATGGCCGGCGTGCATCCGCTCGGCGACCTGGCGCCGCGCGACGTGGTATCGCGGCGCGTGGCCGCGGTGCAGGCCGCCGGCGGCCGCGCCTGGCTCGACGCGACGGCGGTGCAGGGCGATTGGGAGCAGCGTTTTCCCACCGTGCTGGCCGCGTGCCTGGCGCATGGTTTCGATCCGCGCCGGCAGGCGTTGCCGGTGACGCCGGCGGCGCACTTCCACATGGGCGGCCTGGCCACCGATGCGGACGGACGCACCAGCGTGCCGGGCCTTTACGCCGTGGGCGAGGTGGCCTGCAATGGCGTGCACGGCGCCAACCGGCTGGCCAGCAATTCACTGCTCGAGGGCGCGCTGTGCGGACAGCGGCTGGGTCACGGCTTGCGCACCGCTGTCGCCGCTGACGTTGGCGTCGGCCTGCTGCGCGTGATCGAACGCGGCGCCAGCCTGCCGCCGGCCGAACTTGCCGGCTTGCGTGCGCTGCTGTGGCACGCGGCCGGTCCCCGGCGCGAAGCGGGCGCGCTGCGCGATGCCTGGCGCATCTGCGCGGCGCGAGCCGACGCCGGTTGGCAGGCGCGCCTGGCCAAGGCGCTGCTGCGTGCGATGCGCTTGCGTCGACGCTCGCTCGGCGCTCACTGGCGCGAGGATCGCGGCTGTCCGTCCTGATGCGTCCGGCCGTCGTCGCGAAGGCCCACGATGCGCCGGCGTACGGCTGTCGCAGGTGTCGCACGTCAAGACAGGACGGCGCCCAACTGGCACACTTGGCATCCCCCCGACCCCGAGTACTTCATGACACGTCCTTCCTCTTTCAGCTACGAGCAGCTGCGCGCCTGCGGGCGCGGCGAACTGTTCGGCGACGACAACGCGCGGCTGCCTTCGCCGCCGATGCTGATGTTCGATCGCATCACGCACATTTCCGAGGAGGGCGGCAGCCACGGCAAGGGCTGCATCCGCGCCGAAATGGACATCCATCCGGACCTTTGGTTTTTCGGTTGCCACTTCATCGGCGACCCGGTGATGCCCGGTTGCCTGGGCCTGGACGCGATGTGGCAGCTCAGCGGTTTCTTCCTGCCGTGGCTGGGCGAACCCGGGCGCGGCCGCGCGCTGGGCGTGGGCAACGTGAAGTTCTCCGGCCAGGTGATGCCCACCGCGAAGCTGGTGCGCTACGAGATCGACATCCGTCGCGTGATGCGCGGCAAGCTGCGGCTGGTGATCGCCGACGGCAAGACCTTCGTCGACGACCGCCTGATCTACGAGGCCAGCGACATGCGCGTAGGCCTGTTCCAGTCCACCGAGGGTTTTTGAGATGCGTCGCGTCGTCGTGACGGGCATGGGCATCGTGTCCTGCCTTGGCAATGATCTGGACACCGTAACCGGCGCTCTGCGCGACGGCCGCAGCGGCATCCGCGCGATGCCCGAGTATGCCGAGCTGGGCTTGCGCAGCCATGTCGCCGGCGTGCCGAACATCGACCTGGAAGCCGTGATCGACCGCAAGCTCAAGCGCTTCATGGGCGACGCGGCGGCGTATGCGTACGTATCGATGCGCTCGGCAATGGAAGATGCCGGGCTGGACGCGGAGCAGGTGCGCAACCCGCGCATCGGCGCGATCGCCGGCTCCGGCGGCGGTTCGCCGCGCTGGCAGATCGAGACCGGCGACCTGCTGCGCAACAAGGGCGTGCGCAAGATCGGCCCGTACATGGTGCCGCGCACGATGTGCTCGACGGTGTCGGCCACGCTGGCCACCACCTTCGGCATCCTGGGCCTGAGCTATTCCATCTCCGCCGCCTGCGCCACCTCGGCGCATTGCATCGGCGCCGCTGCCGACCTGATCCGTCACGGCGCACAGGACGTGGTGTTCGCCGGCGGCGGCGAAGAGGAACACTGGGGCATGACCTCGCAGTTCGATGCGATGGGCGCGCTGTCCAGCCACCACAACGACACCCCGGCCAGCGCCTCGCGCCCCTATGACACCAGCCGCGACGGCTTCGTCATCGCCGGCGGCGGCGGCATGCTGGTGCTGGAGGAATACGAGCACGCGAAGGCGCGCGGCGCACGCATCCACGCCGAACTGGTCGGCTACGGCGTCACCTCCGACGGCGCCGAGATGGTCGCGCCCTCGGGCGAAGGCGCGGTGCGCTGCATGCAGATGGCGCTGGCCAACGTCAGCGCACCGGTCGATTACCTCAACACCCACGGCACCGCCACGCCGCTGGGCGACATCGTGGAACTCGACGCCGTGCGCGCCGTGTTCGGCGAGGCGGTGCCGCCGCTGTCCTCGACCAAGGCGTTGACCGGCCATTCGCTCGGCGCGGCCAGCGTGCACGAGGCGATCTACAGCCTGCTGATGCTCAAGGAAGGTTTCGTCGCCGGCTCGGCCCACATCAGCGACCTCGACCCGCGCGCCGAAGGCTTCCCGATCCTGCGCGAAAGCCGCCCGGCGACCCTGAACACGGTAATGTCCAACAGCTTCGGCTTCGGCGGCACCAACGGCACGCTGGTGTTCGCCAGGGTTTAGGCCGCTCTGCTGCTCCCCCTGCTCAGCGGGGGGGGGAGGCTGGCGACCGCAGGGAATCCTTCGGGTGTGGGGTTGCCCCATGCCGCACCAGCGGCTTCGCCGCCCGGCATTTGCTTGCGCCGCCCGGCGCCACCTGCGGTCTTTTGCCGTCCTGCCTTGCACACGCGGATCGGCTTGCCACAGATCAAGAAGGCGCCCGGCCGGACGCCCTACGCTGCGCGGCAATCGACTTGTGGAGCGGCCCGTGTCCATCGACGCCCGTAGCCCGCGTGCCCTCGCGGCGCGCCTGTTGTCCCTGCTCGACCTGACCAGCCTCGGCGAGGACGACACGCCGGCGCGGATCGAGGCACTGTGTGCGTCAGCGCGTGCCGCGCCGGTCTTGCCGGCCGCGCTGTGCATTTATCCGGAACACGTCGGCAGCGTGCGCCGCAGCCTGCAGGGAACTGCCGTCAAGGTAGCGACCGTGGTGAATTTTCCCGAGGGCGGCAGCGACCCGCAGCGGGTGGAGCGCGAGACGCGGCGCGCGCTGGCCGCGGGGGCGGACGAGATCGACTTGGTGTTGCCGTATCGGGCGCTGCGGGATGGGGATGCCGCGGGCGCGCGTGCCGTCGTCAGGCGCTGCCGCACCGTCTGTGCCGACGGCGTGCTGCTGAAACTGATCCTCGAAACCGGCGAACTGGGCACGCCCGAACTGATCCGCGCGGCGTGCGCGATCGGCATCGAGGAAGGCGTGGACTTCCTCAAGACCTCGACCGGCAAGGTGCCGGTCAATGCCACCCCGGAGGCCGCCGCCGTGATGCTCGATGCGATCGCCGCGGCCGGGGGGCGCTGCGGTTTCAAGGCGGCCGGCGGCATTCGCACGCTGGCGGCCGCGGTGACCTATCTCGATCTGGCCGAGGCGTGGCTGGGTGCCGGCTGGGCCGACCCGGCGCATTTCCGGATCGGTGCCAGCGCGCTGTTCGGCGAGTTGTGCGCCACGGCCGCGGTGACCTATCTCGATCTGGCCGAGGCGTGGCTGGGTGCCGGCTGGGCCGACCCGGCGCATTTCCGGATCGGTGCCAGCGCGCTGTTCGGCGAGTTGTGCGCCACGGCCGCGCCCGCCGCATGAACCGCCTGTCTGCCGCCGCCCTGATTCGCTGCAAGCGCGACGACACACCGCTCGATGGCGACCAGCTGCATGCGGTGGCGCAGGGCATCGGTGACGGCTCGTGGAGCGAAGGGCAGATCGGCGCGTTCGCGATGGCGGTCGCGTGGCGGGGCATGGGCGTGGAAGAGTGTCGCCGTTTCACCCTGGCCTTGCGCGATTCCGGCCAGCGGCTGCATTGGGAACACTTGCCGGGACCGGTACTGGACAAGCATTCCACCGGCGGCGTGGGCGACGGCGTGAGCCTGCTGCTGGCGCCGCTGCTGGCCGCGTGCGGCGGCTACGTGCCGATGATTTCCGGCCGTGGCCTGGGGCATACCGGCGGCACCCTGGACAAGCTGGAAAGCGTGGCCGGCTACGACGTCCATCCGGGCCTGGCGCGCCTGCGCGAGGTCGTCGAGAAGGTGGGCTGCGCCATCGTCGGCCAGGGTGACGAGCTGGTGCCGGCCGACCGCCGGCTGTATGCGGTGCGCGATGTCACCGCGACGGTGGATGTGGCCGAGTTGATGGTGGCCTCGATCCTGTCCAAGAAACTGGCCGGCGGCGCGCGGGCGCTGGTGCTCGACATCAAGACCGGCAACGGCGCGCAGTTGCCGGGCATCGCGGCGGCGCGCGACCTGGCCGCACGCATGCTGGCGACGGCGCGCGGTACCGGCATCGACGTGCGCGTGGTGTTCAGCGACATGGACCAGCTGCTTGGCCGCGAGGCAGGCAATGCGCTGGAGCTGCGCGCCGTGCTCGACCTGCTGCGCGATCGTGGCGACAACCCGCGGTTGCGTGCACTGACCCTCGAACTGGCTGCCGAATTGCTGTGGGTCGGAGGCCTGGGCCATGACCGTCTCGATGCCGAGCGCCGTGCGCGGGCGGCGCTGTCCTCGGGCGCGGCCGCCGAACGCTTTGCACGGATGGTGCATGCGCTGGGCGGTCCGGCCGATCTGCTGGAACGGCCGGATGCGTATCTGGAGACCGCGCCGATCCGGCGCATGGTGACGGCACCCGCATCGGGTCATGTCGCCGCGGTCGACGTGCGTGCGCTGGGGCAGGTGGTGGTGGATCTGGGTGGCGGGCGCACGCATCCGGGCCAGGCCATCGATCATGCCGTGGGCCTGGCCGAGGTGATCGGGCGGGGCGACAGCGTCGATGCGGGCCAGCCGCTGGCGTTCGTGCATGCGCGCACGACGCAGGCGGCGGACATGGCCGAGGCGCGGGTGCGCGAGGCCTTCCGCATCGCGCCGGAAGCCCCGCCTTGCGCACCGCTGTGGCAATGGCACGCGCCGATGGAGCAGGTGGCATGAGCCGCGCGATCTGGCTGGTACTCGATTCGCTGGGCGTGGGCGCGGCGCCTGATGCCGCGGATTACGGCGACGCGGGTGCCGACACCTTCGGCCATGTCGCCGCCGCCTGCGCCGCCGCGGCGCGGGGGCCGTTGCGCCTGCCGAACTTCACCACGCTGGGCCTGCCGCAGGCGCATGCCGCGGCGCATGGGCAGCCCGCGCCGGGCTTCGGGAAGCTGCCCGGCCCCGCGAGTCTGTGGGGCTACGCGGTGGAACGTGCCCGCGGCAAGGACACGCCATCCGGCCACTGGGAAACCGCGGGCGTGGTGCTGCGCGAACCGCTCGGCACATTCGCGCGGGCTGAGCATGCGTTTCCGCCCGCCTTGCTGCAGGCGCTGATCGTGCAGGGCGGGCTGCCCGGCGTACTCGGCGACTGCCATGCCTCCGGCACCGAGATCATCCAGCGGCTCGGCGCGGAGCATCTGCGCAGCGGCAGTCCGATCGTCTACACCTCGGCCGACTCGGTGTTCCAGATCGCCGCACACGAACAGGCGTTCGGTCTCGACTGCCTGTACCGCCTGTGCGAGCTGGCGCGTCGGCTGCTCGCCGACTACAACATCGGCCGGGTCATCGCGCGGCCGTTCACCGGCACGGCCGAATCCGGTTTCAGTCGCAGCCCGCATCGACGCGACTACGCCCTGCCGCCACCGGCGCCGACGTTGTTCGACGCGCTGCTGGCCGCCGGAGGCGAAGTGGTCGCGATCGGCAAGATCGGCGACATCTTCGCCCATCGCGGCGTGTCGCGTTGCGTCGAGGCCCACGGTCACGACGAACTGTTCGATGCCACGCTGGCCGCCATGGCGCGGGCGGGCGAGAACAGCCTGATCGCGACCAACTTCGTCGATTTCGACATGCTCTACGGCCACCGGCGTGACGTGTTCGGCTACGCCGCGGCACTGGAAGCGCTGGACGCGCGGCTGCCGGAACTGCTGCAGGCGCTGCAGCCGGGCGACTTGCTGGTGATCAGCGCCGACCACGGCTGCGACCCGACCTGGCCGGGCAGCGACCACACCCGCGAATGCGTGCCGGTGCTGGCGTTCGGTCCGGGGCTGGCGCCGCGCGCGCTGGGCCGGCGCGACAGCTTTGCCGACATCGGCCAGAGCCTGACCAGCCACCTCGGCCTGCCGCCGCTGGCGGCCGGCCGCAGCTTCCTTTCTCCCGCATGACGAGCCCCGCATGAGTACGCCCCACTTCGACGCCAGGCCCGGCGACATCGCCGACACCGTCTTGCTGCCGGGCGACCCGCTGCGTGCGAGGCACATCGCGCACGAGTTCCTCGATGGCGTGGTCGAGGTCAACACGCGGCGCAACATGCTCGGCTACAGCGGCCATTACCGCGGCATGCGCGTGTCGGTGATCGGCAGCGGCATGGGCATCCCGTCCTGCGCGATCTACGCCACCGAACTGGCGCGCGTGTTCGGCGTGCGGCGGATCGTGCGCGTGGGCACCTGCGGCGGCGTCGGCGACGTCGGGCTCGGCGACCTGCTGCTGGCGCAGGCGGCATCGACCGACTCGAACTTCAACCGGGTGCACTTCGGTGGCCATGACCTGGCCGCCTGCGCCGATTTCGGCCTGCTGCGCGCGATCGCCGACACCGCTTCGGCGCAGGGAGTCGGCCTGCGCATCGGCGGCGTGTTCAGCACCGACTGCTTCCATGGCGGCGACCCGGAGCTGGCCGCACGGCTGCTGCAGCACCGCATCCACGGCATCGAGATGGAATCGGCCGGGCTCTACGGCGTGGCCATGCGCGAAGGTTTCCGGGCCGTGTCGGTACTGACCGTGAGCGATCATGTGCAGCGCGGCACGCACATGCCGGCCGTGCAGCGCGAGCAGGGCTTGTCGCGGATGACCGCACTGGTACTCGACAGCCTGCTGCCGCCACCGGCCGGCTGAGCAGGATCGGTTGTTCCGGCGCTCAGCCCGGTTTGGACCGCGTGCGCCGGCGACCGGATCGGCGCGAGTCGGCGTCGACTGCACAGTAGATCCCGTACAGCGTGGCGATGATGGCGTGCGCGGGACCCGGCGGCAGGGTGTACCACACCGTCTGTGCCTCGCGCCGGGTGCTGACCAGATGCTCGTCGCGCAGCCGGGCCAGGTGCTGGGACAGCGCCGACTGGCTGAGCTCGGGCAGCTGCTCGTTGATCTGGCCCACCGACATCTCGCCGTCCAGCAGCAGGCACAGCATGCGCAGCCGTTGCGCGTTGCCCAGGGTCTTGAGCAGCTGCGACGCCTCTTCGGCGCGCGATTGCATGAGGTCCAGGTCCGCATCGGCAGGGATGTTCAACTTCGGATTCCTCGGGAAGGGCGCGACGGTCTGCTTCATAGCTTGACTTTACCACGAAGTACTAATTAAGCTACAGCTAATTTAGATCATATGAATTTCAACTCTGCCGTCCGGCCCGTGCCGGCCGGTCGCGCACAAGGTTCCACCCACGTCAGGAGTTCGTCATGAACGTCGATCGCATGGTTCTGGGTTTTGCCGGCACGGTGGTGCTGGTCGGTATCGCGCTGGCGCATTTCGTGGCGCCGGGCTGGATCTGGCTGTCGGTGTTCGTCGGCGCCAACCTGCTGCAATCCTCGTTCACCGGCTTCTGCCCGCTGGCGATGATCCTGCGCAAGCTGGGGCTGAAGCCCGGCTGCGCGTTTCCTTCCTGACCCGAACGAGACCACGCCATGTATCACATCGTCGAGACATCCAAGAGCTTCGAGCAGGCCGCGGCCGACCTCGCCACCGCCGTCGCCGCGCATGGATTCGGCGTGCTGCACGTGCACGACCTGGGCGGCACCTTGCGCGGCAAGGGCGTGGAGTTCGGCCACGAGTGCAAGGTGTTCGAGGTGTGCAACCCGCGCCAGGCCGGCCGCGTGCTGGCCAACGACTTGCGGCTGAACATGGCGTTGCCGTGCCGGGTATCGGTCTATACCGAGGAGGGCAAGACCTGGATCGGCATGATCCGGCCGACACCGATGCTCGGCATGCTCTCCGGCGATCCCGCCCTGGCGGCAATCGCGCGCGAAGTGGAGCAGACCCTGGTGAACGTCGTCGCCGAGGCGGCGTAGCGCTGGCGAAGCGGCCTTTGAATTGACCAGGCTCAAATCCCTTGCGGTGCCGCCGGCGCACGCTGTCGGCAACCTCAGTGCAGGAGTCAGCAACCATGAGCGACGTCGTCATCCTGGGTTCGGGTCTGGGCGGCACCAGTGCCGCCTACGAGATCAAGGCTGCATTGGGCGATGCCCACCGCGTCACCGTGGTCGGCGAGGGGCGCCTGTTTTCCTTCACGCCGTCCAATCCGTGGGTCGGCATCGGCTGGCGGCAACCGGCCGACGTGCAGCTTGATGCGGCCGCGGCGATGGCCCGCCACGACATCGTCTTCATCGACTCCCCGGCCAGCGCGGTGCGCCCGGCCGACAACCTCGTGCGGCTGGCCGACGGCCGCGAACTGAAGTACGACTACTTGGTCGTCACCACCGGCCCGCGGCTGGCGTTCGACGAGATTCCGGGGCTGGGCCCGGTCGACGGCTACACGCAGTCGGTCTGCACCACGCCGCACGCGAGCGCCGCGTGGGAGGCGTACCAGCAGTTCCTGCAGAACCCCGGCCCGGTGGTGGTCGGCGCGGCGCAGGGCGCCAGCTGCTTCGGCCCGGCCTACGAGTTCGCGCTGATCCTCGACACCGACCTGCGCCGGCGCAAGCTGCGCGACCGCGTGCCGATGACCTTCGTCACCAGCGAGCCGTACATCGGCCACATGGGCCTGGGCGGGATCGGCGATTCCCGCGGCCTGCTGGAGCGTCAGTTGCGCCAGCGTCACATCAAGTGGATCTGCAATGCGCGGATCGACAAGGTGGAGGACGGCAGCATGCACGTCAGCGAGGCCGACGCGCATGGCCAGACAGCGGAGCAGCACGTGCTGGCATTCCGCTACGCGATGGTGATCCCCGCCTTCACCGGCGTGGCCGCCGTGCGCGGCGTCGAGGGTCTGGTCAATCCGCGCGGCTTCGTGCTGATCGACAAGCACCAGCGCAACCCGACCTTCCGCAACGTGTTCTCCGCCGGCGTGTGCGTGGCGATCCCGCCGGTGGAGGCCACCCCGGTGCCCACCGGCGCGCCGAAGACCGGTTTCATGATCGAGTCGATGGTCAGCACCCTGACCGAGAACATCAAGGCGGACATCGAGCACCGGCCGGCCACGGCGGAAGCGACCTGGAACGCGGTGTGCCTGGCCGACATGGGCGACAGCGGCGCGGCGTTCGTGGCACTGCCGCAGATCCCGCCGCGCAACCTGACCTGGGCGAAGGAGGGCAAGTGGGTACATCTGGCCAAGGTGGCATTCGAGAAATACTTCATGCACAAGATCCGCACCGGCAACACCACGCCGGTCTACGAGAAGTACGTGATGAAGGCGCTGGGCATCGCGCGCATCCGCCCGGGCACGGGTGGCGAATGAGTGCCGCTGGCGAACCATCGGTGGCGCTCCGGCTCGCCTCGCGGCCATGTCCCGCGCGCCCGTGCCCCCGCGTGAGGCACGCACTGCGCCGGGTCATGGCCGCGCTGGCGCTGGCCGCGCTGGCCGCGTGTGGACGCACCCCGGCCCCGCCCGCGGCGGTCACGGCGCCGCCGCTGGCCGTGCAGGTCATGCACGCCGAGATGGCGCGCGAGGAACAGAGCTGGGACGGCGTGGTGGAGGCCGTGCACGAGGCAGTGATCTCGGCGCAGACCAACGCGCGCGTGGTCGAGCTGCCGCATGACGTCGGCGATGCCGTGCGCAAGGGCGACGTGCTGGTGCGTTTCAGCGACGTCGAGCAGAAATCCGCACGACGCGCCGCGCAGGCACAGATCGCCGCGGCGCAGGCGGCGTACACCGAGGCGGATACTTCCTGGCGGCGCTTCGCGGAGATATTCAAGCAGGGCTTTGTCTCCAAGGCGCAGCTCGACGCCGAACGCGCGCGTCGCGACGCCGCGCTGGCCGCGTTGCAGTCGGCCCGCGCGCAGTCCAGCCAGGTCGGCCAGCAGCTCGATTACACCGTGCTGCGCGCGCCGTACGACGGCATCGTCACCCGCCGTTACGTGCAGGTGGGCGAGGCGGTGCAGTCGGGGCCGCCGACGCCGCAGCCGCTGATCGCGCTGGCGTCGCTGCAGGATTTGCGGGTCAGCGTGCAGGTGCCGCAGAGCGCGATGGCGGCGATCCGCCGCTACCGCGCGGCCGTGGTGGTGCGCGAGGACGGCCGCCGCGTGCCAGCCGGCAAGCTGACCGTGTTTCCCTACGCCGACCCGCAGACGCACAGCTTTCGCGTGCGGCTGGAGCTGCCGGGCGACGGCGCCGGGCTGGTGCCGGGCATGACGGTGAAGGTCGCCTTCGCCAGTGGCGAGGCGAAGCGATTGCTGCTGCCGCTAGACGCGCTGGTGCAGCGTGGCGAACTCACCGGCGTGTACGTGCTGGACGGGAGCGGGGTGGCGCTGCGCCAGCTGCGCCTGGGTCATCGCCACGGCGACCGTGTCGAGGTGCTGGCCGGACTGGACGACGGCGAGCGCGTCGCCACCGATCCGGTCGCGGCAGCGCGCTGGCTGGTCGCGCAGCGACGCGGGGACGCGCCGTGAGCGGGCCACGGCTCGGCTTCTCCGGCCGCATCGCGCACGCGTTCCAGGAATCGCCGCTGACCCCGATCCTGGCGATCGCCGCGCTGCTGCTGGGACTGGTCGCGGTGATGATCACGCCGCGCGAGGAAGAGCCGCAGATCGACGTGACCATGGCCAACGTGATGGTGCCGTTTCCCGGCGCCGACGTGCGCGACGTGGAAAACCTGGTGGCGTTCCCGCTGGAGCAGAAGCTGGCCGAGATCGAGGGCGTCAAGCACGTCTACTCGGTGAGCCGGCCCGGCATGGCGGTGATGACGGTGGAGTTCCAGGTCGGCGTGCCGCGGCAGACGGCGATCGTGCGGCTGTACAACCAGGTGTTCCAGAACCAGGGCTTCGTGCCGCCCGGCCTCGGCGTCGGCCCGCCGCTGGTGCGGCCGATGGGCATCGACGACGTGCCGGTGATGGCGCTCACGTTGTGGAGCGACGACCCCGCGCAGGGCCCGGTGCAACTGGCCGAGGTGGCGCACACGCTGGAGACCGAGCTGAAGCGCGTGCCCGGCACGCGCGACGTCTACACCCTCGGCGCGCCGACCCGCGCGGTGGTGGTGCAGCTGGACGCGGCGAAGCTGGCCGCCTACGGCATGACCACGGGTGACCTCGCCGGCGTGTTGAAGGCGGCCAACACGGTGACCCAGGCCGGCGACCGGGTGGGCGGCAATCGCGACGTGCCGGTGACCGCCGGGCGTTTCCTTGCCGATGCGGCGGAAGTGTCGCAACTGGTGATCGGCCTGAACAACGGCCAGCCGGTATTCCTTTCCGACGTGGCCACGATCCGCCCGGGTGCGGACCTGCCCGACAGCTACGCCTGGTTCGGCGCGCCGGCGGGCAAGGCCGGGCCGGCCACCGGCCACGCGCCGGCGGTGACCATCGCGGTGGCGAAGAAGCCCGGCACCAACGCCGCCGACATCACCGGCGCGATCCGCGAGCGGCTGGCCGCGCTGCGCAACGTGGCGATTCCCGCCGACGTGCACGTGGTGGTCACCCGCGACTACGGCCAGACCGCCACCGACAAGGCGGACAAGCTGATCCACAAGCTGATCTTCGCCACCTTCTCGGTGGTGCTGCTGGTGCTGCTGGCGCTGAGCTGGCGCGCGGCGATCGTGGTCGGCAGCGCGGTCATCATCACCCTGGCGCTGACCCTGTTCGCGTCGTGGGCGATGGGTTTCACCATCAACCGGGTCTCGCTGTTCGCGCTGATCTTCTCCATCGGCATCCTGGTCGACGACGCCATCGTGGTGGTGGAGAACATCCACCGGCACATGGCGCTCGGCGGGCGCACGCTGCGGGAGGCGATCCCCGAGGCAGTCGGCGAGGTCGGCGGGCCGACCATCCTGGCCACCTTCACGGTGATCGCCGCGCTGCTGCCGATGGCCTTCGTGTCCGGCCTGATGGGGCCGTACATGCGGCCGATCCCGATCAACGCCTCGGCCGGCATGCTGCTGTCGCTGGCCGTCGCGCTGGTGGTGACGCCGTGGCTGGCGCTGAAACTGCTCGGCCACCACAGCCACGCCGAAGCTGCGCCGGGGAACGCCGGCAGTGCGAATGACAGCCGCCTGCATCGCACGTTCCGTCGCCTGATGCTGCCCTTCCTCGATGGCCCCCGCGCGCCGCGCCATCGTCACCTGCTGTTCGCCGCGATGGGCGCGCTGGTGCTGGGGGCGGTGGGCCTGGTGGTGGTCAAGGCGGTGGTGCTGAAAATGCTGCCGTTCGACAACAAGTCCGAGTTCCAGGTGGTGGTGGACATGCCCGAGGGCAGCACGCTGGAGCGCACCAACCGCCTGCTCGGCGAGCTGGCGCAGGCGGTGGCCAAGCTGCCCGAGGTGAAGGACTGGCAGGGCTATGCCGGCACCGCGTCGCCGATCACCTTCAACGGACTGGTGCGCCAGTACTACCTGCGCAGCGGCCCGATCGTGGGCGACCTGCAGGTGAACCTGGTCGACAAGCACGAGCGTTCGCGGCAGAGCCACGCCATCGCGCTGGCGGTGCGTCCGGCGCTGGCGCAGATCGGCGCGCGCTACGGCGCCTCGGTGAAGGTGGTCGAGGTGCCGCCCGGGCCGCCGGTGCTGGCGCCGATCGTGGCCGAGGTCTACGGCCCGGACTACGCCACCGTGCGCAAGGTGGCGCTGGGGCTGGAACAGGATTTCAGGGCCAACCCGGACATCGTCGACGTCGACACCAGCGTGGAGGCGGATGCGCCGCGCGACGTGCTGGTGGTCGATCGCGCCCGCGCGGCGCGGCTGGGGCTGGATCAGGCGAGCATCGCGCAGGCGCTGCGCACCGCCTTGTCCGGCGACGACGCCACCTGGCTCATGGACGGCCAGGCGAAGTACGCGGTGCCGATCCGCCTGCGCCTGGGCGCGGGCGACCAGGCGTCGATGGAGCAGCTGCTGGCGCTGCGCGTGCGTGCGGCCGGCGGTGCGCTGGTGCCGTTGTCCGAGGTGGTCCGCGTGCAGCCGGCGCAGCGCGAGCAGGCGATCTGGCACAAGGACCTGCTGCCCTATGCCACCGTCACCGGCGACGACGCCGGCAGCACCGACAGCCCGCTGTACGGCATGTTCTCGCTGGTCGGCAAGCTCGGCCACGACAAGGTGGCGGGGCAGCTGCTGCAGCAGCACTTCATCGCGCAGCCGACCGACACCACCGAGGCTTCGGTGAAATGGGACGGCGAGTGGCAGATCACCTACGAGACGTTCCGCGACATGGGCCTGGCCTACTCGGCGGGCCTGCTGCTGATCTATCTGCTGGTGGTCGGCCAGTTCAAGAGCTACGTGGTGCCGCTGATCATCATGGCGCCGATCCCGCTGACCGTGATCGGCGTGATGCCCGGGCATGCGCTGGTCGGCGCGCAGTACACCGCCACCTCGATGATCGGCATGATCGCGCTGGCTGGCATCATCGTGCGCAACTCGATCCTGCTGATCGACTTCATCAACCACGCGCTGGCCGCCGGCAGCCCGCTGCGCGAGGCGGTGGTCGAGGCTGCCGCGGTACGCGCCAAGCCGATCGTGCTGACCGGGCTGGCGGCGATGATCGGCGGCTTCTTCATCATCGACGATCCGATCTTCCAGGGCCTGGCGGTATCGCTGATCTTCGGCATCCTGGTCTCCACCGCGCTGACCCTGCTGGTGATCCCGTTGCTGTACTACGCCTGGCTGCAGCCGCGCACCGGGCCGGATGGCCGATTGTCGCAGGCACTGCCGGCTTGACCCCGGTCAGGCCGGGGCGCCGGCGCCGCGCGCTAGCATGCATGTGTCCGCGGCGTCCGCGCCGCCAAGCCGGAGGTATCCGCATGAAAGCCGCCCGCATCGTCCTCGCCACCGCCTGCGCACTCGGCCTTGCCGTCGCAGCCCAGGCCACCCCCCAGCATGCCCATGACAGCCACGCGGCACATGCCGCCAGCGCCGCCGTGCAGGCACCGGCACAGCGCTGGACGCCGGATGCGCCGCTGCGCGCGGGCATGCGCCGCGCGCACACTGCGGTGGCCGAGCTGGCCCACTACGAGATGGGCCACATGAGCGCGCCGATGGCGGTCGACCGCGCCACCGAGGTGGAAAGCGCGGTGACCTACATGTTCGCCAACTGCAAGCTGTCGGCCGAGCCCGATGCCGCGCTGCACGGCATCCTGGTGCCATTGCTCACGGCCGCGCAGGCGTTGAAGGCCGATCCGGCGAAGGTGGCCGCGGTGGCCGACATGCGCGCGGCGATCGCGCATTACCCGCAGTATTTCGACGATCCCGGCTGGGACAAGCCGGTGCCGGCCGAGCACGTGATGCACGACGAGCCCTGACCGTCGAGCCACGCCTGTAGTCAGCCGATGCCGCCCAGCACCGCGGCGGCATCGCGCGCGGCGATCCATTCCTCGTTGGTCGGCTCGACGCCGACGATCACGCGACTGCCGTCGGCGGAGACGATCGGCGCGTGAGCCGTGTTGCGGCCCTCGTCCAGCGCGAGTCCGAGGAAGGCGAGATCGCGGCACACGCGTTCGCGCACGAAGGCGTTGTGCTCGCCCACGCCGGCGGTGAACACCAGCAGGTCGAGTCCGCCCAGCACCGCCGCCAGCGCGCCGACCTCGCGCACGATCCGGCGCACGTAGAGTGCGAGCGCCAGACGCGCGCGTTCGCCCGGTTCGCCCTCGTCGCCCTCGTGCTGCACGATCACGCGCGGTTCGGCGGAGATGCCGGAGAGGCCGAGCAGGCCGCTGCGGTGGTAGAGCAGGTGGCCCACCTGTTCGAGCGAGAGCTTCTCGATCTCCATCAGGTACAGCAGCGCGCCGGGGTCGAGCGCGCCGGTGCGCGTGCCCATCATCAGGCCGTCGAGCGCGGAGAAGCCCATCGTGGTGGCGACGCTCTCGAGGTTGCGCATCGCGCACAGGCTGGCGCCGCTGCCCAGGTGGGCGACGATGGTGCGCCCGCGTGCGGCGTCGCCGTGGCGTTCGGCCAGCGCGGTGGCCATGAACGCATACGACAGGCCGTGGAAACCGTAGCGGCGCAGGCCGCGCTGCCAGGCATCCCACGGCAGCGGCAGGATCTGTTCCACCGCTGGCATGGTGTGATGGAAGCCGGTGTCGAAACAGGCCACCTGCGGCAGCTTGGGCGACTCGCGCAGCAGGATCTCGATCGCCTCCAGCGCGAACGGCTGGTGCAGCGGCGCCAGCGGCACGTAGCCCGCCAGGTCGGCCAGCACGCCGGCATCGATGCGCGTGGGGTGGAAGTAGCGAGTGCCGCCGTGCACCACGCGATGCGCGACCGCGGTGAGGCGACGGCCGTCGAGGCGCGCGTCCACGCGCTGCAGAATCAGCGTGAGCGCCGCGCGGTAGGGATGGGCCTCGTCGAGGGCAATCGCGAACGGCGCCACCCCGGTTTCGCCGAAGTCGGGCGCCGGGCCGCCGATGCCCTGCACCTTGCCATTCCACAGCGGCTGGCGCGGCAGCGGATCGGTCGCGGCGTCGAACAGCGCGAACTTGATGCTCGACGAGCCGCAGTTGAGGACCAGGATCAGGGGCGTCATGGTCGCGGTCGGATCAGGGCGGGCTGGTGCGGTAGTGGTGCGCCAGCAGCAGCGCGAGGGCGCACGAGGCGAGCCGCGAGCGGCGCGAATCGGAGCGGCTGGTGAGCACGATCGGCACGCGCGCGCCCAGCACGATGCCGGCGCTGTCGGCGTGGCCCATGTACTCCAGCTGCTTGGCCAGCATGTTGCCGCTTTCGAGATCGGGCACCACCAGGATGTCGGCCCGGCCCGCCACCGCCGAGACGATGCCCTTCACGCGCGCGGCCTCGGGCGAGACCGCGTTGTCGAACGCCAGCGGGCCATCCAGCAGGCCGCCGCTGATCTGGCCGCGGTCGGCCATCTTGCACAGCGCCGCCGCGTCCAGCGTGGAAGGCATGCGCGAGTTGACCGTTTCCACCGCGGCCAGGATCGCCACCTTCGGTTCGGCCACGCCGATGACATGGGCAAGGTCGATCGCGTTGCGCACGATGTCGGCCTTGTCGTCCAGTGTCGGCGCGATGTTGATGGCGGCGTCGGTGATGATGAACGGGCGTGGATAGGCAGGTGTCTCCATCACGAAGCAGTGCGTGATGCGCCGCTTGGTGCGCAGCCCGGCCGCGCTCGGCACGATCGCGGCCATCAGCTCGTCCGAATGCAGGCTGCCTTTCATCAGCGCGTCCACCTCGCCGCGGCTGGCCATCGCCGCGGCTTTCTCGGCGGCGGCGTGGCTGTGCGGCACGTCGATGCATTCGATGCCGGCGAGGTCGATCTGCGCCTCCGCGGCGGCGGCCTGCAACTTGGCGCGCGGGGCAATCAGCACGGGCCGGATGATGCCGGCGTCACGTGCGTCGATGGCGCCGGCGAGACTGAGGGCGTCGCACGGGTGGACCACCGCCATGCGCACCGGCTCCATCGAGCGCACGTGCGCGATCAGGCGCTCGACGCCGCGCAGCGTGGCCTGCGCCGACGCGGCACGCTCGGACCCGCCGGGCTTGCTGCGAACCATGGTCGTGTTCCTCGTGCTGGCGATGGTCGTTCGTTGGATGCGGACGCCGCGCCGGCGTGCGCCCGAGGAGTGTCGCACGGGTCCGGCGTCGATGGCGCGGGTGCCTTGCCGCCGCTGCCGCGCCGGTCTCCGGCCTGGGTCACGATGAGCGGGCTTCCCGGCTCGCCCCCGGCCACTTCCACTCGCGCACTTCGGGCAGATCCTGCCCATGCTGGCCGATGTAGTAGCGGTGTTCGACCAGCTTTTCGCGCAACTGCTGCTTCAGGTAGGTGCCACGATTGCCGGTTTGCGGCAGGCGCTCGATCGCGCTGATCACCAGGTGGAAACGGTCGAGTTCGTTCAGCACGGTCATGTCGAACGCCGTGGTCACGGTGCCTTCTTCCTTGTAGCCGCGCACGTGGATGTTGTCGTGGTTGGTGCGTCGATAGGTGAGCCGGTGGATCAGGTACGGGTAGGCGTGGAAGGCGAAGATCACCGGTTTGTCGCGGGTGAACAGGGCGTCGAAACCGGCATCGTCGAGCCCGTGCGGGTGTTCGGCCTGCGGCTGCAGGCGCATCAGGTCGACCACGTTGACCACGCGGATCTTCAGCTCGGGCAGGTGCTCGCGCAGGATCGACACGGCGGCCAGGGTTTCCAGCGTCGGCACGTCGCCGCAGCAGGCCATCACCAGGTCCGGCGCCACCACCTCCTGGTCGTTGCTGGCCCACGACCAGATGCCGATGCCTTCGCTGCAGTGCTTCACCGCCTGCTCCATGCTCAGCCATTGCGGCGCCGGATGCTTGCCGGCGATCACCACGTTGACGTAATGCAGGCTGCGCAGGCAGTGATCCATCACCGACAGCAGGCAGTTCGCGTCCGGCGGCAGGTAGACCCGCACCACGCCGGCCTTCTTGTTGACCACGTGGTCGATGAAGCCGGGGTCCTGGTGGCTGAAGCCGTTGTGGTCCTGCCGCCACACGTGCGAGGCCAGCAGGTAGTTCAACGAGGCGATCTTGCGTCGCCATGGCAGTTCGGCGGTGACCTTTAGCCACTTCGCGTGCTGGTTGAACATCGAGTCGACGATGTGGATGAATGCCTCGTAGCAGTTGAACAGGCCGTGCCGCCCGGTCAGCAGGTAGCCTTCCAGCCAACCCTCGCACTGGTGCTCGCTGAGCATCTCCAGCACGCGGCCATCGGGGGCCAGGTGCTGGTCGGTGGCCTGGGTGGCGGCGTTCCATTGCCGGTCGGTGACATCGAACACGGCTTCCAGTCCGTTGGAGATGGTCTCGTCCGGGCCGAACATGCGGAAATTGCGCTGGCTCTGGTTGAGCGCGGTGACGTCGCGCAGGAACGGACCCAGCACGCGGGTGTCGCCGATGCCGCGGATGCCGGGTTCCGGCACGGCGCAGGCGTAGTCGCGGAAGTCCGGCACGCGCAGTTCGCGCAGCAGGCTGCCGCCGTTGGCGTGCGGATTGGCGCCCATCCGGCGTTGGCCCACGGGAGCCAGCGCGGCCAGCTCCGGCAGCAGCCGTCCCGCGGCGTCGAACAGTTCTTCCGGCCGGTAGCTCTTCAGCCAGGCTTCGAGTTGCCGCAGGTGTTCCGCCGGCGTCGTGGCGGAGACGGCGATCGGAATCTGGTGCGCGCGGAAGGTGCCCTCCACCGGCAGGCCATCGACGACCTGCGGTCCGGTCCAGCCCTTGGGCGAGCGCAGCACGATCATCGGCCAGCGCGGTCGTTCGCGCCGGCCGTGCTCGCGTGCCTCGCGCCGGATCGCCTTGATCTGCTCCACCGCCTGATCCAGCGCGCTGGCCATCGCTTCGTGCATCGCCGCCGGCTCGTTGCCCTCGACGAAGAATGGCGACCAGCCGTAGCCGCGCAGCAACTGCTCGAGTTCCTCATGGCTGATGCGCGCCAGCACGGTCGGGTTCGCGATCTTGTAGCCGTTGAGGTGCAGGATCGGCAGCACCGCGCCGTCCGTGGCCGGGTCGAGAAACTTGTTGGAATGCCAGGCGGTGGCCAGCGGCCCGGTCTCGGCCTCGCCGTCGCCGACCACGCAGGCGACGATCAGCTCCGGGTTGTCGAACGCGGCGCCGAAGGCGTGGCTCAGCGAGTAGCCCAGCTCACCGCCCTCGTGGATCGAACCGGGGCACTCCGGCGAGGCGTGGCTGGAAATGCCGCCAGGAAAGGAGAATTGCAGGAACAACTGCTGCAACCCGGCCTCGTCCTGGCTGATTGCGGGATAGATCTCGCTGTAGCTCCCTTCCAGATAGGTATTGCCGACCACGGCCGGACCACCGTGGCCGGGGCCGGAGACGTAGATCATGTCGAGGTCGTGCTCCGTGATGATCCGGTTCAGGTGCACATAGATGAAGTTCTGCCCGGGCGTGGTGCCCCAGTGTCCCAGCAGCATGGGCTTCACGTCGGCGAGGGTCAGCGGACGCTTCAGCAACGGGTTGCTGCGCAGGTAGAGCTGGCCCACCGACAGGTAGTTGGCGGCGCGCCAGTAGGCATCCATGCGTCGCAGCAGGTCGGGGGTGAGGCTGGGGGATTTCATCGGTGGTGACTCCCGTGGCGGGCAAATCCCCTGATGTCGGCGTCGGCTCTGTGCCGGAGCAAGCGACTGCCCGGCGCGAAGGCGGCGTATCGTTTGTTTCATTCTGGAATGTTTCCCGTGCCGGTCATTTGACGGCGATCAACAACGCTCGTCGCCCGCGTCGGGCCCGGTCGAGCTTCATGAATGCTCAGCGTGATCCGCGCTGGTAGCGCGTGAAAAACCGGCGATTCGCCAGGTGGACCACGCCCAGATAGGCCGTCGTGACGAGCACGAGTGCGGCCAGCAGCGGAGCGGGCAGCGGCACGAATCCCAGCCAGGGGGCGAGTGGCGAATAGGGCAGCCCCACCGCCACCGCGACGACAGACAAGGCACCCGCCACCAGCAGGGGATGCGGCCGGTCGCGGAGCGGGTTCCTGGTCCGGATGATGAAGATCACCAGCACCTGGGTGGCGAGCGATTCGACGAACCAGCCGGTGTGGAAAAGCCCTTCGTCGGCGTGGAAGACCCACAGCAGCAGCCCGAACACCATGAAGTCGAAGGCGGAGCTGATCGGTCCGAAGGTGAACATGAACCGGCGCACGACACCCAGATCCCAATGACGCGGCCGGGCCACCATCGCCTCGTCGACGCGGTCCAGCGGGATGGCCATTTCGGAGAGGTCGTACAGCAGGTTGTTGAGCAGGATCTGGATCGGCAGCATCGGCAGGTAGGGCAACAGCAGCACGCCGCCGGCCATCGAGAACATGTTCCCGAAGTTCGAGCTGGTGCCCATCATGATGTACTTGAGGATGTTGGCGAAGGTGCGGCGGCCCTCGCGCACGCCTTCCGCCAGCACGCCGAGGTCCTTGCGCAGCAGGATCATGCCGGCGGCCTCCCTGGCCACGTCGACGGCGGTGTCCACCGAGAACCCGACATCGGCGGCATGCAGCGGCGGCGCGTCGTTGATGCCGTCGCCGAGGTAGCCGACCACGTGGCCCTTGCGGCGCAGCGCGCGGATGACGCGCGACTTCTGCACCGGCGTCATGCGGCAGAACAGCGTGGTGGCATCGAGCCGGGCCGCCAGCGCGTCATCGTCCAGCGCGTCGAGCACCGGTCCGGTCAGCGTGTCGCCCACGGCGAGGCCGAGCTCGCGGCAGACGTGGCGCGTCACCTGCTCGTGATCGCCGGTGACGACTTTCACGGCAACGCCCAGTCCGGCCAGCGCCACCAGCGCCTCCCTCGCGCCGGTCTTGGGCGGGTCGAGGAAGGCGAGGAAGCCGGCGAGGATCAAGCCGGTTTCATCGACCACGCCGGCATGCTGCCGGTCCTGTCCGACCGCTTTCCACGCGACGCCCAGCACGCGATAGCCCTCGCTGCCGAGGGCATCGAGAGTCCCGGCCGCGATGGCCCGCGACGCGTCGTCCAGCGGCGCCGGCGGCAGCCCGGACCGCTCGTACGCCGTGGCCAGGCGCAGCACGTCTTCCGGTGCGCCCTTGACCACGAGCAGGCGCTGGCCGCCGCTTTCGGCGAGGATCGAAACCCGGCGGCGCTGGAAATCGAAGGGCACCTCGTCGATCTTGCGCCATGGCGCCGGATCGAATGCGGCGGCGTCGAGGATGGCGTCGTCCAGCGGGCTCTTGAGTCCGGTCTCGAATGCCGCATTGACCTGCGCCATGCGCAGCGCCGAGGCGCTGGCCGCCCCGCCCAGGTCGACCTCGCGCACCAGCCGGATGCGGGCTTCGGTGAGCGTGCCGGTCTTGTCGCTGCACAACACGTCCATGCCGCCGAGGTCGTGGATGGCGGTCAGGCGCTTCACGATCACGTTCTTGCGCGCCATGCGCAGCGCACCATGGGCGAGCGTCACCGACACCACCATCGGCAGCAGCTCGGGCGTGAGGCCCACGGCGAGCGCCAACGCGAACAGGAACGATTCGAGTACCGGTCGGTGCAGCAGCAGGTTGACCAGCAGCGCGAACAGCACCAGCAGGACGGTCAGGCGCACGATCATCATGCCGAAATCGCGGATGCCGCTGGCAAACGCGGTGGGTGGCGGCGTCTTCTGCAGCGATCGGGCAATCGAGCCCAGCTGGGTGTCGCGACCGGTGGCCACCACCAGCGCCCTGGCCGTGCCGCTGACCACGGAGCTCCCGGTGAAGAGGAGATTTCCCGGGAAGTCTTCCTGTGCCGGGCTGGACGTGGCCAGGTCCGCTCGTTTCTCGGTCGGATACGGTTCGCCGGTGAGCAGTGCATCGTCGACGTAGAGGTCGCGCGCCTCGATCAACCGGCAGTCGGCCGGAACCAGATCGCCCGCCGCGAGGAGGATCACGTCGCCGGGGACGAGGTCGGTGGCGGCGACCTGTTCCGGGCGGGCCCGGCGCAGCACGCTTGCCGACAGCGAGACCTGGCGGCGCAGGCTTTCCGCGGCGTTCTGCGCGCGGTGCTCCTGGACCACGTCCAGCGCCATCGACATGGCCACGATGAGGGTGATCACGACGAAGCTGGCGACGTCGCCGGTGAACGCCGAGACGGTGGCCGCGCCGAGCAGGATCAGCACGAGCGGATTGCGGAAGCGCGCCGAGACGGCCGACCACAGCCGCCGCGGCACCGCGGTGTCGATACGGTTCGGTCCGGCCGTGGCGAGCCTGGCCGCGGCGGTGGCCGCATCGAGGCCGCCGTCGGCGGAACCCAGCGAGCGGAACAGATCGTCCAGCGGCAGCGTGGCCGTGCGCGCGATCGCTGCGCCGGCCGCGGCGTTTCGCGTGGGCGCAGCCGCGTCGCGGCCGGACGCATCGGAATGGTGCGTGCCCATTTCGCCTCTGCCTGCCCGCCGACGCTGCCGTCAACGCGACCGCGGCGAGCCGATGGCAGCCGCGCCGAACGGGCCGGAACCACCGGGCGGCAGGCCAGTGCGGTCGGCGAGCGGACTGGGGCAAACCATCGGCATCGGTTGCATGGTGGTTTCTCCGCGCGTGGTGCGGGCAGGTCTCAGTGCGCGAGGAACAGCGGCAGGTCCGCCTGCCTGAGCATCCAGCGCGTGACGCCGCCCATGGCCAGCTCGCTGAGGCGCGAGCGGCCCCAGGCGCCCATCACCAGCAGGTCGGCGTCGAACGCCCGGGCGGCGGCCAGCAGCGCGGGGCCTTCATCGTGTTCGGCCGGGAACGGCTGCCATTGCACCTCGATGCCGTGGCGCGCGAACCAGCCGCGCAGCGGCAGCGGCGGCGGGCTGATGCCGGGCAGGCCGCCGCGCTCGCCATCGAGCACCCGCACGGCGGATGCCTGCGCCAGCAGCGGCAGCGCCGCCTTCACCGCCTGCGCGGCTTCGCCGGAGCCGTTCCATGCGATGACGATGCGCTGCGCCTGCAGCGTGTCGCCACCGATGTCGGGCAGGAGCAGCATCGGTGAGCTGCGGACGAACAACGCGCGCGTGATGTCGTCGGCCCCGAGCGCGGCATCCGGGTCGCCGACCTTCAGTTCGCCGATCATGAGGTCGGCCAGCCGCGAGCGCTTGGCCAGCGCCTGCGCGGAGATGCCGCGCATCACCTCCCATGCGCCGTCCACGCCCGCGTTGCGGCACTGCTGCAGCCACCAGTCGCGTCGATCCAGCGCCGCCTGTTCCTCGGCGGCCAGCACCTCGATCACGTCGGGTATCGCCATCAGCGAAGGACACACCGCCACCACCTGCAGCCCGGTGGCGAACGCGCCGTGGCGCCTGGCCAGCGCCAGCGCCGCGCCCGGCCACGACGGGTTGTCCGAGGTCCCGCCGACGTTGACGATGATGTCCAGCACGATGTCTCCCGCGCCAGCCGCGATGGCCGGGCACGCTGGCATGCTCTGGCCGATCGCGCCGCGCGGTTTTGACCGTGGTCAAACCCCGGCACGAAATCGACGTGCTCGGAGCGTTGGTGCGCCGCAGCCTACGCCATGTCGATGTCGCCGCCGCAAAGTTCGTCGAGCAGGTCGCGACGCAGGATCTGCACCGACTTGCGATTCACCGACAGGACGCCGGCGGATTCCATCTTGCCGAACAGCCGGCTGACCGTCTCCAGCGCCAGCCCCAGATAGTTGGCGATGTCCTCGCGCGACATCGGCAGGATCAGCGCCAGCGGGTCGCGCGACAGGCGCGCATAGCGGTCGGACATGCGCCGGATGAAGACCGCCAGCCGCCGCTGCGCCTGCTGTTTGCCCATCAGCACCAGGTGGCTCTGCTCGTCGACCAGCGCGCCGCTGATCACCCGCATCAGCTGGTGGTTCAACGCCGGCAGGTTGGCGATGACCTCCTGCAGCTGCGCGTAGCGCAGTTCGCACACGCTGGTGCGCTCCAGCGCCTGGGCCGTGCATGGATAGTGCTCGTTGATGAGGCCGCCGATGCCCATGATGTCGCCGGGCAGGTGGAAACCGAGGATCTGCACGTCGCCTTCGGACCCTTCCACGAAGGTCTTCAGCGACCCGGCACGCACCACGTACAACGCGCCGAACTGGCGGCCCTGCGGGAACAGCGTCTGCCCGCGATCGAGCGGCAGCATGTCGCGCGCGGTGGCGTTGAGCGTCTGCAGATCGCCCGCGCTGAGCCCCGCCGGCAGGCGGAAATCGTGGATGGCGCAGTAACCGCAGTTGCGCCTGAGCTCGTCGAGATCGAGATCTGATGTCATGCCGTTCGACGCCCTCGCTGCCTTCAATGGCTCATCCGCCGGCACACGTGGCAGCAGGATCGAACCTGCCGTGCGTCCATCGACGGGTGGCTCAGATTAACCCTTCTGTCGTCGGGCGGGCGTATCGCCCTCATTCGCACCCGGGCCGCGTTGCGATCGCCATGCCGTCGTCCGGGTCGACCAGCAGCTGCCGGTGGATGCGCTCCAGTTCGCGCAGCAGGCTTTCGCGCGCTTCGGCGGCGTACGGGTTCTCGCGCTGGATCGCGCCGAACAGGTGGCCGGCATCGCCGCGCACCGCCTCCAGCATGCGCTGCAGGCCCTGGAACGATGGCGGCGCCATCGGCATGGCCTCGTCCACGCCCATGTCGATCAGCCCCTTGGCGATGAAGAACGCCAGGGCGTGCGTGCCGGCCATGGCGCGGTCGTGGCTTGCCGGGTCCTGCACGATGACCTCGCAGTCCAGCGCGCGGAACAGGTTGTCGGCGCGCGCGGCGGCGTGCGGGTGCGCTGCGGCGGGGCACAGCACCACGCGGCGCGGGTGGTCGCCGCGGGCCAGGCTGATCGGACCGAACAGCGGGTGCGTGCCGAGGTGCGGGATGTCCGTGCCGAGCAGTTCGTCCATCAGCGCGCAGGGATGCAGCTTGACGCTGCCCACGTCGAACACGGCCTGCCCGGCATGCAGCAGCGGGCGCAAGGCCAGCAGCGCGGCGCGCAGGTGCGGCACCGGCATGGCCAGCACGATCCAGTTGGCGTCGGCAGTTGCCGCAACCAGCGAGGGTGCCGCCAGCTCCGCCGGCACCGTCGCCTGCGGGTCGAACACCTGCACCGGATGGCCGGCCTGCAGCAGCAGTTCGACGAAGGCCTTGCCGAAGCGGCCGTAGCCGAGCACGGCCACGCGCGGCAGCGCGGCGCTCACGGCGGCGCGACGATCGTCGCCAGCAGGCTGCGCACGCGGCGGGCGAGGAAATCGAAATAGCGGTCGATGTAGCTGATGCCGTTCTCGTGGTCGATCAGGAACGGGTTCATCAGCGTATGGCGCAGGATCAGCAGGCGGTCGTCGTCGGCCACGAAGCTGGCCGGGTCCAGCCCGAGTGCGGCGAAGATGCGCGCGGTCTGCGCCGTGCCGAGCATGTCCGCGCGCAGGCTGGTCACCGAGCCGAAGAACTCCTTGGTCTGCAGTGGCTGGCGCGGATCGCAGCGCAGTTCGTCGTGCAGCGCGCGCACGAAGGCGTTCGCGGCGGCCACCGAGGTGTTGCCGCGCGGGTTGAGCGCGAGACAGACCAGGTTGCTGTCCGGCGCGAACGGCACCAGCGCGTGCACGCCGTCGGTCAGTTCCAGCGCGAAGCGTTGCGCGCGCGCGTGGAAGGCCTCGGCCGCCCGCACGGTGGCGCGCGGCAGGGCGCCGAAGTGGGCGTGGTCCAGCGGCAGCACCTTGTGCGTCACGTACACCGCGGCCGCCGCGGCGCCGGATTTGGAACCTTCCGGGATGAACTGGCCGAGGCTGCGGTAACGCGCCAGGTAATCCTTCGGCGTGCCGCCGTGGAAGACGTAATCCGCGCGCTCGGCCAGCAGCGCCATCGCGCGGTGGTCGCGGCAGACGAAGGCGCCCGAGCCGTAGGGCAGGTAGCCGAGCTTGTGCGGGTCGACGGTGGCCGAGTCGGTATCGCCCAGCGCGGCGAAGGCGGCGTGTACCGCCGGCGCGGGGAATTGCACGTAGTCGGCAGCCACCTCCTCGCGCGTGCGCAGCGAGCCGTCCTCGTGGCGGAACACGGTAGCCAGGTAGCCGCCCCACGCGGCATCGACGTGCACGGCGAAATCCAGTCCGCGCCCGCGCGAGGCTTCGCGTGCGGCGAGCACCTGGTCGATCGGGTCGATCGTGCCGTACTCGGTGCCGCCGAGCACGGCCACGCACATCAGCACCGGTTGACGTTCGCGCGCGCAGCGCTCCAGCGTGGCGCGCAGGGCGGCGCCGTCCAGCCGCATGCCGTCGGTGGGCAGCAGTTCGAGCTGGTCGCGGCCGAGGCCGAGCAGCTTCAGCCCCTTGCTCCACGAGTAGTGCGCGGTGACCGGCGCCAGTACCAGCGGCACCTTCAGCAGCGGATGCGCGGCGAAGAAATCGACCAGGCCGCGCTGTTCGATGCGTTCGCGCTCGACGTGCTGCAGCCAGCGCGCACGTTCGGCCGGCGTCTGCGCGGCGAGCCAGGCTTGCCACGCCGTCAGCAAGGCGATGCTGTCGGCCTGGGCGAGGTTGAAGGCGCTCCAGTCGTCCACCGGCAGCTCGAGATCCGGCACCTGCGCCGCGCGCAGCGCCACCGGGAACGCCTTCAATGCCAGCGCCAGGCGCAGCGCCTGGTAGTTGGCCAGGGTGCCGCCGCAGGTGAGGTGGCCGAACGCGCAGGCGTCACGCGTCGGGTCATGCGGATAGCCGAGCATGCGCGCCAGCTGCAGGCCGGCCTGCACTTCCAGGTCGACGGTGACCGGGGCGGCATCCTCGCTGACGTTGTTGGGGTTGTACGGCAGCGTGAGCATCTGCGCGGCCAGTCCCGGCAGCAGCAGGTCGGAGGCCATGTGGCCGATGTAGCGCGGGCTGTGGAACGGCACCGATTTCTTCAGCGCGGCGGAGAGCTGGTGCAGCTCGCGGCGCATGCGCGATTCGAAGGCGAGGTAGTCCGGGTGGTGCGCGGCGCCGGTGCCGATCGCCGGCGGGTCCTCCGGGTGGAAATTGCGCCGCCAGTAGACGTGGTCGCGCAGGAACTCGACCAGCATTTTCTCCAGCAGCGTGTCGTTCTCGCCGTAGGGGCCAAGGAAGCAGGCGTCCAGCGTGTGGTCACGCGGCTCGGCGTGGTCGAACGGTTGCGCGGCGCTCATGCCAGCCATCCGTGCAGCCAGCCCAGCGGGTGATGCATGCGCGCGACGCCGAGCATGTAGACGTAGGTAGCCAGTGCGGCCACGTAGAACGCGGCGCGCGCGCGCCGCGTGTGCACCCGCTTCAGCGCCAGCATGGCGAGTACCACGTAGACCACCAGCAGCACCAGCTTCACGGTGAGCCAGCCGTTGGCGAACAGCGCGCCGGGCAACATGGTCAGCAGCATCAGCGCGGCAGTGAGCAACGTGGTGTCGATGCCGTAGCTGAGCCAGCGCACCGGCATCCACTGCGCGATGCCGTGGCGCCCGGCCAGCGCCAGCGTGCCGCGCAGCGCGAACAGGCCGCCGCTAAGCAGCACGCAGAGGATGTGGACGGCCTTGATCTGGGGGTAGAACTCGATCATTTCGGCGCCGGGATTCGTGATTCGGGACTTGGACAAGCGTCAGGGCGCGCCGGGTGGCGCGCCCTGACGTGGGTCATGCGTTCTCGGACGCTGCGTCCGGCAGCGGCGTGGCGGCGGCCTGCCGCTTCGGCCACAGCCACAGCGAGGCGACGAAGCCGGCGATCAGCATGGCGCCGATGGCGAACACGGTGTCGCCGGGCACGCGCATCCATACCAGCAGGTGGATCAGCGGACGGTCCATGAACTCGGCCGAGCGGGCGAACCAGTAGCCGTGCTCCAGCACCGCCTTCAGTTGCAGGATGCCCAGCGGCAGCAGGGTCAGCACGGCCATCAGGCCCAGGCCGAGGTTGAGCGTCCAGAACGAACCCTTCAGCCAGCCCTCGCGCCACTCGGCCTGCGGCTTGATCCCGCGCAGGCAGAACAGCATCAGGCCCATGCCGAGCATGCCGTACACGCCGAACAGCGCGGTGTGGCCGTGCGCGGCGGTGAGGTTGAGGCCCTGCATGAAGTACAGCGCGATCGGCGTGTTGACCAGGAAACCGAGCAGGCCCGCGCCGACCAGGTTCCAGAAGCTCACCGCCACGAAGAACATGATCGGCCAGCGGTAGCGCGCCATCCACGGCGCCGCGTGCTGCTTCTTCCACGTATCCCAGGCTTCCAGCCCGATCAGCGCCAGCGGCACCACTTCCAGTGCCGAGAAGCTGGCGCCGAGCGCGATCACCGCGGTGGTGGTGCCGCTGAAGTACAGGTGGTGCAGCGTGCCCAGCACGCCGCCGGCCATGAACACGATGGTGGCGAACAGCACGCTGGTGGTGGCCGTGCCCACGCGCAGCAGGCCCAGGCGCACGAACAGGTAGCTGATCACCGCGGTGGCGAACACTTCGAAGAAGCCCTCCACCCAAAGGTGCACCACCCACCAGCGCCAGTACTCGACCATCGCGATGTGGGTGTGCTCGCCCCACATCAGGCCGGCGCCGTAGAGCAGGCCGATCGCCACGGTGGACAGGAACAGCAGGCCCACGATGGAGGCGCCTTCGCGGTTGCGCTGCATCGCCGGCCACAGCGCGCGGCCGACCAGGAACAGCCACAGCATCAGCCCGACGAACAGGAAGATCTGCCAGAAGCGGCCGAGGTCGACGTATTCCCAGCCCTGGTGGCCGAACCAGAAGTTCTTCGACAGGTCCATCTTGTCCATCACCGCCATCCACTGGCCGGCAAACGAGCCGACCACGATGACCAGCAGGCACACCCACAGGAAGTTCACCCCGAGCCGCTGGTACTTCGGCTCGTGGCCGGAGATCAGCGGCGCGATGTACAGGCCGGTGGCCAGCCACGCGGTGGCGATCCACAACACGGCCAGCTCGGTATGCCAGGTGCGGGTGAGCGCGTAGGGCAGGTAGTTGGCCAGCGCGAAACCGTAGGCTTGCTGGCCCTCCACCTGGTAGTGCGCGGTGGTGGCGCCGAGCAGGATCTGCAGCAGGAACAGGCCGATCACCGTCCAGAAATACTTGGCGGTAGCCTTCATCGAGGGCGTGGGTTTCAGTTCGGTGAGCGGATCGCGCGCGGGAATCGGCGGCAGCGGTTCGTGGCTCACCTGGCGCGCATGGTGCCAGCCGAGCAGGCCGATGCCGAGGATCAGGAACAGCACGCTGAACACCGACCACATGAAGTTGGCCGAGGTCGGCGTGTTGCCGGCCAGGGTGTCGTGCGGCCAGTTCTGCGTGTAGCTGATGGCGCTGCCCGGGCGCTCCGCCGCGGTGGCCCAGCTGGCCCACCAGAAGAACGCGGTGACCGCGCGGCGCTGGTCCAGCTCGGCGATGGTGTTGTCGCGCATCGCGTAGGTTTCGCGCAGCTTGGCGGTGGCCGGGTCGTTGCTGAACAGGCTCATGTAATGCGCGCCCACCACCAGCATCGCCTGCGCACGCAGCGGCGAGACGCGGATGGTGCCCTTGGCCGGGTCCCAGGTGTTGGTGCGCAGCTCGCGCTGCACCCGCGAGCGCAGCGCGGCCTGTTGCGGCGCGTCGAGATCGGCATAGGAGGCGGCGCCCTGATCGCGCGCCAGCAGCTCGAGCATGGCCACGCCTTCGCGGTGCAGCCAGTCGGCGCTCCAGTCCGGCGCGAGCAGCGCGCCGTGGCCCCAGATCGAGCCCAGCTGCTGGCCGCCGATGCGCTGCCACACCTGCTTGCCCAGCTCGATGTCGTCGCCGGTGAACAGCGTCTCGTCGCCGCTGGTGACCACCGCCTGCGGCAAGGGCGGCGCGTACTGGTGCACCTGGTCACCCACCCACAACAGCACGCCAAACGAGGCGATCAGCAAGGCTGCCAACCCCAGCCAGAGTTTTCGAGTACTGCTCATTGCGCGACTCCCTGAAAGATGCGCGCATGCTCATCGACGGCCGTCGGATCGCTCTTGATGCAGGTCAAGCGGCCCGGCGCTCGCCGTGCGCGAATTGTCGCGGCCGCTGCCCGGGCGCGTGGCATCATCGGCACGACGCACGACGCGGAGGAATGGCAGACAGCCATGAACGACCGACCCGGATCGAAGGACGCCCGTTTTCCGCTGCTGCTGCTGGCCGTCTTCCTGGTCGTGGCGGTGGCACTCGGCATCGCGCCGCACTATCGCCAGGACTGGCTGCTGGAAAACGTGCTGGTGATGCTGGCGTTGCCCGCGCTGGTGTTCGGCTTTCGCCGGTTGCGCTTTTCCGACGCCAGCTACGCGGCGCTGTTCGTGTTCCTCGTGCTGCACGAGATCGGCGCCCACTACACCTATGCCGAGGTGCCGTGGGATCGCTGGTTCGCCGCGCTGTCCGGCATCTCGCTGCACGACGCGCTGGGCTTGTCGCGCAATCATTTCGACCGCGCCATCCATTTCGCCTACGGCCTGCTGCTGACGCCGGCGGTGGTGGAACTGGTGGCTGCGCGCACCGTGTCGCCCGGTGTCTGGCGCTGGCTGGTGCCGGTCAGCCTGGTCAGCGCCAGTTCGGCCTTGTTCGAACTGTTCGAGTGGGCCGCCGCGGTGTGCTTCGGCGGCGACCTGGGCGAGGCCTACCTCGGCACCCAGGGCGACCCGTGGGACGCGCAGAAGGACATGTTCCTCGCCCTGCTGGGCAGTGTCGTGGCCGTGACCGTGCTTGCCGTCGTGAGCGGGCATCGCCGCCGGCGGGCCGCCGCCGGGTAGGGCCTGCGCCACGGCGGCGACACGCCGGCTAGTGCTGCATCAGCACCGGAATCGTGGCTTCCTCCAGCACGCGCCGGGTGGCGCCGCCGAACACGCGTTCGCGCATGCGCGAGTGGCCGTAGGCTCCCATCACCAGCAGGCCTGCGTCGATGTTGCCGACCTCCTGTAGCAGGATTTCCCCGGCCATGGCGGAGGAGGCGCGGACGTAGCTGGGCCGGGGCGTGATGCCGTGACGCAGCAGGTAGACGAACGGGTCGAAGCGTGGGTGGGTGTCGTCGCCGTCGCCCAGATCGCCGTCGACCAGGGTCACCTGCTTCGCCGCCTTGAGGAACGGCAGCGCGGCATGGATGGCGCGGATCGCCTCGATGCTGCCGTTGCAACCGATCACGACGCGCTCGAAGCGGATCTCCCGCTGCCACAGCGGAGGCAGCACCAGGCACGGCACGCGGCAGGACAGGATCGCTTCGCCGACGATGTCGAGCAGGCCGGATGGGTGCACCATGTCGCGCTCGATCACCGCCAGGTCGTGCCTTGCGCCGAGCCGGCGCAAGGCCGATGCGATGCTGGTCCGGGCGACGATCCAGTCGGCGTTGCGCAGGCCGGACAGGCGTGCGAAGGCGCTGAAGGCGGCGTGCTCGTCGCCGGACTCGATGCGCGGTTCCAGCAGCAGGCCGAGCACGGTGGGCTCGCTGTCGGCTTTGCCGCCGGCGAGTGTGCGCAGCGCGGGGTCGATGAAGCATCCGGTCAGGTTGGCTTCCCAGCGCGAGGCAATGGCGATGGCGGCGACGGCAGCCGGGCTCCATGGGTCGGTTGCGGTCACCAGCGCGAGGATGTCTCCCGGGCGTGTCGTGCGCGGTGTCTGTTCGATGCTTGTCATGGCAGTGCGGCCGGGTTCGGCGTTCAAAGGGCCAGGGTATGGATCACCTGCGTGGCGTCGTCCGGGTCGAGCCGGCGCTGGAAGCCGAGGTAGTCGGCCAGTTCGCGCATCGGTTCGTTCTCGGCGGCATCGATCGAGAACATGGTACGAAAGCCGTTCTTGCGCGCGATGTCGATCAGGTGCCGCATCAACAACACGGCGAGGCCGCGCTGGCGCCAGTCGTCGGCCACCGTCACCGCGCATTCGCACTGCTTCTCGTCGCCGCTGGCGCCGTAGCGGCTGACGCCGACCAGGCGCAGCTCGCCGTTGTCGTGGGCAAGCGCGACGAAGGCCATGCGGCTGCGCTGGTCGATGTCCATCAGCTGGTCGAGCAGGGCCGGGCTGGCTTCCTTCAACCTGCCCAGAAAGCGGAAGCGGCAAGCCTGCTCGGACAAGCGCTTGATGAAAGCCGTTTCGCGGGGGCGATCCTCCGGACGCAGCGGGCGGACCAGTACCGGGCTGCCGTCGTTCAGGGTCTCGATCCAGTGGGTGCCCTCGATGGCGCCGAACGGCGTGGCGGAAGCGGTGTGGTGGTGGGAATGGATTTCGGACATGGGTGGCTCCCTGGTGTGGTGAACCGTGCTCGTTCGTGCCGGATGGACGGCCCTTCGACGCGGGCTTGTCGAAGCCGTTCTACGCCCGCTCGTGCCGGCTCGAGTTGACCACGGTCAACTCGGACGAGCGCGCGGACATGTGGCAATCGGCCGCTGTCCCGGCACCTTCCGCGCGCATTTGACGGGGGTCAAATCACGCTGGCGCCGTTCGTCGCAGGCTGCGGGTATGGGCCGGATCGAGGCCGTCGAGACACCACCTGCGGAGATCGTCGTGAACTGGAAAAACACCACTGACCGCTACGGCTCGCTGTCGATCGGCATGCATTGGCTGATGCTGCTGTTGCTGGTCGCCGTGTATGCCTGCATCGAGTTGCGCGAGTTCTATCCGCGCGGCAGCGACCTGCGGGAAGGGCTGAAGACCTGGCACTTCATGCTGGGCCTGGGCGTGTTCGCGCTGGTCTTCGTGCGATTGGCGATCCGCCTCGTGTCGGGGGCGATTCCGCCGATCCGGCCCCTGCCGCCGGTATGGCAGACACGGCTGGCGGCACTGATGCACCTGGCGCTGTATGTCTTCCTGTTGGCGATGCCGCTGCTCGGTTGGCTCACGCTCAGCGCCTCGGGCAAGCCGATTCCGTTCTTCGGCCTGCAGCTGCCGGCGCTGCTGGGCGCGGACAAGGCGCTGGCCGATTCGCTGAAGGAGATCCACGAAACCATCGGCACGATCGGCTACTACCTGGTCGGCCTGCACGCGGCGGCCGCGCTGGTGCACCACTACGTGAATCGCGACAACACCTTGCGGCGCATGCTGCCGGGGCGGAGCGGACAGGCCTCGTGAGGCCAAGCGCCGACGCCGTCGGCGCCAGCGGCGGACGCGGCACGCGGCGAACGCGCGGGCGTCGGCGGCCCGCGAGGCACGCCTGCGTCGCGACAGCTTCAAGGAGGCCACATGCGTAATCTCAAGCGTGCGTTCTGGGGGGCGCTCGCTTTCCTGGTCCTGCCTTGGCTCGTCGTCGAGCCCACCATGTTCCGTCCGGGCAGCTTCTTCGGCCTGCGCGACGTGATGGTGCAACTGACGGGTTTCGTGGCGATCGGGTGCATGAGCCTGGCGCTGGTACTGGCGCTGCGGCCGCGATGGCCCGAGCAATGGCTGGGCGGCCTCGACAAGATGTACCGCATGCACAAGTGGCTCGGCATCGCCGCGCTGGTCGTTGCCGTCACCCATTGGCTGTGGGCGCAGGCGCCGAAATGGGCGGTGGGTTGGGGCTGGCTGGAACGTCCGGCGCGTGGCATGCGGAGCAGGCCCGATAGCCCGGTGGCGTCCCTGCTGTCGAGCCAGCGCGGCGCCGCGGAGAGTGTGGGCGAATGGGTTTTCTATGCCGTCGTCGTGCTGATCGTGCTGGCCCTGATCCGGCGCTTTCCGTACCACTGGTTCTACAAGACGCATCGCCTGCTTGCCGTCGGCTGGCTTGCCCTGGTCTTCCATGCGGTCGTGCTGTTGAAGTTCGGCTACTGGGCGACGCCGGTCGGCTGGCTGACTGCGGTGTTGCTCGCCTGCGGCAGCTGGGCGGCCATCGTGGTGCTGTTGCGTCGGGTGGGCACGCGCTCGCAGGTGGAGGGGAGGATCACCTTGCTGCACCATTTCGACGGGGTGGATGCGCTCGAAATCGAAACCGAGGTGCAGGGGTGGCCGGGCCACAAGCCGGGCCAGTTCGCCTTCGTCACCGCGGACCCCGCCGATGGCGCACATCCCTACACCATCGCCTCCGGCTGGCGGAAGGAAGTCCCCAGGATCACCTTCGTGGTCAAGGATCTGGGCGACCATACGCACCGCCTGCACGAGGGGCTGCGCGTGGAGCAGGCCGTGAAGGTCGAAGGCCCTTATGGGTGTTTCACGTTCGACGACGGTCGTCCACGCCAAATCTGGGTCGGCGGCGGCATCGGCATCACCCCTTTCATCGGGCGCATGAAGCACATGGCCTGGCAAAAGGAGGATCGGGATTGGCCCGAAGGCCAGAAGATCGATCTCTTCCACAGCACCGCGGATGTCGATGAGGAAGCACTCGACCGGCTGGCGGGTGATTCCCGCTCCGCCAACGTGCGGCTGCACGTGCTGATCGACGCCCGCGACGGCTACCTGACGGGCGAGCGCATACGGGCTGCCGTGCCCGAATGGCGCGAGGCAAGCATCTGGTTCTGCGGGCCGACAGGCTTCGGCGAGGCATTGAAGCGCGATCTGGCCGGGCAGGGATTTCCGGTGGAGCGGCATTTCCACGAGGAGTTCTTCGCGATGCGCTAGGGCGCCACCGCTGTCGATGGCGCTGGCCAACATGCGTTGGAATGTGATGAGCGTGGACCAAAGGAAAGGACCGCCGGGGTTTCCCCCGACGGCCTTCCCCATCACTCCTTGCCACCGTTTCCGGTGTCGGCCGGCGCTCAGCTCTGCGCCGGCAGCACCCGCAGCAGCGGCGACATGGCCGGTGCACTGGCCCGCGCTTCCAGCGAGGCGATGAAGCGCCACACGAACAGCAAGGTGACCAGCAGCAGGCCCGGATAGCCCACGCCGGCCAGCACGTAGGGCAGGGTCGGGTCGCCCGCCACGCGCACGTGCGGCAGGTTGAAGCTGAGCAGGCCGAGCGTGATGACGGTGCCGAACAGCCACATCAGCAGCAGCCAGATGCCCGCCTCGAAACCGGTCAGCGGCCGGCGCCAGCCGATGGCCGGGCGGGCGTCGACGTCGGCATTCTGCGGACGCACGCGCCGGCCCAGAGTGAGCAGGTCGTACGCCAGCACGCCGGCGCCGGTGGTGAGCACCAGGCCGAACAGCGGCAGCATGACCTTGTACGCGCCCATCGCGCGATTGACGTCGCCGCCGAACCAGTCCAGCCCCAGGATGCGATAGACGAAAACCTGCACCGTGCCGCCGATGGCGAACGCGAACGCCATGCCCAGCACGCCGGCGAACACCAGCCAGAAGCCCAGTTTGCCCAGCCGCTGGTCGTAGTTCTGCACCTTGCGCAGGATCGGCGTGACGTAGTACGCCGCGGCGATGCCGAGCATGCCGAAGGTGCCGAACAGCGCCAGGTGCGCGTGGCCGGCGGTGACCCAGGTGCCGTGCGACCACACGTTGGTCAGCGCGAAGGTCATCACGAAGCCGAGGATGCCGGCGCCGACCAGCTCCAGCACGGTCGAACCGAGCAGGAAGTAGAACGCCGGCGCGTTTTCCAGCGGCCGCCTGTTGGTGTGCGCGTCCAGGTAGATGTGCCAGAAACAGAACACCAGCGGCAGCGGCTCCAGCGCGCTGAACAGCGAGCCCCAGAACTGCCAGAACTCCGGCGTGCCGATCCAGAAGTAGTGGTGCGCGTTGCCGATCAGCCCGGACAGCCACACCAGCGCGATGCCCCAGAACACGGCGAAGCCCACCGACTTCACGTCGGCCTTGAACATCAGCACCAGGAAGTAGCCGATCAGGCTGATGTGGATCACTTCCCACACGCCTTCCACCCAGTAATGCACCACGAACCAGCGGAAGTACTCCTGCAGGTCCAGCCGCGCCACGTAGAACAGGCCGAACACCCACACCACCGCCAGCGCGCCGACGCCCAGGCCCAGGCCCCAGTGCACCTCGTTCCATTCGCGCACGCGCGGGAACGTGCGCAGCACCACGAAGGCGAGGATCAGGAAGCCGACCAGGATCAGCAATCCGGCGATGCGCCCGGCTTCGAGGTATTCCAGCCCCTGCTGCAGCCACGGTTGCCCCAGCCACCAGCCGGCGATGCCGCGTTCGGCCAGGAACTGGGTGAAGAAGTTCCAGACCACGATGCCGATCACCGCGTAGAACAGGAACTTGACCAGCCACGGCGCCACCAGCTCGCGCCTGGCCAGCAAGGGCGCCACGAACAGGATCGCGCCGATGAAGCCGCAGACGATCCACATGATGCCGAGGTTGAGATGCTCGGCGCGGGCGACGTTGAAGTTGAGCCAGCCTTGCAGGAGGGTCGGGTCGACCTGTTGCGCGGCCAGGATCATGCCGTAGATCACCTGCACCACGAACAGCACCAGCATCAGCATGAAAAAGCGCAGGCTCAGGCGTTGGGTCTGGTATTCGGTCTGCATCACTGCTTCTCCAGCGTGTGGAGGTAGGCCACGATGGCGTCGACTTCTTCGGTCTTGAGCAGGGTGTCGTAGGCCGGCATCACGCCCGGCGGATAGCCGGCCACGATCTTCGCGTTCGGCTGGCGGATCGACTCGGCCAGGTAGGCGTCGTCGGCAGTGACCTTGCCGCCGTCGGCCAGGCTAACGGAGGACTCGTACAGGCCGCCCCAGCCCGGCCCTACCAGCCGCTTGTCGTCGCTGGCATGACAGGCCACGCAGCCGTAGTCCTTGACCAGTTGCGCGCCGAGCGCAGCCGGGTCGCTGGCCGCTGCCGGCGCCGCTGCGGCGGCGGTCGCGGCCTGCGCCGGCGCGACGGTGCCGTGCGCCAGTTGCAGGCGGTGGTCGAGCGTGCCGGCTTCGACCTTCGGTGGCCAGCCCTCGGTGTTCATCGCCGAGGTGTACTTGAGGTAGGCAATCAGCTGGCCGATCTCGTCCTTGCTCAGCGGCAGGTTCGGCATCAGCGTCGTGCCGCCGCCGCGACGCTGGATGCGGACCGCCGCACCGGGATATTTCTGCAGGTAGGCGTCGATCGTGTCGGTCCCGGTGTCGGCACGCTGGTTCGGGTCGAGCAGCTGGGCGCGTACCGCCGCTTCGGTCGGCCAGCCGCCGGCCGAAGGCAGGAACGCCGCCAGCCACGCCGGCCCCGCATGCCTGTACACCTCGGTGAGGTCCGGCCCCAGATAGGCGCCGTTGCCGACCATGGTGTGGCAGCCCATGCAGTTGTAGGCCTGGAACACGCGCTTGCCGTCGTTGGCCCGGTACGGGCCGAAGCTCACCGCGTCCGGCGCGGCCTGTCCGCGCGAAGGCAGGAAGGAGAACACCGACAAGGCGATGAAGATCAGCGCCATGAGGCCGAGCAGGACCAGCGCGGCGCGGCGCCGCGGCTTTTCGCAACTGCTGTCGCCCGCTCCGCAGCTCATGGCCGGCCCCCCTTGTCGTCGACGGAAGACGGCGTGGCCTGGGTGTCATGCAGGAACAGGATGCGCAGGCTGCCGATGAACAGGTAGAACACCCATACCGCCAGCACGAAGCCGACGGCGAAATAGATCCACCACGCGAGGTGCGATTCGGGCCAATACCCGAAATCGCGCCAGAACGGCCAGGACAGCCAGAACGCTGCCACGCAGGCCAGCACCGAAAGCGTCAGATCCGAAATCCGCTGCGACATGCGATTCTCCCCTGGACCGTAAGCGAGCCTTGCCGGGAAACGTCGTACACCGCGCGCCCCTCCCCCGAGGGATCCGCGTCAGTCGCGCCGACTATAGGAATGGCGGCAGGCACCGCCTCTGATCCAGGTCAAGCGAAGTGGCCTTTGCCCGTCGCGTCATCCATCGCTGCGGCGCGTGCGGCATGTCCGTGGGCGGGCGGGGTGTCGGGCGCGGCCCCGCCGCCATGCCGGCTTTCGCCGGAATGACGGTCCGGTGGGTCAGCGTTTCAGCGACCCGGCCCCGCGCCTTCCGCATCGGCGCCGGACTGCAGGATGCGCCGGCGCACGCGCTGTTCTTCCGCAGGGCCGATCAGCCCTTCGTCCAGCAGCTCCTGCAGCACTTGCAGCTGGCGCAGGCGTCGTTGCGGCAGGGTCTGCGGCGACGCGGGCGGCTGCTTCGCCGATGGCGTCGCAGCCTGTGCCGGGCGTGGCACGGGCCCCGTCTTCGCGGCGACGCAATCCAGGCGCAGGTGCAGGTCCTGCTTGAGATCGCCCAGCGTCACGCGGTGCTGCAGCGGCTCGCAGCCGGCGTGGCGCAGCGTGACCGTGCCGTAGAGCGCGGCGCGCGCATCCGGATAGTTGTTCGGATAGATGTCGCGTTCGCTGACGGTCAGTGGCGTGGTGCCGGCCAGCCCGCCGATCAGCTCGACCTCGGCCGCCGAGGGAGTCGACTCGATGCGCAGCGTGCCGACCTGCAGCGCCTGCGCGTGGACGCCGGCACCGGCGGCAAGCAGCAGCACGGCCGCGCCGGCGCGCCATCGTGATCGTCTCGGCAGGCAGTGGGCGCGCATGTCAGAACGCGGTGTCGAAGCCGAACAGGATGTAGTTCTCGCGGCTCAAGTGGCCGGTGAAGTAGGGGCCGGTCGGCTTGGTCTTGTTCTTGAAGTCGATGTTGAGCTCGACGATGCCCTTGACGTTGCGCATGAAGTAACGGGACGCGGTCAGGCTCAGGCTGTTGATGGCGATGCCTTCGTAGATGGTGTTGCTGCGCGCGAAGTCGCCGGCGCCGGCGTAGTTGTACAGCGCCGAGAAGGCCCAGCGGTCGTCGGGAATCCAGTCGAGGCCGGCGAAGCCGCCGTTCCAGCGATAGTTGCGCGTCGGATCGACGTCCAGGAAACCGCGCCAGTCGTTCCACAGGTATTGCGCGTACCAGTGCACCTGCGCGCCGATGTCGCCGGAGGCATCCACGCCGACGACGCGCTTGTCGGTGTTGCGCTGACTCTTGTCCATGGCGGCCGGGCCGGTGGCGCCGCGCTGCTTGCCGCTGGCGCCGAACAGCCCCACGCCGACCGGCCCGATGTCGGTGCCGAGGTGGGCAAAGACGGTCTTGGAGTTGTCGCTGTCGAACATCCGGTCCGGGCGCGAGTAGCCGGTGCCGTTGATCTTGAAGTTGTCGGTGATGCCGTTGCCGTTGGTGAAGCCCAGGGTGATGCCGAACGGCCCGACGTCGCGGTCGAACTGCACGCCGCGGTCGTAGGTGATGCCGGCCATGCGGTAGACCATGTAGTCCTGGAACGGCAGGCGGATCTCGCGCGGGAACATCGCGTCGGACAGCGAGAACTGGCCGAGCATCATGCCGATGCCGCTGCCGAAGATGTTGGCGTGGCGGAACCAGGCGTCCTCCACCACGATCTCGCCGTTGCCGCCCTTCTCGGCCATGATCGCGTAGAAGTAGTAGGTGATGTCCTTGCTCAGCGGCGCGCTGGACAGCAGCTTGAGCAGGTACGGCGACTGGAAGTCGGTGGCCGCGGACTGGCTGGCGCCAGTGACCGGGTCGATCGCCTTGCCCTGGCGGGCCTGCACATAGGCCTGGGCGCGGATGGCCAGCGGCACGTGTTCGGGCAGCGCGAGGCGGTCGTCGCCGAGCTGGTCGGCGGTTTCCATCCAGTTCGGCAGGCGCATGTTGTTCGCGATGAACACTTCGCCGAACTTGTTGAGGCGCGGGAAGGCGGAGTGGCAGGCGGCGCAGCTGAGGTTGTAGCGGCGCGCGAACTCGGGCATCGCCGAGGCGCGTTGCGCCGGCAGCAGCGCCAGCCAGACGCCCAGCAGCAACAGCGGCGCGCTGCGCAGGATCGCGCGGAGGATCAGTCGCCGGCGGCCGGAGCGGCGGCGGGGCGGTGGCACCGGCATCGCAGCATGGACGTCACGCGCAGGAGGGGCCAGCGAGGTGATCCGCTTCATGGTGAGTCGCTCCCGAAGCCGTTGGGGCTGCCGCCTTCGCCTCCGGTCGAATCCACCGGGGCGGCGGATTCAGTCTATGGGCACCCCCGCTCGCGCGTTTGACCTCGATCAATTGCGAGGCATGTCGTCGGCTGGCCGGCCGCTCGCGTCGCGGCCACCGGGCGGCGGCGTGCGCCGGCACGCGGCGCCGGCATCAGTCGATCTTGATCGGCTCGTGCAGCCCCGGCAGCTGGCAGGCGAGGCCGCGCGCTTCGAGCACATCGCGCATCACCTGCATGCCGCGGCCGTATTCGCCGTGCACCAGCAACACCTTGCGCCGCGTCGCGTCGCCCAGCCAGGCCAGCAGCGAGGGCTGGTCGGCATGGGCGGAGAAACCGTTGATGGTCCACACCTGGGCACGCACCGGAATCTCCTCGTTGAACACGCGCACGCTGGGCGCGCCATCGATGATCCGCCGCGCCAGCGTGCCTTCCGCGGCATAGCCGACGAACACCACGCTGCAGCGCTCGCGCCACAGGTTGTGCTTGAGATGGTGGCGCACGCGGCCGCCGTTGCACATGCCCGAGCCGGCCAGGATGATCGCGCCGCCGTCGACGTTGTTGATCGCCATCGACTCGGCCGTACCGCGGGTGAAATGCAGGCCGGGCATGGCGAACGGGTCGCCGTGTTGCAGTTCGTCCAGGAATCCGTCGTCGAAGCATTCCGGGTGGCGGCGGAAGATCTCGGTGGCGGAAATCGCCATGGGCGAATCGAGGAACACCCGCACGTGCGGTGGAATCGCGCCGTCGGCGATGCCGCGATGCAGGTAGTAGAGGATTTCCTGGGTGCGCTCCAGCGCGAAGGTGGGAATCACCACGTTGCCGCGCCGGTTCACCGTGTCGCGGATGGCACGGTACATCTCGTCCACCGAATCGGGCACCGAGCGGTGCGGGCGGTCGCCGTAGGTGCTTTCCATCACCACGTAGTCGGCCGGTGGCGCGGGCGTGGGGTCGCGCAGCAGCGGGCGGCCGGGATTGCCCAGGTCGCCGGAGAACAGCATGCGGCGACGCTGCTTGCCGTCGTCCAGTTCGAGCAGAACGGAAGCCGAGCCGAGGATGTGGCCGGCGTCGAGGAAGCAGGCGCTGACGCCCTCGACGACCGGCACGGCGTCGCCGTAGCCGACATCCGGGCCGAAGAAGTCCAGCGCGTGCAGCGCGTCGTCCAGCGTGTACAGCGGCGGTGCCACCACGTCGCCGCGGCGGTTGTTGCGCTGCGCGCGGCGCGCGTCCTCTTCCTGCAGGCCGGCGGCGTCCAGCAGCACCACCCGCGCCAGTTCGCGGGTGGCGGCGGTGGTGAGGATGCGGCCGCGGAAACCCCGGCGCACCAGCAGCGGGATGCGCCCGCAATGGTCGAGGTGGGCGTGGGTGAGCAGCAGCACGTCGATGCCGGCCGGATCGAAGCCGAACGGCTCGGCGTTGGCGCGCTCGACCTCCTCGCTGCCCTGGAACATGCCGCAGTCGATCAGCACGCGGCGATCGTTGCAGGTGATCAGGTGGCACGAACCGGTGACCTGCTTGGCGGCACCGTGGCAGCTGTAGATGAGCATCGTTTCCTCGGGGGTGCGGGCGACTGGCGCAGACTCTGGCAGGACAGGCCAGCCGCCGGGTTGATCGTCGTCAAGTCGGGGCACCCGCCGAGCATGTCATGGTGGGCCTGATGCCGTCGTACGGCCCGACCCGCGGCAGGCTTGCCGGAATATGGGGGTGGCGATGATCACCGTGCCGTTCCATCACGATATCGGCGTCGTGCGGGGGTTCCTGCGCCTCTCGCGTGCGGCGGCGTGGTTGATCTGCGGGGTGGCGCTGGCCGTGCTGGCCGGCTGGTGGTGGGATTGGCCGCTGCTGACGACGATGTGGCCGGGGCAGCCGGCGATGACCGCGAACGCGGCGGTCGGCTTCGTGTTGTCCGGCGGCTCGCTGCTGCTCAGCCACCACCCGGCGCCGTCGTGGTCGAGCGTCGGTCGCTGGCTGTCGCTGGGCGTGCTGGCGCTCGGTGCGGTGACGCTGACGGAGCATCTGTGGCTGGTCGACTTGCGCATCGATCGCCTCATCGGGGCACTGTCGACGCACGATTCCGCGCGCTGGCCCGGGCGCATGGCCGAACCGGTCGCGGCGGGTTTCGTGCTGCTCGGCGGGCTGGGCTTGCTGCTGCCGGCACGACGCTGGCCGCGCGTGCGCGACGCGCTGGCCCTTGGCGTGCTGGCGATCGCGATGAGCGGGCTGGCCTCCTATGGCATCGCGCTGGCCGGCAAGAGCGCCATGTCGTTCGGACGCATGCCGCTGCACTCCACCTTGCTGTTGCTGCTGGCGACGCTCGGCTGGCTGTGCGCCGCGCCCACGCTCGGACTGACCCGCGTGGCCACCGCGGACACGCTGGGAGGCGCGCTGGCACGGCGGCTGCTGCTGCCGGCGCTGCTGCTGCCGGCGGTGTTCGCGTTCGTGTTCGAGTTGCTGCAGTCCTGGCTGGGCCTGCCCGAAACGCTGGCCTTCGTGTTCGTGGCGCTGTTCAGCGGCGGTGCCGTGGCCGGGCTGGTGTGGTGGGTGGCCAACCTGTTCGACAAGCTCGAACGCCAGCGCCGCGAGAGCATCGCGCTGCGCAACGACGCCGGCACCGACATCCTCACCGGCCTGGCCAACCGGCGCGCGCTCGACGAGGCGCTGGCCGGCCTGCTGCGCGGCCAGCGCGAGCACGACACCACGTTTTCGCTGCTTATGCTCGACCTGGATCACTTCAAGACCTTCAACGACGACTTCGGCCACCTCGCCGGCGACCAGGTGCTGCGCATCACCGGCCACCTGCTGCGCGCGGCGCTGCGCCCGGCGGACATGGCTGCGCGCTACGGCGGCGAGGAGTTCGTGCTGCTGTTGCCGGGTGCCGACATGGGCGGCGCCAGCGATGTGGCGGCGCGCCTGCTCGACGCGTTCCGCGGTTTCGCGTGGCCGCATTGCAAGGTGACGGTCAGCATCGGCGTGGCGCAGGCGGTCGCCGGCGACGCCGCGGAGGATCTGATCCGGCGCGCCGACTCCGCGCTCTACGATGCCAAGCGCGGGGGACGCGATCGAGCGGTGGCGGCGATCGCACTGCCGCAGGTGTCGCGCCCGGGGCCCTTCCCGCGCGCCGCACTGGGTCCTTAAGACCCACATAAGCCGTCCCGGTTGCAATGCCGTCCAAGGCAATCCTGCCGATACCGGAGACGCACCATGAAGCGCATCGTCATCGCACCGTTGTTCCTCGCTGCCGCCGTGCTGTCGGCGACCGCCGTCGCCGCACCCAAGTGCACCACCGCGCCGCGCGCGCAGTGGCTGACCGAAGCGGCGATGAAGCAGAAGGTCCTCGACCAGGGCTACACCATCAAGGTGTTCCAGGTCTCGGGCAACTGCTACGAGATCTATGGCAAGGACAAGGCGGGCAGGAACGTGGAGATCTACTTCGACCCCACCGATGGCCGCATCGTCAAGCAGAAGGGCGGCTGATCATCACCTGACTCGAGCGAGGACAAGTCCATGCATGCCACGGTCAAGGTCTGGGACCCGCTGGTACGGGTGTTTCACTGGTCGCTGGCGGGCTTGTTCCTCGCCAACTTTTTCACCGAGGACGGCGAGCTGGTCCACCGCGGGATCGGCTACGCCGTGCTGGCCCTGCTCGCCGTGCGTTTCGTGTGGGGCTGGGTCGGCACGCGGCACGCGCGCTTCGCCGACTGGGTGCCCGGCCCGCGCCGCGTGCGCGACTATTTGCGCGAGCGTCTGGCCGGTCGCTCGCGGAGGCAGCTGGGGCACAACCCGGCAGCCGCGGTGATGATCCTGGCGCTGCTGGTCGGCGTGCTGCTGGTCGGCGTCACCGGCTGGCTGCAGACCACCGATCGATTCTTCGGTGAGGGGTGGCTGGAGGAGCTGCACGAAGCGCTGGCCTGGGGCGTGCTGGGGCTGGTCGTGCTGCACGTGCTGGCCGCGGTGGGCGAGAGCGTGCATTACGGCGAGAACCTGGTCGCCGCGATGATCCACGGCCGCAAGCGCGCGCCAAAGTCCGACAGGTTCATAGGGCAGGATGCCGCAGCCGGCGAAAAAACGGCGCCAGTTGCTGCAAGTCAAGTGAACGGCCCGATCGCGCGACAAGAATGAGGCCATGCGCATCCTGCTAGCCGAAGACGACCGGGCACTGGGGCAGGCGCTGGCCGACGGCCTGCGCCAGCTCGGCCATGCGGTGGACTGGATCACCGACGGCAACCAGGCCGCCGCGGCGCTGGCCGACACGAGCTACGCTGCGGCGATACTGGACTGGAACCTGCCGCGCAGCAGCGGTCCGGCGATCATCGCCGGCATGCGCCGGCGCCAGGACGCCACCCCGGTGTTGCTGCTGACCGCCCGCGACGAACTGGCCGACCGCGTCGCCGGGCTGGATGCCGGCGCCGACGATTACGTGGTCAAGCCGGTGCATCTGGACGAACTCGCCGCGCGCCTGCGCGCCTTGCTGCGGCGGGCCGACGGCCAGGTCGAGCCGGCCATCCGCGTGGGCGCGCTGGAAGTCACCCCGGCCGCGCGCAGCGCCACGCTCGCCGACGCGCCGCTGGAGCTGACTGCACGCGAGTACGCCTTGCTGGAAATGCTGGTGCGCCACCCCGGGCGCGCGTACTCCCGCGAGCAACTGGAGGAGGCGCTGTACGGCTGGGACCGCGAAGTGGCCAGCAACGCCGTGGAAGTGCACATCCATCATCTGCGCCACAAACTGGGGCCGGGCTGGATTCGCACCCTGCGCGGCATCGGCTACGCCATCAATCCGCCCGGCGGGATCGCCGCGTGATCCGTCCCTCGCTCAACCGGCGGCTGGTGCTGCGGCTGCTGGCCGGCATCGTGCTGGTGTGGTGCGTTGCCGCCGGCTGGCTGGGCTGGCGCAGCCTGCACGAGGTCGACGAGATCTTCGATCAGACGCTGGTGCGCACCGCCGCCAGCGTGTTCGCGGTGATGCCGGACGACATCGCCCGCGGCGGCGCGGTGCGCCTGCCGGACAAACCGCTGCTCGACTCGGACGACACCGCCCAGCGCCCGGCCATCGTGCTGCGCGATGCACACGGCGCGCTGCTGGTGGAAAGCGCCGAGCTGCCGTGGCTGCGTTTCGATCCGGGCGACGCGCATTTCCATTCGGTCGCCCACGACGGGCGACGCTGGCGGGTGTTCCAGCGCTGGGATGCGCAGCATCGCTACTGGATCCAGGTCGGCGCGCCGCTGGACGAGCGCGACGAACTGTTGCGCAAGCTGCTGGCGCCGGCGCTGCTGGCCTTGCTCGCGCTGCTGGTGCTGGTGCCGCCCATCGTGTTCGCCGGTTTGCGCAGCGGACTGAAACCGCTGCGTCAGCTGGCGCGCGGCCTCTCCGCCAGCACCGATCCGGCCGCCGCCTTGCTCACCGATGCGCGGGTGCCGGTCGAGCTGGCGCCTTTCACCGAGGCGATCGACAAGCTGGTCGATCGCCTGCGGCTAAGCCTGGAACACGAGCGCCGCTTCACCGCCGATGCCGCGCACGAACTGCGCCACCCGCTGGCAGCGCTGCGGCTGGAACTGGACCTGGTCGGGCGCGGCGACGATGTGCCGGCGCGCACGCAGCACCTGCAGCGCGCGCAGGAGGCGCTGGATCGCATGCAGCGGCTGGTGGCCCAGTTGCTGCTGCTGGCGCGGGTCGAGAAACTGGCCGAGCTGGATGACGCCGGCCCGCTGCGCCTGGTGAGCGTCGCCGAAGCGGCCTTGCGCGACGCCAGCGAGCGCGCGGCGGCGCGTTCCATCGAGCTGTCACTGGACAACGACGGCAACGACTTCGTGCTGGGCAGCCGCAGCCTGCTCGACATCCTGGTGCAGAACCTGCTCGACAACGCGCTGCGCCACGCGCCCGAGCACGGCCAGGTGAACGTGCGCGTCGGCGGCCGCGACGAACAGGTGACGCTGGAGGTGAACGACGACGGCAGCGGCTTCGCGGACGCCGCCGTGGCACGGCTGGGGGAGCGCTTCCACCGCCCCGAAGGTAGCGTCGGCGAAGGCAGCGGACTGGGCCTGTCGATCGCCCAGGCGATCGCCCGCCTGCATCACGGCGAGCTGGCCTTCGGCCGCTCCGCGCTGGGTGGCGCGCAAGTCAGTTTCAGTCTGCCGCGCGTGGCGACCGACGCGGCGCATGCACCCGGCTACGTTTGATCAATCGGCCGTCTCATGCTGGAGAGCTTCAATGACCGAACCCGCTGGCAAGCTGAGCTTCCACGCCATGGCGCATCGCACCGATGCCCACGGCAGCGTCGCCCGCTGCAAGAGCGCCGAACTGTCGCTGGACACGGATCTGTCCGGTCGCCCCGATGCGTTCAACCCCGCCGAACTACTGCTGGCCGCCTTGTCGGCCTGCATGCTCAAGAGCATCGAGCGGGTCACGCCGATGCTGAAGTTCCAGTTGCTCGGCGTCGAGGTGCGCGTGCACGGCGTGCGCCAGGACGTGCCGCCACGGCTGGAATCGATCGACTACGAGATCCTGGTGGACAGCGACGAGAGCGAGCGGCGGCTGACCCTGCTGCACGACAACGTGCGCAAGTTCGGCACGGTGTTCAACACGGTCGCGCCCGGCACCCGCCTTTCCGGTGTGCTGCGGCGGGCGGGTTGACCAAGGACCGATCTTCGACGTGCGGTCCGAAGGCGCCTTCGCGGCACCGTCGCCACCGTGCCGGCTGGCAACCCTCCTCCGCGACGCGCCTTCATTTCCCCCAGGTGGCGAACATCACCACGGCCGCCGTGGCCATGGCTGCGGTAGCCAGCCAGCCGAAAATCCTGAGCGGCCACGGCATGGTGAACTTGCCCATGACCTTGCGCCGCGAGCCCATCAGCATCATCACGACCATCAAGGGCACGGCGGTCACGCCGTTGATCACCGCGCTCCAGTACAAGGCCTTGATCGGGTCCAGCGGCGTGAGGTTCAGCGCGACCCCGGCCAGGCTGGCGACGATCAGCACGCCGTAGAAGAACCTGGCGTTCTGCGGCTTGTATTCCAGCCCGCTGCGCTGGCCAAAGGCGCCTGCGGCGGCATAGGCGGTGGCGCCGGCCAGCACCGGCACGGCGAGCAGCCCGGTGCCGATGATTCCGGCGGCGAACAGGGCGAATGCCATGTCGCCGGCCAGCGGCCGCAGTGCCGCGGCCGCTTCGGCCGAGGTCTGGATGTCGACCTTGCCGTGCGCGTGCAGCACGACAGCGGTGGTGAGAATGATGAAGAAGGAGATCAGGTTGGAGAAGATCATGCCGACCGTGGTGTCGATGCCGATGCGACGCAAGGCGCTGGGAGCCTGCTTCGGCGCGCGGCGCAATGGCTTGCGGCGCTTGCTCGACTCCATTTCCTCGACCTCTTGTGCTGCCTGCCAGCAGAACAGATAGGGGCTGATGGTGGTGCCGAGCAGCGCCACCAGGCCGACGGCATACGAGGCGTTCCAGGTGATGGGCGGCAGCACCAGGCTCTTGAGCACGGCCAGCCACGGCACGTCGATCACCAGCACGGTGGCCACGTAGGCGAACAGGCTGAGGGTGAGCAGCTTGAGGATCGGGGCATAGCGGGTGAACGGGATGAACACCTGCAGCACCAGCGACAGCAGGGCGAAACCCGCGGCATAGATCAGCGCCGGCCCGCCGATGAGCAGTGTCAGCGCCGCGCCCATGGCGCCGATGTCGGCCGCCAGGTTGATCACGTTGGCGACCACGAGCGAAGCGGTCAGCACGTAGACCAGCGGGTGCGGGTAGTGCCTGCGCATGCCGTCCATCAGGCCGTGACCGGTGACGCGGCCGATACCGGCGCTGACCGCCTGGATCGCGATCATCAGCGGCATGGTCAGCACGATGCACCACAGCATGCCGTAGCCGAACGCGGCGCCCACCTGCGAGTAGGTGGCAATCCCGCTGGGGTCGTCGTCCGCCGCGCCGGTGACCAGGCCTGCACCCAGACTGGCCCACAGCGGCTTTTCGACGCCGCCATCTTCGGTATTCCTGCGCTCGACCATGGGTGCTTCCGGTGGAGTGGTGGCGGCCGGCTCGCAACGTTGGAGGCATGCCTGCCGGGTTGTCGCGGGTCACGGCGCCGGAGACGCGCGCAGCGTGATCCGCGTCGTGCGGCGCAGCAATTCCAGCCAGATGATGGCGGCTACCAGCATGCCGGTGCTGCCGAGCAGCATCGGCGCGTTCGGTATCGCCAGCCCCATCACGCCGCGGAAGAACGGCACGCCGATCACGAGCGCCAGCATCAGCGCCACACCGCCGAACATGCGCGCCAGCCAGGGATTCTTCGCCGCCGTGCGGGCCAGTGCCGGTCGGGAGGCGTCGCGATTGGCCAGGGTCAGCAGGAACAGGCCCAGCACCAGCGCGATGAACACGGCGCCGCGGCCTTGCGCCGCATCGAGGCCCTGGCCGACCAGCGCGCCGTAGCCGAGCAGCAGGATGGCGGCGAAGCCGAGCCCCTGCAGTATCGCGTGGCGCAGGTTGGCGGCGGCGAACGGGGAATCCGTCGTGGCGCGCGGCGGCCGCTGCATGATGTCGGCGTCGGCCGGCTCGGCCTCGAACACGATCGAGCAGGCCGGGTCGATCAGCAGCTCCAGCAGCACGATGTGCACCGGCATCAGCAGCACCGGCCAGTGCAGCAGGGTCGGCACCAGCGCCAGCGCGATGATCGGCATGTGCACGGCGAACACGAAGCGCGTCGCCTTGGTGATGTTGGCGTAGATGCGCCGGCCCTGGCGGATCGCGCTGACGATGCTGGCGAAGCTGTCGTCCAGCAGCACCAGCGCGGCCGCCTCGCGCGCCACGTCGGTGCCGCGCTCGCCCATCGCCACGCCGACGTCGGCGGCCTTCAGCGCGGGTGCGTCGTTGACGCCGTCGCCGGTCATCGCCACCACCTCGCCGCCTGCGCGCAGCAGCTGCACCAGGCGCAGCTTCTGCTCGGGCTTGAGTCGTGCGCACAGGTCGACGTGATGCAGGCGTTCGCGCAGGGTGTCGTCGTCGAGCGCGTCCAGCTCCGCGCCGGTGATGACGTCGGCGCGCTCGCTCAGCCCCACCTCGCGCGCGATCGCCCGCGCGGTGGCCGGGTGGTCGCCGGTCATCATGATGACGCGCACGCCGGCGCGGCGGCATTCGGCGATCGCCGCCGGCACCTCCGGCCGCGGCGGGTCAACGAAACCGAGCAGGCCGAGGAAGCGGAAGTCGAAGTCGTGCTGGCTGCGCGGCCACGCTTCGCCGCGCCACTCGCCGCGGGCCACGCCGAGTACGCGCAGGCCGCGCTCGGCCATCGCCTCGACCTGGCGCAGGATCGCCGCGGCCTCGGCGTCGGGCAGGTGGCACAGGTCGATCACCGCCTCCGGCGCGCCCTTGGTGGCCAGCAGGTGCGTGTCGCGCGTGTCGCCGCGGAACACGTGGGTCATCGCCAGGATCTCCGGCGACAGCGCGTACTCGAACTCCGGCGCCCACTCCGCATGCACGTGCTCGGTGCCGGTGAGCCAGCGCAGGCCGAACTGCTGGATCGCCTTCTCCATCGGGTCGAACGGATCGGCCGGCGTGGCCAGCATGGCGAACTCGACCAGCGCGTGGAACGGCTCGGGCAGTTCGCGTGCATCCCGGTCGTGCGCGCTGCCGTCGAGCAGGCGCAACTCGGCCACCTGCATGCGGTTCTGGGTCAGCGTACCGGTCTTGTCCACCGCCAGCACCGAGATCGCGCCCAACGCCTCCACCGCGGGCACGCGACGGGTCAACACCTTGTGCCGGGAGATCCGCCACGCGCCCAGCGCGAGGAACACGGTGAGGATCACCGGAATCTCTTCCGGCAGGATCGCCATGGTCAGCGCGATACCGGCGAGCACGCTTTCCAGCAGGCCGTGACCGTCCCACAGCCAGCCAAGCAGCGCGTACGCCGCGGCCAGCAGCAGGCCGACGACGGTTATGTTGCGGATCAGCCGGCGCGAGGCCCGTTGCAGCCCGGATGCCGGTTCGACGGTGGCGGCCAGTGCCTGGCCGATCCGGCCGACCGCGGTGGCGCCGGCGATGGCACGGACCTCGGCCACACCGACGCCCTTGGTCGCCACGGTGCTGGCGAACAGCTGGCCGGTGTCCTCGCCGGGGAGCTTGGTGACCGGCACCGCCTCGCCGGTGAGCAGCGATTCGTTGACGTCGAGATGGCCGTCCAGCAGCAGCGCGTCGGCGGCGATGCGGTCGCCTTCGTGCAGCACCAGCAGGTCGCCGACCACCACCTCGCGGCCGGGAATGCGGATTTCCTCGCCGCCGCGGATCACCAGCGCGCGCGGTGCGGACAGCTCGCGCAACGACTCCAGCGCCCGCTGGGTCTTGCGCTCCTGCGCCAGCGTGATGCCGATGACGACGAACACGAACGACAGCAGGAACGCCGCCTCGGCGCGGTCGCCCAAGGCCAGGTACAGGCCGCCGGCGACCAGCAGCATCAGGAACATCGGCTCGGTCAGCACCCCGCCGGCGATCGCGAGCATGCTCCTGGGTGCGCTGCCCGGCAGCAGGTTCGGGCCGTGTGCCGCCAATCGGCGTGCCGCCTCGGCCGGGTCCAGACCGCGGTGGGCGGGCGGCGCTGCCTTCCCGTTCATGTCGCGGCCTGCTGGCCGTTGCTCGCTCAGCGGCAAACCAGTACCGGCACGTCGCCGTTCAGGATCACCTTGTGCGTCTCGCTGCCCAGCAGCAGCCGGTCGAAGCCGCGCCAGCCGTGCGAGGCCATCACGATCAGATCGCACTGCTGTTTGCGCGCGGCGCCGACGATGGCCGAATAGGGCCGCGCATCGATCTCGTGGCTGCCCTCGCAGGCGACGCCGGCGGCCTGCGCGCGTCCGCGCACGTCGGCCAGGTAGCGTTCGGCGTTGGCGATAGCTTCGCGGGTGTAGCCCGGCTCGTTGGCCATGACGAACTCGGCGAAGTAGACCGAAGCGGGGAACGGCGCGATGACGTGGAACGCGTACACCCGGGCGCCCAGCCTGGCGGCCAGCTCGATGCCGGTGTCGACCGCGCGCAGCGACAGCTCGGACCCGTCGGTGGGCAGCAAAATGTGCTTGAACATGATGGAATCCTCCAGCGGTGGATGGTCAGCGGCAGGTATAGCCGCCATCGATGACCAGCTCGCTGCCGGTCACGAACTTCGATTCGTCGGAAGCCAGGTAGACCACGCCCCAGGCGATGTCGTCGGGCTCGCCCATGTGGCCCAGCGGGTGCAGCGCGCTGGTCTCGCGCCGGTGCTGCGCCGGGTCGCCGCCCATCGAGGCGATGTGCTGCTCGACCATGGGCGTCCAGATGAAGCCGGGGTGGATCGAATTGACCCGGATGCGGTCGGCTGCGTAGAGCAGTGCGTCGGTCTTGCTCATCAGGCGCACCGCACCTTTGGACGCGTGGTAGGGCGGCACGTCCGCCGCGCCGACCAGGCCGTAGATCGACGAAAGGTTGATGATGCTGCCGCCACCGGCCGCGCGCAGGTGCGCGATGGCGTGCTTGGTGCAGAAGAACACGCCCTTCACGTTGATCGCCTGCACCCGGTCCCATTCGGCTTCGGTGAGTTCGTGGGTCGGCTTGTTCGCGCCGGCGATCCCGGCGTTGTTGACCAGGACGTCCAGACGTCCAAACGCGGCGACCGTGCCGGCGATCGCCGCCGCCACCTCGGCCTCCAACGCCACGTCGGCGTGGAAATAGCGCGCGTCGTCGCCGAGTTCCGCGGCCAGCTGTTGCCCCGGCCCGTCGTGCAGGTCGGTCAGCGCCACTTTCGCGCCGGCTTCCAGCAGCCGGCGCGCGCAAGCGGCGCCGATGCCCACGGCGCCGCCGGTCACCAGTGCCACCTTGCCGCTCAGTCTGCCCATCGCCGTGTCTCCCGTGAGGTCTGGAAGAAAGCATGGCCCGCCCGCGGAATGCCGGTGTTGACCACGGTCAATTCGGCCGGGCAGCGCCTGCGGCGAATCGGCGCGGCGTCAGCCGGAAGCCGCCCGCCGAAGCGGCGCGCAGCCGGTCTCGATGCTGCGGCGCAGGGCCGCTTCGCTGTGCGAGCGGTCGATGCCGTGCGTGGCCAGCCAGTGCGGGTCGAACAGGGTTTCGGCGTAGCGCTCGCCGCGATCGCACAGCAGGCTGACGATGCTGCCGCGCTGGCCTTCGGCGCGCATCGTCGCGGCCAGGGTCAGGCAGGCCACGAAGTTGGTGCCCGAGGAGCCGCCGTAGCGATGCCCGAACAGTTCGCCGAGCAGCCACGCGCCGGCGATGGAGGCTTCGTCCGGCACGCCGATCACGTGGTCCACCACCTCGAACACGAAACCTGGCTCGACTCGCGGCCGGCCGATGCCTTCGATCAGGGTGGGGCGGCTGGCCACGGCGCCGCGATCGTTGCTCTGCCAGCCGCGCACGAAGCCGCTGTCGGCGGGGTCGGCGATGCACAGCCGCGTGTGCAGGCAGCGATAGCGCAGGTAGCGGCCGATCGTGGCCGAGGTGCCGCCGGTGCCGGCGCCGCAGACGATCCAGTGCGGCTCGGGCGAGCGTTCGCGGGCGAGCTGGCCGATGATCGACTCCGCAATGTTGTTGTTGCCGCGCCAGTCGGTGGCGCGCTCGGCGAGGCCGAACTGATCGAGGTGACAGGCGCCGCGCGCCGCGTGCTCGGCGGCGCGCGCGTGCACCTGGGCGGGGTCGTCCACCAGGTCGACTTCGCCGCCCAGTGCCTGCACGTCGCGGATTTTCCCCGGTGCGGTGCAGGCCGGCATCACCGCGACGAAGCGCAGGCCGAGCAGGCGCGCGAACCAGGCCTCGGAGATCGCGGTGCTGCCGGAGGAAGCGTCGACCACGGTCTGGTCCGGGCCGAGCCGGCCATTGCACAGCGCGTACAGATACAGCGAGCGCGCCAGCCGGTGCTTGAGGCTGCCGCTGGGGTGGCTGGCTTCGTCCTTGAAGTAGAAGTCGATGCCGTGGAAGCCGGGGAAGTTGAGCTTCAGCAGATGCGTGTCGGCCGAGCGCGCGGCCTCCTGCGCCAGGCATTCGAGCGCCTCGTGGACCCAGCGCCGCCCGGCGTGGCGCAGCGGATGGATGAGGGGGACGACACTGTTCACGCGGAGCCTCGACTTGCCATGGGTGGCGACAGAGCACAAATGCCGGCGATCGGCAGGAGCATCCTCGCGGCGGCGCGCGGTGGCGGCCCTGATGCAGGTCAACCGCCATGGCGGCGCCCCGGGGCGGATTGTCACAGCCGGTTCGGGCGGCCACGCCGCCGCACCGGTTGATGCAGGTCATGGCCGGCGCCGGGTGGGTGGCGGATGCTGGGCGTTGGTTCCTTCTCGTGGCCAACGCGCATGCTTGCCTGGTACCCGTGGATCGTCCTGCTGCACCTGGCCTGCGCCATCGTGTTCGTCGGCGCGGTGGCATTCGAGGTGATCGTGGTGGAGTCGCTGCACAGGCACTTCGACATCATCACCATGCAGCGCATCGAGCAGGCAGTGATGGCGCGGGTTCGGCGCTACATGCCGGTGGTGGTGGTGCTGCTGTTCGCCAGCGGCTTCATGCTGTTCGACATCCGCTGTGACGGCTTCGCCTGCGTCGGTTCGCGCTTCGGCAACTGGCTGGCGCTGAAAGTGTTGCTGGCGTTCGGCGTGCTGGGCGTGTTCGTCAACGCGATGTGGGCGATGCGCCACGGGAAAATGGACGTGTGCCGGTTCAAGCACACCCACCGCATCGTGCTGGCGCTGATGGTCGGCATCGTGTTTCTGGCCAAGACCATGTTCTACTTGTAGCCCTTCACCCAGCAGGAGTCGCACCATGTCTACAGTCACCCTCCACGGCAAGCCGGTTCGCGTCGACGGCAAGCTCCCCACGGTCGGCTCGGCCGCGCCGGCGTTTTCGCTGGTGGCGGGGGACCTTTCCGACGCCGGGTTGTCGCGATTCGCCGGCAAGCGCAAGGTGCTCAACATCTTTCCCAGCGTCGACACGCCGACCTGCGCGGCCTCGGTGCGGCACTTCAACGAGGCGGCGGGCAAGCTCGACAACACCGTGGTGCTGTGTATCTCCGCCGACCTGCCGTTTGCGCAGAAGCGGTTCTGCGGCGCGGAAGGACTGGACCAGGTGGTCAACCTGTCGATGATGCGCGGCCGCCAGTTCCTCGCCGACTACGGCGTGGCGATCGCCGACGGCCCACTGGCCGGGCTCGCCGCGCGCGCGGTGGTGGTGCTCGACGCGCACGACAAGGTGCTGCACACCGAGCTGGTGGGCGAGATCGGCGACGAGCCGGATTACGCGGCGGCGCTGAAGGCGCTGGGCTGATCCGTTCATTGTCCGTGGGTGCGGGTCCTGCGCGCGCTGCGCTTCGCTGGCATGACGAAAGGCATCAGGCGTAGGGGCGGGCACTGCCCGCCGGCGGTGCCGGGGCGGCGATGGCGGGCGGTGTCCGCCCTACCTGGGCTTCCTGTTGGTCCGTGTGCGCGATGCTTTCGTGACGTGACGAAGAGCATCGCGCACAAGGTGCGCTTCTGCAGGTTTTGCGCGAATCAGGCGTGACCGGTCAGCGATGGATACCCACGACAGGCACGCCGAACGGCCGCGCCTCGGGATGCAGGCCCAGGCCGTACTTCAGGCTGCGGCCGATGCGCTGGGCGTATTCCAGCATGTGCCCGGCATGGTCGGGGTCGAGTTCCTCGTTGCAGGTCTCGTGCCACAGCTCCAGCCAGCGATCGAAGTGCTCGGCGCGGATCGGGTGCGGGCGGTGCGCTGCCATCGGGTTGCCGCGATAGCTGCCCGCACGCAGCGCCACCGAACACCAGAACGAGGTCAGCAGGCGCTTGTGCTCGTCCCAGTCATGCACGGCCGCATTGAACACCGGGCCGATCTGCGGGTCGCGCCGCACCTTCTCGTAGAAGCGGTCGACCAGCGTGGCGATGGCGGTTTCGTCGAAAGGCTCGGTGGGATTCATCTCGGGATTGGCTTCGCGAAACGGACGCATGACGCAGAAAAGGCGCGCCCGGCCATCTCGACCGGGCGCGCTGCCGTTGCGGCAAAGCTTACTTGCCCAGGCTCAGCGTGCCCTTCATCAGGGCGGCATGGCCGGGGAAGGTGCAGAAGAACGCGTACTGCTCGCCGGCCTTGAGCTTGGCCACATTGATCGTGGCGGTGTCGCTCTCGCCGGCGCCGATCAGCTTGGTGTGGGCGATGATGCGGCTGTCGTTGGGCTTCTCGTAGCTGTTGGCCGCGCCGGCCTTCATGCCGTCGGCGACCACGCCGGCCTCGTCCGAGGCGTGCGACAGCACCCAGTTGTGGCCCATCGCGGTGACCGGCAGCTTGCCGGTGTGCTTGAGCGTGACCTTGAAGGTCTTGCAGGTGCTCGGCACGGTGATGGTCTTCTTGTTGAACTGCATCGCGTCGCTGCCCTCGATGGTGGTGGCGCACTCGGCGGCCATCAGCGGAGTGGAGAGCAGTCCGAGCAGGGCAACGGCAATCAGTTTGCGCATGGTGTCGCTCCTAGGGGGAAATGAGGGATCGGAAGCATTCTGCGTGGGCAGCGACCGTGGCACACTGATCTGGATCATGGCCACGGCAGCAGTTGCCGCGGACACTGTAGTTACCGCGGCGAGGCCGCGGAAGGAGGCATGATGACGCACGTCGTCACCGACAACTGCATCAACTGCAAGCACACCGATTGCGTCGAGGTGTGCCCGGTCGATTGCTTCCACGCCGGTCCCAATTTCCTGGTGATCGATCCCGACGAATGCATCGACTGCACGCTGTGCGTGGAGGAGTGTCCGGTCGGCGCGATCTTCCCCGAGCTCGACGTGCCGGCCGGGCAGGAGATCTACATGTCGATCAACGCGGAGCTGGCGAAGGAATGGCCGGTGCTGACCAGCAAGATCCCGTCGATGGAAGATGCCGCCAAGTGGGATGGCGTGCCGAACAAGCTGCCGCTGCTCAAACGCTGATCCACCGGGCGCCTTGCCGTTGCCGGCGGCGCAAAATGGTTTATCGTGGACGTACCGATGCGCGTGCCGGGGAGCATGGCCGCCGCATCGGCGATCTGCAGGCCGGTGCGACACGCACGGCGGGGCGGCTTGTCACCTTGGTTGCGTCGCGGCGCCTGCATTCCCTCATCTTGCCGGAGGAAGCAACGATGAACGAAGCAGCGCATGCCTTGCCCGACGACGATGCCGAGCTGTCACCGTGGTGGTTGCGAACGGTGGCAATCGTGCTGGTGGTCGGTTTTGCCGGATTGCTGGCGATCACCTCGCTGGCCTATCGCAACGCGCCGCCGATCCCGGCGCGGGTGGTCGACGCCCAGGGCGCGCTGCTGTTCAGCGGCGACGATGTGCGCGCCGGCCAGGCGGTCTTTCTCAGGTACGGCCTGATGGACAACGGCAGCATCTGGGGACATGGCGCGTACCTGGGGCCGGACTATTCCGCCGAAGCCCTGCACCGCCTCGGCGAGGACACCGCTGCGGCGATCGCCGGCAGCCAGTACGGCAAGTCGATGGACGAGCTGGATGCGCAGCATCAGGCCGCGGTGCGGGCGGAGACCGCGGTGGTCCTGAAGACCAACCGCTACGATGCGCAAACCGGCGTGCTGCAGCTGACCGAAGCCGAAGCGGCTGCCTACCGGCAACAGATCGGCTACTGGACTGATTATTTCAAGGACCCGACGAAAAACGGGGGACTCCGGCCAGGCCTGATCAGCGACCCGGCGGAGTTGCACCAGTTCACCGCCTTCGTGACCTGGGCGGCGTGGGCTTCGGTGGCGACGCGGCCGGGTACGGATGCGTCGTACACCAACAACTTCCCCTATGACCCCAGCGTCGGCAATGTGCCTACCGGCAGCGCCCTGCTGTGGAGCGCGCTGAGTCTGCTGGTGCTGCTGGCCGGCATCGCCACCGTGCTGCTGGCGTTCGGCAAGTTCGACTACCTGGGCTGGATCAGCCGCGGCCACCACGTGCATCCGCAGCTGCTGCCGGGGCAAGCCGGCGCGGGCCAGCGGGCGCTGATGAAGTTCTTCGTGGTGGTGGCGCTGCTGTTCCTCATGCAGACCCTGGTTGGCGGTGGCGTGGCCCACTTCCGCGCCGATCCCGGGAGCTTCTACGGCTTCCAGCTGGAGAACATCTTCCCCAGCAACCTGCTGCGCACCTGGCACCTGCAGACGGCGATCTTCTGGATCGCCACCGCGTACGTCGCCGCCGCGCTGTTTCTGGGCCGCTCCCTGCGCGCGCCGGACGACGAGCCGCGCTGGTTGAGCGGCTGGGTGCACCTGCTGTTCGCCGCCTTCGTGGTGGTCATCGGCGGCAGCCTGCTCGGCGTGTGGGCCGGCATCGAGCAGAAGCTGGGCAACCTCTGGTTCTGGTTTGGCGATCAGGGCTGGGAGTACCTCGAACTGGGCCGGGCCTGGCAATACCTGCTGGTGGTCGGCCTGCTGGTGTGGTTCGCCATCCTGTGGGTGCTGGCGCGCCCGCGCGCGGTGGCCAACGAGGCCGCGCGTCCGCTGGCCAGGATGTTCATGTTTGCGGCCGTCGCCATCCCGGTGTTCTACGTGCCGGCGGTGTTCTTCGGCGCCGAGACCAACTACACCGTGGTCGACACCTGGCGCTTCTGGATCATTCACCTGTGGGTGGAAGGCTTCTTCGAGTTCTTTGCCACCACGGTGGTGGCGCTGACCTTCTATCAACTGGGCCTGACCCGGCGCAACGTGGCGCTGCGGGTGATCTACCTGGACGCCATCCTGTATTTCCTCGGTGGCCTGATCGGCACCGGGCACCACTGGTACTTCACCGGCCACACGAACTTCAACATGGCGCTGTCGGCCCTGTTTTCGGTGCTCGAGGTGGTGCCGCTGACCCTGCTGACGCTGGACGCCTGGGATTTCGTGCGCACCACGCGCGGCGACTGCGCGGTGTGCGGCAAGGCGGTCAAGGTGCCGCACAAGTGGACGTTCTACTTCCTGATGGCCGTAGGCTTCTGGAACTTCGTCGGCGCGGGCATGTTCGGCTTCTTCCTGAACCTGCCGATCGTCAGCTACTACGAGGTGGGCACCCAGGTCACGCCGACGCATGGCCACGCGGCGCTGATGGGCGTGTTCGGCATGCTGGCGATCGCGCTGATGGTGTTCTGCCTGCGCCAGGTCAGCAGCGACGCGCGCTGGCCCGGGATAGAAAAATACGTCAAGTTCGCGTTCTGGGGCACCAACATCGGCCTGATGCTGATGATCCTGATGAGCCTGTTCCCCAGCGGCGTGATGCAGCTGTGGGACGTGGTCGAGCACGGCTACTGGCACGCGCGCAGCGTGGAATACATGGCCACGTCGCGTTCGCACCTGGTGGAATGGCTGCGCCTGCCCGGCGACCTGATCTTCATCATCTTCGGCGCGATTCCGTTGCTGATCGCTTCGGTCAAGGGCTGGCTGGGCGTGCGGGCGGACGCCCGGGCGCAAGCGCGCTGAGCCGTTGCACATGAAAAAGCCCGCGTCGACGATGTCGGCGCGGGCCTCGGGGCTTGCGAGGGAGGCGGTTACTTCGCGACGACGCGAACCATCTCCAGGCACTTGTTGGAGTAGCCCCATTCATTGTCGTACCAGCTGACCAGCTTGACGAAGCTGTCATCCAGCGCGATGCCGGCGTCGGCGTCGAAGATCGAGGTGCGGGCGTCGCCGCGGAAGTCGGTGGCCACCACCTTGTCCTCGGTGTAGCCCAGGATGCCCTTGAGCGCGCCTTCGCTCTGCGCCTTCATCTCGGCCTTGATTTCCTCGTAGGTCGCCGGCTTCTCCAGCTCCACGGTGAGGTCGACCACCGAGACGTCCGAGGTCGGCACGCGGAAGCTCATGCCGGTGAGCTTCTTGTTGAGCTCGGGGATCACCACGCCGACGGCCTTGGCCGCGCCGGTGGACGACGGGATGATGTTCTCCAGGATGCCGCGGCCGCCGCGCCAGTCCTTGTTGCTGGGGCCGTCGACGGTCTTCTGCGTGGCGGTGGCGGCGTGCACGGTGGTCATCAGGCCGCGCTTGATGCCCCACTTGTCGTTGAGCACCTTGGCCACCGGCGCCAGGCAGTTGGTGGTGCAGCTGGCGTTGGAGATGATCGCCTCGCCCTTGTAGGTCTTGTCGTTGACGCCGTAGACGAACATCGGCGTGGCGTCCTTGGACGGCGCCGACAGGATCACTTTCTTCGCGCCGGCATCGATGTGCTTGTGCGCCGCTTCCTTGGTCAGGAACAGGCCGGTGGACTCGATCACCACCTCGGCGTTCACCTCGTTCCACTTCAGGTTGGCCGGGTCGCGTTCCTGGGTCAGGCGGATGCGCTTGCCGTTGACCACCAGATGGTTGCCGTCGACCTTCACGTCGCCATCGAAGCGGCCGTGCACGGAGTCGTGCTTGAGCATGTAGGCCAGGTAATCCGGCTCCAGCAGGTCGTTGATCGCCACGATCTCGATGTCGTTGCCGAAGTTCTCCACGGCGGCGCGCAACACGTTGCGACCGATGCGGCCGAAGCCATTGATGCCGACCTTGATGGTCATGAGGGAACATCCTCCTGAAGGATGCCGCGAGCGCGGCGGAAAGGACGCTCATTTTACCGCCATTCCCTGGCGCCTGCCTGACCCGCGGGCAGCGCGGCGCGCCGGCGGCGGCAAAAAGCCGCAGTGCTCTGTGGCAGACTGCGGCGATCCCTCCCTCGCCGGAATCACTCGCATGAGCTTCGCCCGTCGCGCCACCGTTGCCGTGCTCGCCTGCCTGCTGGCTACGCCAGCGCTGGCATGGGGACCGCTCGGCCACAGCGTGGTCGCCGAGCTGGCCCAGCGGCACCTGAGCCCCGCGGCGGAAGCCGAGGTCCAGCGCCTGCTGGCGCCGGAGCACACCGATGCGCTGGGCGACGTCGCCAACTGGGCCGACCAGATGCAGGACGATCCGGCCATGGCGAACCTGTGGAAGCAGACGCGCAGCCAGCACTACATCAATTTCCGCGGTGGCCCCTCGTGCGACTACGTGCCGCCGCGCGATTGCCGCGACGGCCGCTGCGTGGTGGCCGCGCTGCAGTACTACGTCGGCGTGCTGGGCGACCGCAGCAAGCCGGACGCCGTGCGCCGTCAGGCGCTGAAGTTCGTGGTGCATTTCGTCGGCGACGTTCACCAGCCCCTGCATGCCGGCTATCGCGACGACAAGGGCGGCAACACCTACCAGGTGCAGTTCGACGGCAAGGGCAGCAACCTGCACCGGGTATGGGACTCCGGCATGCTCTACACGCGCGGCCTGGATTGGCAGCAGTACGCGCAGCGGCTGGATTCGGCGGTGCCGGTGCCGCTGCCGGCGCCCATCGCGCCGCTGGACAATCCCTACGCGCAGTGGGCCGAGGAGTCGTGCCGGATCACCGCCGAGGACGGCTTCTACCCGGCCGGGCACAAGATCACCCCCGCCTACGTCTCCACCTGGCTGCCCGTGGCCGACCGTCGCCTGCGCGAAGCCGGCCGCCGCCTCGCGCAGGTGCTCAACCTGACGCTTGGCGCCGGGTCTGCCGCGCGTTGAGCGGGGGCGGCGGCGCGACGGGACGATTCTGCTAGGCTCAGCTGATGCTTACTCCCAAACTCCGTCGCACCAAGATCGTCGCCACCCTCGGCCCGGCCACTGATGCACCGGGTGCCCTGCGCAAACTCATCGACGAGGGCGTCGACGTGGTGCGCCTCAACTTGTCGCACGGCGAGCCGGACGACCATCGCGCGCGCGCGCTGGCGGTGCGCGAAGCGGCCGAGGCGGCAGGCCGCGAGGTCGGCGTGCTGGCCGACCTGCAGGGGCCGAAGATCCGCATCGAGACCTTCGCCGACGGCCCGGTGCAGCTGGTCGAAGGTGCCAGCTTCGTGCTCGATTGCCGCCCCGGCGTGCCGCCGGGCGACGCCACCCGCGTGGGCGTGAGCTATTACGGCTTGCCCGAGGACGTGAGCGCCGGCGACGTGCTGTTGCTGGACGACGGGCTGGTGGCGCTCACCGTGCGCGAGGTGGTCGGCAGCGAGGTGCGCTGCGAGGTGCTGGTGGCCGGCAGGCTGTCCAACCGCAAGGGGCTCAACCGGCAGGGCGGCGGGCTTTCCGTCGACGCGCTGTCGGACAAGGACAAGGCGGACATCCAGCTGGCCGCCGAGATCGGCGCGGATTTCCTGGCCGTGTCCTTCGTGCGCTCGGCCGACGACATGCACCTGGCCCGCCACCTGCTCAAGCTGGCCGGCGGGCGTGCCGCGCTGGTGGCCAAGATCGAGCGCGCCGACGCCATCCCCGTGCTGGGCGAGATCATCGACGCCTCCGACGTGGTGATGGTGGCGCGCGGCGACCTGGGCGTGGAGATCGGCGACGCCGAGCTGCCCGGCCTGCAGAAAAAGATCATCCGCGAGGCGGTGCAGCGCAATCGCGCGGTGATCACCGCCACCCAGATGCTGCAGTCGATGGTGCGCGCGCCGATCCCGACCCGCGCCGAAGTGCTCGACGTGGCCAACGCCGTGATCGACGGCACCGATGCGGTGATGCTGTCGGAGGAAACCGCCGCCGGCGCGCATCCGGACAAGGCGGTGGCCGCCATGACGCGGATCTGCCTCGGCGCCGAGCGCCAGTTCGAGCCCAAGGACGACCTCTCCGCCGGCGGCCACCGGCTCGACCGCACCGACCAGGCGATCGCGCTGGCCGCGATGATGCTGGCCGGCCAGCTCGGCGTGCGGGCGATCGTGGCATTGACCGAATCCGGCGCCACCGCGCAGTGGTTGTCGCGCTACCGCAGCGCGGTGCCGATCTACGGCATGTCGCCGTCGGCCTCCGCGCGGCGACGCATGCAGTTGCTGCGCGACGTGCAGCCGGTGGAGTTCAGCCACGGCGAGAAGCAGAGCATGGCCGCTTCCACCCGCGCCGCGGTGCGCTTGCTGTTCGAGCAGGACAGGCTGGTCCAGGGTGACAGCGTGGTGATCACCTACGGCGACCGCGTCGGCCACGTCGGCGGCACCAATACGCTGAAGCTGCTCGCAGTCGGTCCCGACGGCACCATCGACAGCCTGCGCGACCTGTGAAGCCTGAACCGGCCGCGTCGTCGCGAGATCGTCGACGCTGGCGCGGCGTGCAGGCAGCTACACTGTGGCCGTCGACACGTTGCCGGAGCCTGCCATGAAAATCCCGTTTCCCTCCGTGTATCGCGGCGTGCTGTTCGCGCTCGCCTTGGGCGCCGCTGCGCCGGTGCTGGCGCAGACGATCAGGATCGACCAGCAGAATTTGTACCGCTACTGGATCCTGCTCAACACCAAGGTGCAGATGGACGCGCCCAACAGCGGCCTCAACCTGGACAAGCCCGGCTGCGTGGCGGTGACCTACACCGTCGGTTCCGACGGCGTGCCGATGGACGTGCAGGTGGCCAAGGTGGAGCCGAAGAGCGACCTCGGCCCGATGGCACGCAGCGCGGTGGCCAACTTCCGCTACGGCCCGTCGCTGAACAACAACATCCACCAGCCCGTGGCCACTTATTACATCGTGGTATTCAACGGTCCCAAGGACCCGGCCGCGCGCGACCGGCTGATGGCGCCGTGCAAGCTGCCCGGCTACCCGGCCTGAGCCGAGCCGGCAGTGCCCGCGGGGTGCGGCGTCGTTTCGGCCCGTCGCAGCCCCGATCTGGCCTATAATCGCCGTTTTTCACCATGCCGCTTCGCTCTCGAGGCGGCGCCCACCATGGGTGGCCGGGCATCGCCCCCACCATCGCGGAGTCACCAATGAGCATTGAAGATCTCGAAAGCGTCGCCCTGGCGATGGTTGCGCCCGGCAAGGGCATCATCGCGATCGACGAGTCGACCAACACCATCCGCAAGCGCTTCGAAGCCGTCGGCATCGAGAACACCGAGGAGAACCGGCGCGCCTACCGCGAGCTGCTGCTGACCACGCCGGGCCTGAACGAGCACATCTCCGGCGCGATCCTCTTCGACGAGACGATCCGCCAGTCCACGAAAGACGGCGTGCCGTTCACCCAGGTGATGAAGAAGAACGGCATCATTCCCGGCATCAAGGTCGACAAGGGGCCGCAGCCGCTGGCCGGCTTCCCCGGCGACGTGGTCACCGAAGGCCTCGACGGCCTGCGCGAGCGCCTGCAGGAGTACGCGAAGCTGGGCGCCCAGTTCGCCAAGTGGCGCGCGGTGATCAACATCTCCGAGGAAAACCCCAGCTCCACCGCGATCGAGGCCAACTGCCACGTGCTGGCCCGCTACGCCGCGCTGTGCCAGGAGGCCGGCCTGGTGCCGATGGTCGAGCCGGAAGTGATCATGGACGGCGACCACACCATCGAGGTCAGCTATGAAGTGCACGAAGCCGTGCTGCGCAGCCTGTTCAATGCGCTGTACGAGCAGAACGTGATGCTGGAAGGCACCATCCTGAAGGTCAGCATGGTCATCCCCGGCAAGGATTGCGAGGAGCAGGTCGAAGTCGGTGAAGTGGCCGAAGCCACCGTGCGCGTGCTCAAGTCCACCGTGCCGGCCGCGCTGCCGGGCATCGTGTTCCTTTCCGGTGGCCAGAGTGACCAGCAGTCCACCGCGCACCTCAACGCGATGAACCAGATCGGCCCGCACCCGTGGCCGTTGTCGTTCTCCTATGGCCGCGCGATGCAGCAGGCCGCCTTGCAGTTGTGGTCGAAGGACCTCAAGGCGAACGTCGCGGAGGCTCAGAAGATCGTGCATGCGCGCGCCAAGGACAATGGCCTGGCCGCGCTGGGGCAGTGGAACGGCTGATTGCCGGGATTCGGGAAAGCAAAAAAATGGGCGCCGCGAGGCGCCCATTTTCTTTTCTCCAACGGTGGAACTTCAGAAGCGGTATTCGGCGCTGGCCGAGACCATGTCCGTACTCAGGTCGACGTTGTTCTTGCTGGCATCGAAGTAGTCGTAGTTCACGCCCACGCTGAGTTGCGGGGTGATGTTGTAGCCGATGCCCGCGCCGGCGTACCAGCTGTTGTCGTCCAGGCTCTTGCGGATCGGGTTCACGTCATTGTTCATGCCGTGGCCGGTCCAGCTGTAGAGGCCAGCGCGGCCGCTGAGGTACCAGTTCGGGGTCATGTCCAGCCGGGCATTGGCGCCCACCGTCCAGCCATGCAGTTGCGACTTGTTGTCGGCCACGACCGGGTCGCTGTTGAAGATGTTCTTGGCGTGGATGTTGCCCAGGTCGTTGTAGCCTACCTCGGCACCCAGCGCGAAGTTCGGCGCCAGCGACCAGCGGTAGCCGCCGTTCAGGGCATACCCGGTGTCATGGCCGTCGTACGGGCCATGATCGATCGCGGTACGGCCGACGTTGCCGTTGATGAACCAGCCGGCGTTGTCGGCGGGCGCGTTCTGCGCGAACGCCGCGGGGACGGCCACCAGGCCGGCAGAGACGAGGGCGAGGGCGAGCAGTGTTTTCTTGGTTTTCATGGATGAGGCTCCAATGGTCAGGACAGTTGGCCCCGGATGGGGAGGGCCGTTTGTCGAATGTGCCCCGCCCAAGGCGGGCGGCGACACGAAGACTTAGATGGGTGATATCTCGAAAGATTCAATACTCATTAGTTCAGTATTAAGCGCGGATTAAGTCGGCTGAACGCCGGCTTTGTCCCTTGGCGGTGTCCAGCGCGCGACACCGCGCGGTCGGATCGGCGACAATGGGCGCTTTTGCAGCCCGGAGACCGCACCGATGACCACCCGCCGCGAACTTGCCAATGCCGTGCGCGCCCTTGCCATGGACGCCGTGGAGGCAGCGAAGTCCGGTCATCCGGGCATGCCGATGGGCATGGCCGACCTCGCCGAGGTGCTGTGGAACGATTTCCTGAAGTTCAACCCGGGCAACCCGAAGTGGGCCAACCGCGACCGCTTCGTGCTCTCCAACGGACACGGCTCGATGCTGCAGTACGCGTTGCTGCACCTGACCGGTTTCGACCTGCCGATGGAGCAGCTGAAGCGCTTCCGCCAGCTGCACTCGAAGACCGCCGGCCATCCGGAAGCCAGCGAGACGCCGGGAGTGGAAACCACCACCGGCCCGCTCGGCCAGGGCCTGGCCAACGCGGTCGGCTTCGCGCTGGCCGAAAAGGTGTTGGCGGCGCATTTCAATCGCCCCGGCCATGACGTGGTCGATCACCACACCTGGGTGTTCCTCGGCGATGGCTGCCTGATGGAAGGCATCTCGCACGAGGTCGCCTCGCTGGCCGGCACCTGGGGCTTGGGCAAGCTGGTGGCGATCTACGACGACAACGGCATCTCGATCGACGGCGAGGTGCACGGCTGGTTCACCGACGACACGCCGGCGCGCTTCGAGGCCTACGGCTGGAACGTGATCCGCGGCGTGGACGGGCACGACGCCGAGGCGATCAGGCAGGCGATCGCGAAGGCCACCGCGCAGCACGACAAACCCACCCTGATCTGCGCCAAGACCATCATCGGCTTCGGCGCGCCGAACAAGCAGGGCAAGGAGGAAAGCCACGGCGCCGCGCTGGGCAAGGACGAGATCGCCGCCGCCCGCGCGCAGCTTGGCTGGAACCATGCGCCGTTCGAGATCCCGGCCGAGATCTACGCCGGCTGGGATCACAAGGCCAAGGGCGCCGCTGCCGAACAGGCCTGGAACGACGCCTTCGCGCAGTACGCCGCCGCGCATCCGGAACTGGCCGCCGAGTTCAAGCGCCGCATGAGCGGCGAACTGCCGGCCGACTGGGCCGCGAAGTCGCAGGCGTTCATCGACAAGCTGCAGGCCGACGGCCCCGAAGTGGCCTCGCGCAAGGCCTCGCAAATGAGCATCGAGGCGTTCGCGCCGCTGCTGCCGGAGCTGATCGGCGGCTCGGCCGACCTGGCCGGCTCCAACCTCACCAAGTGGAAGGGCAGCCTCGACGCCGGCAACGGCGACAGCGCCGACGGCAAGGGCAACTACGTCTACTACGGCGTGCGCGAGTTCGGCATGACCGCGATCGCCAATGGCCTGGCCCTGCACGGCGGCTTCATCCCGTACGACGCGACGTTCCTGGTGTTCTCCGACTACGCGCGCAACGCGGTGCGCATGAGCGCGCTGATCCCGGCGCATGCGATCCACGTCTACACGCACGACTCGATCGGCCTGGGCGAGGACGGCCCGACCCACCAGCCGGTCGAGCACATGGCGTCCTTGCGCTACATCCCGAACAACCAGCTGTGGCGCCCGTGCGATGCGGTGGAATCGGCGGTGTCGTGGAAGGCGGCGATCGAACGCAAGGGCCAACCGGCCTGCCTGGTGTTCTCGCGGCAGAACCTGAGGCACCAGCAGCGCAGTGCGCAGCAGGTGGTCGACATCATGCGTGGCGGCTACGTGCTGTCCGATCCGCTGGACACGAAGTTCCAGGCGATCCTGATCGCCACCGGCTCGGAAGTGGAGCTGGCGATGGAGGCTTCCCGCGCCTTGGCGCAGCAGGGCGTGGCGGTGCGCGTGGTGTCGATGCCGTGCACCGAAGTGTTCGACGCGCAGCCGCTGGAATACCGAGAGGGCGTACTCCCCGGCTGGTGCCGCGCCCGCGTGGCGGTGGAGGCGGCCAGCGCCGACTTCTGGCGCAAGTACGTGGGCCTGGACGGCGAAGTGGTCGGCATGACCACCTTCGGCGCCTCGGCGCCTGCGCCACAGCTGTTCGAGCACTTCGGCTTCACCGTGGCCCACGTGGTCGACGCGGTGAAGCGCACCCTTCGCTGAAGCTCGTGAGCTCTTGTAGGAGCCCGCTCGCGGGCGATGCTGTTGGTAAGAAAGCATCGCCCGCCAGCGGGCTCCTTCCTACCAAAGCGATGCGCTGGACCGGCCGATAAGGGCGCTGCGTTGGCTCAGCCGAGCAGCAACCCGGCCAGTTCGTCCGGCGTCGCCGCAACGGCATGGGCGCCGGCGTGTTCGAGTTCCGCGCGGCTGCCGAAGCCCCACAGCACGCCGAGGCCGCGTATCCGGTTGGCCACCGCGCCGTCGATGTCGAAGTGGCGGTCGCCGATCATCACCGCGTCGCCCGGGTCGCAACCGAAGTCGGCCAGCGCCTCGCCGATCATCGCGGCCTTCTCGCTGTGGGCGCTGCCCGGGTGCGGACCGTACAGGCGCAGGAACGCGTCGCCGAACGGCAGATGGGCGACGATCGGCGCGGCGTGCCGGTGCGGCTTGCTGGTGACCACGGCAAGCTGGTGGCCCGCGACGCGCAACCGTTCGATCAACGACTCGATACCCGGATAGACCGCGTGCTCGCGCCAGCCGTGGGTGTCGAAGCGCTCGTGGTAGTACGCCACCGCGGCCTCGATGCGTTCGGCATCGTGGTCCAGCAGCGGCGCAAAGCTGTGCCGCAGCGGCGGGCCGATCCAGCCGCGCAGCTCCTCGTGCGCGGGCGCCGGCACGTCCAGCCGCGCCAGCGCGTGCTTCACGCAGGCGGTGATGCCGTGCTCGGAATCGATCAGGGTGCCGTCGAGGTCGAACAGGCAGAGCATTACTTCGCGGCTCGTGCCTTCAGTGCGGCCACCGCGGGCAGCTCCTTGCCTTCGAGGAACTCCAGGAATGCGCCGCCGCCGGTGGAGATGTAGGAAACCTGGTCGGCGATGCCGTATTTGTCCACCGCGGCCAGGGTATCGCCGCCGCCGGCGATGGAGAACGCCTTCGACGCGGCGATCGCACGCGCCAGCGTTTCGGTGCCCTTGCCGAACGCGTCGAACTCGAACACGCCGACCGGGCCATTCCACACTACCGTACCGGCCTTGGCGATCAGGTCGGCGTAGATCCTGGCGGTCTGCGGTCCGATGTCGAGGATCATCTCGTCGGTGCCCACCTGGTCGACCGGCTTGATCGTGGCCGGCGCCTGCGCCGAGAACGCCGGCGCCACCACCACGTCGACCGGCATCGGCACCTCGGCGCCGCGGCGTTTCGCGTCGGCGAGCACCTTCTTCGCCGCGTCGAGCAGATCCATCTCCACCAGCGAGTTGCCGACCGAGTGGCCCAGCGCGGCGATGAAGGTGTTGGCGATGCCGCCGCCCACGATCAGCTGGTCGACCTTGCCGATCAGGTTCTCCAGCAGGGTCAGCTTGGTGGACACCTTGGAGCCGGCCACGATCGCCAGCAGCGGGTGTGCCGGGTGTTCCATCGCCTTGCCCAGCGCATCAAGCTCGGCGCACAGCAGCGGGCCGGCGGCGGCGATCGGGGCGTACTTGATCACGCCATGAGTGGAGGCCTGCGCGCGGTGTGCGGTGCCGAACGCGTCCATCACGAAGATGTCGCACAGCGCGGCATACTTCTTCGCCAGCGCTTCGTCGTCCTTGCCCTCGCCGACGTTCATGCGGCAGTTCTCCAGCAGCACCACGTCGCCGGCCGCGACCTCCACGCCGTTGACCAGGTAGTCGGCCACCAGCTGCACCGGCTGGTCCAGCTGGCTGCTCAGCCACAGCGCCACCGGTGCCAGCGAGGATTCGGCGTCGAACTGGCCTTCCTTCGGCCGACCCAGGTGCGACATCACCATGACCTTCGCGCCCGTGTCGCGGGCGGCCCGGATCGTGGGCAGCGCGGCGTCGAGGCGTTGGGTGGAAGTGATCCGGCCCTGTTCGTCGATCGGCACGTTGAGATCCTCGCGGATCAGCACGCGCTGGTTGCGCAGGTCGAGGTCGCTCATGCGGATGACGGACACGGCACAACTCCGTTGGAGGGTGGGGGCTAGCCAGAACCGGCTGCAACCGCTTATTGTCCGGGGGCCGCGTCAGTGATGCAAACGCCGCCTGGCGAGGCATGCCGGGCCGACGAGGCGCCGGCGCGCGCAACGGCTGCACTTGTGGCTAAACTGCAGGCAATCCACGCAGGGGGGACCGCTCATGGCGACCGGCTTGGTGCTTTACGGCTACTGGCGTTCCAGCGCCGCCTACCGCGTGCGCATCGCGCTGAACCTGAAAGGCCTGACCTACGAGACGCGGCCGGTGCATCTGGTGCGCGATGGCGGCCAGCAACACACGGCGCAATACCGGGCGCTGAATCCGTTCGAATCCGTGCCGGTGCTGTGCGACGGGGATCGCGTGCTGACCCAGTCGCTGGCGATCATGGAGTATCTGGACGAGATGCACCCGGAACTGGAGACCGCGCTGCTGCCGGTCGACGCCCGCGGCCGCGCCCAGGTTCGCGCGCTGGCCATGGCGGTGTGCTGCGACATCCACCCGCTGGGCAACCTGCGCGTGCTGCAGCATCTGGAGAAGGAATTCGGCGCCACCGAGGAGCAGCGTGCGGCCTGGTCACGGCACTGGATCGACGCGGGCTTCAAGGCGATCGAGGCCATGCTGGCAGAGAGCGCCGCTACCGGCCGCTACTGCCACGGCGAAACCCCGAGCATGGCCGACGCCTGCCTGGTGCCGCAGGTCTACAACGCCCTCCGCTGGAAACTCCCGCTCGACGACTACCCCACCATTGCGCGCATCCACGCCGCCTGCAACGAGCTGGAAGCGTTTCAGCGTGCGGCGCCGGAGGCGCAGCCGGATGCTCCTTGAGCAGGGAATAGGGAATAGGGAATAGGGACTGCAAGGGCGGGCGCTGCGTTCCGCGCTTGGCTTTTCCGATTCCCTATTCCCCATTCCCTATTCCCGGCCCTTCAGAACCCCATTCCGTACGGATCGTTGCCGGCCAGTTCGGCGCTGCTGTTGCCGCCTTCGGCCAGACGGATCTTCAGGGCCAGGCCATCGCGCGAATCGGACTTGCTCAACGCCTCGTCCAGTTCCACGCGGCCTTCCTTGTAGAGCTTGTACAGCGACTGGTCGAAGGTCTGCATGCCTTCCTGCAGGCTGCGGTCCATGGCGTCCTTGATCTCGTGGATCTGGCCGCGGCGGATCATGTCGCGGATCAGCGGCGTGTTCAGCAGCACCTCGGCGGCCGGGATGCGGCGGCCATCCTTGCCGATCACCAGACGCTGGCTGATCACCGCGCGCAGGTTCAGGGCCAGGTTCATCAGCACGTTCTTGTGCGCCGATTCGGGGAAGAAGTTGAGGATGCGCTCCAGCGTCTGGTCGGAATTGTTGGAGTGCAGGGTGGCCAGGCACAGGTGGCCGGTTTCGGAGAACGCAATGGCCGCCTCCATCGTGTCGGTGTCGCGGATCTCGCCGATCATGATCACGTCCGGCGCCTCGCGCATCGCGTTTTTCAGCGCCTCGTGGTAGCTGTGCGTGTCCAGCCCTACCTCGCGCTGGTTGACGATCGAGCGCTTGTGCCGGTGCAGATATTCGATCGGGTCCTCGATGGTGAGGATGTGTCCGGGCGATTGCGAATTGCGCTGGTCGATCATCGCCGCCAGCGTGGTCGACTTGCCCGAGCCGGTGGCGCCCACCACAAGGATCAACCCGCGCGGTTCCATGATCAGGTCGCGGAAGATCGGCGGCAGCTGCAGCTGCTCGATCGAGGGAATCTCGCTCTTGATCGCGCGGATCACCATGCCCACCTCGCCGCGCTGCTTGAACACGTTGATGCGGAAGCGGCCGGCTTCCTTCACCGCCAGCGCCATGTTCAGTTCGAGGTTGCGCTCGAACTGCGGCACCTGGCCCTCGTCCATCAGCGAGTAGGCGATCTTCTTGACCATGCCGCTGGGCAGGCCGGTGTTGCCCAGCGGGTAGAGCTTGCCCTCGACCTTGATGTTCACCGGGGCGCCCGTGGACAGGAACATGTCCGACGCGCCCTTGTCTACCATGAGCTTGAGGAAGTAGCCGATGTCCACGTTTTACCCCTGGGTTCCCGATGTACATTGCATTGCACGATTATGCCCGCCCACAATACGCTGCAACACACCATGAGGACTGTGATGTACTTCTTTTCCCCACTGGCCGCGCTTGCGCGTCGCCTGCGCACGGCCACCACGGCGCTGGCGCTGACCCTGGCCGTGGCCGGTTGCGCCACGGCACCGCCGCCGAATGACGCGATGAATCTGGCCCAATACCAGCTGCAGGCCGCCCGCGACGCCGGTGCGGCGGATTACGCGCCGGTCGACCTCGGTTTCGCGCAGGACAAGTTCCAGCAGGCGCAGGAGGCGATGGCGGCGCGCAAGTTCGCCGATGCCGCGAACCTCGCCGAGGAATCGGGCGCCGATGCCGAGCTGGCGCGCGTCAAGGCGCGGCTGGGCGCGGCTCGTGCCGAGATGCAGGGCAAGCTGCAGGAGAACACCCGCCTGCGCAGCGAGGGCGAGCAACTGGCCGCCCGCCAGCAGCAGATGGAGCAGGCGATCCCCGCTCCCGCCGCCGACTCGTCCGCACCATTGCCGGTGGGCGACATGCCGGCACCCTCGGCCTCGGTGCTGTCCGCGCCGGTCGATGGCACGCCGATCCCCGGCAACGATGATCCCGCGGCCGCCAGCAGTATTCCCGGAGGTCAGCCATGAAGCGCCTTGCTCAACTGCTCGCCGGTGCCGGCCTGGCGCTGGCCCTGGTCGGTGCCGCGCAGGCACGCCAGGACGACATCGACATCAATCGCTTGCGCGGCAGCCTGGATCAACTCGCCAACGATCCCAGCCTCGGCCACTACGCCCTGTCCGAGCAGGCGCGAGCCCGCGAGGCGATCCGCACGCTGGAGGAGGCCGGCCGCGGCGACCGGCCGCATGCCCTGTACCTGGCCGAGCGCCGGGTCGACCTGGCCAAGAGCGCGGCGCAGCTGCAGGACGCCCAGGTCAAGTTGAACCAGCTCGATCGCGAACACGACCAGATCCTGCTGGCCAATAGCCGCCGCGAGGCGGACATGGCCCGGCTGGAGCTGGCTCGGCAACGCCTGCAGAACCAGTTGGCGCAGGAAGAGGCCGCGCGCCTGCAGCAACAGGGCGTCGAATATTCACAGCAGGCCGAGCAGGCGCGGGCCGAAGCCGATCGCGCCAAGAAGCTGGCCGCCGCGCAGAGCAAGGTCGCGCGGGCGGCCCGTCGCGAGGCGGCGCTGGCCGCGCAGGCGGCCAAGGCCATGCGCGCGCAGATGGACGACGGGACCACTTCGCCGCCCGCTCCCGTCGAACAGAAAAAGCCGGCCCGCAAGCACCCCGCTTCGCACTGAAACGGCCCCGGGCGGTGCTTTGCCGCAGCCCCTTCCACGAGCCGCAGCCGGTCGCCGCCCAATGCCTGCAAAACACTGTTTTGACAGGTATTTAATGCGTGAGCCGAAGTGTGATCCGGTGCCGTCGCGACAGCTTGCACGGGCCAGATCGGCGGAGTAGGGTCAAAGCCCCGGGAGGCATCCAGGCCACCGGGGTTACTGACCTGAATCATGCGCCCATTCCACGTTCAGATCCCCACCTGCGTTCCGGTCGACCGGCGCGGGTCGTGGGTGTGCGCCGGTTCAGCTGTCGGCGGGCCGCCAGCCTGGCGGCAACCGTCCGTTCACTCGCAGGAGGTCGGATCATGTTCGAAAACCAGCAGCGCGATGATGTCGAGGCATTGATGAAGGCGGACGCGGAGTTCCGCCGGCTTTACCAGCACCATCGGGAGCTCGACAGCAAGGTGCACGACGCCGACATCGGCGTACTTCCCATTGACGACGCCACCCTCGCCGGCATGAAGAAGGAGAAACTGATGGCCAAGGCGCGGCTGGAGCGCATGTGGGCAGACAGGGCGCACCTCATCCACTGATGTAACGGTTCGCTGGCGCGGCCCCGGGTCTTCCCTGAACAGTCATCGGGAAGATTGCCGGGGCCGCAGCGTATCCGGCGGCTCGGTTATCATGGCGGTTCTGCGGCCACGGCTTTGCGCCGACGCCGCCACGCCAGCGACGGAGCCCCCATGACGGTTCACCAGAGTGTCCTCGAACTGATCGGACACACCCCGATGGTTCGCGCGCGACGCCTCGACACGGGAGCGTGCGAGTTGTTCCTGAAGCTCGAGAGCGCCAACCCCGGCGGCTCGATCAAGGACCGCATCGGCCTGTCGATGATCGAGGGCGCCGAGAAGGACGGGCGCATCCGCCCGGGCGACATCCTGGTCGAGGGCACCGCCGGCAACACCGGCCTGGGCCTGGCCCTGGTCGCGCAGCAGAAGGGCTACCGGCTGATCCTGGTGGTGCCGGACAAGATGAGCCGGGAGAAGATCTTCAACCTCAAGGCGATGGGCGCCGAGGTGGTGCTGACCCGCTCCGACGTGGCCAAGGGCCACCCCGAGTACTACCAGGACATGGCCGAGCGGATCGCCCGCGAGACGCCCGGCGCCTACTTCATCAACCAGTTCGGCAACCCCGACAACCCGGCCGCGCACATCGCCAGCACCGGTCCGGAGATCCTGGAGCAGATGGACGGCAAGGTAGATGCCGTGGTGGTCGGCTGCGGCTCGTCCGGCACGCTGAGCGGGCTGTCGAAGTTCTTCGCCGAACATTCGCCGCAGACCGAGCTGATCCTGGCCGATCCGGTTGGCTCGATCCTGGCGCAGTACATCAACGAGGGCACGCTCTCGACCAAGTCCGCCAGCTGGATGGTCGAAGGCATCGGCGAGGACTTCCTGCCGAGCATCAGCGACTTCACCCGGGTCAAGAAGGCCTACGCGATCTCCGACAAGGAGAGCTTCCTCACCGCGCGCGAGCTGCTGGCGAAGGAAGGCGTGCTGGGTGGCTCGTCCACCGGCACCCTGGTCGCCGCGGCGCTGCGCTATTGCCGCGAGCAGACCCATCGCAAGCGCGTGGTGACCCTGGTCTGCGACACCGGCAACAAGTACCTGTCCAAGCTGTACAACGATTACTGGATGCTCGACAACGGCTTCATCGAGCGCGAGCAGCACGGCGACCTGCGCGACCTGCTGCTGCGCCCGTTCGCCCAGCGCGACACCGTGGTGGTCGGCCCGAACGAGCTGCTGATCACCGCCTACAACCGCATGAAGCTGTACGACGTGTCGCAGTTGCCGGTGATGGACGGCCGCAAGCTGGTCGGCATCGTCGACGAGTCGGACGTGCTGCTGCACGTGCACGCCGACGAGACGCGCTTCCGCGACCCGGTGTCCACCGCGATGATCGCCGACCTGCACCGGCTCGACGTGCGCTCGCCGATCGAGTCGCTGCTGCCGGTGTTCGAGCGCGGCCACGTGGCGATCGTGGTCGACGGCGACGATTTCCTCGGCCTGATCACCCGCATCGACCTGCTGAACTGGCTGCGCCGCAAGGTGAACTGATCCGCCGCGCCAGGCACTTTCAACACGGCCCGGGGCGACCCTGGCCAGAACCGAAGGAAGCTCCGCCCATGTGTGGAATCGTTGCTGCCGTAGCCCAACGCGATGTCGCCCCGCTGCTCATCGCCGGCCTGAAAGCGCTCGAATACCGCGGCTACGACTCCTCCGGCGTCGCCGTGCTCGACCACGGCGCGATCCGTCGCGTGCGCGCCAAGGGCAAGGTGCGCGAGATGGAGGCGCTGTACCTGGCCGATCCGCTGTCCGGCGGCACCGGCATCGCGCATACCCGCTGGGCCACCCACGGCGTGCCGAACGAGGCGAACGCGCATCCGCACATTGCCGGCCGGGTGTCGATCGTGCACAACGGCATCATCGAGAACTACGCCAGCCTGCGCGCCGAACTGCAGGCGGGCGGCCACGTGTTCACTTCGGAAACCGACACCGAGGTGATGGCGGCGCTGATCGACCGCCGCATCGGCCAGGGCCTGAAGCTGCGCGAGGCGGTGCTGGCCACCGTGCGCGAACTGGAAGGCGCCTACGCGATCGCCGTGCTCAGCAGCGACGAGCCCGATCGCGTGGTCGGCGCGCGCCGCGGCGCCCCGTTGCTGGTCGGCCTCGGCATCGGCGAGAACTTCCTCGGCTCCGACGCGCAGGCGCTGATCCAGGTCACCAACAAGATGCTGCACCTGGACGAGGACGACGTGGTGGAAATCACCCGCGACAGCGTGCAGGTGTTCGCGCTGGACGGCACGCCGGTCGAGCGCAAGGTGTACGAGAGCGAGCTGTCCACCGACGCGGTCGAGCGCGGGGAATATCGCCACTACATGCAGAAGGAAATCTTCGAGCAGCCGCGCGCGGTGGCCGACACGCTGGAGGCGCGCATCGGCCCGCACGGCGTGCTGCCGAACATCTTCGGCATCGACAGCGAGGCGCTGCTCGCGGCCACCCGCGGCGTGCATATCATCGCCTGCGGCACCAGCTACCACGCCGGTCTGGTGGCCAAATACTGGATCGAGGAGTTCGCGCGCCTGCCGGTCGCGGTGGAGGTGGCCAGCGAGTACCGCTACCGCGAGACGGTGGTGCCGCCGGGCACGCTGTTCCTGGCGATTTCGCAGTCGGGCGAAACCGCCGACACGCTGGCCGCGATGCGCGAGTCGCGCCGTCGCGGCTATCTCGGCACCCTGGTCATCTGCAACTCGCCGGAATCGTCGCTGGTGCGCGAGGCGGATCTCAAGCTGATGACGCGCGCCGGCCCCGAGATCGGCGTGGCCTCGACCAAGGCCTTCACCACGCAACTGGCCGGTCTGGCCCTGCTGACGCTGGAGCTGGCGCACCGCAACGGCCTCGACCCGCAGCGCTACGCGGCGCTGTGCGAGGAACTGCAGCGCCTGCCACGCGCGATCGAGAATGCGCTGAAGCTGGAGCCGGCGATCATCGAGCTGGCCGGCGACTTCATCCATCGGCAGCACGCGCTGTTCCTCGGCCGCGGCGCGCACTACCCGGTGGCGCTGGAAGGTTCGCTCAAGCTCAAGGAAATTTCCTACATCCACGCCGAGGCCTACCCCGCCGGCGAACTCAAGCATGGCCCGCTGGCGCTGGTCGACGAGAACATGCCGGTGGTGGCGGTGGCGCCCAACGGCCCGCTGCTGGACAAGCTGAAATCAAACCTGCAGGAAGTGCGTGCCCGCGGCGGCCGCCTGATCGTGTTCGCCGACGGCGCGGCCGGCATGGACGATACCGCCGGCAACGGCGTGACCCTGCGCGTGCAGTCCGGCGGCAACTTCATCGCCCCGGCCGTGTTCACCGTGCCGCTGCAGCTGCTCGCCTACCACGTCGCCGTGCTGCGCGGCACCGACGTCGACCAGCCGCGCAACCTCGCCAAGTCGGTCACCGTGGAGTAGCGCCCGGTCGGCCGGCGCCGCCGGGCGTCGCGGGTGGCGCGATGGTGGCGGCGGTGGCCGGCTTGGCCGCGGCGGCAGCCGCCTGCCACACGAAGGTCGCCACGCTTTCGGCCGGCATGGTGTAGCGGAAGTCGAGCTCGCCTTGCTGCACGGAGACGTCGTGCGGCACGGTCTTGCCGTTGATCAGCACCAGCACGATCGAGCCGCCGTCGGGATTGCGGAAGGCGACGTTCTTGATGTCGTCGCCGGTGTCGGTGGACCAGATGCGCACGGCGCCGGAGTGGACGAAGCGGCTGTAGTGGGCGAACGCGTAGTACTCGTCGTTGCGGCTCACCGCGCCGGTGCGCGAGTCGATGGTGACGATGCCCTTGCAGGTGTCGCAGCCGCCGAAATGCGGGCCGTGGTTCTCGTCCAGCGCCAGGTTCCAGTACACCACGCCGCGCGCCCAGTTGCGCAGGCCGCCGAGCAGCAGGTCGCGCGCGAACCAGAGCAGTTCGCCGTGTTTGCTGGATTCCCAGTCGCCGCCGGAACACTCGGTGATGTAGGCGTCCTTGCGCGGAAAGGCGCGGTGCACGTCGCTCTGCGCGCCGGGCGTGCCGCGGTAGCAGTGCCAGGCGATGCCGTCCAGGTAGCGGGCGGCTTCGGCGTCGTAGAGCACGTCCAGCGGTTGCTGCGGTTCGTCCCAGTTGTGATCCCAGCCGAGGATGCGCGTGGGCGGCCTGCGTCCGGCCAGCGCCGGGCCGAGGTACTGCGCGACGATGCGCGCGCGCTGCTCCGCGGAGAGCAGCATGCCCGGGTACGTCAGCGGCACGAAGCCGGGCTCGTTCTGCAGGGTCAGCGCGAAGATCGGAATGCCGTAGCTGCGATAAGTGTCGACGTACTTCACCAGGTATTGCGCATAGGCCGCCTCGTACTCTTCGAGCAGGCTGCCGCCGATCAGGTTGGCGCTGGTCTTCATCCACGCCGGCGCGCTCCACGGCGAGGCGATGATGCGCAGCTGCGGGTCGATCGCCAGCGCCTCCTGCACGGTGGGGATGAGGTAGGGCACGTTGGCCGCGACGTTGAAATGCTGCAGCTCGGGGTCGACCTCGCCGGCAGGCATGTCGTCCAGCGTGTACGGTTGCAGCGAGAAATCCGAGGCGCCGATGGTCAGCCGGACCATGTTGAAATCGAGCCCGGGCGGCGGCCCGAACAGTTCGAGCAGCAGCGCATGGCGTGCCGGTGCGCTGAGCTTGTTTTGCAGCAGCCAGGCCGAGGCGTCGGTCAATGCCGCGCCGAAGCCGACGATGGACTGGTAGGTCCTGCTGGTGTCGATGACCACGTCGGCGGGCGTCGATGTCGGGTCGCCGGCCGGCACCTCGGCCTGGCGCGCCAGTCGCAGGCGGCGATCCTGCGTGCTCAACCACAGCTCGATGCCGGGGCCGCTCGGCTGAATGACCGGCGCGACAGGGACGACCAGCGGCACCGCCGGGCGCAGCGCCAGCCGCAGCGCCAGCAGCGCCAGCAGCGAGATCAGCGCGAATGGTGCGATGGCGAACCAGCGCGGAACGCCGCGAACCTCATCCATGCGGCATGTTGGCCGGAAGCGTGGTCTGGCGCGGCATGCAGGAGACGCGGCTCGTCACGGCGTGCCCGGCTTGGCGCAGGCGCGGACCGCCGGCCAGGTGGGCAGCGTTTTCACGTCGTGCGCCGCCGCGTAACGCAGGCCATAGCCGGGAGCGAACAGCCAGGCCTGGTCGTGGTCAGCGCCCTGGTAAGGGCAGGGCACCCCGGGCCAGGGCATCGACAGCGTGCCGCGGAAATCGTGCGGAGTTGCGCCGCCGGCGCGGGCAAACAGCACGTCGGCCACGCCGCCACCCTCGGTCCCCGGCAGCCACGCCGCCACGAAAGCATCGGACAGGTTGAGCAGGTCGTTGACGAACAGCGGGCGCCCGGACACGAACACGGTCACCACCGGCTTGTGCGCCTTGGCCACGGTCTGCAGCACGGCGAGGTCCTCCGGGTAGCGATCGCTGTGGCGCAGCGTGGCCGGCAGCTTGATGTCGCCCTTCATCTCCGCATACGGCGTTTCCCCGATCACCGCCACGATGGCGTCGAACGGCGCGAGGTCGATGCCGGCGGCGGTCGGGCTGTAGCTGACATCCGCCGCGCCGTCGGCGGCGCGGATGCCGGCCAGGATCGTCTCGCCGTGCGGGAAGTCGGCGTTGTTGTTGCCGTCACCCTGCCAGCTCAGCGACCAGCCACCTACCTGGTTCGGCAGGCTGTCGGCAGTCTTGCCGACCACCAGGATCTTCGCGCCGGCCTTCAGCGGCAGCGCGCGGTGGTTGTTCTTCAGCAGCACCAGCGACTCGCGCACCGCGCGGCGCGCCAGCTCGCGGTGCTGCAGGGCAGCGGCGTCGCCCGCACCTTCGCGCTGCAAGGGCCGCTTGCCGAACAGACCCATGCGCAGCTTGGCGCGCACGATCCGGCTCACCGCGTCGTCGATGCGGCTCATCGGGATCCGGCCGTCCTCGACCTGCCGGGTGGTGTTGGCGATGAAGGCCTGCCAGTCGTCGGGCACCATCACCATGTCGATGCCGGCGTTGATTGCCTGCGGACAGCTGGCATTGCTGCAGCCGGGCAGCTGGCCGATCGCGTTCCAGTCGGACACCACGAAACCGTCGAAGCCCATCTTCTCCTTCAGCGCGCCGGTGAGCAGCGCGCGGGCGCCGGACATCTTGCCGTAGTCGACGCCGTCGGCCACATCGTCCCAGCTGTTGTAGGAGGCCATCACGCTCAGCACGCCGGCGCGCAGCGCGCCGAGGTAGCCGGCGCCGTGCACGTTGATCATGTCCTGCTGGCTGACCCGGGCCTGGCCTTCGTCGACGCCGTTCCAGGTGGCGCCATCGCCGATGAAGTGCTTGGCGGTGGCCATCACGTGGTAGTCGTCGAAGTTGCCCTGCAGCCCGGTGACGTAGGCTTGCGCGTACTCGCGCACCAGCGGCGCCTCGCTGGAAAAGCTCTCGTAGGTGCGGCCCCAGCGCACGTTCTGCGCCACCGCGAGCGTGGGCGCGAAGGCCCAGTCGATGCCGGTGGCGCGCACCGAGCGCGCGGTGGCCTCGCCGATGGCCTCGATCAGCGCCGGGTCATGCGCCGCGCCCAGGCCGATGTTGTGCGGGAACAGGGTGGCGCCGAACACGTTGTTGTCGCCGTGCACCGCGTCGGTGCCCCAGATCACCGGGATCTTCACCTTCGCATCGGTGGCCATCGAGGCGTCGCGATAACGGTCGGCCAGGGTGAGCCAGTCGCCGATGCCGGCGTGCTTGTTCTTCCCCGGCCAGGAACCGCCGCCGTTGAGCACCGAGCCGATGTAGTACTGCTTCACCTGCGCCGGCGTGATCGACTTGATTTCGGCCTGGGTCATCTGGCCGATCTTCTGCGCCAGCGTCATGCCGGCCACGATCGTGCGCACGCGCTGTTCCAGCGCCGGGTCGGCGGGCCACGGATTGCGGATGGACGGCCAGTCGGCGTAGTGCGTCGGCCTGGGCGAAGCGCCGGTACCGGTGGCATGGGCACTGCCCGCGCATGCCAGCGCCAGGGAAAGGGACAGAAACCACGGGCAGCGCATACGAACCATGGGAAGCCTCATCGCGTGGATCATCGCCCGACACGAACCCGGCGCTTGTTGCGCGGACGGGCGGACGGTGCCGGCAGCGCCACTTTAGCGCGCCCGCGGATCGAGGGATTCGACGCTGCGTCACATCAGGCGCGCCCCGCGGCCCAGGCAGGGCGCCGCCGGTGCGCGGCGTGAGCGTGACACCGGTGTGTACCGGACGGCTTGTGGAAGGCCCGGGCACTCTTGCTCGTCATTCCGGCGCAAGCGGGAATCCCGGTGCCGCGATGCACCGGCTTGTGCCGGGATGACGAGCAGAATCAGGGCGTCCTCAGAACTCCTGCTTGAAGCGGATGCCGATCGTGCGCGGCAGGCTGTAGCCGGTGTAGACCTGCCCGTTCGGGTACTGCGCGACCACGCCGTGCGCGCCGCAGACGTCAACGCCGCACTCGGTGTACTTGTACTGCGCGGCGCGCTTGTCGAAGGCGTTGTTGACGTAGACGTCGGCCGACCAGCTGCCTTTCTGCACGCCGGCGGACAGGTCCACGGTGGTGTAGGCGGGCAGGTCGCCGAGCAGCGCGCGCTCGCTCAGGCGCAGGTCGGTCGTGCGCTTGCCGACATGGACCAGTGCCGCCTGCACGAATGCGTCGCTGTCACCGAGGGTGAAGCTGTAGTGCGCGATCAGGTTGCCCTTGAACTTCGGCGTGATCGGCAGCTGGGTGCCCTTCGGCGCCAGCGGCCCGGACACCACGCTGCCGTCCTGCGGGTTGAGCGAGCCGGGCGGGCAGTCGGTGATCGGGCGTCCGCTGGCGTCGGTGAAGCCGCAGTAGTTGGCGGTGAGTCGCGCGCGGTACAGCGCCCAGCCGGCGGTCAGCTGCAGGTTGTAGGTGGCCTGCCAGTTCAGTTGCGACTCGAGGCCTTCGATGCGCGCGGAGTTGGCGTTCTTGATTTCGG
>Ga0209930_1000570_pt1 | contig 83744 bp, 84 predicted proteins | sample ThiBiot_500_biof_2_FD_183948 | JGI IMG/M metagenome (GOLD analysis project Ga0209930, IMG submission 183948) | Wastewater bioreactor microbial communities from Cape Town, South Africa - Thiocy_cont_500_biof (SPAdes) | ecosystem: Engineered > Bioreactor > Thiocyanate-remediating >...
TTGGATAATTCAAAGCTCCATTAACGCCTAGAACAACACTAACAATACCGGTTAGAATTGATCCAAGTGAAAGAAGAAGACCGAGTATAATTAAAATTCGTCGAATTTTTTTCGCTGTCGCCACTGAAATGTACAGTGAAAGAATCGAAAGACCACATAAGACACATGTTGCTACCATAAAACCTCCAGCAACTTTTATTTTAACACAAGAATTGTTGAAATCATCGTAAAATGGACACTCTATTGGTGTACAATCTTTAGTACATGTTAAATATCCATCTTCAGGTGCCTTTTTACTTTCAGGCACTCGCCGACTGCAATACTGCCATAAACCAATTGTATTTTCTCTATATAGATTGTACTCACCATAATCCATTGTACTATTGTAGAACTGTGTGCCCCTAACAAGTAAAATTTTCAAAACAAAATGAATAAAAATCGGAAAACAGATCTACCATGCTTGAGTCGTATTTGCAACAACATAGAGTATAAGAGACATGATCAGTAAACCACCGAGAGCAACAGGCCATATTCTGTTATCGTATGTCATATTTTCAAACTATCAAATCCTACAAACGGTTGAGACCGAATGCAGATAAGTATTTATACGAAACCAATTCATAAAACTTCTCAAGTAGAAAATGACTACATAAAAAGTACATTGATTTGCTTTTATGATCAATCGTAAAATTTCAGTATTTTCATCGCATTTAGATGTATATTATTTATTTCGGAAATTGCACAACACACAAAACAGACAGAGAAGAAGAAAAATGAAGGAAGAACGAATAGATATTTTTAAAAAAATCAGATGTTGAGAGAGAGAGAAAAAGATATACAAAGCATTGTTCATTTGTATAAATGAGAAAGAATTTGCACAGATAAATAGACAATAAAAACCTACTACAACTGCACTGCACTGCACTGCACACAAATAGAAATATACACACACACACACACAAATGTTTTGTTCGTATGTCAAAAGAGATTTGAAATTTTCATTAGTTTAGAAAAATAATTGTGAACTGTTCGATCGAATAGATGTGTTTATGTGTGATAGACTAGCTAAAGAAAGAAAAACAAACAAGAGAGCGAGAAGATTCTATCTGAACGTGAGCTTTGTTCGAAGATAAATTTCAATCGGTTTTCTCAATTGGTTTAAGTCGAAGAGCTATTTCGATTGTTTGAGTAACACGTTGTCGACATGGTAAATAGACCATGCATGGAACAAACGAATCCTTATATAATTGATCATCACTTTCGACAAGAAACGGTTGCATAGACAAGATTTCATTGGATTGAAGTGGATTCTCCGATGGATTACTATCAGTTAAATGATCGTTCAGATCTTGATTATCATTTGAAATTGAAGATTTTTGAATATCAGTCGATAAAGAATTTTGTTTATCTATTTCATCGAGATTTATATTATGAACATTACGCATATGAGCACGAAGAAAATATTTGTTACACAATTCCTACGAAAACAAAAACGAGAATTTTCAACAAGAAAACAATTCGACGAACCTTTTTACACACTTGACAAGTGACTCTCAATTGAACTTGAGGTGTTTGTTTTAATTTAACTGTATTCGTTGTTGTTGTTGTTGTTGGTTTTTTATTATTCGAGATTTTTGAATTGATATCATTGACAACTGTTGTTGTTGTTGTTGATTGAATTCCATGAACATTCGTCATATGTATATGAAAAAGAAATTTCGATGGAAAATTTTTCGAACAAAGTTCGCAGGCAATCGACGAATTTCCATCGGCGAATTCATTTGGCGTTGGAATACGTTCCGATTGAGATTCATTTTCATCGAGATGATCGTCCGCCGATGGAGGACTTTGATCGTTGATCGGTGTCGATGGTTTATCATCGTCATTCGATGAAACAGGATTCGTATCCGAGCCAATGCCGTGAACTTTGAATTTATGAGTTTTCAGAAAGTATTTATTGCAAACTTGCTGAAAAAAATTCGAACGAATTCGAAAGAGGAAAAGCAAAAACAAACGAGTTTACTTTATGACAAATGTCACATGACACTCGATCGGCCATTTTAGCTGCGAAATACGTGTCGACAATCGGCGTGGGCGATGCCGATGGATTCGGATTTGTTGTTTCATTTGTTTCTAATTTGATTTTTTTAATTAAATTCGAGATTTGATGTTTGTTCATCAAATGCAATTGCAAATATTCGTTCGATTGAAATTTCTTTCCACATAAATGACAAGGACTTATTTGATTTGTATTATAAGCATCTGACGTTGGATACGACGATGATTTCGAAAGTATCGATGAATCATTTGAACTATCTGTGTAACGACGTTGATTTATTTGATCAGTTGAAAATATCGGATTTAATAATAAACTTAAATTCTGCTGAACACTCAGCGGTGACGATGAACTTGCTGCTGCTGTTGTTGTTTTGCTGCTTTTATAGGATTTGATATTACAATCCGTTTGTACGCCATGTACGTCTAATTTATGTTTCTATTGAAGAAAAAAGAGAGAGAGAGAGGAAAATTGGAAATGAACGGAAATGAATCGAATTTACTCGAAGATAATATTTATTACAAAAATGTTTTTGACAAATTTCACAAAAATCTTCGAATAATTTTGTTGTCGTCGACGGTTGAGGTAATTGTTCGTTGTCATTTTCGAAATGAGTTAAACCCCCTGTTCCATCTTGTTCATCGCCATCTTCTTCAATTAAATGTGAAATTTGATTATTATTATTAATATCATTTTCATGATTATCATCTTGTTCGGAATTAATTAGACCTGAAAGAAGACTCAACGACGGTGAACTCGTTGATTCTTGATCAAATATGCCGTGTTTATTCGCCAAACTAAATCACAAATTCATTTCTACAGAGAAAAACAAACGTCAATGAACTTTGGTCTTACTGAGTTTTGAGAAAATATTTATTACAAAATTCCTAAATCAAACAAAGAAAAGTTTTTGATCATTTTTGATAAAAAAACTGATTTATTTTACTTTTTGACAAATATTACAGAAAGCGTCCGGATGAAAGATCTTCTCATCAGTCAACGAATGATTTCCATTCGGATGTTTTCTTTTCAAAGAACGTGCTTTTTTAGTTGCATTTGTTTGATCGTGATTTAAATTTGTTTTCAAACTAAAATCGAGAATTGTCTCGTGAACTTGTTTAACATTTTCATCGATGATTAATTGCTCGTGTGTTGAGTCCGACGATGATAATGATCCGTCTTCACAGTTTAAACTAGCTCGATCCGATGGATCATTTTCATGTTCCGGAGGATTTAGATCGATTAAATCCGAAGTCGGATGTTCGAGTCTAAAAACAAATCAACTTTCTTAAATTCAGTTTTTTTTTCTTCTTTCGCCGTAAATCTCGTGCATTGATGCGTATATTTGCATTTGAATGAGTTCTTTTTCCTTTTTATTTATGAGATTTTTCTCTTTCTTATTATCGTTCGAGGCAAATACTTGATGAGTTTCGTTTCCGTTTCTAAATGTGTGTTGTCAATACATCTCTCATCAATAACTGTCGAATGTTTTCTTTCTTCTTTTCATATGTCTGTCTGTCTGCATTCAAGAATGAATATTTACCTATTTGGTTTACTCTGTTTTCGTCGACTACTACTATTATTGATTGGTAATGGAGGTGGAGTAGCTTGTTCAATCGTCGAATTTGTTGTTTCCATTTGAGATTTTCTATTGGATCGTCGTCGCGTTTTTTTTTAGTTAACAGATGTATTTGATCATTAGACTTTTTTTTTCTTTTCTGACTGAATCTGAAAGAATGGAAATTCAAAGACATTTTTTTTTCTTTCTCTTCCTTCAAATAGAAAAGAAAAAAAGTCAATTCTCTTATCGTTCTCGTCTAGTTCTGTTGATGACCGTCGTAGGAAAAACTCGAATCTAATTAGATAGACGATGAAAAAAAAAAGAAGAAGAACAAGAACAAGTAGAAACAGACGAAGAAGACGATGAATGATTGAAATCCATTTTTCTTTTTTCTTCGATTTTCTTTTTTTTTTCATATTTCAAATCGGTTAATGATTACGAATGTTTTAATGGATATACTCAATGTTGAGTTCTTACCTTGAAAAAGCACATCAACGAAAAAAAACCTTGAGAAAAATAACAAAAAAAAAAACGGCGAGAATAAAAATGAGTTTCGGTTGAATGATTAAAGAAATCAAATCTCTTTCTTTTGGCTAGCAAAGTATTGAACTTGATGGCTCGACGTTCGATTTGCAGATTGCAGATGAATTTTCAAGAAAAAACAAAAGTCACTCGTCGTTCTATTGTTATCAGAAAACGATGGAATCAAAGCCAACGACGACGACGAAGAAAAAGCAAAAAAAAAACCTACAGTCGTTTATTCTATCTTCGCAGATAAAATATTTGGTTGGTTAAGAAAAAAAAAATCTCTTCGACATTTATTATACTAATACTGTCGATGCTTGTACATATACTCTTATTATAGTCGAACTTTTCTATGTGTGCGTTTCTTTCTCCTTTTTCTTTTGTAGAAAAGAAAAAAAAAACGAGAATTTTCCTAAAATAATATCCTGTACAAACAGAATGAGAAAAAAAAAGAAGAAGAAGATATATCAAGACGGAACGCAACGATGAATCGGTTAAAGAAACAGAAGGGAGCATCAATTCTATTCTTCTCCTATTCATATTCTCGATGAAAAAAAAACGATGTAATCCATGAGAACACTAGACATAGTTTACTAATACGCTGATATCGCGCTTCGTCTTCTAAGTTCAGTTGTTTCTATTCTTAGCGAATGTACATATAACCAATGCTAATGTTCGTCGATGTTAACCGATAAATGTGAAACGACAGAAAAAGCAAAAGAAAAGCAAAGCAAAGATAAATAATTGGAAAAAAAAAGTTCGATGTGAATGAGAAGAGAACGTTCATCAGTGCAAAAGTTCAACTAATCATCTGATTGATTGAGGAAAACGCATTTTTCTTTTCCTTTTTCTTCTTCTTTACTGATAATCAAATATGTACAAATCGATGATTGTCTTGAGGACAGAAAAGTTTTTTTTTTCTCAATGAATAACTGTTGAGAACAAATCCATATACTTTTCTTTTTCTTTAGTGTATATCCAAACAACTTAATCAGACGAACAGCCCAAAAAAATCTCGAAGACGAAGAAAATAGAGAGAGAGAGAGATGAAACAGATGTGTCGAGACAATATTTTTTTTTCTATATCGTCAAAGAAAAAAGAGGAAAAAAAAGCCGGAGAAACAGCAAAAAAAAGTTTCGCAATTATTCGCGTTCGAAATCATCAAAAATAAATAATCATTACAAATCTATTTTGAACAATGAAATCAAACTTTTCTAACCTTCTCATTCGTTTTTTCACTTACTTGTTATGCGTCTCAACGAAAAGTTTTCTTTCTTTTTCTTTTTTTTATCATTTTGCCTCATTTTCTTTTCTTTTCACACATCGGCATCTGTTCTGTTTCATTTGACTTTCAAACCGAAAAAAAATACAAGAGCGAAAATAAAAATGTGCGCCTATTAAAATACCCATACATAGAAAATGTAAAAAACGAAAAGAACGACTGTTATCTTTCAAAAAAAAAAACTTTGCTCTTTATTCTCTCGTAAAGAATCAATAAAAAAAAGCCGAGTCAAAACGATGTCGAATGAATGATTAAAAATTTCCCTTTTTTTTTTCCTCACTTAATCAAACAATATAAAACGAAATGAATACCTGTCGAGTGCTGTTTAAAATATGAAAAAAGGGCCCATACACGCGCTTCCCAAGAGTCATTTTTTCTTTATTAAATAATAAATTTGTTCAATAATTGAAATTAGTGGATTACCACCACCTCAATAGAAAGAAGAAATTTCTTTTTCAAAAAAATGTTTTTTCCTCTCCGGACATGTTGTTCAATGAAAAAAAAAACTTCATCCACTTTAATGAGATCGAGTACTATTGTTATTCTTCTAATATAAAACAAAAAAAAACGAGCCTAATGAATTTTTAATCATGTGTAAAATGATATTATTTTCTAGCTCAATACATTGTTTTAATTGAAAACTATCTCAGATTGAGAAAGATTTTTTTGATTCGAAAAGAAAAATTGAATTTTTTTGCGTTGTTGTTCGGAGAAATTCGAGAAGACGAAGATTCGATTTCATTCGTTACTTACTCTTGAAATGATTAAATAATGACGATCTGTTTTCGAATTTATTCGAGCAGAAGACGATTTCTAATCAATGAACAGATGGAGAGACTCGCTTATTATCCGGTATTAATTCAATTGTATTCTTTACTTTTTCTTTTTGTTTTCTCTTGACCTAAACCTTTAAATGTAGATGAAGATGAAGAAGAACGAACGGACTGAATAGTCTCATTTCATTTTTGATGTCGAGCTTAACACGCGACAAAATTAATTCTCCAATAATCATAAAAACATGCAAAGTTTTTTTCTTTTTGCCGTTTCTATTATTCAACTATCATGTTCGACTCGATTCTACACACACGCATAAGCAAACTCGATGGATTTTTCAAGACTAAAGAAAATCCAAATGCGACGACGATTCGATCAAATAAAATCGTGTTTGTAGTTCTAGTCAAGTCAAGTAAATGCGCTCGGGAGAATTTTTTTTCTCATCATTCCATCGTTTTTTTTTTCTCTTTTTCTCATCTTATCTTGAATAGAAAACAGAGTTTCAAATTCTGGATGACACTCTAACTAGAGAAGAATCAAGTCGGTACACAAAGCAAAAAAAAACTCTGCGAATAGAAGAAAAAAAACGAGAGAGAACTGAATGGTAAAACTCAATCATTCCTCCAATTTTTTTTTCGGAGGGTTAGATATAGAATTCTTATTTCTACTTGCTACACTTGTTTATTAACATTCTATTCGATGTGAATGAATGAATGAAAGAAAGAAGAAGAAGAGAGAAAAAAAATTTTTTTGGACGATGAGATTTTTTTTCTGTTCTTTTCCATTCAGGAAGATGCGATAAAATTCGAATATAGCAAAAAAATCTACCAATATATCGTTGACTGGGTCACACATTCACCGGAAATATGTGATGAGTTTCTGTCGAATGACCGAATGAACGATAGGAGAAAAAGAAGAAGAACACAAGTCGAGTTAGAGAGAGAAAAAAAAACGTAAAAGAAACAAAACTGAATTGATAGTGATGTTCTAACTATAATCGTCGAAGAGAAGAATGCACACGAAGACTACAGATTAAAGCAATTAGGGGAAAACATCGTTTATTTTTATCTGCAATTCAACGCAAAAAAAAGGAAAAGGAAAACTTTTTTTTTCGGTCTCAAAATAAAAATAAAAATAAACGCAAAAAACATGCAATGAATTGATTAAAAAAAAACTCAACATTCACCAGAGACACATTAATATAAGTTTTCATTTTAGATATATATTTCTTTTTTTGCTCACGCACAAATAAAAAATTTTTTTTTCTCGATCTGTGTGTACGTTCTAATTGAAAGTATCCTCTTGATGTTTATTACATATTTATCTCTTCACTATTTTGGTTTCTTTTTTCCTCTCGGAAACTTTTTTTTGTTGTTGAATAGAATCGATAGATCATGTCAAAATTTCAGGAAACAATCGAAATGTTCTTCGGCTGTTCTTTTTTATATTTAACTAGAAGAGAGAGAGAGAGAAAAGCGAGACACAGACATTCACACATGATATAATCAATAAAAAAAAAAGAGAAAATGAAGATTTATTAGTAAGGAAATTTGTTTGTTAGATGTTCTTGTTAGACAGGAGAGACAAAAAAATGTATTAGACCTATGGGTATAATGTTAAAAGAAAAACGAGAAAGACAATTATTGACTGAAATATCCTAGGAAAACAATTATCGTTTGAGTTTTAATTTGTCAACATCATCGGCGAGTTTGTCTGTTGAATTGTTCGGCTTGACACCTGGCTTAATGCCGCGTTTTTCTAAAGCTTTAGCAGCGAGTTCTTTACATTCATCGAATTCTTTTTCAACTGCCACATCATATGCGTCTTTGCCTGAAGAGAAAGAAAAAAAAAGAAACTCTCTGATTGAAATCAGAAAAAGAAGAAAATAATTCGCACCTTCGTTATTTCTCGGTGTTATATCTGCTCCCGCTCGAAGTAAAACTGTTAAAATTCGAGGTTTATTGAAAAAACAAGCGACCATTGCAGCACTATTGTTCTTCAAATCTGTAGTATTGACTTTAGCACCATGTTGTAACATGAGTTCAACACATTCGGGACTATCAACAATGGCTAAAAGCAATGAGAACCGAGTCGAGTTTTTCTCGATTCATCAAAAATCAAGTTTTTACCTGCACTGGCAAAATGAAGTGCAGTACCACCTTGATCATTTCGATGATTGATATTTGTTTCTCGATGACTCAATAAAATTCTAGAAAACGAAAGTCTCGGACTCGATTCTCTCTCTTTGTTGTCTCCTTACTGAACAATTCGCTTTCGATTGTGTCTCGCCGCAATGCTCAATGGTGTATCGCCCATAAAAGCAACATTTGGATCAGCACGAGCTTCCATTAAAGCTTCGACACATTCGGGTCGATCGTGTATAACAGCTCTGAAAAACAAATGGAATTTTGTTTTTTGTTTTTTTGTTCGACTACGGATTACTTGTGAATCGGCGCCATCGAACTTCGATCTAAATGATTGACTTGAGCTCCATGTTTAACCAATAAACGAATTAAATCAGCTCGATCTTTTTGCTAAAAACAAAACGATTTGTTGTGCTTTCCTCAGGTACACGTTGACTTTTTACTCGTAAACTTTGACCGTGATATTCGGCATCACAAAGAACATGAACTGGAGTTAAATGATGTTCGCTTTCAGTTTGATTTGGATCGGCACCACTCTATCGAATGAGAAACGATTTCATTTCGAAATTGAATGTTCATTTTTTTACTTCGATTAAAAATTTAATGATGTCGATATCACCTTCGAAACAAGCGATGATCAATGGTGAAACTTGAGCTATAGGTGTACCGGTTTGTTCATGTAGGATTTCGCAATTAACACTTGGATCTTTTGAAATGAGAAAACGAACAATTTTTGTGCTCATTTTGTCCAAGAAAAAAAAACGTTTTCTACTTGTTCCTTTTTTGATTAATTCTCGAAGACCTTTGAGTTTTTCATCGACATTTGTTTTCGTTCGATCAACATTCCAAATGGCGATTAATAATGGATGATGTTTATCTTTGAAAGCTCGATCGGCAACAGGCGCTGCACTTGCTTGTGTTGTACCATTATTTGTTGATTGACGATGTGAAGACGATTTCGCATCTCGAGGAGAATCTCGAGAAGTACGTGACGTCTTATGTTCACTTGAACTACAATTTTCAATTGATTCACATTCGATCTTCTACTCTCAAATATCTTACCCTGATTTACTATTTAAATCAGAGAGAGAAAGAGAAAAAACACGAGTTAATTCTTGAATTTTATCTTTCTTTTTTGTCTTTACCTCATTTTGCTCATCGACCTGTGCTCTTATCGATCACAACTGGTTTGAAAGTGACTGTGTAAAATCAAGTGAGAAGCAATCATGCATAACCATATTAAATGTGCATAATGATTTTTATCACTAAATGATAGAAAGCACGAGAAAAAAAGACGCACGACCTTGGAAAGGTAAAATCGAGTATGAATGAGTAATTGCTATTACATCGATACGAAAGAAGACAATCGATCATTCGAATCATTTGCTTTCATTTTGTTTTGAATATCTCGAAAAGAACGATGTGTTAATGTTTATCTTTATTCCATCTTAAGCTTTTGTCAAGCGAAAAAAAAAACGACGGCAAACAAGGATAAATCATCTGCATATTGATAAAATTGTTTTTTTTTCTATGGCTAATAGAATTGTTATTTGTTAGTCTCAGACATATTCAAAATGTTTTTAACACTTTCTAATTTTTAATGTATTAACATTGAATTACAATGAGAAACAACCATTTGTTAATTAATTCTTTCGATTGCCTTGTAAATTGTTGACAATAAATCATTGGTATTTCCATTATTCTAAAGACTTTTTCCTTGTTCGTTCGATATTTATTTTCATCGTGTAGAAAATATCGATGAGATAAATCGATAATTCTATCTCTAAATACATGCCATAGTTGTTGTTTATTGTCGATTGTAAGAGGAGAGTTTCGTCTTTCTCCTTTGAACATCTTGATCGATTAAAAGTCTCCTATTCCCTCAAGTGCTTTTTCGTCTTAACTTCGACTGTCATAATGATTTTTCTGTTCGTTGAAAAGAGAGAAAAAGAGAATTGACGAGCTATCGACATATTAGAAAAGTATCTCTACGATCCACATGCACATTCAACTGAGTAAATGAGTAAAGTGTTTTAGTGAGAGTTTGTTTCTCGGCAGCATACTTAGAGAGACAAAGAAATCCAACGGATCTTTTTGTTGATTTATTTTAGATGGAAAAATGCGATGCGCCTAAACTTCGTTCGATTTTACGTCGACGTTCGGAAAAGAACGTGTCCAGTGATTGTAAGAATATAAATTCAAATGAAAAAGATTCTGATTACACCGGAGATGAAGAAGAAGAAGACGATGACGATGATGCCGATGAAGAAGAAGAAGAAAGTGACTCAGAGAGTAAAATCGACGAGAAAAAAGCCGATCATCATTTTACTTTCTCGTTGGAACAGAGAAAAGACCAGATAACAGTTTATAATTTTTTTCCAACTCAAAAATCTTCAACAGCAACGGTTACATTTGCTAACGATTCGACATTAACTCATTTAACCATGAGAGAAAGTCGTCCGACTGGTGATTTTCATCCTGTTTACGTTCCGCCATTGAAATATCGGCCATTACTCGGCCTATCGGCAAATGACAATCGATTATTATTCGAAAAACGCGTTTCTCTACTTGGCAAACCGTTAGTCTATCATTCAATTCAGAAACGTTCGAATTCCTATCGACGAACACAATTACTCGTTTATAATTTCCTCGAACGGGCTGAAGGTTCCAAAGCATTGATTTATCACATATTTGTGTAAATTTCGAATTTCAAAGAAAAAAAAACCTCAAAGAATTTGCCTTTCTATTCGATAGATTTCTCACAGTTTTTCTATGTTTATTTTTTTCGGTGATTGTAACACTGCCTGAACACGAGAAAATAGCAACAACTGTGTTAATACCTAGTGTAAAATCTCAATTTTCAACTTGCTAAACAAACACTGATTTTGTTTTCTTATTTTGACCAGGAAATGATTGTGTTTATTTGGCTTTCGATTGAATTATCTCTGCGTGTTTGGAGTGCTGGTTGTCGATCGAGATATCAAACGTTATTTGGCCGATTGAAGTTTCTCAAAAAACCCTTTTGTGCACTTGGTTTGACTCGATTTTCTCTCCACGAACATGATTCAACTTTTTTGTTTTTCGTAGATTTGTTTGTTATTCTTGCGACGATTTTAACACTTTTTTTGAACCTTCGAAATGGAGGCAACGGCATGTTCGCGACTTCAGCTCTGCGTGGTTTGAGATTCTTTCAAATTTTAAGAATGCTGAGAATGGACCGACGAGGTGGAACATGGAAACTCTTGGGTTCAGTCGTCTACGCTCATCGACAAGTTGAACGAAAACGAAGGAAAAGAATTGCAGAAATTTGATTTTGCGTGTTTAGGAATTAATCACAACGATTTATATTGGCTTTTTAGTCTGGATATTTGCGTCATTTCTCATGTTTCTTATTGAAAAAGATCAGTTTATTAATACGAATAATTTAACGAATGTAACGAGACATTTTCTCGACCAAGATCGACATAAATTCGAAACTTTTGCCGATGCACTTTGGTGGGGAATTGTGAGTTCATTTTTTGTCAAATTTCCAGAGAAAAAAAACATCAATTAAAATCTCGTTTTTCTTTTCAGATAACTCTTTGCACAGTATTAATAGAAAAAAAAACACATTTTTTCTTTCTCTTTTCTTGCATGTGTTTATTCTTGTAGGTGGGATATGGAGATAAAGTTCCATCGTCTTACATCGGCAAATTGCTCGCTGCTGTTTGTTCGTTCATTGGGATTAGTTTCTTTGCTTTACCTGCTGTAAACCGATCGTTTTGTTTGTGAGACGTGCATTTCTTTGTGTGTTCTTAGGGCATTCTTGGCTCAGGTTTTGCCCTCAAGGTCCAGCAACAACAACGGCAGAAACATTACAAACGTCGAAAAATTCCGGCGGTTCTTTTGATTCAAAATCTCTGGCGAGTTTATGCCGCTGATGAGAAATCTCTTTCGCAAGCCACTTGGAAAGTTCACGTGAGAAACGAGAATTTAGCATCGGGTCAATTCAACGAACAGACCAAGTCGAGATTTCAATTAGTTTTCGTTTGTTGACATCGTCGTTTTGTTTAGTTTGTTTAAACCTCGAAGTAATCAGTCGTTTTTGAATCGAGTGAGTTTTCGGCGTCGACCGCCGACTACGAATTCGAATTCGATACGATCGTGTGTCGACGCAGCGTCGGACACGACGAGTATTCACATTCCACATGATCTTTCGTCATCGGGTAAACGACAATCTTAGTATCGAGTCGATCGATGAAATTTTCTGTGTAGACAATGAAGAGGAAAATCTGTTCTGTGCGAATGATGTTCGATCGTTGACTTCAGTTCATCGAAATGCAATTCGATTTATTCGAAAAGTGAAGTTCTTCGTTGCGAGACGGAAATTTCGCGAAGCTCTACGTCCGTATGATGTTACTGATGTTATCGAACAGTATTCAACAGGGAATATGGATATGTTAGCGAGAATGAAATATCTTCAAGCGAGGTCGGAATTTCAGGGATTTTTTTTACATTGATTTTATGGGTTTTTTTTTGTTTTTTGGTAGATTGGATAAAGTCTTAGGCATCTCGAAATCTTCGGATAGTTACGAATCCGGACCGAGTTTAGCTTCTCGAATCTGCAAAATCGAACGACAAGTGCAGTAGCTTTTCTATTTCCTCAATCGAACTCAAATTCATTTTGATTTAGGTCGATGAATTAGATTTTAAGATCGTTCGTCTTTGTCAACTGTCAACTCGTTTACTCAACCAACAAAATTCCTTAACACCGATCATCATCAATCGATACCGATCGAGTAATTTTCTCCGTCATCGTCACCGTCGAACACATCCATCAACAGTCCATCGAAACATTCGAACCGACATTGTTTAACCGAATTCATAGAGAGAGAAATTCTGTTCTTGTTAAATCCTTTCAGCGAGAATTCGGTTTCTTTGTTTTTTCTTCTTCTTCATTGTGTTTAAAATCATGTCGCGAATGCCAATTGACACTCGAACGCAAGATGCATGGAAAGAATTGATTCACAAAGAAGCATCAACGAGAATTTCTTGGCACAAAACCTACCAACCAGCAACTCACGAAGACGAATGGTTCAAACAAGGTTTCTACCGACAAGCTCTGTCCAAACCTCTCTCACGAGTGATTCCACCGCCGAAAACAACAACAACTCAGCCCGTACAAACAAAACTCGTTGTCGAACAAGCGAAAAAACCGAATGAACCGACTGTTGAGGATATGTTTCCGGTCGGAAAAGAACATTTGAGTGTTCTGTTCGACGGATTTTCGAAAGAAGAGAAAGGTCGATATAAATATTTGAATTTACGCAAAGAAATTCCATTGGAAAACCGATATCAGTATCCGGTTTCGAATTCGATGGCCTACGGATGGAAATTAGGCGAAACCGGACAGAAATTTCAAGCTCCGACTTATGCACGAGGCAAAATCGTCGAAGAGTCATTCTATCGACGAAATGGCGTTTTTTAAATTGAATTTTTGTTCTTTTTTGAAATAAACAACGAAGGATTTTCGTTCTTTTCTCGTATTTGAATTGATAAGATAATCGAAAGATAAATATCGAGCCCTCGGAGGTTTGTTTTTCAGTTGAAAAAACAACAAAAATGTCGAATGGTGAAATTGCGATTCAACAACGGCCTCGACGACGACATCGATCGAGAGTGTCGACGACGGAATTCGACCGAGAGGCTCACGAATTAATCGAACATTGGGAAAATCTCTCAGGCGAATTAGATGCATTCGAGCAAAAACATCAAACTTATTTGGGTAAATTAGAAAAAATTGAAAAACTAAAAAAACAACATCAAAATGAATTTCGTATGATTCAAAAGAAAATCGCGGATTTAAAAGATTTGATCGACATTCATCAATCTTCGATCGTCATTCCCGATGAACAACAATTGCTCAATGTTGACAATCGAAATCTCCTTCGAATTCGTCGTGAAAGTGAAAAAATCAACGAAACATCCGAACAACGGATCATTCGTTTGACTAAAATTCGAGAACATCTAATCAAACAACGTTCGGATTATCTCAAACGAATAAAATACACTCTTCCACAACCACCGGAACGATACCTGAGAATTATTCTCGGAAGTGAACTGCCCGTTTCGATTTTAGACAAATCCGAACAATGGAAATACAAAGAAAGTTACGAACGATTTAAATTGATCATTACTTTGGTCATTATGATCTCATCTTTGCTGATGGCAACGATTATTCCAGCTAATCGAGCGTTAGATGCACTGTTTCATTTTGCTTTAGTTTGGTATTATTGCACACTGACGATTAGAGAATCGATTTTAGTTGCTAATGGCTCGAAAATTCAATTCTGGTGGCGTTTACATCATTTTATCTCGACTGTCTGTACGTGCATAGTTCTCATTTGGCCATCGACAAAATCCTATAAAATCTTCCGTCAACAACATTACATTTTCATTTTATACATCAGTTGCGTTCAAGTCCTATTATATTATTATCAAAAAGGTCTTCTCTATCGTTTACGAGCGCTGGGCGATTCCGATGAGATGCAAATCACCATCGAAGGTTTTCAATCTTGGATGCTCCGTGGTCTCACCTTCCTAGCCCCGTTCCTGTTCTGCGGTTATCTATTTGAATTGTACAATTCCTATGTGATTTATCACTTATCCATCGATCCTCAATCGGAGCCCAATCCGGATTGGCAATTTATGTTGAAAATCCTTTCGTTGATCTTCTTCACTCTCTTTCTCGGCAATACAATCACCATGTTAACTGTCATTCGACGAAAGATTCACGAAAATCTAAGTGATATTCAGTGGTTGAAACATCGATATGAAAGTGTGAAAACATTGTTGAATCGTGTTCGTTCTGTGAAGAAATTTCACAGCTAAATCGTGTTTTTATTCGAAACAAGAGATCACCGAGTCAAGAATCGTTGTTTTTCGTTTAAATAGATAAATATTGTTGAGCATAGTCAATCATTGAAACAAACAGATTTTCGTATTGATTCTACAAAAACGAAGGCAAATGATTTGTTGACAAAGAAACTCTTCGTTTTACTTGATTAATAAATTGTTCGCGATTCGACCGAAGCAAACGAACGGTTTGAAACGGATCGATGAGCTGTTCGGTCTGCATTTTATCAATCGCATTGCAAAGCGCAGCGAAATATCCGGACCAAGTCACGCCGTTTCTTCGAAAACAAGAATTTCAAAAAAAACGCGGCAAATCGAGTTGTTTTTCACTTACAAACATTGAATGAGAACGTTCTGTTCGGACCGAGTTTTCATTTCCTTGAGAAATCGTTTGACAATCGAGAGCAAACGCGACGGATCTTTGACTTGAAATTGACGAATTGTTCGTTGCCGATCGGACTGTTGGATGTTGGAGTTTTTCGTTTGATAGGTCAAGTGAAAAATATGTTCGACGAGTGATTCGTCTTCTTTTTGAGAATGTAAAACGATTTCAAACGGACCGAATGTCACACTCTGAGAACTCGTCATCGGCCAATACGACGGCGTTTTCTAAGCAAAAACTTTTTGTTTCGATTTTCGAAGCAAAACGAGTTGCTTACTGAATCACGAGGAATCGATTCGATTAGCATGATAATCGAGATTTTATGATCGTAGACTAATCTCCAGAAATCAACGAGAGTATTCGGCAGAGGATATTGAGTGACGATGTAATTCGAGATTTGACGATACGACTAAAACGACAATCGTGTTCGGTTTTGAGTTTTTTTCTGACTTTCGGCAGACTTACGTTGACGAATACTGCGTTGATGTAATCAGTTGTTTGGTCAACTTGTGTCATTAGATACGGTCGGTTATTATCCGCTGAAGAAAAAAGTCAAAAATCAAAGAAAATTTTGACGGTTTTTGTTGGATATTTACGAGCGAGAATCGTTTCGAATCGATTTTTATTCGAATTCTGCGAATCGAGCGCACAGTGATACGAAAATCGAATGTCCGATTGCAACTGTTCTAACAACTAAACAACAAAAAACATGACAAAAACCAAGAATTTCGATTTAACATTCGAACTTTATATTGATCTTTGATGTCCATATGCACTTTTCTTGTCACCATAAATTCTTTCAACGAGATCGACGTTTGTTCGGTAAGAATTCCTTCGATTAACGCTCGATACAAGAATACATATTGATCAGCTGTTTGAATCATATAAACTCGATTTTGTCTGCAAGGAAAAACAACACTTTCAATTTCTTGAAACACACAGATGTCAAACCTCATTCGATGAGTAAACTCGAGAATGTCGAGAGTTTCAGTCGATCGACTCATTTCGAGGAGAGTATCGAGCGCAATGAACGTCCCCGAACGGCCAACACCAGCACTGAATCAAGTTAAAACAATCGATGAAAGAGACAAACGAGTTTGAAAGTGAAAGTTCTACCTGCAGTGAACGAGAATTGGAATCGAGATTTTCGAATCCGTGCGAAAACGTTGCCGAAATTCGAGCAAAGGAGTTGGCAGTGAGACACAATCGTGATCCGGCCACGAGAGAAAATGATAATGATTTACTATTAACACTTCAGAGGGCTGAAAAACGGAGATCAGTTTTTTTTTAAAAGTTTGTCGATTTGGTTTTACTTCGAGTTGATTCGAAATCGTCATTCGACGAATTGTATAGAACGCGTATTTATCTTCGCTTTCAAGAGAAATCTTAAACTGATTGACTTGCTTTTGACCTTCATCGGGCCAATATTGAACACATTTATGCTAGACACACAAAAATCAACAAAACAAAACAACGAAAATCTCCGTTTACTTTTCCGTCTTCGAATAAACGAGTTAACATAACAATCGATTGAATTCGCATCTGCCAAATCATTCGAATGAAATCGCCGAGTGTCACATCCGTAGGAGCTAAATTCGCCAAAAATAGACTCAAAAAACGACAAAAAAAAACAAGGAATTCACCTTGAGCAGCGATGTACATTCGATTGGTTTGATAGGCATCGATGTACGATGCGTTGATATAATCACTTGTGGGATCAGTTGCAGACGGTTTGAGAATCACACGAGAATGATCATCTGAGCGAAGGAGAAAAAAGCAACTAGATTGGCAAATTTTGAGAGCAGATTTCTACGGACATGGTTCGATGGAGTTGAAACGGTTTTTGGATTTGTTTTCGGGACGAAGTGCGACGGTTTTCGGATGAAGAGATTCGCTGGGCAATTTCTGAGAGAAAAATCAAGAACAAATGAATGAAAATCGAGAGTTTTACATCGTATTCAGCACGGATTTGATCTTCGGGGAATGTTTTTAGGTTGATCCAATTCTTTAATTCGGATAATTTCAAAGGATTACGAAGAAGTTTCGGTTGAACACTATCAGTTATCGTTAAATCTACGAGAAATACTTTTTTTTTTAAAACAACAAAAAAAATGAAAGAATGATTTGTACTCGATTGACTCTCGGTCAATTCGTCGACCAACAAAGCCGGAACTTTCGAAGTTTGTTGTTCTTTCGTTCGTTTTGTTGGCACGATCATTTTCTTAAAACGTTTCCAAAACGGAATTTTACTCGACGGCGATGAATGTTGAGTTTGCTCCGCCGAATTGGCGAGTGTTGTCGTCGCAGGTCCTCGCATTTTAACCGGACTTACAGCAGCCGATGGTTCACGTTGTTTGGTTTTGTTTTCATCATTGATTTGCTTGACAGGAGACAACATCGAAAGCGTCGTACTCGGCTGATACAATTCTCCGTAGGATTTAGCATGTGGAAGTTTGTTCGTTTGATGTCGAAATGAATACGTTGATGTTGTCGATTCATCTTCGACATATTGTTGTTTGGGTTTAGAATTAATAAGAGAAGGATTGGACGTATATTGTGGAAGAGTTGAGGATTTCATTGGATGAGAAATTCGTTCTGATGGAAGAATAATCGGAGGATAATGATGATCATTGTTTGTCGATGTTTTATTGGGTCGAGATGTTCGATTGATCTTTTTACAACAAACGAACGAAGATGATTAAACGAAGAAAAAGAAAAAAAATTACTTGATTATCAATACTAATACAATTGGACAATGGCCGATGAAAAGAAAGTTTATTTGTTTGTTGTTGTGTCAGCTGTTCTCTTTCTTCTTCTTTTTTCTTCTCCATGATATGTATCGATTAATTCTGTCGCCTCCACATAAACAACAAGTCAAATCGGACAAAAGTTCAATCTTATCGTTTTATTCTTCGTCGTCTTCGAACGACAACAAATAGAAAAACATCTTCTTCTTCTTCTTCTCTCAACAAAGTTATGAAATTTATGACGCGACAATAAAATTGAGCGAAACTAAACGAAAAGAAGAAGAAAAAAAAATGCGTCGAAGTGCGTGTCGAATGATGAAGAAATATCAAATGCTATTTATGCATTCAAATAGATTGTTCGATAGACGCTTTTATTAGCATAACTCAACGAAAATTTCAATAGAATGAAAATCGATTTTTTTCTCCTTTGATTTTTAGTCAACAAATATGCATCAAGTCTTATTTTTACACACGATCATCCAAGAGAAAATAGAACGAAAGAAGAAAAAATATTGATCTATCGAAAAAAAAAAGTTTTTTTTCCTCCTCCTCCTTCTTCTGCTTCTCTTCGTACGTATAATAAAAATGACTTCGGTATTTACAGAGACATTTCAATAAACTTTGTTCGAAATCTCAAGGAGAGATAAGAAGATTACACATCGATTTACAATTTGGCAGAAGTACTCTTGAAAAATGTTATTTTAAACTCTGTTAACAATCGAACATAAGTCATTTTTAGCTTTACATCATCGTTAAAGTATAAAATAAATAGATAATGTTTTTATTTCGAATGTACTCTTTACGAACGAAAAGTATAGACAAATCGTGACATTTTTTTCTTTTTCCTATATTTAATTTAAAAAAAAACCTGGCAAATTAAATTAATGAAAATATACAGAAAAATCCAGATGATTATTTGAATGTCTGTTGAAGATCTTCTAAACTGAGGTTTTTCATCATCGTTTGTTCGCTTTCAAAATTATATTTCGATGATAATGAATCGTGCATCGTCGTTGTTGTTGATGTTGAAGTCAGATATCGAATGATATCTCGTTCTTCTTCGGTAATCGGTGCACTTGCACGACGACGCAGTTTCGTTTCTCGACGCGTATTGTCAAGCGTAAAATCCGTTGAACTATTGTTATTCGTTGCTGTTTCATTGTAAATCTGTGAAACGGGATGTGAAGCAGCAAATGCCGATCGACAACGCGTCGGCGAAACCTGATGTTGAGCTGCTGTTGCACGTGTCGATAATCGACGAGGTTCGTCGTCGACACTCAAAGGAACAGCGGAAGTTATACGAATATTTAGTAATTTCTGTAGAAAATCAAATAAAATCGAATTCGAATGATTGGAAAATTCTTTTTGGATTACTCGTTGAAGTTGTTTTTTGGTTAATTTGACTTGTTCGTCGATTTTCTTTTGAGTTAACGCTCGTTCATCGACTAATTCTGCGCATTTTTTCATAAACATACTTCTATTTGACTTTGAAAAACAAACGAATTTGGTGATTAAATTCAATTAACCTTAAATCTGCATTTTGTAAATGTAGTTGATCGAGTTTTCCAGCGAAGAGCTTCTCGATTTCTTTGACTTTCTCATCGAATTTCGTTCGAAATTCGTTCAATTCTCTCGTCTAAAAATTGATCATCATTTTCTCAACTCAAAGTTAAATTTCACATTTACAGTTTCAACATAACGAATTTCTAAATCTTTCAATTTCGTCGCTAGACGAGTCGCTCGTTCTTTTTCTTCGTCTAATTCAATTTTAGTCGCTGTTAAATCTTTGCTCAATGATTCGACTTTAGCTCGATCGAAAGCCGAATCTGCAAAAGTCTTGTGAATTGTCTAAGAAGAAGAAAAAGCAAAGATTTCAATCTGCAGATTTGATTTTCGTCTTACATCGACTTCTTTCTGATGTTGTTTTCTCAGATTCTCGATTTCCATTTTCTGTTTTGCTAACAGATTCTTTCGTTCTTTTAAAATATTTTCATTGAACTTCGCATTTAATTCTTCTTCTTTCTTTTCAAACTCTTTTCTCATCGATTCGAGTTTTTCTTCGAGTTTCTTCTGAAATTTCTCTTCATTATCTTTATCCAAATTGATCTGCAAACAATTCACTTTTTCTTTTCCTTTCGAATCAATTTACTGATCAGTCGATTTACTTTGTACGAATGAAATGAAACTTTGAGAAATTCTAATTCACTTTTCAGATGTTGTTCTCGTTGTCCATTGAGATTTTGCTCGTCTTGCATTACTTTCGAATGTCGAACATTCAACTCGTCGATATTCTTTTCATGTTCGAGCAATTTTCGATGAAGTAATTCTTGAAATTGTTTATTCTGTGTTTGTAATTGATGATTAACATATTCTTCAGTCTTATCAAGGGAAAAAAATCAAGAAAAACCAATCAGAAACAGAACTGTGAAAATACTTTGGCTCGAGTTTGTTTGTGATTTAAACGTTCTTCAGCTAATTGTAAAGCTAAATCATCGATTTGTTCGCATAAATGATCGATATGCGCTTGAATCGGCGGAGGAAGATTCGAACGACTGCAAAGATTAACAATACAAATCAAAAATGAAACTTGTTTTGTCTGTTACAGAGAGTCTTCATCGATATTTGTTTGCTCGTCGTTTAAATGAAAAAGATCCTCGTTTATAATTGCGTCGACATTCTGTTTGTTTTTTTTAATTGTCAAACCTTGTTGACTGAAGACTTGTCGTTTTTCACCCTGCAAAAAAAACAAATTTAGTACAAAAATAACATCGAATTCGCGTTAAATTACATCGAAAAATCGTTGCCATGGTTCAGGTTTGAGTTTTTTCAGCGGAAGATGTGTTGGAAAAATGTGATTCGAACATGCAGAATTCAAATAAACTTGACGAATCGACGCTGATGAACTAAGATTTGATCTTGTTGGTGTCGCGGAAAACGATCGTCTGTTCGTTGATAATCTTAATCAAAGTAGAAAAACGAGAAATTGAATTTCAATTCGAGTTAATTATTCGTACACGGGCAGAGTCGTTCGTTGTTTCATTATTTACAAATAAAATGACGATGAGAAAAAAGAAAAAGAAATCTATTCTCACGTACTTTAACTACAAGTGCGTCCTTAAATATAAATATATCGAGATTTAATCGATGCAAACAGTTTCTTTTTTTTTTGTCAAATTGAAGCTTTAGAAGAGGAAAAAACGAGAGAATTTCTCTTTTCTTTTGATCGAAGAAAACAAATCGTGTTCAGATTTGATCAAGGATCAGCCTGAGTAACCATGGTGGCAACGGGGAAATTATATGTTAATTCACACGATGTTTTATGGAAATGAATGATTGATTTCTTTTTTCGAATGTTGATTTAAATAACTACCTGCTGGTTCGTTCCATTGGAAGACGAGATGTTGAAGCCGACGACATTTTTCATTCTGTCTGTTTTGAAATTTCAGTTTGCAATTGATTTTTTTTCCTTATCGATCGACGAGACTCATAACCAATCAAATATGTTTCAACTACCTTCACCATCGATCGAACAATTGTGTTTCAAGTTTTGAAGGAGATTTCTACTCGATTTCAATTGAGAAATATTGTCAACTAATGCCCTCTAAGTTTGTTCGATGTCACTAATAAACTAATCCAATATTTATCTACTTGATCAAATCAAATGTCTTACATTTTCTGTTCATTGTTTTGACTTTTTTTTCGAGAAAAAAAAACGTTAATTGATTGAAAATCTTCATTTTCGACATCACCAACCAAATTCCAATTGAAATTATTTTTAATTTTAATCCAAAACTTCTCGTTGAACATTTATTCTTTTCTTTTCAAACAATTCTCTCGATCAAAAGGAACACTTGTCTCATGTTCTTTGATTAATGTTGAATCAATATTGATTTTCCTATTCTCTCTTTAGATTACATAAGGCAATATCCATGTTCCAGAATACGAACTAATAGGAATACTTATTCATCATCTGACTCATTTGATGATGACGACGACATCTAGAAGTTTCGACGTGCTTATTTTTCAATGTTTGGCCTTTTTTTTTTAGAGAAAAATGCATATCACAGTAGCGAAATTCGGTGGTTCGGAAAATGTTTTTACGATTGAAATCGCGTCGGATCTTTCGTTGAAAGATTTGAAAGCTGTCATCGAAGCTGAATCAGATTTCGGTATCAAAGCGGAAGAAATGAGTTTGTTCTACGAAGGAAAAGTCCTTTCCGATGACAATCAAACGTTAGAACAATGCCGATTGAATGATTATGATTTAATCACGTGTCAAAGATCAGGACGAGGAGGTAATTCGAGCGACGAGCACGAGTTTTGTTTGTTTAATCGATTGATTTAGGTGCTGCCGATCAAGGAGCAACAACGACAATGCCGAGACGAGTTCCAAATTGTAGGATTTTCTCTTTGAAATTGTTGAGAAATGAATGAGTTTTCTAGCTCGAGATCCTCGACAATTGTTCGAAATGCTTCGAACGAATCCCGAAATGCTTCAGCAAGCTCGTCGAACGTCTCCTCAATTAGCCGATGCTATTCAACGTGGAGATTTCGGTACAGAAAATTTTCAATTATCGAACAAAAAAAACAACTAAACTCGACCTCTGTTGTAGAAACATTTATGCAATTGATAGCAGCTCAATCTCCTGAAATGCAGCAACGCATCGAACTCGATCGTCTCGCCAGTCTCGATCCATTCGATCCCGAAGTTCAACGTCGAATTCACGACATCATCAAGTCCGAACAACCTCTCATTTTCATTTCATTCGAATCTCTTTTTCAGCATGCAAAACGTCCAAGAAAACATGGAACATGCCGTTGAACATGCTCCCGAAGTGTTCGGACACGTTGTGATGCTTTACATCGTAGGAAAAATCAAAATCAATTGTTTTCTCTCTTTGAAAAACCGAGATTTTCAGAATTGCAAAGTCAATGGTCATGTTGTGAAAGCGTTCGTTGATTCCGGCGCTCAAATGACGATCATGAGTCAAGCGTGCGCTGAACGATGCGGAATCATGCGGCTTGTCGACCGTCGGTTCAGTGGAATTGCGAAAGGCGTTGGAACGCAGAAAATTCTCGGCAGAATTCATCTTGGTCTGTTGAGAAAACATGTTAAAAAGAATTTATTTTAATCTTTTGTTTTTGCAGCTCAATTAGAAATCGAAAAACATTATTTTGCAACATCGTTATCCGTTCTCGAAGATCAGCCAATGGACATGTTGTTAGGACTCGATATGCTTCGACGTCATCAAGTAAAAATCGAATTATTGAAATCGACGAAATGAATTCGTTGTTGTTGTTGTTGTTTCTTTTTTCAGTGTGTTCTCGATTTGCATAAAAATGTTCTTCGAATGGGAAACGTTGTCGAGACAAACTTTCTTCCCGAATCCGAACTACCAGTTCACGCTCGATTGTCAGGCAACAATTCGTCGGATATCGACGAACAAGAATTCAATCGAACGGGTAAATATAAATCTTCAAATGACAATCTTTCGTTTTCCCATCGATGAATTGTCTTAGACGATGCCGATTCATCAAATAAAAGACTACGATGCAAGTAGTGCACTGTGTGTGCGTGTGTTTTGTCTTAGTTTTCACTCTTCTGAGTTCTCTTATGAATAAAGAATAATTTCGATTTCTGTTTTTTTAGTAGAAAATAATAATCATCATTCGAATTCATCATCATCACCACCACCGTTCGCCGAAGATATCATTCAACAAGTAACCAAAAGCGGATTTACAAGAGAACAAGCGATCGAAGAATTGAAAACAACGAATGGTGATGCAACCAAAGCTTTAATTTCATTAATGACCAAGTCGTTATCATTACCAAAGCGAAAACGTTAAACAATTCGATTTCAATATGTATATAAATAGGAAAACCTTGCATTTTTACTCCAACTTTATAAGATGAACTCATAATTGTTATCTTTTGTCTTTTTCTTCTTCTATTCAATAGAGATCAAATATAAGTACTAATCATATATACAGAAATATAAATAAATATATCCAGGGGAAATGGAAAATCTCTTTTTTGTGTGCTGTATGTGTCATTGAAAAGCTTTCAGAAAGATACTCTCGACTAAGCAATGAATGGAATCAGAGCAAATGAAAGAAGACATTTTGTGTCTAAGAACTTGGTGAATTTGTTTTTGTTATTCGATTATATTTGAAAACAAAAAAGTAATTTAACAATAGCACGCACTATGAATATCATCAAGTATATGTCGGTAGATGTTCTCGTTTTTCCCAAACGATGTCACCGTTGAATGATATTGGATAGGAAACGGATGTATTCAGACGTGGACTTTCGAAAATTAACAACGTTTTACTTTGAATATTAGTCGATGTTCGAGGTGATGATGATGATAATGTTGTTTTATTGTTTATATGATTAATTAGTTGAGGAGAATTTAAGATTGGTATCGAATTGGAATCAGATGGTAATTCATCATAATTAAATGGTGGTAGTCGATGTTCTGTTGAAAGATTTGTTAGAGAAGAAATGACAGTTGTATTTGTATATTCATGTTTACATTGATGAGCTTGTCGAAATGAGCCTGTCGAATGATCATTTGTCGATGTCGACGATGAGCAATAACAAGAATTTAATGGGATGGATATTGGTAATAGACTGTTATCACGTATTGAAGTTCGTTGATAATGATCATCGTATAAAAAATTCAATGTTTGAGAACGAAAATATCGGTAAACACCGAAGATAACACCGCAACATGCGCAACAACTAATCAAAAATGTAATAAAAAACAGCCAATGTCGTAAACATCGAAGAACAAATTCGTTCGAATTCGTTCGCAATGAACATTCGTCAGTAAAACGATAGATAACAATTATCAATATACTCGCACTAACACAAATCCACAACGAATAAAATGCAATTTGACATGACGATTTCTGTCGTTTTCTGCGTTTCTGATTTTTTAATCTCAAACGATTGTTAATTGCCCAAGAATTGTAAAAATACGGTCGATGAGTACGCAGAAGTAATGTCGTTGGTTTCGATGGTAACGGTTGATCGATTACGATGGATTCTTCAGGTATCGCCAATGACATTTAACACATATTATCCGAGAGACAAATCCAAGTCAAACCGATCGTTATTTCTAAGAGAAAATATATAAGATCAGTGCAAATCAATTGAGATCCGAAAGAGAGCCGCAAGCACGCATCAGAAACTTTCAAGAGACATGAGATAAGAAGGATAATACACAACGACAAATCAGAGAAAGAAATCGAACAAACAGACAGACAGACAGATAGATAGAGAAGTGAAAAACACAAAAAAGAAAACGACGACATGCATTATGTATGCAAATAATCCGTCAAAAAGATATTCGAGAATTTGTTGAACTCAAAAAAACGATTTGCAAATTACCTTCGTTTACAATTAATTCACAAAAAAGAAAAAGAATTTTTTCTTTGTTTCTCGAAACTAATTTAAATCTATGTCATTATTCTAATGAATGTGTCATTGCGGGATACTATCAAAAGAATAAAAAAAGACATAGAAAATATCTTATTTTAGAACAATTATAATTAATTTCTTTTCCAGATCGTTAAGAAAATTTGTAATAAATCTTTGTCGTAGTTTTGTTCGATAATGATTTCTTTGACATCAAATTCAAATATCACAATGTATGACAAATATATTTCAAATCAAGCCAAAGCAACAATTGCAACCTCAAATGAATACGATTCGTAATAAAACTGAATAAGTTCAATTAATCAAACGGGTTCATCTATGTTAGTTCCCCAAGAGAATTTGATTTCGTTCGTCTTTCGATGAATCATCGGAAATAAGTACTCAAAATATGAAAAGCAAAGTCAAGAATTTCAATAGTACTTCTCTTACATCATCATATCGATCGTCGACATTAATCTACTATTTGTTTCATCGATTGATGATATAACGAAGAAACCACGAGCAAAGGAAGAAGAAGAAGAAGGAAAAGCTCATAATTGAACAAGAATGTTCGTTAAGTGCTTCAAAAAGAACGATTTGTAACTGTGATTTTCAATTAAATATTGATGTTCTACCGAACAAATTTAATTACAATTTCCTATCGTCAGGCTTCTCCACATGGAAAACTTATGTATACATTATAACACACATCCAGACGTATTTTCTTGTTGATCAACATAATTTATCTATGTATATATACACATTGTACACATAAAAAAGGTTATCCGAGCAATTATCGATATATATGCACTAGTCTCTGTGTGTTTGGCTTTGAGTGTCTATCATTTTTTTTGCATAAAAGAATAAGCAACAAAAAAAAAAGAAAATATCTATATTTACAATGATATGTCAAATGGAAACGATAAGACAGAGAAAGAGAGACAGAAAAAGGTGAATTGTACTATTATCTAATTGAAACAATGATTTGATTTTGATCGTGTTCAGATAACAGATTCGAATGAGGATAATGTTGAAGATGTTGTGGCGGAGGATGATGTTGATAATGATGATGATGGTGTTTGTTAGCATTTGACACCAATGCAGCTGCTGGTGTACGTATAACATTATTTTCTTCTCCAGTCCGTGCATATTTCGTAACAACAAGACTAATTAGAAATAAAACTGAACCGGATACAACAAATGTTATGCCTAAAACTTTGAATGTTTGTCGATTACATTTAAAATTCGACGTCGATGTCAATGAAATCATATCTGTTGAAGTTGAATTTGCTTGATTACATCCATCAAAATGAAATATATAGATTAATTGACTAGTACCAAGAAAAATAACTACTAAAGAACATAGAAGCATAATAATTCCACATGGAAAACTACATTGAATGAAACGATAACAATAACCACGAACGATTTCGACACGGCGACGTTTGACGGCATACGGCGTGTACGCGCCGACCATAGAATGCATTTTCGTTGAATGTTGTGTCTTTGCTCGTCGAAAGAATGATAGATTCGATGTCGTCAGTGATTAGTCTTGAAGAAATCGACAGTCAAATGGTTCCATCTGCTTGATCTAAAAGAAAATGAAAGAGAAAATTCTCTTGCGTTCTTTCGAAACACTTCGAGAGATACGACCAAATTGATCAATCTGTTTCTCATAGAGATTTACGAAGAAAGAGTCTATTCGAATGACAGTGAAACAGAAGAAAAAAAAACGCAACACTATAAATCAGGATCTCACGTCGTCGACAAGAAACAAAAATCAATAAGCAAAATCTTGACTTTAATTATTCCTGCTTCGACTAGGTTTCAGTTCGATGTGATGATAACGAATCGCGACAAGAAAGACAGACAACAGAGAGACACACACACACACACATAAAAAAAAGAACAAGAAATGATGATGACGATCGGAAACATTTGTGTCATCCGGTATGACAACAAGATTCTATAGAGAGGTACGAATAATAAATATATCAAAAACAAGACGAAGAAGAAGAACACAACAGTTGATAGACAATTCTCTCGTTGTAGTCTGATGGACGACGGTCGTTGATACAAACAGAAACTATCGAAACCTAACATGTTGACCTGAATATATCAACATATGTGTTGATTTTCTTGTCGTGTCTTTGTCTTTCTTTTCTAAATGCTAGTACTATTCGTCTAATTATTTCTTTCTCAATGTGTTGAATCGTAGATGCGTTTCTTTTTCTTCTTCTTCTTCTTCTTCTTCTCGTTTTTTTTTTGTTCTTCTATATTTTTTTCCTCGTAGACTAGTTTCTCTTTTGTCGATGTTTTTTTGATTAACATCATCGGAATCAGAAACTGACAGTGTTCAATATATTCATTTGAAATCCAACTCAACGAGCGAGAAAAAAGAAAGAAACGCAATTCAATACATCGGAATATTTTTCATTTTGTCAAAAATCTAAAAGCGCAGATGAGCTCATGCTAAGAATTTGGTACATTTTCGATAAGTCGAATTGCGTTTGCTTCGTTATCCATTCAATCAATCAGAATCAATTCAATCATAGATTCATTCATATGTCTGATTTGGAAAGGAAAAAAAGAGAAAAGATTTCATTACCTGATCACTGAATGAAACAGAAAACTAGATTCATGCAATCTCAAGGTTATATCTGGTTATTCCGAAGATTTATTTCATTGATCTTGAGAAATAGAGAAACAAAAACGACCGAAATGTGTAAATTAAATGATAAACTGAGGGTGTTGAGAAACGTCTAAATATCTGTTGAAAGATGGTTTTTTTCATCTTCTTCTTCTTCTTCTTCTCCTCTTCAATACAAACAAAGAATGCTCCAATTCCGGTTCTGTTGCTGCTGCTGCTGCTGTTGTTGTTTTTTATTAATCATGAAAACGCAGATCTTATTTTGTTTTGTTGACAGATAGTTTATATGGAAATGTTAATGAAGGATTAAATTGAACAAAAGAATTACTCGGCAAAGTCAATCATTGACATTTTTTCGCTCTCATTGTAATTACGTCAAAATTAGTTCGATTGATTTCAAATGTAAATTCCAATGTAGACAAAAATCAATTTACTCATTCAAGCATATCAAACAATATCCTCTTCGAATCGACGACAACGTGATTGCTCAAATAATAATGAGAATAGAAAAAGAAATTCGATTTGTTCGTTTTTCTCTTGTTTTTTTTTCTGTTAATCGAATTAACCAAGAAATAAATCATTAGAATTTTTGATTAACAAGAAGAAAACTTATCAATAATTGGCAGAGATCACATCGATCATATAATTGAGAACTAAACGAAGTGCATTGTTGTATCACACAGTTCAAGGTTTCAGATATTTGTATACGAATGAAGGGAAAATCACTCGCAACTAAGTAAAAAAAAAAGACCGAAGAGAAGAAGAGAATCAACAAATAATAGCTCAATCTTAATGATCTCCGAGCATCATTGATATAGACGGACGGAGGACGGCAAATGCGAAGAAAATCGAGAGAAAAGAGGGAGAAGATGTAATTATAGAATGAATGAGTGAAGCTCAACATATATATATACACGTTCATCTGGACATTTTTTTTCTTTTTCCACTACTAATCTTTTACATAGTTGTAAACGAGAAGACACAGAGAGAGAGAGAACGAGTAACGTTCTTTTCCGTTCTGATGGAAAAATCAACAGATGCGATTGTGATTGAAGTTGAGATAGTCGTCAATCGTTCTGAAATTGATTCATCACTAAAAATTAGATTCTCCTTCTTCTTTACTAATAATAATACGTATCTTTTCGATTGCAATTAACGCTCTTGAAAATCAACGAAGTGTGTTCATACCTGTAGAACATCTTCCTCTTTCGTAATGTAATCAGCAGAGTAGGATTTTCCTTTTCACATCATAATCATCATCATAGATTGTTATTCTAATCTTGTCACAGATGATCGATTGATGAGAAAGAAAAAGAAAGAAAAAAAAGTAGTTCTCTACATTTTGTTTCTTCTCTTTTATTCTGATGTAATCTGTAGATTAGCAGATAGTTTATCAAATGGACATATGCGGATTAATTCGTCGTTTGCCCGAACTCGTTGCTTATGATAAATTTGATGATGATTTTTTCGACCGATTAAACTATTCTCATACAGTCGTGATCTTAACTATCTTTGCAATCATCGTTACAAATCGACAGTTCAGCGAAAATCAAATCAAATGTTGGGTTTGTAGTCGAAATTTCATTGAAAATCTTCGAGATAACTCTATTTTTCTCGTGAAGGTACCAGCTCAATTCACTGGCAGTTACGAACAATATGTGAATCAAATATGTTTTATAAAGAACACATATTCACATGACATGAATGAGCCTTTGCCAAACAGCTCGATTGTTCGTCATGAACATGAATTAAAATATTATCAATGGACGCCATTTATTCTTCTTCTTATGGCAGTTTTGTTCTATATTCCTCGGCAATTCTGGCGTGGATTGAGTCTTCGAAGTGGCGTTGACATTAAAGATCTAATCGAAGCTGCTCAAACCTATCGATCAGCCAATGTTCGACATGAAGATAAACTGAAATTATTAGAATATTTAACCAATTGGTTGAATGGATATTGTTCGAATTCCTATCGTTTATTAGCATTAGAAAAACGTAAACAAGCGAAAATTCAACATTTCTGCCGACATTTATGTTTTCCAATGGGAATCTACACCGGAAATTATCTGATGATTTGTTATCTATTTATTAAATTTCTTTATTTGTTAAATTCAATTGGGCAGATTCTCTTGTTGAATACACTGTTAGGAAGAAAATATTGGTCGTATGGAATCGAAGTTATATATCAATATTGGACGAAACAAATCGGCATTTTATATACCGGAAATGAATATTTTCCTAAAGTGGTGCGAAGATAAATTTGAACGGGAAAGCAACGCATCTGTTTTTTTTCTTCTGTTAAGGTTTTATGTGATTTTACAGTTCGTGAACCAAATCATCCGAAAGAATCTCATGTTTATACAGTTCAATGTGTTTTGCCATTTAATCTATTTAATCAGCAGATTTTTACGTATTTATATTTTTGGTTGATTATTTTGAGTGTATTTAATGCGAGTTCGATTTTGGTTTGGTTGTATCGAATGTCTCCGTACACGAATTTTCGTTATTTAGAACGAAGACTTTTGCTGCATTTTCTTTCCGATGCGGATGAGATTCGGTCTCGTTTTGTTTATCGATATTTGCAAGGCGATGGAACGTTTCTCTTGCGTTTGTTAACTTCGAATGTCAGTGATTATGTTTGCCGAAAGATTATTTACGAACTCTATAGAAAATATCGTTCATCATTGATGAATGAAACGATTGGCAGAGAGCCGTTGTTTCAATCGATATCAAAAGATCGATTCGAAGATGATGGCGACGACGAAGAAGAAGAAACAACCGATCAAACAAATACAGATTTTCCTCCAATACCGAACCCAAGACAAGGCAAATTTTATATTGAAAATGATACATTATCATCGCAATCGCAAACATCATCGGATATGTCAATCAAAGAAATACCTGAACAACGACGAGCTGTATCATTTTCATTGCCAACAGCGAATATTCATGAAAATATTAAAATCGATTTATCACATCCAGAATTTGATCGTCAAACGCCGACACATGAGGTGAAAACTCCATCACCGTATGCAACAACTTATTTACCAAGTCCGAAAAAACGAAACGAACAAGAACTACCGTATATTGACGATAGTGTAACGAGTAGTTCAAATTCAGCTCGATCGAATAATGCCGTACAAACTCAACAAAAATCACCTCAAGTAACTTGTCAACGAAGTCATGATGTTTAAATATCTCATATGTGCCTATTTTTATTTCGAAATAAATTGAATGTATCATTTTCAATTCGTTTTTGTTTTATAATTATACTGAATACAAGAAAATAGAATTCGAAAAGTCTACGGATGAGCTAATGGACAGACTTCTGCATCGTTCAATTCTCGATTGTAAACATAGAATTCATCGATTACTCCTTGAAATGCTCCCATAGAAATCGAACCCGTTTGACAATTCGTACCAAGTAAACTATTCGCTAATGTCACACACATAATTCTATTACTCGCAGCAAATCTATCGATAGGAGCCGAACTATATAAACCTCCATTAATATACAATTGTAATCCATTGGTTGAACTGTAAGTTAGAACAACGTGAGTCCAATTATTAATGGGAAGTATGGGTCCGACGAGAGAAATTGCTCGACTACCGTTCCATGTTTGACCAACAATCGATCCGTTGGAATTAAAACCAATCATTGGTAAACACCATGCACCGGAGCCTGTTGCATCTGATGATAGATGAAAAAGAGTACCACCGGGAAACGATGGATTAACCCACATCGCAATAGAATAGGGCTGATTTTGACCTAATGAATAATATCCACATGATTGAGAATATGAATTTGATAAATTGAAATTAATTGCTTGATTGACTCGACCAGTAACCAATGCAACGCCACTATTACTTTGACTAGTATGTGTTTCTTTCATAGAATTAGGTCCTATGTCATTGTAAGTACCATCAAATGCAAAATGTGCTACTAGAGTAGCGTCATTTAAAATTTCACAATACGTTTTAACTCGATTGCTGACTATTACTTGATCGATGAGTCCATCCCAAGCATACGAATAGTATTCCCAAGCTCCTATACGAATTTCTCCATTAGTACCAAGATAAGCACTTTTACTTGCCGTTGCAGCACTAGCTGACGATGTAGCATCGATTATCCCATTGAGATAAGCCGTTTTTATATTATTAGCATAATCATAAACAAATGCAACGTGATACCAAGTATAAGACGTGAGTTGTGTTGTACCTCGTATATCATCATTATAGAAGGCTAAGTAAATGTTCTGTTCACGTAATAGATAGTGAAGACATTTGTCAATAGTTTTTACTTCACATTCAGTAAAAATCGGTGCATCAGTATCTTGTAGAAGATATGGATAAACCCAAGCTTCAACTGTAAATGACCGATTAGTAAAATCCATGTAAGATGCAGCAACATATTGTGCACTATCATTTAAAAGTTGAATCGCCTGTCCGATATATCCCGTTGTAAATATAGCTCCATTCATAATTTGACCATGATTGGCGTTACCTGATACGTCATTCGCATTGTTTTCGAATGGCCATGATGCCAATAAAGTTGATGGCGTGACTGTACTCACTGAAATGCACGTCGTTGCACATGGAGTATAATAATTACTTGGCAGCCAACCCGTAGCCGGTGCAGTTGTTGTTGTCGCTGAAGCTTTAGTAAAAAGAATAGAAATTGAAGAGAAAAAAAAGAAACAGGGCCTTGGAAATTACTTGGTGATGCAGTACTTGCTGATTGAGTCGTAATTTCTGATGAATTTAAAATAAATGCAAGCGGAATACCGATTGCCAAAGCACATAAAATCAGAACACAACTGACGAGACCAATAGTTGATAATCGAACTTGGAAGATTTTATCACTACATCTGCATTTTAAAAACGAGAATGAACGTATATACCTATGAAATCGTTTTACTTCGAAGTTTTTTTGGATTTAATGAGCGATTCTGATGAATTGAATTGTTGGGGAAATTCAGGTGACCAAGGCGGATTTGGTTTCAAGATTTTCGATCCACTAGAAGTTAATTCCAAATGTGCTGGTATCGATTCTTTTATTGGTCCATCCCAATCACTTTTCGATTCGATACGATGAACGAAATTAGTAATCTGTTGTGTCTGATCATTGAAATTCTTTACTCATCAAATAACAATTCCACTTTTTCGAATTACTGAAAGAGTCAACTTACTGATGGAACTTCGTCGTTTGTCCAAAGATAAGACGAACGAATTTTCGAAAGTAAATCTTCAGTCTGTCGGACAGTCATTTATTTTTCAAATAAAATACTGAATTCTTACTATTATCTGCGAATATAATTAAATTCTTGCAAGGTTTCTCAATGCGCTATGATCTATTGATGTATTTTGAATGCTTAGAAATAACGACATCTGTCATAAATGTTCTTATTTTATGTTTAAAAAAAAACAAATAATAAATAACTATTCTCTCTTCTTCTGGACGAATCACTCTCCTCAAATTTCGATCTGCAGAAAGTATTTGTCGTTGTTCTCGAAATGAATATGACTCATTGACTTGATCAGTTGCATTCATTTCTCATGAATTTCTTTTTCCAATGGATGATGTATCGAATTTAATCAATTATTTACTTAAATCCAATCATTCCATCGATCGACTCGATACAATTAGCAATCAGCTCAATCTTTCTCAAGAGCAAATTCATCGAATCCTTCGAGCTGATCGATACAAAGATTACTTTCAATTACTAAAATCAGTCAATCAAACCAGCGAAAAACTCGTTCTCACACTCGATGTAAATCATATTTCTTCAACAAAAAAGAAAAAACCCAGATTTTCAATTAAAATGTTTAGTTATTCTGTTGTACACATTATGCTCATCAATGCAAAAATCAATCGTGTCCATTTCTACACTTGTGTCCTTACAATATCCGGCCGATACACGGTCGATGCACGAATAAGACGTGTCCTTACGAGCACGAAGTTCTGAAAAGCAATCACAATCAACAAATAATCACAAAACGTGGATTGGCGTTTTTATCCGAGCAAATTCTGTTTGAACTGGCTCGAGCAAGTGCCGATCCAGATCGATCAGTAGGCTCGTTTTTTTTTGTCTTCAGTCAACGAAATAGTAAAATTCGGTTTTTGTAGTTTTGGATTTGTACAGATTACGGAAAGAAAGAAGGTTGTTCGAAGAAATCTCGTTGTGACAAACTTCACTATTGTTATTTTTCCTTGACAAACGCGTGCACGAAGTCCTACTGTCAACACGAAATCACCGAAGCCTGTCTCGCTTATTTTCGTCGAAAAGAACTCGCCGAACAAAATCACGACGATATTCTTCAAATCTTTCGCAAAGTTCTTCGACAACGGTTCGATTTTTTTTTCGTCTCACCTCATCGTGTTGATTTATCTTTTTTATTTTTAGAAAACCTGATTTCGTTAGTCGATTAACACTGGCTCCACATCCAACATGGACGAGGCAACTGTCAGCAGCTGCACCCGAATATCAATCTCAGATTTCAGTGAACAACAATGAGCCAGTTGCAGAAGATGACAGAGATGTTTTTCTCTCGGATTGTGGCGTTGATGATGATGAACGAACGCAAACGGAGAGCTTATTAACACAAGAAATCGGATTTCGAATTCGTTTGATCAATTCGAAAGCGATTTCTTCGAAATTTAAACAAACATTTTCATCAAACTTCTTCTATTTGCCAATTGAAAATTTCAGTGAACTGTTTTCTCTTCTTCGCTGTCAAAATACGTCGAAAAAACTGAGCAAACCATTAACAATCTATTCAAATTTGCACGAGGCACACGATGCAACCGAATACGACATCGAAAACAATCAATTCTCTCTTCTTCGAGTCAAACTCTCTCGATTCGATTCGTCTCAATCGACGACCATCGAAATCTTCGATCCATCAGTGATCTCTTTCGATCGCCTCTGGCTTTACGCTTATCATGATCAAGATATTCTCTAATCTTCTTCATAAGAAAGAAAAACACAAACACGTGCGCCTACCAGCGACATCTAGAGCTGAAATTCAATTTCGTCGATTTATTTTCTAAAATTTGCAATATTCTTTTTCAGATATTTATTTTTGAAAAAAACGAACTCGAATAAAAGCAAAACAAATACTCAATTCGACCAATCAGAATTCAATTAGATTTATCATCGACGAAATATCATTTTCTGTCTGTCAATTAAAGAACATTCCGAATGGATTCTACTAATGAAAATGTCACTCCGGTAAATTGATTTCTTCGAATTAAATTTGTTTTTTTTTAAATTAAATTCACTGAACTAGACGCCTGAAATGAGCGAAGAAGCGAAACTACGAGCTAAATACGGTGGTGCACTTCCACGACAGAAGAATTTGCTAACAAAAAAGATCATGACGAAGGTAAAAACCTCGTTCGGCTGATTTCCACGTTCGTTTTTGTTCGTTTTTCCAGCCGAAATTCTTCGATTCAGGCGATTACAATCTCGCTAAAGCTCAAGGTAAACTCGATGCAAGCAAACCGAACTCAACAACAATCCAAATCAATCCACCAGATTCAACACCGATCGATCCCGAAATGATCACCGGACATGAAATTCCAACACCGGAAACCGTCATGCCGAGGAAATTATCCTGCGCTTCATCAATGCCACCACCGTCTGCACAATAAACATTCAAAAAAAAACTTTTACAAATTCGCCGCTCTCTTTTTCTTCATCAGCATCTTGTAATCTCTTATTTATTTTATTTTTTTTTCTTCTTTTTCATAAGACTAAAATCCTTCGTGTATATATTTAAACAGCGTATTGAAAACAACAATTCTTAATTAGTTTTTTCTTTCTAGAAGAAAAGAATAAAGATCTACCATGGGGAAATTTAATGTCACTTTAATTCGATATTTAACCAGCGAAGATTATCGAGTTTTAACCGCTGTATGTTGCTCGAATTTGCGAATAAATATCAAATCTCTTTGATTTTCTTTCGAAACAGATTGAAATGGGCATGCGTAATCATGAATTAGTACCATTACAACTCCTAGCTGTGATTGCTTCGCTGAAACACGGCGGTTGTCATAAGATTTTGAGAGAATTAGTCCGACATAAACTCGTTGCTTATGACGCAACAGCTCGACGGAAATCTGCGAATAACGAAGGATATCGATTGACGAATCTTGGTTATGATTATTTAGCATTGAAAGCACTTGCAGCGAGAGATGTTATTCACTCAGTTGGCAATCAGATCGGTGTTGGCAAGGAATCAGGTAGACAAACAACAAAAAACAACGCAGTCCGTTTAGTTTTTCTTCGTCAGATGTTTATATTGTTGCCAATGAAAATAACGAGCAAATGATTTTGAAATTACATCGGTAAATTTAACTTTTCAATTGAAAACAAAAAGAGCAAAGGCAATATCCGGATTTGTAGATTAGGTCGAACTTGTTTTCGACAATTGAAAAACAAACGTGATTATCTCAAACACCGGCAAAGTTACAGTTGGTTGTATCTCGCACGACTTGCTGCGATGAAAGAATTCGCTTTTATGAAAGTAATTCGCCCATTGAAATTCATTTCAATCAAACCAATCCATTTCTAGACGCTCTATGATCACGGATTTCCTGTTCCCAAACCAATTGACTACAATCGACATTGCGTTGTCATGGAATTAGCCGATGGTTATCCACTGTAAATCATTGACGAAGCTCTCAAACACTCGAATTTCCTTTATTTTTAGTTGTAATATCAAAGATATCGACAAACCGGGCAAAGTTTACGATGATTTGATGTCGATCATCGTTCGTCTTGCGTCGTACGGATTGATTCATTCGGATTTTAATGAATTTAACTTGATGATATCCGATGAAGGCAAAGTGACGATGATTGATTTCCCTCAAATGGTTTCGATTTCTCATTTAAATGCCGAATATTATTTCGATCGTGATGTGCAATGTATTCGAGACTTTTTCCGACGACGATTTGAGTTCGAAACGGAGAATTATCCGAAATTTGCCGACATCAAACGAGTCTATTCGTTGGATAATGATGTTCGAGCGAGTGGATTTTCGAAAGAATTAGAAAAACAATTCGAAGATGTCTCGGAAACACTCGGTTTGAGACAAGATCTCGATAAAGATGAACAATATTCATCTGAAGAAGAAGAAGAAGATGATGAAGAGGAAATTTCATCCGAAGAAGAAGAAGAAGAAGTTGCACCACAAAATGAACAAATTACTAAACTAACAAAACTAATCGATACGAATCACCTACTGCCAATTGAAGAACCCAATGAAAATCGTGCATTCAAACCATTTCATGATGCAAAAGAAGAAGAAGAAGAATCCGAAGAAGAAATCGATGAAACTGATAAACAATCGATGGTTTCTACGACGGACAAACTTTCGTCATTGAACATCGATAAAGATTATGTTCGAGCGAAAGTCAAACAAAGTTTAAAGAAAAAACTCAAACAACAACATCGACGTTTGTGTACGAAAGGTGAAGCAGCTTTAGTAACTGCCAAACGACGTGATCAACGAGAAACTATTCAATTACATCTTGAATAAGTTCTTTGTTTGTTTGTTTGTTTGTTAGCTAAATAAAACTTTAAAACAAAAACGACTGACTTTTGTTTTAATTTCAAACGTTGTAATAATATAAATAAGCTCTGCGTCATCGCCGAAAGTATGTCTGCTATGTAAAGAATTGACTGAGGGCGAGAAATTGTACCGCGAACAAAATTAATTGAGAAATGCCTATGAAAGAAAGTCTTCTTTCAAAGTCATGCATTCACATATTAATATTTAGTAGAGAAAGAAGGTCGGAAACAAGATGTCTACGTCGACAGCAATGATTTTACTATTGAATTTTGTGTCGAAACAAATCACTATTTATTTCGGTAGTTCTATTCTTATTCTTGGTATTATTGGTGGATTACTTAATTTACTTGTTTTTCTTAGTTTGAAAACTTTCCGAGAAAGTTCATGTGCATTTTATTTAACAGTCATGTCAGCCGTTAATGTTGGCCAATTGATTACAGGTTTATTGACGCGTGTTATGGACGTTGGATTTAGTATCGAATAGGCGAAACAATCTTTCGTCTACTGTAAATTTCGATATTATTGTCTTCATACTTGTGCATTAATGTCAATGACTTGTATGTATTTATCAATAATCGATCAATATTTCGCTACATGTTCTCATCTACAATGGCATCGATGGTCTCATATTAAAGTAGCTCGTGTTATTCTGATCATATTCACTCTCGTATGGATGCTTCATAATATTCCGATGTTCATTTTTTACAATCCAAATACATCAATGACTACGAATGCGTTGACATGTGGAATTACACATAAAATCTATCAACAATATCATACTTATTGTACTAATGTTACGCTTGAAAAGCTTTTACCTGTTTGTTTGACATGTCTTTTTGGATTATTGGCCTATCGTAATATTCAACAACTGCCATATCGAGTTGTGCCTATCGTTCGAAGAGAATTAGACAAACAATTGACAGTTATGGTTCTATTGTTAACAACTGTTTCTATATTTACTGTTTTACCATTTACTATTGTTTCTCTTTTAATAACAGCATCGAACTTAACACAAGGTCCATTAATGAATTCTCAACTTCAGTTTGCATATTCCGTGATAGTATGTTTAATTTATCTACATTTTGCAGTGAGTCTAGATATTCTCAGTATCATTTTGTTTCTTATTAAATAACATATTATTATTATTTAGAGTCCATTTTATATATTTGCATGTGTATCCAGTCGATTTCGTCGTCAATTAATCTATGTCTTATCTGAAATTTACTGTAAACACCGACAACGACCACGAATAGCACTTAATCAGATCATGCCTGATTCTTCTTAAATATTCGAAAAGAATTTCTTTGTTTTTCGCATTGTAAATCTAGATCTGTTCGTATGTATGATAGCGACATCATATTCTGTATAATACTGCGCGTATCGTGTGCTTGGATATTCGGAGTACACAAAAAGATTTGCTCTTCTATTAAAAATCTTTTTCACAGAGAGAGATAAATTTGTCTATCTAAAATAAATAGAGAATCACACCATGTTTGGAGTAATCTCGTTAATTTTACTATTTATTTTTATTTATGTATTAAGTCATTGGATTTATAAAACATACTTTTATTTTCCTTTGATTACACCTGAACAATTAAGAGAACGTTGCGTTATTATAACCGGTGCATCGAGAGGAATCGGCGAAGAATTAGCCTATGCCTATTCTCGTTATGGTTGTCGATTAGTTTTAGCTGCAAGAAGTATCGATGTGTTAGAAAATCGTGTGGCAAAAGAATGTACTCGACAAGGTGCAACTGATGTTCGATGTGTCGAATTCGATGCATCGAAAGAAGAAGCTTGCAATGAATTGATCGAGAAAACAATCGAATTTTATCAACGAATTGATATTCTAATACTTAATCATACGATGGCCTCGTACGAACAATTTTTAGATAATGATTTAACAGAAAATATCGAACAAATGAAAAAACATTTTGATACAAATTTTTTTGCATATTTTTATTTAGGTAAAACTCGAATTTGTTTTGACTATTTTAGACGAATGAATTGTTTTCGTTTTTCTGTTTAGCAATGAAAGCACTTCCTTATCTAACTAAAAGTGGAACTAAATTACTTCCATCACAAATCATAGCACTTTCATCTCTAGCTGGTTCATGCCCATTTCCTAAGACAACAATTTACGGCACAACTAAACACGCCATTCAAGGTTTCTTTACGAATCTTGCTCGTGACTTGCACAGTTCGAATGGATATCAAAATCACGTGACATCCACTCTTGTAACTCTCGGTCTCATTGCAACCGACGCAGCACTTAGTAAAACCAGCAAACATATTCATTGGGCTTCGGTTAGCGTACGAAAAACTGCTGAGAGCATACTTGCTGCTGGTATCTATGGACAGGCACATCTTTTTTATCCGTATTCATTGGTCGTACTTCCGTCACTTTATTATGTTTTCAATCCGTTGTTCAAGCTTATTGCTCGTTTAGGAAATTAATTTATTCAAATCAAAATACGCGAGAGAAAAAAAAGAAACTTATCACACACACACACACACACACACACACGTATAATTGTTTATTTTTTCTATCGATGACGTGATTTATCATTGACAATAAAAATATTCTTTCCAGAGCCGACAATCATATTTGGACGATTGACATCTGTATCAGCACAGTAGACGGCATTTTCAAGATCAGTGATGCCTCCAACCATCTAAACAACAAATATATTTAAAATCGATCGATTGATTCGTTTGGTTACTTGTAAAATTGAATAATCATAGATAATCGCTTCGTTTTTATCATTACCAGCACAGAGGATAAACTCTTTCGGAGCAAATTTCGTACAATAAAGCATTGAACTTGCATTGTCTTGAAACGCATCTTTAATCAATTCACCTGTTGAAAAATCCCAAATCTATCGAAAAGAGAAACGTTCCCAATTTCAGTTTGTTTCTCCTTTAGAAATTTCACTTGTAAAGTCGAATTTCTTCTCCAAGAACCCGTCAAAATCACTTGATGTTCAGCAATAATATCCAACGCATCACCACACAAATGTGGACCAGCAAAATGCTTTTGAGAATGTGCTGCACGTTCATCCCAATAGTGAACTGTTTCATCCCAACCGCCAGTGAGAAAGACGGTTTCCATGCCCGGATGAGATCGAATCGCATGAATACGATTCTTATGACCGTCCATACGTTCACGGCTTTCACTATCAAGGCAAAACAAAACATCATTTCATTCGGCTCATTGAATTCGAATTTACGATGCTTTTAACTCTCGAAGTAGTTTTTTGTTTTGAAAATCATAACATTTGATTACACAATCACTTCCTAAATATTTCGATTGCAACAAAAAAAACAAGTCAATGCGAGAATTTCTTTTACCAGCAACATATAAACGAGAAGCTGAATGATTAAAATCAAGTGCTAATGGTTGACGTTCTTTCTCATCGAACGTGTAAACACATTGTTGAGTTGGATAATGCCAAACTTTGACATAACCAGCCGTATCTATGATTCAATTCGAAGATCATCTCTGTTTTTTGTTTTCGGTAATTTATTGTTCACATACAAGTAGCAGCGAGCATTTTCTGATGATCACTTTTAAGATCTTCTTTATTCGAATAGAATTTCAAACAAGTCACAGGATAACCTGAAAACAGATTTTCTAATCGAAAAAATTTTTACAGGTTGAGATTTTACGTCGAGTTTTTGTGTCATCATCGGACAGTGCATATTGAAGTTGCCCGGTTTTGCTGTAGATCTATAGAAAAAAAACAAGTAAACAAACGCTCGAAATGTGATGAACATTTACTTTGATAGTACCATTGCCTAAACCAACAGCAAAAACATCTCCCAATGGACTAAATTTGCAACAGAGAACGTATTCTTCACAATCACTAGACAATTCAAGTTAATCGTTTGTCTGTTTTTTCTATGATGATGATGTAGCAACTTACACAACATTTGCCAAATCAAAATCGCCTAATATTAAATGTTTTGGACGATTATCAACGACTTTCGTTGTGGACATTCGACGTGGTCGATTCGAGCCACCTGTTGGCGTCTCACTATGGAGTCCAGTTATTGATGGACGTCGGTCACCTAATCATAATAATAATCGTGATTATTCAGAATTTATTCAAAAAGAAAGAATAAAGTCGAACACAAATCGCACCAGATGATTTTGCAGGTGTTGTCATTTTTTGAATCGTTAATGGAGAAAAATGTTTAAAAAAATACTGTGAGAAAGCGAACAAATCAATAAAAGACGAAGATCATATAAAAACAGCATGGCGACCAACGTAAGAAATAGAAACAGACAGAGAGAAAGAGAGACAGGTGGTTTGGAATAAAAATAAACGAAAGACGATATGTAAGTGAGTTTTCTCTTTCTCACACTTTTGCACATTCTCTCTTCAATTTCAATTATTCAAAAGAATGATTTTTTTTTAAATACACATTAGGCTGAATGAAGAAAAAATTTGTATTCTTTCTTTTCTCGTCTGATCAACAAAGTTTAACGTGAAAAAAGTTTGAAAAACATGAACATGATTGATACGTTCATTTCAAAAGGAAGTACTTACATAAGAGACTTTCAACAAGTTGAGTTCGTTCATCGATATTTTCATCATCGTTGTTAAATTCAAATTCAGAATTCGAATCCGAATCCAGATCACTGATATCACTGGCATAGGAGATAAAATTACCTAGTACATTATTGTAGGTGAACATTTTCTATTGTAAACTTAGTTGAAGTGTGTAGTCATGATTCTATTTAAGAATTGATAGAACATGTTAATGAATGGTTGACGAATGAACGTTCTGCAGACGTAAGTTGTCATGGAGCTATCGTACTTGTGCTGCCCTCAAGTTAACTCACAATTATATTACTGATTCCATTACTTGTACTTTTAGAATTCATGACAAAAGTTGTAAATTGAATACTAAAAAAAGACTAGGGCAATATGTTTTAGTTAATGTAGATAAGATTAAAGATAGGTTCTCAACATGAGTATTCTTTATTTAGTTCAAAAAAAAATGACAAAAGTTTATGATATAAGTTTAATGGCTTAAAATGTTTATCGTTTCAGAATATCAGTATTAATTTAATTTCTTCTAATTTGTATTGTTAATGTTGAGTGAAAAAATCTGGATTGCGGAAATCGATGCCAACCAGTTGTTTTAATTTGGTGCTAAAATGTCATTTTTAGTATTCTGCTGAAATTCTATTGTTGTTAGCCGATATATTGGTTGAAAATTATACAAAATATAAAGATGATCTAATCACAACGATCTTATCTTAGAAATGGGTATTTTTATTTTGAATTCTTCTATATATTTAATCATTCTGCTGGATTTTATTTTCGGAGAGAAAAAAATAACGATATAACAGAAAAGAGAAAACAAATATGAACGGAAAAGAAAATCTATTTTCGTTTGCCTTTCTTATGAATCGTATTCGCTGAATGTGTTTTGTGTGTTTCACGTTTTTTCGGAATTTTTTTCTCGGGATCATTGAAAGCTGCTGATTGCTTCTCGAGTTTATCCACCGAACGTTGACTAAGTAATCCTTTAGCAATTAATTGTTTGATCAAATCTTCGGTTTCATCGAATTCATGGCCCCGTGTTTCCGCCTGTGTTTTCAACGCATGTAGAAACGAATGCAAAACTTTATGTGCGTTCACTGTCAACGGTGTTGGCGATTTGCTTGTTGATTTTGATTTTTCAGTTTTTGTCGAATTATTCGTGTTGACATCTAATTCTTCATCTAACCCGATAATCGATCGTATTCGTGTTGCATTCGGATTCGTTGAATGTGGTTCATCACTAACAGCTGCAACAACTTCCGCTGTTTTCTCTGTTGTCGATGTTGCAACGGCAACATCTTTTGCATCTTCGATTCGATTCGTTCGATGGATAAGTTTAACAATATTCTGCACACCAGCGTGAATGATTTGATCGAGTTCAGCTTGAATACCACGAACTAATTCTTTATCAGGAAACATTTCCGGAAATCGAAAACTAGAAACGAATCGATGATTTTCTCTCTCTTTGTTCAATTGAATTTCTTTACCTCAACCATAAATATAAATCAAGACAATCGAAAACTTCTTCTAAATGAACTAAATCCATGACTGTATTCGGGATTTCGAATGGCCAATTGATTTGTTTCGAAAGCCAATCGAAAGTTGTTGGTTCACTACGACTAAATTGACGTGCATACTAAACATTACAAAATTTTACAAAGGAAAAACACAAAAAAAAACATTTCGCTTTTTTACTTTCAAAAACATTGTACAAACAAATGGCATTTTCTTATTAATTGGCGCACATGAAAATGTATAACGAGCACGAAGTGGTAATGGAACATGTTCGATGATATCTGCGAGGAATTTCGCATCTTCGACATTACACATAAAGAATATGCCATCGTCTAACTGAGAAAGAAGAACGAAGATATCCTAGAAATAAGAATAAATGTTTGTTTTTTGCTTGTTTCGTGTTGATTTTATTGAGAAAACGAACGATTAGACTTGAAAGTGAATGTTTAGGCAAATGATAGGCGAACATTTCGATTTGCTCAGCTGTTGGATGAAGTCCTGCACGCTAAAAACAAGGATTATTACGAAAAAAAGCCTCGATCGAATCTATTTATTGGTTTACTTTAATAGTTTCAACTTGTCGACTGACAATTTCTTTTAACAAAGGTAAATCATCACGTTTAAATGTTGTTACTTCTCCATCAGGAAATCCACTTGCAAATCTACAAATCAATCAATTTATTGACCTATTCTCTAAAAATCAAACCAACCTTCCCGCTCGACCAGCGATTTGCAGCGCTTGAGAAGTCGTTACAGTATCTTTTTCTTTTTCACCTTGTTCGTTTAATTGTGGTTTGACAAGACTATAGAATATAACTCGTTTGATACTCCTACAAAACAACGAATCGCTGTTTCGAATTCATCAAATTTCAATGAAATTCACGTACAAATTCAAGCCCATTCCAATAGCATCAGTTGCTACCATGATTTTACACGAATCATTCGGATCATTAAAACGTTGTGCTTGTAATAATTTAGTTCCTGAACAAAGAATTTGTCTTTTATCGAGAATTGAATTCGGTTTACCTGGTGGCAATGAACCGTAAATAACTGCGACTTCATGTCCGCGTCGTTCTAATTCTCTTGTGATATGAAAAATATCATTTTTACCAAAACATACAAAACAATCTCCCGGTTTGACATTGTCGAATGTTTCTAAATAATTGCTAAAAAGCGTCAGTTAGTCGATTCGTTGAATGACTTTCGCAGTTCATACCTAGAGCACGATCGAGATAGTTCAATTTTGTCAATCGTTTATATTCTCGAATTTCAACTTCATCACCAGTTGTCATCATTAAATCTTCGACAAGTCGAATCGTCGAACTTTCACCACACAAATGAATTTCTTTGGCTTGTAAACCTAAATTTTAACAACAATCAAGTTGCTTTTCGGATATTCGTCGAGAAAGAACGAGTTTACCGAGTAATGCACGTGTCCACGCCCAACCACGTTGAGGATCACGCATCATTTGAATTTCATCAATAACAGCAACATCATCTAAAAGTTAATTTCGATTAGAATTCAAAACGAACTGATCTGAAAATTTTCCTTACAAACAGTTGTTAAATTTGTCATTTCGACAGTACATGCAACATGATTTGTTGGTTTGCCTTCAGGATCAGCATACCGTCGTTCTTCACCAGTGATTAAATCACATTTTGTTCCCTGGAAAATCACAGATTACCTATTTCTTTAGATAACAACAACAACAAAAAAAACGCTATTGAATACTCCAGCATTAGTTTTATAAAAAACTTCTGATGCCAATAACTTCAACGGTCCGCAATAAACTCCACTTTCACTATTCATAAAACGTTGAAGTGCGTGATACGTCTATTCAAAGCACAAATCAATCATAATTTCGGAAGATTCTCCTTCGAATTATTTACTTTTCCGCTATTCGTTGGTCCAGCATGAAAGACAATCTTTCTCTGAATGGCTCTCGCATCGGGATACCAATTCGCTGGATCTCTAAGATCACTAATCTTCTTCAAATCCTCCATACAACCCAAATGAGGAAACATTTCTTTGGCATGCCGTAGAAAATACGGGAATATATCAGTTACATGACCTAAATCGAACCGAAACAAAGCGCATTTCATTGATAAAATTTGTTCGAATTGAGTTTCTTCTACCAGATCCAGATATGATATCGCTTAGAATGATATGCAAATCGACAGGCAAAACAGTCGATTGAATGCAAAACTTTCGAAAACTAACATAAGCATCTTGAAATAAACGAAGATCGAGACCTTGATCGGCTGCTAATTTTTTGACTTCATCACGACGATAGAAATCCGTGATAATTCGAAGAAGTGCATCTACAATCATCAAAATAAAAAACTCATTTTTCTCTTTTTCTCGTTTCTTCGCACTTCGATCGAGCGTTTTTCCACCGGTTAATTCCTGTCCGACATCATCGTCGAAATCTTTCGCCGAATTTCCGTTGGATTTACTCGTTGCCATCATTGGTTTGACGTCAATCGGTTGAAATAACCGACGTAATGTGTCCGTTTGATTGAGATTTTTATTTACATTCGTTCGAGGCGCTGCAGATGTCGATGTTCGGTGTCGTCGGTTGTTCGTGTGACTCGACATCGACGAAACTTTCAAACTAAAGTCCGAGAAGAGACGTCGATAGCTCAACGAGAGAAATATCGATCGATTTCGAGTTAACATGTTTTTAGTTTTTTATCTGCAGAAAGAAAAAAAAAGCGAGATAAATTCGTTTAATTAAGAATCGGTTTAAGAAGAAATTTCATTCGGGAAAGAACGATTTCATTTGTCCCCGAAATGGTTTGATTTGTATACGGAGCGTTGATTTGAACGAGTCCGTTTTGAATGAGAAATGTCACCGAATTGTTCTCTTCGAGTTTCTCTTGAAAAGGAATTCGTTTCGATGAAAGAAACGTTCGAAGTTGTTCTCGTCGATCGGATTCGAACTCCTCGGAATTCGTTACACTCGAATTCGAAACTACAAATGGATCGATGAGTTTCACCGGATTTCGATCGAGAATTTTCAATTGTTGAATATCAGTTCGAAGAACAATATGAACACGATTTGTTGATTCATTGAATAAAACGATACTAACAAAAGAAGACATAAGCAAATTGAATAATTCGAAAGAACAAAATCAACCTTTGTGTTTGCGGATCGATTGTATAAACTCTTCCTGAATAAGTCCGTTGGCCGAGACAATCGATTTGAACATTGAGATCGATTAAATCTGCATAAGTATCGACATCAAAATGAAATGTTTCACTCAGTAAATCCTCCATCTCAAAGATATATCTGTCTTTTTCTGTTAGATTTTAATAATTCTAGAAACAGAAAATAACAATAAAAATTCTTTTGGCTATGTCTTGTTGTTCAATTTGTCAGTCAGCATCCTTCTTCTTCTTTTTTTTTATTGGCAAAAGACCAGAAAATAGACGAACAATGAAGAACGAGAAAGAGAAAAATGTTGTTTTAGTTGTCTTTTTTTTTGTTGCTCAAAAAGAAAATAAAGTATCAATGCTGACGACGTTGATAAAGTTGCTTTTTGTTTTATTTCTTTTTTGATTTCGTTGATTTCTTTTGAACAGCTTCATCGGGTTCGTCTTCGAAATCTTCATCGCCATCGTCTTCAACCGCTTCGACATTATCCAAATTCTGTGCATTACCTGTTCCACTTGCACCTTTCTTCTTCTTCTTCTTGTTTTTCTTTTTCTGTGCTGAACTTGTCAATAATTGTTTGATATCATTATCAACGATCTTATATTCCGACTCATAGAGATCTAAATCAAGTGGAAGACCAGTGATTTTCATTTGTCCACTTGGCATTAATAAGACAGTGTATTTGAATTCAGCAACGAATTCACCTTCTTTCTCTTGATAAACAGGATAGGGTTCGACGAGATCGTGTTTAGCACATTCGATGACACCCATACGTGCTCGTTTTTCATCTTCGAAATGACGTAATGTAAATGGCATCAATGAAAAACGTTTTTCAACTTCCGAAAGGAATGCACGCGATGATTTCATACGTAATTGATAGATAAAATCTTTTTTCTTATAAACAGTCGTACGAATTTCTGTTTCACGAGGTTTGCCTTCACCGGACGAGACAAGAACATCGATGGCATAGACTTCATGCAATGCAAATTCTTGTTTTTCAATCTCACGACGTTGAACATCGTTGGGATTTTGATAGATTTTCTTGTCACCGTCGATAACACCTCGAGTCATTTGATAGGAAATCATTCCTTCAACCGGTTTGCAATGATAAACATTCGAAATTCGATCGATCATTTCCGTAACAGTCGTGTTCGTTTCCGTTGGTTTTATTAAACGTAAAGCTGCTTCAGCTGCGTGATAAGCAGCGAGAATACAATCAGCACGTCTGCCTGTTACTTTTTTCTCTTTGGTTGCACCGACAACTAACGTATGAGCAACAACCGCAACATAACCGTCGATTTGACAACCGAGATCAATTTTAACGACATCATTGTCCTTTAAAATCATATCAGGATCCGAAACTAACGGACTGAAATGACAAATGTAATTGTTCACCGATAAACATGTCGGAAAAGCGATGCCTTTCTTAACATCTTTATCTTTTTTGAAAACGCGCGATGTTTCTTCATCTAAACGTTTATCACCGAAGATGCACGTGTCTTTGATGGACGCACCTGGAACACATCGATCGACAACTTCTTTGAGAACACGTTGAGTGATTTCCGAGGCCATTTTGTATTTCGTTACGACGAGATCATTGGCAATTGTTTCGTCTTGGGCGGTTTTCGATGATGTTGAATCGCCGGATGCCGACGAAGCACTTGATGAACGAGATGACGACATTCTTGCGAGAAAGTTTATCTACAAATACACAATTCAATTCAATTCACTCGAGATTTTGATCTATTTAGTTTAAATACAAAGAAACGAATTACTCCAGAACAAATTTTTATCATGAAAGATGTTATTTAGCCTCCGTACGAATCGAGATGAAATCGATCGACGTTTGATTTCAATGAAAATTTCATTGAGAAACAATTGTTAAGTTGAATTTTATTTTTTTCGAAATTTATTTTTTCGGTCTGAGCAAACAGTGCAAAACTCACAGACCGACATCGGATTGGTCGATTTCAGCCAATGGAAAGTCTCGATTCATTTACGAAGTATTTCTTGGATTTCTGACTGAGAAATTTTACAATCATCTTTTGAAATAACTGACTAATGTTTATTAAATCTTTTTATTATTTAATTTGTGAATGTAAAAACAGAAATATTGTGTAAGAGAGAGATAAAGAGAAATTGTTTGCATTCGAAACAAAACAGAATTACGCTTGACTATCGAAAAGAATATCCAATGCGATGACAATCTAAAATCAAAGAAAACAAACGATTGATTATGACGGAAAAAGACTTGGAGAATTGATATGAAGACTTCTTTTCTTGTCATTGAATTGATATCAACATTTCGATCGAATTTCTCAATAGCATTCATCCAACCCGATGAACTCATTCGAACATTGAGTTTAAGTTCTTCAGAGAAAACAACAATATCATTATCATGTGTTATCTAAATTCAAATCTTCTTTCAAACTGCAAAACAAAATTATTTTTACAAAAAACACGTACAGAAAAGTCTCCTGTGACATAACTAAGAATAGTACCCAATCGTCGACGTAACATTGTGTCATCAATTTGCCGTATTTTAGCTGAATAAAGAACAATGTTAAATCAATACACGAAAGAGAAAAGCAAAACAAACCAATTTCATGAAGTGGTTGTTCAGATAGACGTTGTCGTTTTGGTCGACGACATTGATTTTCAATGAGAGCTAACAACTAAACACAGAAAACAAAATCCAATTGAAATCACAAAGATTTCGTTGACCTACATCTTCATCGACAATGTCAAGTTTTTCATCCTCTTCCTCTTGTTGTTGTTGTTGAAAACTTGTCTGCATCGATTCATCGATACTCGTCAATGACGTTTTACTCATCGATGATATCGACGGTTGAATATTTGGCAATGATTTCGATTTAACTAAGAACAATTCTTGTTTAAGACGAGCATTTTCTTCTCGTAATTCATCGATTTCATGTCGTAAATGTGGAGTTTTTATTCGAGGAACATTCGTAATTGTTGCTGCCAAACATGCGTATCTCAAAGTATTGATTGTTTCATCGATAACACTCGACGATGGACTTATCGTTGCTAACATATAAGTTTTCGCGTCACCACCGAGACTATTTTTGAGCAAATAAGTGAGACTTGAATCACGGTAGGGTATGTGATGTTGTTGCCGAGAAAGAGCATCGATCACATTACGAAGTGTCGAAAGAGATTGATTGATATGAACACTTTCCTATGCAAAAGTAAAGTTTATCTTCAAATTGAAATAAATAAATGAATAAATTCGTACAGCAAATCGATCGTTTTTTCCTTTGGCTGTATTGAATTGTTGTGATTTTTCACTTCCAGCTAGATCGACAAAATTCAAACGTACAGCTTGAATTTCTAATTCATCAATTGTCTGTTGTTTGCCGTGTTTTTTACTATTGGAATGATTTGATAGTGAATGTTTACTTGAACTATGCAGATTTGTTGTTGAATTGACATCGAATGAAAGACGTTTGGCTGCTAATGTTTGTGGAAGATCATTTCGAGTGATTTTAACTGAAAAAATGGCGTGTGATCTTGATGATCGTTGATTTGCATTTGTCGATGCAACTGAACGTTGTTGATGGCCGAGATTAAGAACATTTTGAAAGTCTTCTTTCGTTTTCACTTCGATATACTTCAAATCGGGAACATAAGGTCCGAGAAGTGGATGTTCGCGAATTTCTAATGTTCGTGTTGAATTTGTTGACGAAGAATTCGGAACAAGTTTATTGAGAATATGTGTTCGAGCTGTTTTAGAAAATGATTTTGTTGTTGAAATTTGTTCAGTCGAACTCGTTGGTGTTGCAAGAAGATCTGTGACTTTTTCATTGTAAATTTCAAGAAAACTTAACTCGAATTTTAAATGATTATTTCCATTCATTGTTATTAAATTGTCAATGCTCAACGAAAGTATTCCTTCTTCATTCGATGAACCAAATATCGAATGAGATTTGCCCGATGCAGTTTGACCGTAAGCTAAGACTGTTGTATTATATCCTAAATCACGAACATTGTCAATTATCAAATCGATTCGAAATTCAATTGAATACCTTGTAAAGAAGCAAGAACTGCCGATCGAACCATTCCATCATAAACAGATTTCTATTGAAAGCAAAACAAATCGAATCGAACGTCTTTCTCGTGTTCTCAAATGATTTTTACATTATTCGCTGTTGAATCAAAACAATGAGTGAATTTAAATATCTGAGGTCGATTATTTTGTGTACAAATAACATTATTTTCAAAGATTTGTACGGCTGACAGGTCGTCAATTTCCGTTTCTCTAAGAAGAGAAATTCAACATAGAACTTCGAGGTGATCTCAATCAAACCGTTGAAGAAATGGTCGAAGTCGAATCCCTGTTATAATTGGATCGCCTTTGACGACTTTCTTGCCTGGCGTACGAGGCGATGATGATGATGATGAAAGAATACTTGATGAACATGAAATTTGATCATCTGATTAGACAAATGAACCAACAACAAATAACAAGAAAAAAAAAAGTCAATTTGAACCTACGAGTTGAGAGAGATGACTTTCGTAATTGATTTAACCGACGGGCCATCGATCGAATTCAAATAAACAATGAAATGACTTTCGTATACAGAAACGATCGTATATACACAAATCATCAGGTTCTTTTTTTCTCTCTCTCTCTATCTATCTCAACATGTTTTGTTTTTATCATGAACCGAATGATGTTTTTCTGCCTCGTTCTATATCCTCAATTGAACCAATCCCAAGAAAATCCCTCGATCAGCGGCGGCATCTGGTTTTTCCGTTCTAATTTTCAAATAAAATCTTTCAGTTCGAAAACACAATTCAAATGTAAAACTAAAACAACGAATTCGATTGATTTTTATCCGCACACAACAATTTCAACATCAAAAATCTTTATTTGTCAATAAGAGAGCAAACGGGAGAGAATAAATAACATGTGACGATGTTGAGAAACAAATAAATCTCGCTCGTTCGAGAACTTCCACTGCAGATTGAACACTGAACATGGTCTTTCAATGAATTCACTGAGAAATTATTTCGATCGATCTCAAAATACGAATTTATCGACGAATGAAAATTGTAAAACGAAAATCGACGATTTCCTTCGCGATCCATTGATCAATCTTCCGACGAAAAACCGACGACGAAATCTTGTTTTCTGTTTTTTTCCTCGCGCCAACGAACAGGACTTCATTTCCAATGAAATCTGCATAATCAATCAAAAACTACCCAAAGAACTTCTCCTTCGAATCTTCTCGTTTCTCGATTATCAATCGCTTTGCCGATGTGCACAAGTCTCCAAAGTAAACACACAAACTCATTCGATCGAGATCAATCGGTTCGTTTTAGTATTGGAATTCGCTGGCACTCGATGGATCCAATTGGCAAAGCATCGATCTGAAATGTTTTCAACGTGATATCGATGGTTGTGTTCTCGAAAGTTTGAGTTATCGATGCGGACAATTTCTGAAGAAATTGAACATAGAAAATTGTAAATATATAACCGATGAACATATGAATATTTTGACAATGAATTGTCCGAATGTCGAACAAATCGTTCTCAAACATTGCGACAAACTATCGAACGCGTAAATCTTTTCAACTGTATTGAAAAAAGAAAAGAAAAGAATTGTTTTTTTTCTTCGATAGAACTTTATTTCAATTGAGTAAACATTGTCGATATTTGAAATTAATAAATATCTCATCGTGTCGATTGATGAACGATCAAGGAGTGCAAATGATTTGGTTTGTTCAAAACGAAAATCTTTATAAGCAAAATAAAGAAAACAAGACGAAATTCTCTTTTCATTTAGTTCCAATTGTTTAAATTTGGAATCGTGGGATATTTCATGGTGCATGTCAATTACTGAACACGGGATTCGAACTCTTGCTGAATCTGCACCGAAATTGACCAGTTTCAAAGCCGAAGGATGCGCATATGTAATTAGATTTTCGAATTTAATCTCATCAAAACAACAAAAAAAAATCTCTGTTCAGATGACAACAAACGCTGCACTAGAATTGGCAAAACATTGTCCGAATTTGTTATATTTGGATTTCAATCGATGTGTCGTAAGAAATCGATTTCGAATGATGTTGAGACAATGATTTGTTTTAGTCGTTGACTGATGATGGAATCTTATGTCTCGCAAAAGATTGTCATCTGTTAGAAACAATTATTCTCGCGAATTGTACGAGTCTAACTGATCAAACATTGATTTCATTGGGGAAATATTCTCATCAATTAAGAAAACTCGATGCTACTCTATGTTCACAATTTACCGATGCAGGATTTTTAGCTTTATCGAAAGTAAAATGCAAACCAATGAAAAACGAAAAAGTTCTTTTTCGTTTCAGGGTTGTCATTTATTAGAAAAGATCGATTTAGAAGATTGTACAGCTGTAACCGATGAAACTCTCCGACATCTAACGGACAATTGTCCAAACATTCAAATACTTGTAAATCATCGTGAATTTAACAAAACAAAAAAGAAAGCCAATGATTTGTTTATTTGAAACTAGACTCTATCTCGATGCGAACAATTAACCGACGAAGGTATTCATTACATAAGTTTGAGTATTCATGCTCAAGAAAATCTGCATACGCTCGAACTGGATAATTGTCCATCGTTAACTGATTCGTCAATTGATTATTTGCTGACTTGTCAACAACTTCGACGTTTGGATATTTTCGATTGTCATCAAATTACACGGAATTCCGTGAAAAAACTTCAAGTAAAAACCAAATCGATTTTTTCTTCGTTATTCAATCGAATTTGTTTTCCTATTTCGTTAGATTCGTTATCCTGAATTAAAAATTCACACGTATTTTGCTGCTCGAACACCGCCCCTATTCACACATCAAACGCATTCATGTTCATTTTGTTGTTGCACATTTTCATCTCTACATCAACCTTCATGTTGTATAATCAGTTAAATAAACAAACAAAACACGAAAACAAAATGTCAAAAAACGAGCGATCGGTTCAGTTCGTCGATGAATAATTGTGATAGATCGGTTCAGGATGATTTTTTTCGTGAATAGTCAACGATTTCATTTGACTCTCCATGGGAGTCGATTGATTCGAGAGAGATTTCTCGTAAATGACTTGACGTTTCTGTTGTTTATACGGTAGCCAACGTTCGACGATGATATTCGGAGGTTTGGCAGGCATAGCTGGCAAACGTTCGATAATAACACGCCGACGAACGGGTTCATTAGTAGGAACGTGCTTATAAATAATCTTGAATGGAATCAATTTTCATTGAGAAAATTATTTGGAAAGAAAAAGCAAAAGAACGAAGTTTACTTGAGGCTGTGTGAGCGCTGGCGGAGTTGGAGGCCGTTCTCGAATGATAATTGGCGGTGGAGTTGGCGGTGGCGGTGGTTGTTGTCGAATAATGACTAAAGACAAATTCGAATTGATATGAAATTCGTCGGCAAAACAAACTCGGAGGTAGTGCTTCGGCTCGAGGCGCACGGATTTCTCGAATGATGAGCGGCGCAGGCGGTGGTGGAGTCGGAGGACAAAGATATCTGACAGCGATTTGTTGTTTGTAAACGATCGGCTCGTGTTGATCGTCCATTCGTTTGCGAATGATTTCAGGCGATGGATCATAATTTATCGGATATTGGGATAGTTGGTGTTCGCGAATGACGATACTCGGTCGGCGAATTCGAGGTTTATGATCTTGAAAATGACCGTCGTTTTATGAAAAATTCTTAGAACAAAAAGAAAAATTACCGAATGGTTCGCGATTTGTTGACGTTTTCTGTTCGGCAACATTTGCATGTTTATTATAACCCGAAACAGTTTTTAATTGTAAAGTTTCGTTTTTTTGTATGTAAAAACTCGTATCATCTTCAACGTCTCCTTCGTTGAACATCGTTCGTCGGTCAAATGTTTGTTTCATTTGATTTGTCTGTTCATGACCGAGAGCATTAGACCGTGTCTTCATCAATAGAAATGTTCTCTTCGTGCGCACATCAATAGATTTTAAATAGAGAATTCGAAACAATCCGTTTTGATATTCTTGTCTATTGTTTTTTTTTTGAATTTCCTCTCAAACACATCTGCGTGAAAAACGAGATAATTAGTCGTTACATGCTTCTCATATTTCATCAAAATAAAGATGTTAATGTCATTGAAAATCTTGCTTGCATATAAATAATCATTATTACCATTGAAATAAACATTAAGTCTAACAAACAGTTGTGTCGTCGTCGAATGAAAATCTCTCTTGTCTCTCTCTCCATCTCTCCTTGGCTTCCTATCAAAAAAGACTGATGCTTGTTTATATGTGCAGCTGTTGTGAAGATAGTTTGTCATTTGTTTTCTCCTCTAGACACATTGTTGTTGTCATCTCTACTCTAGATGAATATTGATAGATAGTCTGCGAAGCGTTATTTAACTAGAAGAGTTAATTGAATAGTTTAGATCGATTCCTCTCGGCATTCAATATATATATATATATATCGATTGTTTTCGAATTCGATTAAAAATATTGTTATGAGCTAAGGGAAAAAAAGAATGATAATTTCGTTTTATTTCTGATTTGTTCTTGTTAATGGGACCTAATGTCAATAAAGTCGATGACGAGAAGACGCGAAGGAAAAAGAAGAAGAAAAAGAAAGCATTTTCTAGTAGTGATTTAAGTCAACATTGTCGTGCTTCATCGAATAGGATAGTTAAGAAATGTAATATAGTCATTGTCTCATCTCTTAACATCGTCGAACGCTCGAGCATTTTTCAGATGATTAGACTAAACCGATTATTCTGATTGTGGATAGATGTGTGAGTATGTGTACGTAAAAAAATTTTTTCTTTTGCTTTTTCTGACGAATGGAAAAAAGAAGCAGAAGGAGAGAGAGAGAGAGAAGTGGAAAATAAGCAGTAGCAGAAGAAGAACGAGGAATAACCGAGCTATTCTTCTTTAATAAATATAAATTTCTCTCTTTTTTTTGTTATTTATTTTTGGAATGTCGTTTGTTGTTATTGTCAGAAATGAGAGTTGTCGTATATAATTGAAAATTCAATGATATCCTTCAATGACTTTACATGTTCGAACGCGTGTCGAGTGAGAAAACTAATCTTACTTGACTTTGAATTAATCGTTTTCGATATGTTTAAGATTAGCAACTCATCATTGTCTCTTTGTTTTGTTCGATTCTATTCAACAGTCAAAATCAGGTAGACATCTATCAATCATCTTTAAATCCACATTAGACTTTCTTTCCTTGGAAAGCGAAAAAGAAAAAAAGTTCATTATCTTTCACTTAATCAAACAAGTTTTTCTCGCTAATGACTCTTAAGTTTCGAGTTTGTTTTAAAATAGAGAAAAAGGAAAAGAACATCTTGTTCAATTAGTTTTCTTTCTCTTGGTTTTTCTTGTTTATAAGAATACATATTGCGTGAGAAACTCGTCAAAGCTCGATTCAACAAGCACTAATAAAAAGGAAATGATAAGAAAAAAAAGCTCGCTTCTCTCACTCGCTCGTCGTTTTCTATTTCTTTCGTCTAGCTTTTTTTTTATTCTTATTATTGATAAAAAAATTATTTAAACATTACATTAGCAGAAATTCAAGAAAACGAATTGTTTCTTTCGATTCAGATTAAAATGAGATAAATCTCGTTAGTTTTCGGTTTCTTCACATGGTGTTTAATGACGAAATTAGCTGTCTATCTGCTAATATTCTTCAGTTTGATTTTTCTTTGCTATGCAACGAAAAATCCCATTGGAGACCGACGATTTCGCCGATCGAATCCGAAACCTAATGTCACAATCTTAATGATGTTTCCTGATATCGATTCATTCATACCAAATTTAAAATCTTTACTCATTGTTTATGAATACATTGTTCATCGATATCAGATCTCCAATTGGGTTAATATCAATCTTCAAGTACAAGATTCGAAATGTTCGATATCATTAGCACCACATATGCTTGTCAAAACAATGCTTTCGAATATTCCGAATGTTGTTTTCGGACCGTTTTGTGGTAGAGAAAACACGACGACACAATTCTTATTCTTTTTCAAATGATGAACTTTGACGTTTTTAGATCTTGCTGTTGCTCCCGTTGCACGTTTATTACATTTTCAAAATATTCCACTGATAACAATGGGCGCCGTTTCGAATGAATTTACTCTTCATCGACAAACAATGTATTCAACATTATTTCGATTTGGTTATCGAACTGATGAACTTGGTAAGAGAAATTAAGAGGATCCTTCTTTCGATTCCGATCGACACTCGACATCCGGAAAGAGAGAGAGAGAGAGAGAAAAATATTCAGCCATGATTGACTCTTTAGATCTTCAGATTTCTTTCTTCTCTCGCGTTTTTTTTGTTTGATTCAATTGTTCAGAAAACTTACTCAATAGATAATCGATTTTCTTTTTTTTCTTTTTCGCCGTCGAGTTGTTTGATTAAACATCGAACAATTTATTTATAGTTCAATTGATTATTTCTTATAAATAAAGTACAATACATTAGGGAAATGAATGAAAACATCGAACCGATGCCATGTGTTACACATTTTTAAAGCAGAGAGAGAGAAAAAAACGTGTTATTCGAAGCGTTGAATACGTGTAATATGAGAAAATAAAAAAAACGCTGAGAATCGTTTTTTTTATGTGTGTGTTTCAATCTAGTAATTGAATGTTAATCATATTAGTTGCATGTCTTCAAGGCAGAGATTCGAGAGATAGGATACAATGATTAAGTTTGATGAAATCGAAAAACAAAAGAATTTTTTGTGATCTTTTGTCTGCATATCTAGGTGCATTGCTAGTCAAATTATTTCAATATTACAAATGGTCATTTGTTAAATTTCTCTACGAAGACAATCCGAAACCTTGGCATGAATGTCAAGTTCTTTTACGGCCTATTGCTCATACATTTGCATCACATCAAATACGTTCGGATAATCGAAAAGTGACAAATCATGATATCAACGATAAATTTCGATCGATTTTTCAAGAATTTATTAGTAATAACGCATCAGGTACATAGCAGATTGTGCGAAAAGAATTCATTTATCGAATGATTTTCCTTGCTGCACGTGTTTAGTTTCACTATGGTGTGTTAATCCGAGAACATTTCGTTCGGCTATTCTTCAAGCTCATCAATACGGATTTGTCAATGGCGAATATGTTTTTATCTATCTCGATACAGTCTTAACTCAAGAAAAGTAATTTCTAATTAGAAGCATTCGAGCAGAGAACGGCCAAGATCGATATCGACTTTGTTGTTTTTCGTTTTAGTACGGATGAGAAAAGTTTAGCGGTGAGACGACCTTGGCTCGACCCAGACGAAGCAAATAATCAAACGAATGAAAACGCTCGTCGAGCTTTTGAAACCGTTCTGTTCATTCGACAGCGTTTGTATACTGGTCAACGTTTCCGAAATTTTGCTGCCAGTGTCGTTAAATTTGCTCGAGAAACCAATCGAACAAATCAATTAATTCACGAAACAGTAAGAACAACTGAAGTTTGACTTTTTTTTATTTATCAAAAAAAAATAAAAATAAAATAAAATGATAATAAATTCTATAGAATTCATCTATTAGAGTGAGTAGGTGAATGGATATTCTTTTTTTTTCATTGCTGATTCTCTTTCTTTGATGGGCATGTTCTTTGTCTTTGCATGATTTATGAAAACACTCTTCTTCTTCTTCTTCTTCTCGATGAGCAAGTGATGAGTTTTTCGAATAGAAAACTAATTGAATTTCGTATTTAGATCGGAACCGATGAAACGAATTTCTACGATGCCGTGGTGACTTATTTCAAAGCATTGAAAACACATTTTTCGACGATTGATTTTCAATCGTATCAAGGCAAAACATTTCCACCGTTGGATGCCAAACGATTTCAAACGATGATCTGCGGTCGAACAATCGAAGGAGCAAATAAAAACATCACAATGAACGATATTTGCGATCGAGTTGATATCGGATATTCATTTTATGATATGGATCCCGATACCGGAGAATTCGAAGCTGTTGTTGCATATCCAGCTGAACCATTTTCTACCGAAAATAAAAATCTACAATGGTTGAATGAATCACGTTTGATTTATTTTATTGATAAAAATTCAACATCGATTCCCGATACACCTCGATGTGGATTTAATCGCCTCAAATGTCCTGAAAAGAGTTGGTTTCTTCTTGTTTTTTGTTTTTATTTATTTCGAATTTCATTCATTGAATGATTTAGCTTTAATTCCAATATGGGGTTGGATTATTATTAGTCTCTCGTCAATAATCGTTCTTCTTTTAATTGTTGGTTTTGTTCTCTATCGGTAACCGCAAAAAAAGCATGAAAACAAAATAAATTTATAAGTACTTTTTGATAATCTAGACGTGCGAAATTCGAAGCTGAATTAAAAGCAATGCAATGGTTAATTAAATGGGAAGAATTAACAACTCAAACATTATTACAGCATCGTGTTACGACACCTTCATTTCATAAATTATCACTTTCACAAAATGTAAAATATATATTTTTAATAAAAAATATGTAACATATTCGTTTCTATTTTTAGGAATTAACAGAACAAAAATCTGTAAAAAAAACAAAGAGTTTTTTTTTCTTTATTATCAAAAGTCAATTTCCTCGTTTGTAGAGACATTCGATTTCAAGTCATCATTCCGATGATAGTGAACTCGATGGCGAAAATAAACAAACATTTACAAAAACAGCGTTTTATAAAGTACGGAAAACATTTCAAAAATTCAAAATTTATTTGATTTTTTTAGTCATCGGTTGTGGCACTCAAACGTTTTTACAAAGCTAAAGTCGAAACAACACGTGCCTTACAATTAGAAGTTAAAGCAGTCCGTATTTCAAATTTGAATCTCATAATTAACTGATTATGCCACCGTTTCTTTTCTAAGGTTCAAGATCTCATTCACGATCACGTTGCTCGTTTTATCGGCATTTGTATCGATCCTAAACATCAATACATCGTAACTGAATATTGTCCAAAAGGTAGTTTACAAGATATCCTTCAAAATGAAGAAATCAAATTGGACACCATGTTTAAACAATCGATTATGCACGATATTGTTAAAGTAAAAGATTGTCAAAAGAAAACGAATAATTGTTTCATTTGTGATTGCTCATCAGGGAATGCAATATCTTCACAATAGTCAAATAGGTTCACATGGAAATTTAAAGAGTTCAAATTGTATTGTTGATAGTCGATTTATTTGTAAAATAACTGATTTCGGTTTGCCAACATTAAGACATAAACCTTTGCCAACAACAGACGAAGAAAAAGATGAAAAATATTATAAAAGTATTTACTCTTGGTTTTTTCCTATTTTGAATTCGACTGTATTTGTGTTTGAAGATCGTCTTTGGATTGCACCTGAGCTACTGCGCGATGCAAATCCACCGGTAGCCGGTACACCTAAAGGTGATGTTTACAGCTATGGAATTATTCTTCAGGAAATACAATTACGTAATGGTCCGTTTTATTTACGAGACTTAGAATTAACATCGAAAGGTGAATTTACGGAAATAAAGAATTGAATTTGTGAAATTTGATTTTGAATAGAAATTGTCGAAAGTGTGAAATCAGGAAGTTTACTTCGGCCGACAATTGAACTAGGAGAATGTACGAGTGAAATCGAGCAATTAATGAAACGTTGTTGGCTAGAAGATCCGACTGAACGTCCTGATTTTGCTGATATTCGACAGATTATGAGACGAATCAATAAGTAATCGATTGACATTGAATTCTTCACATTTTCTGATCTTTTTCGATTCATAGAGATGAAAGTGGAAATATTTTAGACAATCTACTTAAACGAATGGAACAATATGCAAATAATCTTGAAGTTTGTCACACACTCAAAACGAGACAATTTAATTAAATTTTTAAAAACTTTTCTTAGGGTCTCGTCGAAGAACGCACAGGTGATTATTTAGCCGAAAAGAAAAAGGCCGAAGCACTTCTCTATCAATTACTTCCTGCGTAGGAGTTTCATTTTTATTCGTTAATTAATTTGAATGAATATCATCTCATTTTTTAGAACGGTCGCCTCGGAGTTAATGACAGGTCGACCTGTTACTGCTGAAACATTCGAAAGTGTGACCATTTACTTTTCTGACATTGTTGGTTTCACTTCATTATCATCGGAAAGTACGCCATTGCAAGTCGTTGACCTTCTAAATGATCTTTATTCTGTCTTCGACGGTGTTTCCGAAAACTATGATGTTTATAAGGTCGAAACAATCGGCGATGCTTATGTAAATTTACAAAACAAGTCAACTTGTTCGAATTGTATTTTGTCAATTTCTAGATGGTCGTGTCCGGTCTTCCAAAACGAAATGGCGATTTACATGCAAGAGAAATAGCTCGTTTGTCATTAGCTTTACTCAATGCTGTACTCAACTTTCGTATTCGACATCGACCAGATAAGAAATTACTCTTACGTATCGGCATGCATTCGGGCCCATGTGTAGCCGGAGTTGTTGGACTACGAATGCCGAGATATTGTTTGTTCGGTGATACAGTTCGTTCGATTTGCTTTTAAAATTCATTGAGAAAAACGAAATGATTCGTTTCGTGCGTTTAGGTTAACACAGCATCTCGAATGGAATCCAACGGCAAAGCGTTACGTATTCACGTATCATCAAGTACGAGAGATATTTTAGAACGATTCGGCACTTTTGAACTTAAATTACGCGGAGACATTGAAATGAAGGTTCGTTTCGAAAAGAGAACTTCAGCTGAATGAATATATCTCATTTAGGGTAAAGGCAAACAACGAACATACTGGTTACTTGGCGAGCAAGGAGGGTTAAGTGCACTTCATAATTTGCTTAATTGGGGAGACGACGCCGTTGATGAACATTAATGAAAAATTTCGATATTCTTCAGAATTTTTTCTTCTTCTTCTTCTTCTTTACATGAATGATAAAAAAAGATTATAAGTTTTCTTAGTTGAAGAGCAACGTTTTTATTTTTCACAATTATGATTCTTTTCTTTCTTTTTTTTCTTCAAATTAAAAAATAAACAACGAAATTTCAATTAATTATCTCGTTTTTAATTGAGTATATATTTATTCTCAGAATTTTTCGTATCCTATCATTAAAACGATACTAAAGAGACATTCAGATAAATAATTTAATGCCCTGTAAGGACAAAAGTATGTCCTCTTGAGTTTAAATTAACCTGAAAAATGAATTTATTATGGAAATATTCTTTAGGGAAAACGTTGAGAATACATTCTTCAATTAAAATTATAAGCAAATAAATCGACCGATTAGAATAGGATTATTTTTTGATTATATTCTGCTATGTAATATTGCTTTGCTACTTTTTTTTCTTCTGTTGAATCGTCTAGTGTTCAAAATAAAGATTAAACTGTATGAAAATGTAAATGTTATTTCGGTATTAATATGCATGAATATCGAATTAATCTTGAGAGAGTTCTATTTTCATCGGGGGGATTTGATCCGTTGATGACGATAGAGAAAAAAAACAAAAAAAAAGAAAGAAATTATCTGATACAAATGTCAAGGCATTCGACGATGTTAATAAGAAAAAGAAAGCAAAAGGAATAGGTGGATGATTGACAAGTAATGTTTTGATTTTCTCAAGAAAAAAATATGTCTGGCATCAGTTGTTGATCGAAAACAATTTTGATTTCGAATGACAAACAAGTTGATCTGTCATGTTTCTCACATGCTGTCTCATTATTTGTTTATTCGTCAATAAATGGTATCAACTGGCTAGAGAAAGAAAAGCTTTGACAAGTTTGTCTTTTTGTCTCAGGAAGTTATTCGAAGAAAAAAAAAGGTAGAAAGAGGAATAGAATATGAGAAAAAAACCGGCAACATTATTTTCTTTTCCCCTGTTTTTTTCTTTCTTTTTCGAAGAAGATGAAGAAATCTTCTTTTATTAATGAATGTCGAGTTATTTGCAAAGATTTCATTGAGCTAGACAATTTCATATTTTTAAGTACAGTCTGACAATATCATTCGGAAATCATTTTTGCTGATTACTTCTCTCTTCTATAGAATAGATCGGCTTTCTTCTCTTTGTCTATCATTCTCATATCGAAAATTTCTACTTTTTATTTCCTGATTTTTAGACAATTTCAGAAATAGATGCAAAGAATATGATGATTTCGTACTTTTATTAATTTTATAATCATTATTGACGACAAAAATATGAAAGATAAAATCTTTTTCGAAAGCATTCAAATGATCTTTGGAATTTATTTAATTCCAATTGTTTGTATTCCTGGTTTAATTGGTAATATTCTCTGCATGATTGTTTTTATAACAAACAGCATGCAGCGATTTTTAACAACGCAATTTCTTCTATTTCTTGCCATATCTGATACGATTAAATTATCGAATGATTTACTCTATTCATTCGTTTTAATCATTCAACTGTTTAATCCGTATCTAGGCAAAAAAATCTTCCTCAAACTTTACCGGTCGTGCCATTATATCAATGCTGTGTCGACGTTTTGTACGGCTTGGTTTACGTTAACGGTTGCTATTGAAAGGTGAGTTTGAGATCGAAGGAAAAATGGTGAAATAGAATTTGATTTTTTGTTTGAATTTAGATATATTTTATGTGGTACGAATTGTCAAGCTCGAATGAATATTCAGAAAAATTTTCGACAAATCTGTTATCTGATTATTTTCTTTTCACTTCTCATGGCTTTGCCAGTCTCATTTCGATATGAAATAGCTCCGATGATATCCAATGAAATCCTAATGAATTCAACATCATCGTTAATTCGTTTATCGAAATTTGGTAGTTCTCGATATTTTCGTTTATATTCAATATTCTTCGATCTTATCCGAGCAGTTATTCCTTCGTTAGCTTTATTTTACCTAAATACGCGTATAGTCTATTATATTTCGCAGAAAAAATCCTCAGCTGGCACGGCTTTTTATCGTTTGACCATGAGTTTAATTATCATAATCGGTTGTTTTATCTGTTGCTATTTCCCTGATGCACTCTTATCGTTAATACTCAATATGGGTTATATCGATGAGTCTTATCAACGACGAGCCATAAGAGAAATAACTGACTTTTTTGTTACAGTCAATTCAGCAACGAATTTTGCTATTTATTTTTCGATTTCATCGACATTTCGACGAGCTATGTTGAAATTATTCGAACGACCAAGTAAATATTATTATCCAACAACGTATGAAGATATTATTCAACGGCAAAGATTGCAGCAGCAACAACAACGGCGCTTGTAAGTTCAAATTCATCTGTGAATAATTTATTTTTCTCGTTTTTTTTTCTTTTGTTAAACTCTCAATGTCACAAAGTCTTGTTTGTTTCGTTCGTTTATGCGTTTTGTTTAAGATTAAAGACATTTTTTCTATTTTACCTCGTTCTTAATTTATTACTATTCATATTATTCTCGATTGAATTTGTAAACGAACGGCTAATTCAATGGGAGGAACCTGCCGTTTCCGGTCTAGCTATGCATCGTCAAAGACAAAAAGTACTCGGAGTTCACTCGTTAAGGTTCAATAATGGAAACAGCAATAAAACTTTTTTATCGTTGAATAATTGTTGACAATTGATGTAGCACTGTACTTTGCTCTTAAAAACAGGCTAATTAAGTTAGGAGAACAAAGTCCTATGAAGTATAAATAATATTATTAAAATAAAATGTGTTCGTGATATAAAACAAGATCAGATTTGACTTTTGTAGTAAACATTTATATCTGCAAGAGATTCTTCTATATAAGAAGTCACGCATCTTTAATGACTTTCACTTTTTTACCAAAATAGGGAAACTCACCTATTAAGATCAAATGTTTTTCCATAGGTAATTATGCCATTATAAACCAAATAAATGTCAGCGGGCTTCAAATTTCTACATAAACACTACTCAACTGACAGATGACATCTAGTATACATCTTTAATATCAAAGAATGAATTTTTTCTTTTCAAAATCTGTTTTAATTTTCCTATTGAACTCCCACTTGCGTACATATCTTGTTGACATTCGGTCAATCCGATTCTTTTTCAAAACATGACACAAAACGTGCATTTCGCTTTAGATAAATAACAAGACCAATTAAAATTGATAAGAAGTCCAAAATGTAGGCGATGATAAGGACATTCGTGTTTAGTTCAAGTCAAAAACAATTAATAACTATATAATCGGAATTTAGATATAGAACTGCGTCGTTTATCTTACTTTATTGAACGATTAATTTGAATTAAATATGGTCTCCAAGTAAAATTAATAAGCACGAATAAAGATTTCGTTTATCCATTATTTAAGCTAAGTTGCTTAATTTTGATTGAATCAATTTACAAATTATTTCAATTAAATCTTTTAAATTCTATCGAAGAAATTAAAAATGACAAATACGCAATCAAAAAGAAAATAGTTTAATATCACAGATGTCTACGAAGCTCTTAAAAATACGCCTTAAGACGTTAATGTACATTGGACCGATAATGAAAAAATTGACCTTAAACTCCAAGTTCTATATTAAGAATTGTTATTAATCATGAAACGCCATACCGTGTTAGAGAAAATAAAAAATGTCATTCAATAGGCCAGATCTCAAAACTGTCATGTGCTTCATCAGATCTTTTTGAATGGAAAAAGAACTGAAAAAAAAACATCACGAAACGATTTATGCATAGAATTGCATCACATTTTTTTTGACGTTCGACTAATTACATTCAGTCATTCATCGTAAATTACAGGTTAAAAAAACTTCTGTTGATTATTACCGCTCGAAACATACCAATTACGTTTGTATATGTTTCGTTTTCTCTTCATTTACTGCATGTAAAGGCAATCGAGCGTTAGCTTACATAATAAACATGACCGGAAAAGGAAGCATTCGATTACTTATCTTTCTTTTTATATCGAACATTCAGGCAAAATCTCGTAAGTTTCAATTATTTTCAATGAAAATCAATAGACTAAAACTGATTTCGACAAAGATTTCTTCACTAATTGTTTCGAAACCAATGTTAAAAATAATATTTATCAATTTTCTTCATATAACATCGAAGATGATGCAAAAGAAAATCCAATTTCATTATCAAAATATCGAGGTAAAACTCTTTTGATCATCATAACAGCAACGTTCTGTCAATATACTTCTCAATATCCACATTTAAATAAATTGAAAAATCTGTATCGATCGAATCAATTCGAAATACTTGCATTTCCTTGTAATCAATTTGGTTTAGTAAGATTATAATTCAATTGAATATATTTATCCATTGCTTGTATTTTAGCAAGAACCAGGAAATAGTGGAGCTGAAATTCTAAATGGAATTCGATTTGTTCGACGTATTCAAATTTTCATATTCTTTTTTCAATTTATTTGATATTTTGTTGTTGTTGTTGTTGTTGTAGCGGGAGATAACTATATTCCTAATTTTCCAATGTTCGAAAAGACAGATGTCAATGGAGCAAATGAACAACCATTATTTACTTATCTCAAAGTAGAATGTTTCGAAAAAGAATCTTCTATTTTTGAATCTATTCTTTGTTTTTTAAAGTCACTATGTCCATCGATAATTGATGAATTTCATTCGTGGCCAAATATAACCTATTCACCAATCCGTTCGAATGATTTACGATGGAATTTCGAAAAAGTAGATTATTCTTATTTTCTAGTGATTTTCTAATATTTTTATTCAACAATAAGTTTTTAATTGACTCAACTGGTCGACCAGTAAAACGTTTTGCATCAAGTGTAACTCCAGCAGAACTCGTCGATCATATCAACGAACAACTTTATTTCGATTTCGAATGATGTTTGTGCATTGTAATCTACTCATTAATAACAAAATAACATAATTTCAGCACACATCACATGGAAATCTATTGTAAAGAACAATAAATTTCTTTCTTCTTTTTTGTTTAATAAAACCACAAAAAGTCTTCTTCAAATTGCCAATGAGAATGAATTCAATACAAAGAGCAAAAAAAGTCATGATTCGACGAAGAACCGTTGTACGAAGCATCGTTTTGACTTTGATTTTTTACAATTTACTCAAATATTCTTTTATTTTCCATGTTCAATCCGATGAAATCAAATTGAAATCAAGAAAAAACATCACAGTTCAATGGTTAATCGATGAAAGTCAAACAAAATCCGAAGATTTTAGCGGCGAATATCAAGAATTCGATTCCAATCAATTGACAACAACGACGAACAAAATCAGAGATTATCAATTCGAAGATATTTACTTCATTTTAACTACGAATACGTTACGAATTCGATATTCAATTAATTTTCTTAAATTTTGGTTAAAATCAACGAAAATAAATTGTATTTTAGTTTTCGAAGAAACCGATTTCGCACGAAAACCTTCTGTGAAATCTTTTCTTCAAAATAACGAAATTCATTGTGAACTTCTCCTATCAAAAATTCAACGTTACGAACAAAGATACTTCTACTTACCATCAATCGCTCTTGATCATCTTCGTAAGCAAAAGAAAAACTTCGAATGGTTGGCCATGTGTGATGACGATACGATTTGGTTTATTGAAAATCTGTTTGTCTCAATCAATCGATTCAATTCATCGAGCTTGATTTATCTAGGAAATATCTCCGATAACAACAGTACCATTCAACGACATGGAAAATATTATGCTTACGGAGGTGCAGGAATTTTGTTATCAAAAAGTTTAGTTTCTTTATTGGCTAATTATTCAGATGTTTGTTATAAAAAATATCGAGTTTCATTCGGCGGCGATGAAATTCTCGGCAAATGTATTCGACGAACTTTGAAAGTAAATTTAACTTTCGATGAACATTTCCATCAAATTGATCATGCCGGTGATCTTTACGGATTATTACAAAGTGGTTATAATCATTTGATTAGTTTACATCACATGTTTACTCTATGGGAACCATTTCCCGAAGAACATCTTGCTCATGAACACGAAATTCTCGAGAATATTTATCAATCGTATCGAGTTTTCGAACAAGATTTTCTAAAGAGATATTTTAGAATTAATTATCGAACAAATCAAACTTTGTTATTGACAAATGGTTATTCGTTTACGATTTTCGATGAAATTCTATCTGAAAAACAATTAAATCAAGTCGAATTAACTTGGTCCGGGTCTCGATTATATCAAAAACCAATGAGAAAACGACATTCGAATAAAATCGATTTCTTTTTCAAATCAATTGATCATCTCGATTTTTATCAATGCCGAAAACAACGATTATCTATCATGATTCATAAAAGATGATTTCAATATAAGAGTTCGACTTCTCTTCTTCGTTTTTTGTAAATCATTTGTCTTTGTCACAAAAGATGAACTTTGTACCAAGAATTCGAAAAAAATACTATCCAAGGTATTATTATTATCAGTGAATTGCATGCGTTTGTCACTAAATTTGTTTTTAAACGAACTTTGATCACAAGTAAAATGACATCTGAGTTTTTATTATTCATGTCGAATGAGAGAAGTCAAAAGTACAACTTCAGTATTTTGCTTTATCTTTCTTTTACAAATAGCGTTCTTTGCGTTCTCAGACTTTTGAGATAAGACTATTTAATCTGATTTTCTTCTCATGAATTTTCACATTGATCAATGAACATGCTCATCATTTCGTTACAAATTTTATTTGTCTTCTATTCATCAACTGTTGCTCATGTTTGCATGTGGAAACCAATGCAACGAGGCAATTTTTCTTTGGAACCTTGGGCTTCACAAGATTGCAATCGAACGATTTCACCATGCGGTGGATTGGATTCATCAGCATCGAAACAACGAACAACGGTTCAGTCAGGTTCGTTTTATACAGTTGAGTTTCAACAACATTTAAATTATTATTATTCACCAAATCCTGGTCAATTGGATATTTCATTTGCGCTTGGACAAGATCCAAATGAAAATGATTTCCGCATTCTCTCTTCATTCAATGATTACAATCCGATGAATTTTAATACGCAAACGAACTTTTCAATTCAAGTTCAACTGCCAAACATTGAATGTGATCAATGCGTTCTACGAGTTCGTTATTCGACAAATAATCACGAACGAACTTTTTACCAATGTTCAGATATTCAATTAGTCAAAGACAATTTAAATACAAAATCTCTGAGTCAAATCGATACTCCTGACTGTTGTTCTCCATCATCATTCGAAATGTCATTTATTCATTGGATGGAAAATGCTGTTGACACAATCATTGGACGAATCTCTTATGATCAATCATTGAAACAAATGTACACTTGGATGGTAGTTAAAAATGTCGAATACAATATTTGGATGAATTTTACATTGGGAAAACAGTTTATAAATAATGTCAATGAGAACAGTTGTTATTCGTTTGAATTGGATAGTTGGAATGATTGGTGTTATGGAAATCGATTCAATCAATCGGAAGAGATTTTAGTTTCGAATAAAGGTTGTTTAGGTGATGAAGATATCAAATGTAATCAATGGAAAAATGGAGATTTTCTATTTGAATCAAGATCATCGGAATGTTTTCCATCGTCATTAAGTCGATTGTCAAATAATGAACGAATATTTTATTTCAATCATGAAAAAGGGCCGATTCCTATTGAAGTATTTCAGCCCAATAAAATCTGTCTGATTTAACAGAATAAAAATCTATTTCCATGTTTCTAAAAAGTTCAAATGAAAAACTCTCAATTTGTCTAAGATCATTTTCATTTGTTCGATTGGTGACAAAATTGTAATACGAAAATGATACGTATTCGCTTTCTGTTTGAAACCACTGCCCGGCACGACACAAATTCCAGTTTGTTCGAGTAATTGACAACAGTAGAACACATCGCCTTCGATATTCACTTGTTTTGCATATTCAATTGATTTCACTGGCAAATCAATTCGTGGAAATGCGTACATTGCTCTTTTAAAAATGAATAAATACGGATTTTTTGTTTCAGAAAATAAACAAACAAACCCCATGACAGGATTGCAATGAATGCCTTCGATGGAATTCAAAACTTTTGTTATTAATTTCGCTTTTTGTTTTAATTGATTGAGAACATCGAATTTTTCGATTTGATAAAGTTGAAACGAGGGTTCGCCTTGTTTAGGCGGATCGATAATTGCATCCATGATGATTTGTCCCCAAACTGTTGAGCAAATACTTGATGAAACGTATTTATTAAATTGAAGACGAACATCTTTATTCAAATGAATCAATTCATAATAAGCACCACGTGATCCACATCTAATCGAGATTTGTTTCAAAATCAATTCTATGATCGAAGTTCAACTTACTCTCCATGCCAACCTTTTGATGCTGAATGAAATGAAGCTAGAATAGAAGAAAAGATTTATTCGAATTCTAGCATTCGATTGATGAATCAAACCCATTTCCATTTGATTGTAAGGAAAACCGAGATCCATGAGAACTTTTTTAAAAGAAATGAATTGACAATTCTCATCGTAAATATTCTCTTGATAAACTTCATCGGCTATGATAAATAAATGATTTTGATAAGCTAAAATAAATAATTTGATTTTCAAAACGACGTAAGATAATCGTTTTACCGAATTTAATTATCATTTCAATATTTTCTTTTGAAAGAATTTGACCTGTTGGATTTCCTGGATTAATAATAACAATGGCTCTTGGAATGCATTGATCTTTTGCTTGATCAAATGATCGTTGCAATTCATTTTGATTTAATTGCCAATAATTATCTTCATCGAGATAATATTCCATCGAATAGGCATTATATAATGATAATGTATCACTATACAATGAATATTGAGGAATTGGAATCATCTAAATTTAGTGTTTTTTTTTTAGTTTTTTCTTTCTTTTGAGAAAATGAATAAACAAACAATTCCTATTGGTTTGTTTTGCTTGTGATTGATTAAAAGCGAAATCACCGTTCGAACACCTTCAGTAGCTCCATTACAAAGATAAATATCATTTGGATTCGACGCATATTCATCTCGTTTGGAAATATAATCAGCAATATTTTCTCGAATCGATCGAATTCCTTGACCTTCAGTATACGAGCCAAGCGGTTTGCCGTCGAGACTCTTGAGTAGATATTCAACTCGCTGTTTTATGTCCGATGGAAAATCGGATTTGTCGATGATTTCAGGGTGAATACATCCGCAGACAAACTGAATAAATCATTGAGAAAAAAAAATAGTTTCATCAGAGAAAAACAAACTTGACGAATGTATGTTATTGGTTTTTGATTTCGACTTGCGAATGGATCGCCGATATTTGCTCGAATTATATCATCGAACGGATATTCATTCGAATTCTTCGGACAAAAAATAGATTTTTTTTTTCGTTTTTTTAAGAAAAAAACGATGAATTACTTCTTTGAGTTGTTGTTCAAGTTGAGCTGCTCGTATCAGTGTCGGACCACGGACAGCATCAGATACTTCGATTAGATTCGGATTGATTGTATCCAACGTGAGAATTCGTTTTTCATTCGTCATTTTATTCAAAGGAAAATTCTTTTTCGAAGGCAATTTATAGATCATAAAATGAGTAAAAACAAGATACACCCATGTTTAAGATTCTAAGGATTAGGTGTAAAGGTCAAACATAGATATTTTTTGAATAATGGATCAACTTAAAAGTACATTGACATTTTCTGAAATTGACTCAGCAGGTCAAATATAAAATCGAGTGCGTCTATGTGTTGATCTTTTCACATTGAAAATGAAACGGTTTTATGTAACAGACATCGAAAAACTAAAAAATTTCGCATATCGTGGCAAAGGAACAGCGGAAGAACCGTTTCTTATCGATTGGATTGACGATGATTATGAAAATCCTCAAAAATGGAATCGAATTTACAAATGGTTCTTGACAATATTTGTATCTTTTACTGCAACCGTCGTTATATTTTGTTCGTCAGTTTACGTCGGCGAATTCGACAGTCTGAAAAACGAATTTCAATCGTCTCGTGAAGTTCTAACATTGGGCATTTCGTTGAATGTTCTCGGTTTTGCATTAGGTCCATTGATTTGGGCTCCGTTAAGCGAAGTATTCGGAAGACGTATCATATTTTTAATAACATTTCTCTCAACAACAGCGTTCAATCTCGGTTCGATTGGTTCGAAAAACATTTGGACACATGTTATTCTCAGATTTTTTGCCGGTGCTTTCGGCGCATCGTCATTTGCGAATGTAAAATTGTTGAATTGAACCTTTCGAAATCGTGTGTGTTTGTGATTTCTAGGGCGGTGGAACAGTAGCTGATTTATATCCAACAAGTGAACGAGGGGTTCCATTGACAATCTTTGCTGCTACGCCGTTTTTAGGAACGGTTTTTGGGAATATTATTGGTGGATTTTTTGGATCACCATTTGGCTGGAAATGGGTGCAAGGTTTGATGAGTATAATTACTGGTTTGTTAGTTTTGATAGGAATGATTTTCGTACCTGAAACTTACAGTCCAGTTCTTCTTCGTTATCGAGCAAATCGATTGAATAAATCAACGACATTCATCTACCGATCGAAATTCGAAGAGATCAAAAAAATCGATTTAAAAACTCACTTAAAAAACTCATTAAGTCGCCCATGGATATTTCTTTTTCGCGAGCCGATAGTTCTATTCTTCTCATTATACATGGCAGTTATCTACGGAATTTTATACATGTTAGTCGGCGCATTTCCCATTGTTTATCATGAAGAAAAAGGTTGGTCACCTGGCATCGACGGTCTGCCTTTTCTTGGAATAGGTGTCGGTATTGTTTTCGGAATAATCTATTGCATTTTCGATCAATATCGATACAGAAAAAGTTCATCGAAATATCCTGCAAATGATATTCCGTGTGAACTTCGTCTTCCTCCGTCGATCGTCGGTGCATTTGCTCTTCCGATTTCATTGTTCTGGTTCGGATGGACAAATTATCCGTCGGTTCATTTCATAATTCCGATTCTATCAGGAATTCCATTTGGTTTTGGAATTGTTCTCGTCTTTGTTTCATTAGTTAATTATATGATTGATTCGTACGTTATTTATTCAGCAACGGTTATGGCAGCGAATTCGATTCTTCGTTCGTTATTTGGAGCTGCTTTTCGTTTGTTTATTTTGATTTAATTGAAAATCTCAATTGATTTTTCTCTCGTTTAGCTCTTTTTACTGGTCGAATGTTTCGAAATTTAGGTATTCAATGGTCGTCATCGATTCCTGCGTTTCTTTCGTTATTATGTTTACCATTACCTTATATTTTTTGGAAATACGGTCAAAAGATTCGAAATTGGTCGAAATATTCCTCGGAAGCTATTGCTTTTAAAACTCAAACACAAAAAGTTTAGTTGTTTTTTTTTTCGTTATGATTGTTGTGCCATTTGTTTTGATGTTTGAATTAATTGTTCGAGTTGATTGTCATCGATTTTGATGCATTCAGTTTTGCCATGAAAATCTTTTTGACTGAATTCGACAAACCATTTGTTTAGTTTTGCTTGTTCTTTCCAATAGTTTTCGATTTGTGTCATGAGAATTAATTTTCCTCGTAGATTTAATAAAAGTTTCATTTGATATTGTTTTAATTCGGCAGTCGGATATCTTTTCAACGGATCAACATTTTGAGTTCGTCCGAATTTAATTAAAATCGTTTGAGTTTCTCCTGGATCGATCAGAGAAAAAACGTAGAACGTATTGGGAACATCAGCTGTCCATTTCAATCGTTCGTTTTCGAATCTCTCGACATTATTTCGATGATGAAGAACACATGACGGACAATAGTAATCATCGGTTAAACATTGAGAGGGACTCGGTGACCATTGACGTAAACATTCTTTATCTGTACATTCGTGAAGAACTTTTCGATGAAATCCTGTCCATTGACCAATTCGTTTAAATCGTCCTTCTTTTCTTTCGAATAAATATTTATCATACTAATAAAGTGTTTATTATCAAATAGGAAAAATATTTTATTGTAAATTTACTTCGTTCATATTCATTTCAAGTTCAGATTTAGTTTTCTTTCGAACAGATTCATTTTGTTGATTTTTGACTCGTTTTTGGCTCATGTTTTGTTCGAATGAATAGAATAACCGAAATGTTTCATTCATATTGCGCAATAATAAATACAATCGATGACGCGATGCACCTTATTATTTACTTGAGAAGATTGTTATCTATTTAAAGAAACTCTTGTGCTTTTCGAAAAAAGATAAATTTGAAAATGAATAGATTGCTGAAGATTTGTATCTTCTTTTTGATATTCATCGAACATGTCTCGATGGACAATGATTGTCGTGATGGACGTAAATGGCCATTTTTATCTACATCGATATGGAATACTGCAATAGGTAGCAATGCTCAATATCATGATCCCGGAATCTTTCATTCTCCGTTTCCTTTACCGAATAACTTTTTTTCTGATGATGATTATTTTATTGTCACAAGTGAAAGTGATCCGTTAACTCCTTGGTACAATCAAGGTTGGTGGGGAAATCCAGGCGGTGAAGCACATTGCAATATCACAGGACATTTCGTTCGAAATATATCATTTCCCGCTAATTTAACTGTTCAAGAATACGGAAATAATAATGCTGCTGCTCTTTTACAACCAGATAATCATTCAATTATCAATACTCAACCATTATATCGATGTCATCCCGGTTCACCTGTTCTGTCGATTCTAAACTCGGATAAAATCGGAAAAGATGATATTCTTTATAGTAACGGTACTTGGGGCGCGCATGGTGGAAGTGGATTATCTTCCATTGGTGGAACAATTCGATTAGGAGAATTGTTACCTTCATCTCCACCGATTCGACATGCACTTAAATTACAACTCGATGCATCCGTATATTATTACGGTCAACGGCCAGGCTATGTCTGGCCAGCACTGAATTGCGATGGTTATGCATTTAATCCAGTTGATCCACATCATTATGGTGGAAATGATATTTATCTATCGCCTGGTTCTCTTCTTGCCATTCCTTCGAATTTAACGGTTAATGTTACAACAGTTCCAGGTCAAAAGTTATTATTTACATTGAAGAATTACGGAGGTTATCTATGTGATGATACATATGGAAATCGAGGAACATTTAACACTGAACATGGTGTTACCGATGAGTTTCATCAAGCATACGGTTATCAATTCAATGCTTCGCCTCAAGGTTTATCTTCTGAATGGTATCATGATTTATTAAACTTATTTCAATCATTACATATTGTTATTAATAATAAAAATGACTCAATCGGTGGTGGTGGCAGTCCTTTACAACCACCTGCACCTCCGCTATGTCCTCTCTAGAAATCTGTTTTTTGTTTCCTTTTCAAAATAAAAGTACATTTGCTGATTTTTTTCCTCACATTATTTATTTCCGTACCAAATGCTGCCGTCTGCCTTTCGAAAAAATATTTGTTAACCATCTGTTTCTATAAATTAATTAAATTAAAAAGCAGGAGAAAATAAATCAGCATCAAACTAAAATGAGAAAACTTCGTGATTACATCGAAAATTTGAATGCTTATTCTCGTGCAACAACAAACGAACATAAAAAACGAACTGAAATCTTATCGACACGATTCTATTTACTTCTATTAATTATTTCATTGATTCTCTATAGTACGTATGAAATCTTAATTGAAGAAACTGTTTTAATTCAAATCTACGAACCAAAGTTAATTGAATATGAAAAATATGAAAATCGATCGTTAAACAATTTCCAATGTCCTTGCAAAGATATTTCAATTCCATTTCAATCATTTGTAAATATCGAAATCGATTTTCATGAAATTTGTTCATCGGATTTTATTAGTCAGCAATGGATTGAATATTTATTCAATGAAAATCTCAATTTTTCATTTCATAAAAATGATATTCGTTACAGTGGATTTGCACAATTCGAAATTTTACAAATTTTGTGTCAATATGCATCGGATACAATCAATGAAAATCTCAATGAATTCTATTCGAACGAATATCTAACTGAAAATCTTATTTCCAAAGATGATTTTCCAATTGAAATTTCTCATTCCATTGAAATATTTAAAGCGAATATGCTGAAATTTTTTCAAGATCCTATCGAATTATTTCGATTGATCGTTCAAAATGAACGCATCTTTTCAGCTGTTGACACGAAATATTCATTTTTTATTCGAGATTATTATTTTCAAAATGAATTTACGATTGCAATTCTACCAATTCAATATCGAGAAACGAATTACACATTCGATTGTTATCAAAGTTCGCATCAAATCAATCGAATTCCTTCGGGAATTCATTTGAATTCGAGTCTATTTCTTCATTTATCCGGTTTAGTTATCGGTTGTTTACCAATTGAATCTCTTTTTCATTCGACTCTCGAATGTTTTTATAATCAAACCTGTCTCGATCTCATTCGTCATTCGATTGATTCATCGAAAACATTTTCAATTCTTCGAAAACCATCGAACTTTTCCCGAGAAACAACATTCGAAAATTTAACGAAACAAATGTTTATCGAGGAGATTCGAATTAATCAATCCTATTCAACATATTTTCAACAATGTCAACCGTTATTATGTCAATTTAATCAAAAACAAAAACAAGATTTCTTAGAAATTTTCACATCGATCGTTAGTTTTTACGGAGGACTGACCGTTATTTTACATTTTCTTGTTCGATATCTCGTTGGAAAGCTAAGAAAAACTCGACAAGGACAAACAAATGAAGCTCAAAGTTTCAAACAACGTCTCGACACTTTAATTCGAAACGCAATGAATCTAATAAAAACATTCAATAAATTCAATAGTTATTCCACCGATGAAAACATTCGAAGGAAAGAAATGTATTTAACTCGATTCTATTTATTGATTTTAATCATTTCGTTGACAATCTATTTTTGTTATTCGTTAATTAATATCGAAATGAAATTAATCACGAAATCACGTCCAACCAAATCTCAATTCAATCAAATTTTCAAACAAATCGATCGAGATAATCTCTATTGTCCATGCGAACGTATTTCAATAAAATATTCGAAATTAATTGAAATTCAAAATGAAATTCATTCGATATGTTCGAGTATATTCGTGTCGGATATTTGGCTGGAAACGAACTATTGGTCCGAAGCACATCGAGGTTTTCAACGGTATGATTTCCGTTATGTGATTCATAATTATTTCAATTTCTTGTCTCGATTTTGTCAAATGACAAATGAAACCATCGAACTCGAATTGAAACGATTCTATTCGAAAACTTATCTAACCAAACAATTGATTTCCGAAGATGATTTTCACGGAGATTTCCAACGAAATTTTCATTTATTTCAACTGAATTTCAAAGAATCATTTAAATTCAATTTGAAATTAATCGAACATTTAATCTCATTCAATCATCTCGTCTCAACATTAGACACAAATGGAATTCTTATTTTAGTGTCCAATCAACTCCGTGTTTATACGCGCGTCTATTCGGATTGTTTCTGCGTTCGAGATCGATCCTGTGAAGTCTTTCTCGGATTTGCTCTTCATTTTTACCTCGAAGAAAGCGTCGACGGGATGTCAATCGGTTGTTTTATTCTCGATTCTCTATTTAATTCGCATGTGAAATGTTTCTTTGATTCGCAATGTATCCTTCAAATCAAATCCTATATGAACGCCAACACTCGGCTCTATCCGTTGGTTCAACCGTTGAATTCGTCTCATTCGTCGAACGTGACCTTTCGGCATTTGATCGAAGAATTTTTTATCGAAAATTGGACGTTGAAATTCAATTATTCGAATTATTTCCGCGAATGTCAACCGAAATATTGTCAATATAATGTTGAAAAACGTTCGAATGTTCTTCTTGTTCTCACGGAAATCATCGCTGTTTATGGAGGTTTAACATTGATTTTGAAGATTATTGCTAAATTAACTTTAGAAATTCTTGGAACTGCTCGATCCACCGACGAACGAACGAATCGAATGGTTTCGTTTGTGAAAAATGTTCGCCGAAAATTTGTCGATTTCAATTTATTTCCAACTTCCTCACCAAACCGACTTTTAATTCGATACGAACGAATCATAACGCGGATTTATTTGCTCTTGTTTTTCTCCGCATTTACCTTCTGTTTTTCTCAATCATTCAAAGAGAATCTCGTTCGAAAACAACTTCAATTAACCGATCTCAATGATTTTCAATTAGCCGAGCAGAAATATTCACCAAATTTAACTTGTTCATGTTCAAAAATCTCGATAGAATATCGCGAATTTCTCTCGGCCAACGTGACATTCGACGAATTGTGTTCATCGAATTGGTTGAAGAAAGATTTCATTGATTTTCTATTTTTAATTAATCATCGGCAACGCGATGATTATTATTCGTTATTATCGAATCATTTCTCAGTTTTAAAATTTCTTTGTCAATTTTCTCGAGAAACATTTCGAACGCGCGTCGAATTGTTTTTATCCGAAGAATTCGTTAATAAACATTTATTAAACGAAAAAACATTCAACGATGAAACGGATTTAATTCTCAAAAAATTTCAACGAACAATTTTGATTGATTTTCAAAAGAAATTTCATTTTATTTTAAATTTAATCTCAGCAAATCAATTCGTTTCATTTTACGAACTCAATTGGAAATTTCGAATAACAACACTTCGAGAACTATCTCCGATTCTCGTCGATCGAAATCATCGATTCAATTCAACATGTAATTGTATAACCAATCGAAATTGTTCGCAAATTCTACATAAAACCGACGAATATCCCGATGGTTTGCCGTCTTTGTACTTGTCATGTTCTCCGATTGAATCTCTTTTGAAATCGTCATTTATCTGTCTAAATGATTCGAATTGTTTGAAATCTTTAATCGAATCAATCGATAATTCATCGAAATTGTTCGATGAATATCTATTCGAAAATCTCAATTCGAAATTCATCGATCGAACCGTTGAACAGCTCATCGAGCAAATGTTTATCACCGATTGGAATTTAACGAAATCGTATTCGAAATATTTTCGAGAATGTGATTCTCGAACGTGTATTTATTTGCTAAATCAACGTTTTCAAATTTTAAATCTTTTAAAAATCTTCTTCGGTCTCACGGCTGGATTCACAAGTCTTTTCAAAATCTTGATTCCGTTCGTATTTCATTTGTTTTTATTTCTTTCTCAACAACGATCAACACCTGTTCAACCTTTCGCCTGAATTTCATTCAAAATAGCTTGTTCAATTGAACTATTCGTCTCATTCCAGAACGCATTCAAATGCATTCGATTTAATTTATCAATAAAATCTTGATCGATACCTCGATACATAAACGATTCAGTCGAAAGTATTTCCGATTGATGAAATGTTGTCACACGTTCACGTGATTGAATAACTTTACTTTCAACACGTTTTAACATTTTCTCTTCGTAGATTTTCACAGCTGAGCAGAGATCAGATTGAGTTCGATGAATAATATCGGATAAGTCCATTGCATCGAGTAGAGCTTGATTCGCACCTTGACCTTTGAAAGGCGACATCGGATGTGCAGCATCGCCGATTAATGCAATTGGAAGATCGTTGATTTGGAGATCGTCGATTGGCTGAATATCTCGATCGAAAGCAACGATTCCCATGAGTAAATCAACGTGTGTATCGTGAATCATTTGAGGAATCGGCGGATGCCAATCGGAACATTTAGTTAAGAGAAATTCTTTTAATTCTTGAGGATTTCTCGAGAGATGATTAGCAAAATCGAGTTCACACGGAAATGAAAGTTGCCACATAATCGATTGATCGACATTAAATTTCGAAAACGGCATTGCAAACAATCGAAATGACCCGTCCATCGTTTGAAAAACTCGATCTTTCGTTAGAAAATGTTCATTGGATTTCGTGATTCCTAAAACAACTAAAATGCCTAAATAATTCAACGGTAGATCACGGTCAGAATTGTATTTAAACGAACGAACAACACCATTAATTCCATCGGCACCAATAACTAAATCGACATTGTTTAAGATTTGTCCATTTGTAAACGTAATTTGTCGTCGAAGTCGATCGATCGATTGAAGACGATGATGCCATTGAATTGCATCGGCGCCTTTCGGATGAATTGAAACGTATCGATCCATGAGAATTCGTCTGAGTTCTTGTCGTTGACTGTGGAGATTGTATTTTTTACGAGATTTCGGTTGATTTGTTTGGTTATCTTCGGGCCAAAAGATTGTTCCGAAAAAACCGATTAATTTCCCTGATTTTTCGAAAATATAATGAGATCTCGATGGTGTATCTAACGATTGAACTTCATTGAAAACATTGAATTTCTTCAGTGCAGTTATTCCTTGTAAAATAGTTAAACCATAGCCTTGCCTTCGACTATCCATTCCCGAATCTCGTTCATAGATCGTCACATCTTCAAAACCATACTGTAGCAATCCAATCCCAACAGCAAATCCACCTAAACCACCGCCAATTATTACTATTTTCATTCTATTCTCTCGTAATGTAACAAAATGAAACCAACTATTTTACATATAGTTTTTCATAGATCGTCCATTCGGATTTATTCAATGATGTCACTAGTTAACAATACAATCCTGTCAATCCACGTTTCTAATAAAAAAAAAGATAACATCCGAAAGATAAGTAAAGAATATAGTTTATTTCGATCCATACAAAAAATGAGCGTCAATGAAAACAAAAAATGTGTAACTTGTACTAACTATTGTTACGAATGTTATCCATTATTTTCAAGTCGATATCTTCCAAGATTATCCTATGACATATTCGTCTATATAATCGGTTATTCATTTATAACTCGTTTGTTAACATTAATTTTAATCTTAGAAACAGCTGTTCTATGGATTGGTTATTCGTTGAATAGTGTATTACATTTATTATTTATTCCTTTAGTTTATTCGAATGATAAATCGATGTCAAATGTTGATTTAACATTTGCACTCTGTTGTTTTGTTCTACCGGGAATAATATCATTTTCGTCGCATTATTTTTGGTTTGTAATTCAATTTGGTTTTCATTGTTTCGCCAATGATGAAACCGAAATGAATAATTTCAATGAAGAACAATGTACTTGTTGTCAGAAAATCGGTCGACAAAATCTATCCGATAAGAATTCGTATGTCGAACAAATTGGCGAGAGTTTATTATGCAATCCATCAAATAAAGTTCTTTTTCGATGTTTAATTTTCTTGGCAATGATATTTTATATTTTATTTCTCAAATTTTATCATTTACAAGACATGTTTACAGCAATTATTTCAGCATTGGGTCTTTTTCCAATTGGATTAATGTGGTTTTTGCATATCATGCATCTAGTTGGCATCGCTAGTTTTATTCGAAAAAGTTTCAAAAATCAAATCGAACAATCTCAACAACAAACGGAAGAAACTAAAATCGATTATAAATCTGTCCTCTTCGTATGTTCATCATTAATATTAATGATTTGTTCGCTACAGAACGTTTATTTGTTTAATCTACCAGTTGATATATTAATTGGAGTTGTTTTGATTTCTATTTATTTGTTATTATACAAACAAACACCGATAAAAATGATTCATATTCATGGAAATAAACTTTGCTGTTGTTGTTATTATTCGCAGAATAATTCGTATAAAAATCCATTCTATCGAAAGAATATATTCACTGAAATGATTTGTAAATTAATCGAAATATCCTCGACAATGAAAGAACATAAAATCTTTCATTTAAATAAATTATTCATCATGTTCATTCTCGGTGTTATGTTAATTCCATTGAATCAAATTCTAACTGATCATCTTCAAAAATATCATTTATTAATTATCAGTTTTGCTAAATTATTTCTACTGTTTCTTTGGATTCCACCATTATTTAATAAAATAACAAACGAATGGATTCTTAAGAAACAAATCTATTTCTCGGAATTACTATTAATGTTAATGTGTTTGATATCATCATTGAGTTTAATATTTTCTCTATTTATTTACACATTTAATAAGAATTTATCTTTCTTTTTTGTTCTATGTCTTTTAATTTATTGCCTCTTAATGTTTTACTATTATTTTAAACATGACAATCGAATTGGATTGATTTATTGGTTAAAAACTCATGAATCAATAAGTATTTACGAGCAATCATTTTCGATTATGTATGTTTTACTTTCGTTCATTGGTTTTATTGGATTAACATTCGGATTTTCAATTTATAACGAAACACAACAGAATCAAAATCCATCGACATTATTCGATTTAAAAGCAATATCAGGAAATTTCAGTCAATTCGATAAAGTTGATTATCGAATGCAAGCTTGCTATTGGAATTTTGATCGATTTACGATTGAAGATTTGAGTTTATTTTCAGCATTAACTTATTTACCACCGGAAAATGTGAAATCCGAATTAATTCATTTCTATCCAAATGAGAAAATCGAATTTGACAATCAATTTCATAATTATCAACATTATGGTTTTGGTGAAATCACTTATTTTACATTGAATACACCGAATGCAGTTGTTGTTGCAATACGAGGAACGACGTTACTCTACGAATGGTTTATTGATTTTGATATTTGGACAGAAGCATCGATTAGTCAAATGCTTTCAGTTTTATTTCCTTGGTCGAGATTATATCCACGTTCGGTTCAAAAGATTCTCGTTCATCAATTGTCTCTTTTAGAAAATCTTTTCAGTGAAAACGAAACGCCAATCGATACAAATCGACTATTGAAAAAATCATCGAAACGTTTTTATGTTAAAGATATGATTCAAACGTTACAAAAAATCAACAAGAAATATCAAAATAAACCATTGATTTTAGTTGGACATTCACTTGGTGGTGGTCTCGCTAAATTAGCTGGTATTGCTTTAAATAATACGCATGTTATTCTATCGATTAGCGGACCGGGAATTGTCTATACACGTGCTAAATATGATCAAACAGATGATATTCGTATGGAAACAATTAATCAACGAGTATTTAATATAATTCATGATCGAGATGTTGTTCCTTGGGCAGATAAACAAAGTGGTCTTGTTCAATATTTAACATGTCCAAGAGATTACAATCGACTGCAATGTCATTCAATCAATCCGATCTTTTGTAAAGTTTTATCTTATTGTGGAAATAGAAAACATTTTAAAATCAATAAAGATATCTGTCAACCGTAATGTTCTTTCAAATAGTCTGACCTTGAAATTCGATTTAGATATCTATTTTTAAACTACGAATATAGGATTACACTTGATATTAGCTTTCAAAACAACAGAAGCTTAACACACACACACACAAAAGTATAAAAACTAGTTGATATTCTATTGAAAAATTAAAAAAAGAAATTAAAAAAAAACAATGGACTGGCTGGTAAATATATTGATATGTATTTGTATGATAGAAGTATGCGGGAGTGTACCGGTTGGTGCTAATATGGATTATCTGTTCTATGAAACACGTTCTTTTCCGTATGTAAATCTAGTTCGACAATCGAATGCATGGGCAAATGCATCGAATGTATCACAACCAATACCAAATGTAAATCCTAAAACAGGTTATCCAACAAGTGATTTCAGTGTTGTCCTGTCAACACAAGGTGTTGATACAGGTGGTGAATATCTTGTTTATGCAAAAGGAAATGC